>Ga0066189_10000010_pt1 | contig 181745 bp, 180 predicted proteins | sample WorMetilPIANOSA1_FD_59454 | JGI IMG/M metagenome (GOLD analysis project Ga0066189, IMG submission 59454) | Marine gutless worms symbiont microbial communities from Max Planck institute for Marine Microbiology, Germany - Olavius ilvae PIANOSA.1... | ecosystem: Host-associated > Annelida >...
GGCATTCCTCCCATTCCAGGCATCATCCCCATTCCAGGCATTCCTCCCATTCCAGGCATCCCCCCCATTCCAGGCATTCCTCCCATTCCAGGCATTCCTCCCATTCCAGGCATCATCCCCGTCATCGGCGCCATCATCATCCCGGTCATTGGATTCATCATCCCCATCATCGGCGCCATCATCATCCCGGTCATCGGATTCATCATTCCAGTCATCGGCGCCATCATCATCCCGGTCATCGGATTCATCATCCCCATCATCGGCGCCATCATCATCCCGGTCATCGGATTTATCATCGAGGTCATCGGTGCCATCATTCCGGTGTAGGCCTGGGGATTTGTCATTTGCATCATCGGGTCCATGGCATGCATCATGCCCCCAAAATCCTTCTGGTAGCGCGCAATATCCTCGCCGGTATGACAGCCGACACAGCTGGCGATAGCCGGTTGACCCTGTAGCTCCCCGCTCATCATGCTATTCATCAGTTTCATCCAGACGTTCGGATCCATCGACTTTTGCATCGCATACGACAGGTTTTCATGCCCCGACGCCGGGTTTGTGTCTTCGCCAGCAGGTTCCGTTGCCATGGCCGGTCCAGATAACACGCCGAGCAACAAAGCCAGCAGAGTATTGGTAATTCGGATTTTCATAGTGAACTCCAGAGTGTTCGTTTAAATACTGGCGACAACCATTGGTGACCAGTCATCGACGGTTATGCCCGGTCAAAAATCGCCGGTTGCGGCCCCTTCCATAATGTAGCGGATTCCGTCTCGAATTCTGATCGCTTCTGCGCGCAACTCCTCGTCCAGAACGCTATTCGGATTTTGCGCCAGATTGAGCCAGTTGACATCCCAGTCAAGCGTCATCACCCAGATCTTTCCGGCAGCATCTTCGATCAACGCGATTCGACAGGGAATGAAGACTATAAATTCCGGTGCAAAATCCAGCACCTTGCGCGCCACCATGGCATCACAAAAATTAAAAATCTCGACGCGCGGTGTCTCTTCACCGGTTATGGCGGTGATATCCTTCCACAGTGGGCTGTGACCGACAAACTTGAAATTAATTTCATTAGCGCGCAATTTCATCGATTCGATAGCGTCATCGAAAGAAACATCTTCGGCTACCGGCATCTTGTCCGCCATGATCGAAATCATATCGCGCAGAGATAGCGGACTAAGCATCATCAGGCTTTGATAGAGGTTGCGCTTGGCCTCATCCGATAATGAATCCGACACGGTATTGGCGGGTACATCACGCCTGGTCTGTGAAGGAATCCACATCCTCGCCTGGTTGGCACCACCGAACATACCCTCGAGTATCTGGGTATTGGTGGCACGCAGCATCGCGTCCAGAATATCGAACCGGGTGGCCTCATCGATCGGGGCATTCATGAAATGATTCGCCATCATCATCCACTGCATATTCATCCACTCGGCGGACATCCCCTGGGAATTGATATTGGCGGAAATCGCAGGCGCGGTATTTGCCATCCACGGAAACAGGTAGAGTGGATTCTGCAGCGGGTTTGGCGCCTGGGCATTGCATTGCGCGTCCCCGGGGGCACAATTTTCCTGAGCGGCTGCGGGCTGCAGGTAGAACGACAGCAGAACCACTGTCATAGCGATTAAACGAACCGACATTTGGCGTCCCCTGTTTATTGTTAGCTGTTAATGCGGATAATGCACCTTACCAATCCGGGATCATAGATCAAATATCCACTAGGGCATACAAAACAGGAAAATCTACCCGGGTCTTGACATACTTTACCCAAATTGGGGTATAGTATTCGTTCGCATGAATAAGTTACTTTTCGTGCGACATAATTTCGGTCGAAGTAATTCGGCACTAAAACTATAAATTGCAGCCTGCCAGCTAAAGCGGGAAAACAGCAATTACCGAGGAGGACGAGCATGACAATGAAAAAAGTAACTGGCGGAATAGTATCGACTGCACTGTTTTGCTGTATTTCAGTTATTGGCAGCATTTCGGTCGCGAACGCCGATGCAATCGCCGACGGCAAAAAGGTAGCCTTCGACCGCAAGAAAGGTAATTGCCTGGCCTGTCACATGATGTCCGACGGCACTTTACCCGGTAACATTGGCCCCCCATTGATCGCCATGAAGGCGCGCTTCCCCGATAAGGCAAAACTGAGAGCGCAAATCTGGGACCCGACAGTCGCTAATCCAAATACCATCATGCCTCCTTTCGGGAAGCACGGAGTCCTGACAGAAAAGGAAGTGGACCTCGTTACCGAGTTTGTCTACACCCTTTAATACCGCATGAATAACATCGCACGAGGAATTTTAAGATGAACCTTTTACGTCGAAAGTTTTTAAAATCAGCAACTTATGTCGGTGCCACGGCAACAGCCATCGGTGCCGGAGTGCTGGTCCCGCAACGCGTGCTCGGCGCTTATAACGCCGCGGCCTTTGATGCCAAGGATACGAATGCCGCCATCACTGCCACTATGGGCTCCAGCGAGCATACCGCTTCCGATGCAATCAAGCTGAAAGCCCCCGATATCGCCGAAAATGGCGCGGTGGTTCCGGTCACCGTATCTTCAAGCATGAGCAACGTCGAGGCAATATCGATTGTTGCCACCGGCAACGCGACACCGCTGACGTCTAGTTATCAACTGTCCCCCGCCTGTGAAGCCTTTGTTTCAACCCGTATCAAAATGGGTAAAACCGCTGATGTCATCGCGGTAGTCAAGGCGGATGGCAAACTTTACTCCGCGACCAAGGAAGTAAAAGTCACCATCGGCGGCTGCGGCGGTTAATTTTAGATTTATAAAGAATTGGAGAAATACTCATGGCTATAAAGATCCGTGCAAAAACAAAGGGTGACGTAACAACCGTCAAAACACTGATGAGTCACCCCATGGAAACCGGCTTGCGCAAAGATTCCAAGACCGGCGAGAAAATCCCGGCAAACCACATTACCGAGGTTACCGCTGAACATAACGGCAACGTGGTGATGACCGCTAACTGGGGTGGCGCCATTTCGAAAAACCCTTACCTCTCCTTTAAGTTCAAAGGCGCCGCTTCGGGTGACAAGGTAAAAATCACCTGGGTCGATAATATGGGCAAGGGTGACAGCGCTGAAGCCGCTATCAAATAAATTGCGGCCAAAAAATAATTACGAGGAGGAACTGTGATGAAAAAACTACTGACCGGCGCAGGCATAGCGTTGCTACTTGCTTTGCCTTTGACCACGATGGCGACACCGCAACAGGACCTGGAGGAGTTTCAGAATTACTACGAGAAGCGCTTCCCTGGCACTCCGTTCGATGATTTCATCAACGGGGTTTACTCGATCGACCCTGCATCTCGCGAGCAATGGGAAGAAATCGAAGAGTTTCCACCCTACGAACTCAGTATCAGCAAGGGCGAGGAACTGTTCAACAGGCCGTTTGCCAACGGCAAGACCTATGCCAGCTGTTTTGCCAATGGCGGTATCGGCATCCGCCAGAACTATCCCTACTTCGATACCAGTCGGGGTGAAATCATTACGCTCGAACTGGCGATCAACGAATGTCGCGAGGCGAATGGCGAAAAACCGCTGAAGTGGAAAAAAGGACCTATCGCGCATATTTCAGCGTACATGGCCTATACCTCGCGCGGTAAGGTTTTTGATATCAAGATCCCGGACGATCCGCGTGCGGTCGCTGCCTACGAGCGTGGTAAAAAACATTTTTACCAGAAGCGCGGCCAGCTCAACATGGCCTGTGCCGATTGCCACAAGTTTTACTCGGGCAACATGGTACGCGCCGATCTGCTGAGTCCGGCACTGGGACATTTGAGCCATTTCCCGGTGTATCGCTCTAAATGGGGCGGCATGGGTACGACCCATCGGCGCTATGGCGGTTGTAACCAGCAGGTGCGCGCCAAGGCCTACAAGGCACAAAGCGCCGAGTACCGCGCGCTGGAGTACTTCCACACCTATATGAGCAACGGACTCACGGTAAACGGTCCCGGTGCCAGGAAGTAAGGCCCCATTAAATATAACCAGTTTTTTCACGCTTTCGATGCCGGGTTTTTTACCCGGCATTTTTTTATCCCTAAAGAGGTAGAACACTATCAAACTGGGCAGTTTTCTCAAACTTTTATTTATTTTAAGGTTTGCACCATGTTTTCGATCGTCTTGTATCGATCGATTGATATAGATCGATTGATATAGATCAAGTAGCGTCGACAGGAATTCTTTAAAACACACAGGGCGTGTTGCAAACCTTTAATCAACATAGGAATTTTTTCAATATGTCCGAATACACCGAAAAATTTGACGCTACGGGACTCAACTGCCCGCTTCCGATCCTCAGGTCCAAAAAAGTTCTCACTTCCATGAATAGCGGCGACGTACTCTACGTCATTGCCACCGATTCGGGATCAGTCAAGGACTTCGACGCCTTCTGCAAACAGACTGGCAACGAACTACTCGAAAGTTCGGAGGCCGACGGCAAGTATCACTACTACATCAAAAAAGCCTGAGGCCCGGCCTCTCCTACCCACAACATTTCGGAGCTGATGTATGTCTGAAAAGAAACTGGCGATTATCGCCACCAAGGGAACGCTGGACTGGGCTTACCCACCCTTCATTCTCGCATCCACCGCGGCCGCTATCGGTTACGACACCCAGATATTTTTCACCTTCTACGGACTTCAGCTACTCAAAAAGGACCTCGATCTCAAGGTATCACCGCTGGGTAATCCCGGTATGCCGATGCCGATGAAGATGGATAAATGGTTCCCGACTATCGGCACCGCCATCCCCGGCATGGAAGCGATGATGACCGGTATGATGAAGTCGAAGATGAAGTCCAAGGGCGTCGCCAGCGTCGCCGACTTGCGCGAAATGTGCCTCGAAGCCGATGTCAAAATGATCGCCTGCCAAATGACCGTCGACCTGTTCGACATGCAGCCGAGCGAGTTTATCGACGGTATCGACTATGCGGGCGCAACCACCTTTTTTGAATTTGCCGGTGAATCAGACGTCAACCTGTTTATCTAGCAATAATTATTTCAATAAAACCGAGCGAACACGAGGAGGAAGTTATGATGAGGGTTCGACTTAAATTTCTGACCGGTGCACTGGTTGCACTCACATTCCCGGCAACGGTCTGGGCCACCAACGGCTATTTCAGTCACGGCACCAGCCTCGCCGAAAAAGTGCTGGCCGGGGCCGGTGTCGCCTTTTCACAGGATACGCTCGCGGCGTCTAACAACCCCGCCGGCATGGTCTGGCAGGGCTCGCGCTACGATATCGGTATAGCCGCGTTTGCCCCGGACCGCTCATACGATGCTACAGGTGGCCCGGCAGTGCCGGCAGGCACTCCCTGCGGCGCGAACTGTCCGTTTAGCATCGGCCCCCAGGACAGGGACAGCGGCAACGATATATTTCTTATCCCCCAGTTCGGTTATAACTGGGCGATCAACGATGACAGCACAGTGGGCGTTTCGATTTTCGGCAACGGTGGCCTGAATACCAGTTACTCTGGTGGAACCGCCACGCTGGGCACACCCAGTGGGACCAACGCCGAGTTGCCTGGCACCTTCGGTGACCGCAACGCCGGCGTCGACCTGGCCCAGCTATTCCTGTCCGCCACCTATGCCAGGAAAATCACCGAAAACTCCTCCTTTGGCATCAGCGGAATCGGTGTCTACCAGCGTTTCAAGGTCAGGGGTCTCGGCAATTTTGCCAACTTTTCCCAGGATGCGGAAAATCTCAGCGACAATGGCTACGACCATTCCACCGGTCTGGGTGTTCGCGTCGGCGTGCAGGCTGAAATCGTGCCGGGTTGGCGCATCGGGGCCGCCTACCAGCCCAAAATTGACATGGAAGAATTCGACGATTACTCAGGGCTGTTTGCCGAGGACGGTGATTTTGACATTCCGTCGAATTATACGGTTGGTCTCGCTGTCGACATCGGTAAAACCGGCGTACTGGTGGTTGATGTACAACAGATCAACTACGAAGACGTCGATGCCGTATCAAATTCGATTTCACCCTTAACCGACGGCAGCTGTGCCCCGGGCGGTACCGGTGATGGCTGCCTCGGCGGCAGCGACGGCGCTGGATTTGGCTGGGAGGACATGACTATCGTCAAGGTCGGTTTCCAGTGGGATTACTTCGACACTACCTGGCGGGTAGGTTACAGCACCGGCGATCAGCCCATCCCGGACGACGAGACACTGTCTAATATCCTGGCCCCCGGCGTCATCGAAGAACACTTTACCGCCGGTTTCACCAAGAACATTGATGACAACAGCTCGTTCAACTTTGCCGCCATGTACGCCCCCAATAATTCGGTCAAGGGCGACAGTCCCTTCGATCCAACGCAGGAAATCGAGATCGAAATGGATCAGTGGGAACTGGCCTGGTCGTATAGTCGCAACATTCGCTAGTCAGCTTGCGTTAGAAATATCTGCAACAGACGAGCAGCCGTCGCAAGGCGGTTGCTCGTCACCACTTCCCCCACTATCTGATTGCTGAAATGAAACTTTTAAATATTTCGCCGCTGATGATCCGGGTTCTGGGTCTGATGCTGTTGCTCGCCGGTCCTGTTGCGATTGCCGCAGACGGACTGAAACCTTTTATGCTGGCAGCCACTATCGACAACAGGACAATTGCCGAAGTCAGCACAGAAGTCGAAGCTAAACTGCAAGATGCCGGCTTCGATCTTATCGGGCAATACTCGCCTTATGAAGATACAGCCATACTGGTTTTTTCCAGTTTAGAACTACGCGAGCTCGCAACCCGCAGCAAGCGCGGCGGTTACGGTGCCGTAATTCGGGTTTCACTTACCCGCAACAATGACAAAATTGAATTCGCTTATACCAACCCGCTTTACTGGGCCAGCGCCTATCGCATGCAGACGGATGCCGCATCGGTCGCAACACAATTGAAATCAACCCTGGGATTCGAGCAGAGCTTCGGTAGCGGCGACCTGTCACTGAGCGCGAGTGATTTACGCGAGTATCACTACACCTTCATGATGGAATATTTTGACGATCCCAGCGTGCTGAATTATTTCGATTCACACCAACAGGCCGTAGCAACCGTGCGCGAAAACCTGGCCAAACGGGTTTCAGCGTCAAACCAGGTTTTCGAACTCGAGCTGGGTACCGATATCAACAGTAAGCAAATGACCCTGTTTGGTGTCGGACTCTCCGGCGTCGATGCTGACGACTGCAGCAGCGACCCTTACATCATGAGTCGTATCGATAAGGATTCGCCCCGACATAGAGCCCACCTGCCTTATGAAATCCTGGTTTACGGTGACCAGGTCGAAGCACTGTACGGTAGATTCAGAATCGCGCTCAGCTGGCCGCATTTACCGATGATAGCCAGCGATACAGGCGCTACTTTTTTCAGTATCATGTGCGCGCCGGGTGCGATCGAAGACGCGCTGACAGCAATTGCGGGCGGCAGTCGAAAGAAGTCAGGCTCCGAAAAATAGCGTTATAATTTTCAGACACGATTCAGCTTCAGGGAAACTCAGTTGCATGCAACTCGATCTTTACTCACAATCACTGATTTGGGCTTTCGGTTTGTCAGTGATCTTCGGTGCGATTGCCAACAAAGCCAATTTCTGCACCATGGGCGCCGTATCCGACTGGATTAACATCGGTGACCTGAGTCGCATGCGTTCGTGGATGCTCGCGATCGCGACCGCAATCCTGGGCGTTGGCCTGCTCGAGTATGCGGGCAGTATCGACTTATCCCTGACTACTAGTAACGAAACTTCCAACCCGCCTTACCGCAGCGCTAATTTCATCTGGTTACGCCACCTGGCAGGTGGGCTGATGTTCGGCGTCGGCATGACCCTGGCGAGCGGCTGTGGCAACAAGACCCTGGTGCGCCTGGGCGAAGGAAATATGAAATCGCTGGTGGTTTTATCGATTATGGGTATAGCCGCCTGGTGGATGCTGTTTTCCGATTTCGGTTACGATGTGTTTCTACAGTGGATGCTGCCGCTTAGCATCGATTTTGCCAACCAGGGCATTCCCGGCCAGGATATCGGCGCAGTACTGGCCGGCATCAGCGGGATCGAGGGCTCTGCCGGACTGGGACTGATCGTCGCTCTGCTGGCGGGGCTTGCCCTGCTCTGGTGGATCCTGCGCAGCGCGGATTTTCGCGGCAATCTCGAATTGATGGCGGCCGGTATCATCATTGGCCTGCTTATAGTAATCGGCTGGTATGTAACCGCCGGTCCGGGCGGCATCGAACTGCTGGACGAGCTCGAATTCATGGACGAGAAACCGTTTTTTACCGGCGCGCAGTCGCTCACTTTCATCGGCCCCACCGGGCACATCGCTCAGTATCTGAAAGAGGGTTTTTCTGCGGTATTCCTGACCTTCGGCGTCGCCACCGTTATCGGTGTCGTGCTGGGGTCACTGCTCTATACAGTGCTATTTCGCAAGGTTCGTATCGAATGGTTTGTGTCCTGGCACGATTTTATGATGCATGTAATCGGCGCGATTCTGATGGGCGTCGGCGGAGTGCTGGCGATGGGTTGCACCATCGGCCAGGGGATTACCGGGGTGTCGACGCTGGCGCTGGGTTCGATCCTGACGATCCTGTCGATTATCGGCGGCAGCGCGGCGACGATGAAATACCAGTATTACCTTATGATGCGTGAAGATGACTAGAAGGGATATACCGGCTCAACAGCAAATTTGCTAATCTAGGCACCAATTTACTTAACCTGATCCAGGAGTTTACGATGAATCAAGCCTATCGTGACGCCATCACCAAGATGGAAGAAATGAAAGTACAGCAGGAATATATTCTTGGCTGGCAAGGTGGTTTTCTGGGGCACCCGCAACGCGAAGAACAGCGCCTGACCGAAGCCTATGAAGCAGGCTACGAGGACGGCAGCGCCAAATCCAGCGACAATTTTTCGAACTGGACCGAGGCCTGATCCATCAAATTTGTCATCCCCGCGCAAGCGGCCCCCCAGCGCACGCTGGGTTGACGTATCGGGATCTTGAAATAGCGGCGTTTTTGTAAGATCCCGATACGTCGGACCGCCGCTTGCGCGGGGATGACTGGGCTTATTTTTTCGGTTCAAGCCTGGTACCGCGCAATGAAATATGGCACGAGACCGCAGCCCCCACTGTGCTAACTAACTGGTTTCGAGACTTACCAAGCCGGATAAAGAACGTTTCAACGCCATTTCAATCTCGGGGGCTTCGCGACCGACTATGTAATCGGGTATCCAGCGCTTGTCGCGCTCGCCCATGGCATCCTGCAGGTAGTCGCCGAGGCGGCAGCGCATCGCAAAACTGCCACCCTCCTCGTCACTGAAACTGAAACCCGCATAGTCCTGTGAGCGCTGATTGAGCTTGTCGACGAAGGCGGCCTGATACTCGGCCTTGCCCTGCACATCGATGCGACTGTCTTCGAGCATTCGCGCCATGTCCCTGACCAGGCTTTCGATAAATTCGCTACGCTGTTCGTGGTCGGTCTGCGGGTACAACCAGCGATCGCAGAAATGCACCAGGTAGCAGACCACTTCTTCGAGGATATCGACTCGCTGTCCCTGGGTCGTGGTCTCGAAGTTTTCGTTTTCGAGGTTGAGCAGAACATTGGCTGCCAGTTTCCAGATCGTCGCACCGATCGCATTGGCCATTTGCGGCAGCGATCTGGGCGCCGCGGCTTGGTTCCAGTTTTTCTTGACTCGTACCATCAGTATCGATAAATCCGTTGCTTATTTTCGCTGTGCTTTAATCCAGTCGATAACATTATGCACCAGTGCTTCTTCATGACCCTGAAAAAAATGACCCGCGCCGTCGACTCTCGTCTGACGGTATTTACCGGACGCAGCCTTGTTACCCGCTGCGGCGCGAAGCTCGACTGATTCCAGCACCGGCTCGAGATCCTTACTTCCATACAGATCGAGTACGGGCGCTTTTACCTTCGCCAGCGCGTCTATATTTCGAGTACCGTCAATTCCGGGACTCATGCCGATAATTACCAGCGAATTGACTGCACTGTTCTCGGTTTGCGCCATGTAGTAGCTGGCCATGCCGGCGCCCATGCTGTGCGCTACCAGCGTGACCTGGCGATAACCTGCGTTATCGAGATAATCCAGCGCCGTATCGATTCGTCCCGGGACTTCGTCAAACAGGATGGCATATTCACGCGGATCGGCATCATTTGCCAGAATCGGCATTTGCAGCGATAGCGTGGTAATGTTCTGCTCGAGCAGGCTTGCTCGCAACGGATATATCACATCGGGCCAATTAGGGTGCACGCCGATGCCATGGATTAAAATCACCGCCTCACCCGAACTGGGGTCACCTTCAGTCAGGACACTCAGGAACTCATGCCCGCTGTCATCAATCAACCATACTTCTTCGCCATCGAGTAAACCATCGATTACCTGCTCGGCCCAGCGCCTTTCCTTGGCGACATCGGAATTGGTCGCAGCCGCAGGCATCAACACAGATACGGTAAGCAGCGCAAGCGACAACGCGAATATTTTTAGAGTCATTCCTGGCGCCATATGTCCTCCCAGCTAAATCACTGATATATATAGAATTGCAACTTAAGATCGAGCGCATGATAACGCTATTTGCAGCGCGAATCCCTACCCAATATGGGTACCTGATAACGATCCATGCTAGCCTGACGGGGAGCATCACTTCGAGCCAGATTCGGTTAGAATCCACTGCATTCTCTATACGAGCCAGGTAATGGAAAAAAACATACTGGAAGTTAAACCGGGCAGCTTTATATTCGCTATGGAAAACGCCCTCGCGCTCGATATCTGTAGCGAAATGATCGAACGCTTTGAAAAACACCGGGACGAACAATATCCCGGGCGCATCGGTCAGACCATGGATCACGACGAGTCGGTCAAGCGTTCCACCGACCTGGTGTTAAGCGGCAAGCCCCATTGGCAGGACCTGGACCGTGAGTTGTTTCGCTCGCTAAATCAGGCGCTGGCCGAATTCAAGCTATCCTACCCGTTTTTCGCCGGGCCCTTCAAGGACATGGGGTATGCCATTCAACGCACCGATCCGGGCGAGTTCTATCACTGGCATATCGATGGTGGCAGCCATGAATTTGCGCAGCGCCAGCTGGTCGCGATCTGGTACCTGAACACGCTCAACGATCAGGGCGGTGAAACCGAGTTTCAGCACCAGGGGGGTCAAAATCACGCCCGAAGCGGGGAAACTGGTACTTTTTCCGCCATTCTGGACCCACCTGCACCGCGGTAAAACCCTGCAAACCGGGGTCAAGTACATTGCCACCACCTGGGTCGGTTTCGCCTGAAACCTGCCGATCACTCCTGCAGAAATTCGTTGCCCTGTATTTCTCCGTCGGTATTGATGCGAATTCTCCTGGTTGCCGGTTTGTTGTGCAGGATGTAGCCACACATCAATAGCGCGAATTCCTCGTCATTGTTCTGCATCGCGGTTAACAGTTTGTCGGCTACGATCTGGCAACGCTGATTTTGATCGGGATCGGGTACCCACCAACGACTCATTTGCCAGCCGCAATTCATATCTGCATCCATCCTGGCAAAAAAATCGGCGGCCTCCAGGGCAAGCGATTCTGGCACATTGATGGCATAACTCTTATCATCAAACTCTACGGTGATATTCATGCGGCTTTCTCAAAAACTATGTTAACTAAAATTCCAGATTTGCTAAGCCCGACGCAACTCGAAGCGGTATGCTCAGTTCTGCGCCAGGGTCGGTTCGTCGATGGCAAACTCAGCGCTGGCAAGAACGCGAGGCTGGAAAAGGATAACCAGGAACTCGCCGCGAGCCAGGACGATTACGCAGCACTGAACAACGTGGTCATGACCGCACTGGTGCGACACCCCGCCTATCTGCAGGCCGCGATGCCGGCCAAAATTTGCGCACCAATTTACGCCCGCTACGTGACTGGCATGGCCTACGGTGGTCATATCGATGACCCGATTATGGGACCACCGGACGCTCGCTATCGCTCGGATATCTCGATCAGTATTTTCCTCAACGAGCCACAGGAGTACGAAGGCGGCGAACTTAACATCGAAACCCCCGAGGGCAAAACCGCAGTCAAACTCCCCGCCGGGCATGCCGTTCTCTATCCGTCGACCAGCTATCACTCCGTAAAAGAAGTAACTTCCGGCGAGCGCCTGGTCGCGGTTTGCTGGGTGCAGAGCTATATTCGCCGCGCCGATCAACGCGAAATCCTGCTGCAGCTGGATCGAGCCAGGGAATCACTTGCCAATGAAGTCTACAGCGCGGCCTATAAACAGGTCAATCTCAGCTATGCAAACCTGTTTCGCATGTGGTCCGAAAACTGATTCGCCTTAGCGATGCGAACCTTTTTCCTCGTGAGCCATATCGACCAGTTTTGTGGCCAGCTCCTCGTGCTTGCGCTTGTTAACGGCCAGCGCAGAATCACCTTCAGTATCGTAATATTGCTCGGCTGAAAATTCTCCTTTTTGCTCAAGTTCGATGAACTCGTGTTGCAGTTCCATTATCTGCTTGATGATTTCCTGTTTTTCACTCATTGGTATTCCTCGTTTAACTTACAGTTACCCAGTATTTCAAATTTTCAGTAGCCGCCTTTTCTGCGACTCTCCGGCAGACCCGCTATTCTACCACCCTGTTTGCTTGGATCGCCCGGGAATAAATCGTAAAGCGTCTTCGCATTGACTGACTTGTCACCCCAGGCCTTCGACATGGCCTTGACCAGGTTCCTGGTATTTGGCTGATTACCTGCATTTTGCACGAACTCGTCGCGCAGATACCTGATCAGGTCCCAGTGCCGGTCGCTGAGTTCGAGATTTTCCTCGATAGCGATGGCGCGGGCAACCTCGTCAGACCAGTCCTCAATATTTTCCAGGAATCCCGTCTCCGTGGTTGGAATCTCGTTGCCGTTTACATTAATACTCATATTTTTGGCCTGCAAATTGGATGAAGGGAACGAACACCAGGGGAAATCTGGCGAACAAGGCTGGACGATCGCCCGCCGATGCATAGCCATAGCTACGTATCAAGGGGGATCGTTCAGGATTGGAAGCCAGATTTCCCCTGGTGCCGTTCAGGCGCATACTGTAACAAATTGTACCCATATTAAATCCTTACTATTCCTCGTTAAATCAATTTCTTGTAACACTCGTTGCGCCGCCTTCATACAATATGCGGGCTAACCTCAAAGTTTGCTTAAAGCCTGTTTTACCTATTCCTGAATGTCGAATACCGGTTCTATGCCTTTATGCGGCACGAACAGGCCACAACCCAGCATTCGACCTTGCCCCAGACCCCGCTGTTGCAGGGCTACTGATTCCTCGGGTTCGAGATCGGCCACCATCAGCGCGCGGGTAAAAATGCTTTCCCCGGTGGTTCGAATTTCACCGCTCCTGCCACAAATCATCTTCGAAACCCTGATGTTCATCTGCTGCATCAAGCCGGCCATTTCGGTCAGAAAGTCGTTTTCAGACTGCTTCCGATCGCAACAAATGGCACGGGAGTACAGCGTCCCGATAGTCGACAACTTGCGTATCTCACTGCTGCCAAGCGTCACTTGCTGATGGCCGACCCGTAATGTTCGATTCATTATCTGCCCTACTTCCTCGCTGTCGTCACGATGTACGCGAATCGCCAGGCGGGCGCGACGCGACAAGGGCAGCACTGCATCACTTTGTTCGGGTCGATTCCAGCCGTTGCCGGAACCCGCCATGCGCACGCCATGGACCCCGATCCTGGCACAGACCCGGTCGCTTAACTGCGCCTGCAGTGCCGTGGACAGCGCAAAGGCATGGTCTATATCGAGGTCGGTACCGCGAAGCCTGAAGACGAGATCAAACACGTCGTCGGGTACCTGGTACGGTGCCGGAGCCTCCTCATCCTGATTCCAGAACATGATCCGCTAATCCCGGCTCGAGGCCTGCAGGCCGAAACCTTTGTCGAAATCTATCGCATCGTGGTAACGCGCCCGGTATATCAATCGTGCGGGTTCATCGGGCGTATTATGAAATGCCTGTCGACCATGCAGGATGTTGTTACAGACAATGCCCTGGCCCGGCAGCAGACCCACTTCGATCATCGCACTGCCTTCCATCAGTATCTCGCGCACCAGGTTTAACGCTTCGGTACTGCGTTTATCGGTTTTCCAGACGATGTTTTGCGGACGCGACGTATAGCGCATGTTAAGCGAGCAACTATCTGCACGCAGCGAGAATACCGGGCCTGTTTCTTCGGCGCGAACAACCTCGTTATGCTGCACATTTGCCGGAATGCGCAGCATATCATTGCACATTAGCGCCGCCAGTGCCGGGGGCGACTGGTCCCGAATCAGCAGGTACATCATTTCATGGTCGAACAGGTAATTTCCGCCACCACGCCCGGCCTGATTAACACAGTAGAGCGCGAATGCGTCGATGCGTCGTGCAAACGGATTGTAGTAACCATCGGTATGCCAGTTCATCGCACGATTGGTGTACGGAATATAGCGCGCTCGACTATCCGCATCGCCAACCACCTGTAGCGAAGTAACGCTGTCTTCATCGGCGCCCGGGTTGGCATCGAGCGCCACCAGGCCAAACTGACGATTCAACGCGAGAAAGTCGGCTTTGCCGAACCCACCGGCGGATTGAAAAATAACGAAGTTGTGCGCAGCCACCTGTTTGCGCAGCGCCGGCAGCATCGACGGCGACAACCTGCCCTGCTGATCCAGTTCGAATACCCGGGTGGCGGGCACTTCCTGACGACTCTCCAGCTTACGCGCTCGCCAGGCCTGGTACTCGGCCTCGTTTTCGAGCGAAAACGGGGAATTTTCTTCGCAATGGTTGAGTGCGGCGGTCATTTGGTCTAATGTTGCGTTCAAATCTGGCCCAGGTTGTTACTCAATCTCGGGGTTGGTTTAGCGCTTATATTAATCCAGCCACCTTCCGATTGGAGCATCCCATCGGTAGGAGTCAGAAAAATAATCTGGCTGAAGTCGCAAGTAACTGATTTATAATGAAATTATTGATCGGAAATACGCAATGGAGAACGCTTTCCTGCGGGACGTAAAATCCTCCTATCTCGTTGGGGATAAGTTTAAGATTTACTGCACCCCAAGCGGGGGATAGCCCATTGCGCAAGATTCTAACAAACTAACGACTATTGTCAGCGTTTCGCCGAGTAAGCTATGAGGATGGCACTTGACAAAGATTCTGATTTTCGGGTCATGCCCGGACATCGTTCACATAGACAAACGGGAACATAATCACTATGGCTAAAAAAGCACATGTCACCCCAATGCTCGACGAACTCGAGAACGGTCCCTGGCCAAGTTTCATTTCGGGCATCAAGCGCCTGCGTGACGAACACGATGATGAACGCATTAACGGCGTTGCCAATTCCCTGCTCGGGCAACTCGAACATTCTTACGAAACCCGCAAAGGTTACTGGAAAGGCGGCACCGTCAGCGTGTATGGCTACGGTAGTGGAATCATTCCGCGCTTTTCCGAAGTCGCGCACGCATTCGAGGAATCGAAAGAATTTCACACGCTGCGGGTACAGCCGCCAGCGGGTAACTACTACACCACGGATATGGCGCGTCAGCTTGGCGATAGCTGGGAGAAGTATGGTTCCGGACTGGTCACTTTTCACGGGCAAACCGGCAACATCATGTTTATCGGCACTTCGACCGAAAACACCCAGCATTTTTTCAACGACATTAACGAATATGGCTGGGATCTCGGCGGCGCCGGCCCCTGCGTGCGCACCGGGATGTCCTGTGTGGGCGCAGCCCGCTGCGAGCAATCCTGCGCCGACGAAATGCGCATCCACCGCACGCTGTTGAATAATTTTACCGACGACGTACACCGCCCCGCACTGCCTTACAAGTTCAAATTCAAGGTGTCGGGTTGCGCTAACGACTGCATGAATTCGATCGAGCGTTCTGACTTCGCCATCATCGGTACCTGGCGCGACGACATGAAAGTCGACCAGGAAGCGTTCAAGGAATATGTCGCCAGCAAAGGACGCCAGCATACGATCGATAACATCATTACCCGCTGCCCGACCAATGCGCTGTCGTTGAATGACGACGATTCGCTGGAAGTCGATAATCGCAACTGCGTGCGCTGCATGCACTGCCTGAACGTCGTGCCGAAAGCGCTGTCTCCCGGAGACGACAAGGGCGTAACCATCCTGATGGGTGGCAAGCGTACCCTCAAGATCGGCGACCTGATGGGTACCGTGATCGTACCTTTCATGAAACTCGAAGACGAGGAAGACTACGAAGCGATAACCGAGCTCGCCGAAGAAGTCATCGACTACTGGGCTGAAAACGGACTGGAGCACGAGCGTTGCGGTGAAATGGTCGAGCGCGTCGGACTGGTCAACTTCCTTGAAGGCATCGGTGTCGAGGTCGATCCCAACATGATTGCCGAAACCCGCACCAGTTCCTATGTGCGCATGGATGACTGGGATATCGAAGCGAAGAAGTGGTTTGACCGCAAAGCCGAGCAAAAGCAGGCATCGTAAAACCAGAGATGACAGAGGCAACAACTATGTTTTCGGAGATTAAAGCATGAGTTCGATGATGGAAGGTCAACGCAGCCCGATTGAATCCGGCTGTCCCGACGGGTTTCAGTACATGCATCCACTGATGCGCAAGAACTATGGCAACTGGGCTTACCACGAAGATCCGCGCCCAGGTGTGTTAAAGCATACCGCGCATGGCGGCGAAGCGATCTATACCGTGCGTGCCGGAACCCAACGTATTCTCGACGTTTTCACCCTGCGCAAGCTTTGCGACATCGGTGACAAGTACGCCGAAGGCTACGTTCGCTTTACCATTCGCAGCAACATTGAGTATATGGTTGCCGATGGTAGCAAGGTCGAACCGCTGATCGCAGCCCTGGAAAAGGAAGGCTTCGTTGTCGGCGGCACGAAAAATTCGGTAGCGATGATTTCGCATACCCAGGGATGGCTGCACTGCGATATCCCCGGCACCGATGCATCGGGTGTGGTCAAGTCGATGATGGACGAGTTGATCGAGGAGTTCAAAAACTGGAACATGCCCAACCGCGTCCATATCACAACCTCATGCTGCCAGATCAACTGTGGTGGCCAGGGTGATATCGCGATCAACATCCAGCACACCAAGCCACCCAAGATCAATCATGACCTGGTCGCCAATATCTGTGAACGTCCGTCCGTGGTAGCGCGCTGCCCGGTGGCAGCTATCCGCCCCGCGCTGGTAAACGGTAAACCCTCGCTTGAAGTCGACGAAAAGAAGTGTATTTGTTGCGGCGCCTGTTACCCGCCCTGTACGCCGATGCAAATCAACGACCCCGAGAACACCAAGCTGGCGATCTGGGTCGGCGGCAATCACTCCAATGCGCGCAGCAAGCCGAGCTTCCAGAAACTGGTTGCAGCGGGCATTCCCAACAATGCGCCACGTTGGCCCGAGGCGACCGCCATCGTGAAGAAGATCCTGCAGACCTACAAGGATAACGCACGCGACTGGGAACGCCTGAACGACTGGATCGAACGTATCGGCTGGCCGCAATTCTTCGAGTTGACCGGCCTGCCATTTACCAAGTTCCACGTCGATAACTGGCGCGGTGCGCGGCGTACGCTGAACGCTTCAACTCACATTCGATTTTAACGGAGTAGCCAGGTGAAGTTCGCAATACTTGTCAACGAAGGGCCCTATACCCACCAGGCGTCGGATTCGGCTTACCATTTCACCGAGGCACTGCTGCGTGCCGGACACGAAATCGTGCGCGTTTTCTTTTACCACGACGGTGTCAATAACGGCACCCGGCTTAGCGTTCCACCCCAGGATGACCGCAATGTCAGCGAGCGCTGGTCGGCACTGGCGCAACAGCACGACGTCGAGTTAATCCTGTGCGTGGCGGCAGCGCAACGCCGCGGGTTACTCGATGATGATGAAGCCAAACGCGCCGGTAAAGACAGCAATAATATCGCAGAAGGCTTCCAGATCTCTGGTCTGGGACAATTGATCGATGCCGGAATTCAGGCGGATCGTTTAATCGCATTTGGTGACTAGTCATGGCGTCGAAGAAATTTTTATATATAAACCGCAGGCCGCCACACGGCAGTATCTACGCGCATGAATCGCTCGAGGTTGTATTGATCGGTGCGGCCTTCGAACAGGATGTCACCCTGGCCTTTATCGATGACGGGGTTTACCAGTTGATGCAAAACCAGGATACCGGTGGTGTTGGCTTGAAGAATTTCGCACCGACATTCAGGGCCCTCGGTGATTACGACGTCAACCAGATTTACGTAGAACAGGAATCGCTGGAGTTGCGCGGCCTGAGCAAGGATGACCTGATACCTTTGACTTACGAAGATGAAGACGACGACTGGGCAGAGAAGGATTCAATCCATGTCGTCAGCAGCGCCGAGCTGGCCGACATCATCGAACAACAGGATGTAATCCTGAATTTTTAACGGAAGCGAAATGTCTGTATTGCACATTGTCAACAAATCACCCTACGAGCGTCATTCGCTCGATACCTGCCTGCGTCTGGCGAAGCCGGATAGCGCTATTTTACTGATCGAAGACGGCATCTACGCGGTGCAACAGAATTCCGCCACCTCGAGTAAAATGCAACAGGCACTGGGTAATCACCCGGTTTACGCATTGCAACCCGACCTCGAGGCCAGGGGCGTCAACCCGGATAATATGATTGACGGGATTTCACTAGTTGATTACGACGGTTTTGTAAAACTCACAACTGAATACGACAGGCTGCAGTCATGGTTATGACTGTAATCTATAACATTTAACATAGCAGAGGTAGAAAATGGCTATTGAACTTGAAGGGAAATCATACGAAACCGACGAAGAGGGATACCTCGTCAACCTGAGTGACTGGAACGATCAGCTCGCCAACGAGATGGCCAAGGCCGACGGCGCGGTGCTCGACGAAAATCACTGGGAAGTAATCAATTTCCTGCGTGATTACTACGAGGAGTACCAGATTGCCCCGGCAGTTCGCGTGCTAACCAAGGCAGTCGGCAAAAAGCTGGGTAAAGACAAGGGCACCAGCAAGTATCTTTACGAGCTGTTTCCCTACGGGCCGGCCAAACAAGCCTGTAAATATGCGGGTCTGCCCAAGCCCACCGGCTGCGTCTAAACCCTGTCAGGGATTTAGCTCGTCAGGCAGGGTGAGTTCCCTGCCTGACGCAGCATGCCGGGAGATGACGCTGCCATGTCGTTGCTGACTATCGCATTCACGTTATTGTTTTATTTTGCAACCGCGACGATTGTCGTGGGCCTGGTTTATCGCATCAGACTGTATGCCAGGACCCCTGTACCGTTAAGGATTCCAACAACCCCGGCACCTACCACCCAGGCCGGCGTCGTCAAACGCATGTTTTTCGAAATCACGCTATTCAATAGCCTGTTCAAATCCAACAAGTGGATCTGGTTGTTCGGCTGGGTTTTTCATGCTGCCCTGCTGTTCGTACTGTTGCGTCACCTGCGTTATTTCACCGATCCTGTCTGGTCCTGGGTTGCGCTGATTCAACCGCTTGGCGCTTATGCCGCTTTCGCCATGGTGGCGGGCCTGGCGGGGCTTTGGGCACGGCGTTTCCTGGTCGATCGGGTGCGCTATATTACATCGCCCTCGGATCATTTGATGCTGGCCCTGTTGATCGCCATCGGCCTCACCGGCCTCGGTATGAAATACGTCGCGCACACCGATATTGTTGCGGTCAAGGCATTTTTCCTCGGCCTGATGTATTTCGACTGGCAACCATTGCCGGCCGACCTGCTGCTTAACCTGCACCTGCTGCTGGTTGCATTGCTGATGATTGTTTTCCCGTTCAGCAAGTTGCTGCACGCACCCGGCGTTTTCTTCAGCCCGACTCGCAACCAGATCGATAATCCTCGTGAAAAAAGACACCAGCCGACGCACCCGTCGGTTGCCGCGAAACAGTCGGTCTGAGCGAGGATCCAGCCGTGGCCGAATTCGATACCCCAACCCTCAAACCCTATCCCGAGATCCCGCCGATCGAAATCGGGGTGATGGCGCATAGCAAGCCTTATGTCGCCAAGCAAGAGCTGCAGGAAAAAATCGGTTTTCCGGGCGAGCTGATCGATAACTGGCAGCAGGTTGCGATCGATAAAATGGGAGAGCTGGTGGATAACTCGCGGGCTCTGCGGGTATTTCTTGATAGCTGTGTCAAATGCGGCGCCTGTACCGATAAATGCCACTACTATCTCGGCACCTCAGATCCTAACAATATGCCGGTCGCCCGCCAGGACCTGTTCCGCTCGGTGTATCGACGTTACTACACCCTGGCAGGAAAGTATTTCCCGGGACTTGTCTGTGCACGTGATATGGACCAGAGCGTTATTGACGAATGGTATAGCTATTTTCACCAGTGCTCGCAATGTCGGCGCTGTTCGGTTTACTGCCCTTACGGCATCGATACCGCGGAGATTTCAATGGCCGCGCGCGAAATCATGGATACCATTGGCGTAGGCCAGAAATATTGCAACGAGATTATTGGCAAGGCACAAACCATCGGTAACAACCTCGGTCTGCCGGAACCGGCCCTGGCCGACACTCTCGAAGGCCTCGAAGAGGACATCGAGGAAGAGACCGGCGTCACCGTGCGTATGCCGCTCGATGTAAAGGGCGCCGATATTCTGCTGATTACCCCCTCCGCCGACTTTTTTGCCGAACCGCATGTGGACGGCCTGATCGGTTATGCCAAGGTATTCCACCAGGCCGGCATGAGCTGGACCCTTTCCAGTTACGCCAGCGAGGCGGCCAATTTCGGGATGTTCATCGGCTCCTATGAAGACATGCAGGTACTGGCGTTACGTATTCGTGAAGCGGCACTGGAACTCGGTGTCAAACGTATCGTTTTCGGTGAGTGCGGCCACGCCTGGCGGGTCGCGTACAACTTCCTCAACACGTTGGCGGGACCATTCGATTTTCTCGACTCGCGCTATCCAATGCCGCAGCATATCTGTGAAATAACCTACGATTTACTGCAGCGCAATGCGCTCAAAATGGATCCGTCAGCCAACGACGACATGGTGCTGACCTTCCACGATTCCTGCAATATCGCACGTGGCTCACGCATGGGTGACTTCGAAGGCGGCCAGTTTGTTATTCCGCGCGAGGTTATCAAGGCAAGCTGCAATCATTTTGTCGACATGCCGTCTGATACCACCCAGGAGGCCACTTTCTGTTGTGGCGGTGGCGGCGGCCTGTTGACCGACGACCTTGTAGAATTGCGCGTCAAGGGCGCGCTACCGCGCATGGAGGCGCTCAAACAGGTGGTAGACCATCATGGTGTAACCCACCTGGCGGCGATTTGCGCAATTTGCAAAAGCCAGTTCAGCAAAATCCTGCCCTATTACGGGTTCGAGATGGACCAGGTCGTCAGTATCCACCAGTTAGTTAGCAACGCCATCCAGCTGGGTGGCGAGCAATAGATTTAGAATTTTATCCGGAGAAACAACATGGCAGCGTCAGAAAAGGAAGTGAATCAAAAACTCACCTTCAGGAAATACGAGGACGGCGTGCATCGGTGGCGTTCGCAGGGCGAGAATATCTTCAATGAAGATACCTCGCACAAATGTCCGACCTACGTGCATCGCACCCCGCCCTGCCAGGGCAGCTGTCCTTCCGGTGAAGATGTCCGTGGCTGGTTGAACATCGTTCGTGGTATCGAGCCTCCGCCCGAAGATGTCAGCATGCAGGAATACGCGTTCCGTCGCTCTACCGACGCCAATCCGTTTCCGTCGATGATGGGACGAGTCTGCCCGGCTCCGTGCGAACAGGGCTGCAATCGCAATAATGTAGACGATTTTGTCGGCATCAATGCGATCGAACAATACATCGGTGATTCGGCCAAAAACGCAGGTTTCAAATTCGGCGATCTACCGCCAATGGGTAAACACCGGGTCGCCATCATCGGTGGCGGACCAGCGGGTCTTGCCGCGGCTTACCAGTTGCGCCGCAAAGGCATCGCCAGCACAATCTTCGACGAACACGACGAGCTCGGCGGCATGTTTCGCTACGGCATCCCCGGTTATCGCACGCCGCGCGAATTCCTCGATCATGAAATCAGCCGTATCCTGGAGATGGGTCATATCGATACCCGCATGGCCACTCGCGTCGGTCGAGACGTCAGCATCGAGGAGATCGAAAAAGAATTCGACGCTCTGCTTTGGGCCGTTGGTTGCCAGTCAGGTCGCGGGCTGCCGCTGCCGCACGGCGACGCCCCCAACTGTATATCGGGCGTGGCTTTTCTCGAGGCGTTCAACAAGGGCGCGCTGCAGGTAACTTCCAATCGTGTGGTCTGCGTCGGCGGCGGTGACACTTCGATCGACGTCGTCTCGGTGGCGCGTCGCCTCGGCAAGATCGACAGCCTGCCCAAAGAGCAGATGACCGAATTTGTTGTCGGCGGGTTCACCGCGCACGACTCGGCATACGCCGCATCCCGTCAGGGGGCCGATGTCACCCTGACTTCGTTGTTCGAAAAAGCCGAAATGACTGCCACCGAGCACGAAGTAGAGGATGCATTGCGTGAGGGCGTCAAGATTCTGGATGGCGTCATGCCGGTAGAAATCATCGTCAACGACGAGGGTCGTGCGACCGCGCTGAAGCTTGCCAAATGCACCGTCGAAGATGGCAAGCCCACTCCGGTCGAAGGCAGTGAGATAGTGATTGAATGTGACCTGATCGTCTCGGCAATCGGCCAGGGCGGTGATCTCAGCGGCATCGAGGAAATGGGTAATGACAGGAACCTGATGGATGCGGACAAGTATTTCCAGCACCCTGACAAGCCGGGTCATTTCGTCGCCGGTGACATCATCCATCCGCATCTGTTGACAACCGCAATCGGTCACGCCTCTATTGCCGCCGACAGTATCGAACGCTTTCTCGGCGGCGCCGAGTTCGCCAAGCGCCCGAAAGTCGACGTGCATCATTTCAACCTGCTCAACAAACTCAAGGAAATGGATCTTGAACCCACCGAGTATGGGCACGAAGGCGTGTGGGGCACCAACGACGCCGATTTTGCAGTACACAATTACGAGGATCGTTCGGCCAATGAAATAATTTCATCCGAGCGCCTGTACCTGGCTCACTTCAACTATGAGGCGCGCCGTCTGCGCGAAGCCCATGGCCCCGATTCGGAACATGTACTCGGTGATTTCGAGGAACGCGTCAAGTGCCTTAGCGACGAGCAGGCGGTCGAAGAGGCCGGACGCTGCATGAGTTGCGGCATGTGTTTCGAATGTGACAACTGTGTCATCTACTGCCCCCAGGACGCGGTTTACCGGGTCAAGAAAGACAGCAAGACCATGGGACGTTATGTCGCTACCGACTACATGAAATGTATCGGTTGTCATATTTGCGCGGATGTGTGCCCGACCGGCTACATCGACATGGCGCTGGGCGATCACTAAAGGCTCGAGCGTGCAAATTATCCCTTCATCGTTGCGCTTACTGGCACTGCTTACCCTGCTCGGCCTGTCAACGCCCGGCCTGGTGACCGCGGCTGAAGTCGGCGCATCGAGTTTCGGCCAGGTTGCTATTCCGTCCCCGGTCAAACCGGCGCAAGCGGAAAACTGTGTCGAACCGGTGGAGGTGATGCGTCGCGATCACATGCAATTCCTGCTGCATCAACGCGACGAAACCGTGCTCGACGGTGAGCGCAGTAAAAAGTACAGCCTGGTCGGCTGTATGGATTGCCACAATCCGACAAACGCGGGCGAAGAAATTGTGCGCTACGAAGATCCGCAGCATTTTTGCGCCAGCTGCCATAACTATGCCAGCGTCAAGATCGATTGCTTCGAATGTCATGCGGACCGCGGACTGAACAGCACGCAGCAAAGCAGCCTTTCCCCGCAAACCGATCCACAAATGCTTTCGATGCACACATTCAGGCGAAAACTGGAGCAAGCCCGTGACGACTGAGCTGGACAATATCGAGCTCCGACCCGCGCGCCGCCGGTTTCTAAAGGGCGTCGCGGCATTAGCGACGACGCTGATCGCTCCGGGGGTGATGCTGTATAAAACCGCCGCGGCGGGCACTTCCGACCGGCAACTGCGCTGGGGGCTGCTGATCGACACCAATGCCCTGAGCGAGGCGGACGTCGATGCCTGTGTCGACGCCTGTCAACGCGAACACGGCTTGAAGGCCGAAGCGGATTCAACAACCGCGGCACAGTGGATTCGCAAGGTCAAACTCACCGATGTGGAATCCGGCCATGAGCGTTTTCTGCCGATGATGTGCCAGCATTGCGAAGACCCACCCTGCGTCGACGTTTGCCCTACCGGGGCCTCGTTCAAGCGCGCCGATGGTATCGTACTGGTCAACAAACATACCTGCATCGGCTGTCGCTATTGCATGATGGCCTGCCCCTACAAGGCGCGTTCGTTCATCCATGAGAACCTCAAGGATCAGCTCGCGGTCGCTCCCCGCGGCAAGGGTACGGTTGAATCCTGCACCCTCTGTGTGCACCGGGTCGACCGCGATGGTGCCAATGCGGTGCCGGCTTGTGCCGAGGCGGTCAACCGCGACGGACGCCGGGCGATTCTGTTCGGTAATTTAAATGATCCGCAAAGCGAAATCTCCCAGCGCTTGCGTGAGCTCGGTGCAGTCAGGCTGCGTGCCGACATGGGTCTCAACCCCGGGGTCAGGTACCAGGGCTTATGAAGACGCAGGCAGCCATACGCTACGCCGAGATCAGAACCAGCACATCGGGTTACTGGAGCGTACTGATCGGTCTGGCAGTGATCGCAGTTGTCGGCTTCGCCGCCGCTCACCACATGGACGTCGAAGGACACCATATCACCGGCATGACTAACCAGGTTGTCTGGGGGCTACCGCATGTGTTTGCGATTTTCCTGATCGTGGCGGCCTCCGGCGCACTCAACCTGGCTTCGATAGCCTCGGTTTTCGACAAGCAGGACTACAAGCCACTGGCACGTTTTTCGGCAATCCTGGCGATCGCCCTGCTCGTCGGCGGGCTCGCTATCCTGCTGCTCGACCTGGGCCGCCCGGACCGCCTCATCGTGGCGATGACACATTACAATTTCAAATCGATATTTGCCTGGAACATTATTCTCTACACAGGCTTTATCGTCATCGTAGCGGCCTATTTATGGCTGATGATGGAGCGTCGCATGCATCGCTGGAGCAAGCCGGCAGGTTTACTGGCCTTTGTCTGGCGCCTGATCCTGACTACCGGTACGGGTTCTATCTTCGGCTTCCTGGTGGCACGCGAAGCCTATGACTCGGCGCTGCTGGCGCCGATGTTTATTGTCATGTCCTTCGCTTTCGGGCTTGCCGTTTTCATTTTGTTGCTGATCTTGAGTTTTCGGCTTGATCGGCGCGAGCTCGACGCCTCACACCTGCAGCGACTGCGCAAGCTGCTCGGTATTTTTACCGCGGGCGTGTTTTACTTCGTCGTCGTTTTTCACCTGACCAAGCTTTACGGCACGCAGAATCATGATTTCGAACGCTTTATCCTCGCCGAGGGCGGCGGTTACACGCTGTTGTTCTGGCTGGTGCAGATAGGGCTCGGCAACCTGTTGCCGCTGGCACTGATATATGCTCCCCGCCTGCAGGGCTCGAGCTCGACCCTGGTCGTCGCCAGTGTGCTGATTATCGTCGGCGCTTTTGCCCAGCTTTATATCATCATCATCGGCGGACAGGCATTCCCGCTGAATATCTTTCCCGGCTATGCCGTAGAAAGCAGTTTCTTCGATGGCGTGATCAACCACTACAGTCCGAGCATATGGGAGTTCCTGCTTGGCCTTGGCGGGGTAACCAGCGCAGCGCTGATTGCACTGTTGTGTATCCGGGTGTTGCCAATCATGCCTGAGAACCTGCCGGCGGAGACACAGTAAGCAATGGCTTCGCTATTTCTCTCCGCGGCGCACAAGTCATCAGGTAAGACTACGCTCAGTATCGGCCTGTGCGCGGCCCTGGTCGAACGCGGCCTGGACGTCCAGCCGTTCAAAAAAGGACCGGACTATATCGATCCGATCTGGCTTGGAATGGCAGCTGGCAAGCCCTGTTACAATCTCGACTTTTATGTCGCCGGCAAACAGGAAACCATAGACGATTACTGTCACCGCGGGAGCAATGCCGAAATTTGCCTGATCGAAGGTAACAAGGGGCTGCATGACGGGCTCGATCTCGATGGCAGCAATAGCAATGCCGCACTGGCAAAGGCCCTGCACAGCCCGGTTATCATGGTCGTCGATGCCCGCGGTACGATGCGCGGCATCGCTCCCCTGCTGATTGGCTACCAGGTATTCGACGAGGCGGTCAATATCGCCGGCGTCATCGCCAATATGACCGGCGGCAAGCGACATGAATCAAAGTTGCGCGCGGCGGTCGAAGAGTACACCGATATTCCGTTTCTCGGCGCACTCGAAAATGAACCCTCCGTCAGCCTGGACGAACGCCACCTGGGCCTGATTCCGGGGTACGAGGATCCTGAGTCAAAACACAAGATTGCGATGATCTCGAGCGTGGTTAGCGATAATGTCGATCTGGATCAGCTGATCGACATCGCGCGGCAGGCAGAACCGGTGGCGCCGGCAACATCACCGCTGCCACGAAAATCCGAGTTTAACGGATTGCGTATCGGCATCGCCCGGGATCGCGCCTTCGGTTTTTACTACCCCGGTGATCTGGAAGCTTTCCGCGAGGCCGGTGCGCAACTGGTTGCAATCGACACCACCCGGGATCAGACCCTGCCGCCCATCGACGGACTTTTCATCGGCGGTGGTTTTCCGGAACTCCATGCCGCCTCCCTGGCAGCCAATCGCGGGCTGCGCGAATCGATAAAATACGCAATCGAGTCAGGACTGCCGACCTACGCGGAATGCGGTGGCTTGATGTACCTGTCAAAAAGTCTGACCTGGAACGGTGAAACTCACGACATGGTCGGTGTGCTCGACGCACAGACGCTAATGTACGACAAACCGCAAGGCCGCGGTTACGTCAAATTGAGCGAGTACCCGGAGCAGCATCCCTGGGCCTGGCAAAGTCAACCGGCAAAATGCCTTTACGCGCACGAATTTCACTATTCGGCATTGAAGGGACTGGCAACAGACGGACAGTTTGCTTACCAGGTACTGCGCGGTAAGGGTATCCAGCAACAACAGGATGGATTGGTCTATAAAAATTTGCTCGCCTCCTATACCCACCTGCGCAACACCGCGGGTAATCCGTGGGTTAAACGCTTTCTCAGCTTCGTAAAATCCAACAGGGTTTTACCACTAAACGATAGCGCTAATGCTATATAATCACCGCCATGATTAGTCTCTCTGCCACTGCCCTGGAACAAATGAAGCGATCCTCGGCTGACATGGATGCACTTCCGGTGCGTATTGCGATCAAGGAACAGGACGATGGCAGCTTTCATTACGCGATGGGATTCGATGAACAAAGACTGCCGGGAGACAGCTTCCTCAATTTTGACGGTGTCAACCTGGTCGTATCGGAAGGCAGCAAGGAACTGGCCGAGGGCATGACGATTGATTTCGTCGAACTCGAAGCCGGCAAAGCGGAGTTTATTTTTCTCAACCCCAACGACCCGACGTACGTTCCACCCCGCAAGTAACATTCTCACCCGGCGGGTTCGCAGCAGCGCGTAAAACGGTATACTGGTGCCCATCAGGAAGCAGTGAAGCCACTATACTCAACCGATTATCCCGTTATGCCTGACAGCGATTCTAAATTACAACGCAGTACGAACCTCCTCAACGCCTGGTTCGTCAAGCTTGACCAAGAAGAACGCAACCTGTTGAAAAGCGGCCGCTTTCGCCTGCTCATGCTGTCCTTGTCGATCCTCATCCTGTTATTGTTAAACCTGGTTGGCGTGCTCGCACCCGACAGCTCGATTGCCGTCAACCTGCAGGCTTACGCCGCCTGGATGCATGGCTTCGAAATCGTGTTGCTACTGCTGCTGTTCTGGCAGATCTGGCGTGAATTACTGCAGCCATTGTTACGCCTGTGCGACTGGGCTGACCTGATGCGCGGGGTCAACCTCGATGCAAAGGTAGAGCTCGAGGCGGATAGTGATTTCTCGGAACTGGCGAGCGATATCAATATGCTCGGTAACATGATCAAGAACCTGTCGCGTGACACCGAAATTCAGTTACAGAAACATACCGAACACATCAGTCGCGAATCGGGGTCGCTGGCGATACTCTATGACGTCGCATCGAGCATCAACGAATCGTATGACTTGAATGAGCTGTTCGAAAAATCTCTCGATTCGCTGTGTAACAATCTCAACGCCAGCGCGGGTATTATTCGTCAATTCCAGGGCAGGAAACAGAAAGACATCGTCGCTTCATTCGGTAATATCAATCATACCTTCCTCGCCAGCACGGATCATTTCCTGTCGATTCAGTATCCATTCGACGAAATCAAACTGGATCATATTTATCGCATCGACAGCCTCGATTACGAAACCGTATTCGGTAGCGATAGCGAAAACAGGCAACGGAAGGTGCTCGTGCTGTCTATTCTGCTGCACTATCGTGAAAACACTCTCGGTGCGATTCATTTATTTTTCGCCGAGGAGAGCTCAGTCGAGCTCGAAGCCTATAGTGAACTGCTGCTGAGTATCGGCCAGCACCTGGGAAGCGCGGTCGAAAAGTTTCGTCTGCTCGAAGAGGAAAGCGAACTGCTGGTAATGCAGGAGCGTACCCGCCTGTCGCATGAACTGCACGATTCTCTGGCGCAAACAATCGCCAGCCTGCGTATCCAGATTCGTGTTATCGACGAAACCTTTCATTCGAATGACGAGAAAAGCATCTGGCACCAGATGGAACGGATCGAGTACACCATCGATCAGGCCAACACCCAGTTACGCGAATTGATCGCCCATTTCCGGGTACCCATCAACGAGCAGGGCCTGATACCGTCGATCGAGGATACCGTACGCCGCACGCAGGAGGAAATGGGCATTCCGGTGTATTTTCAAAACGAGTGGCCCGAGCAGGAGCTCACGCCTGACATCGAGCTTAATGTGCTGCGCATCGTGCAGGAATGCCTGGTCAACATCCGTAAACATAGCCAGGCAGAGGTCGTGCGGGTATTACTCAGTTACCGCAATGGTACCAATATCGTGTTGATCGAGGACGACGGTATCGGCTTCGACGAATCATCCATCGTATCCGAAGGTGGATTGCACCTGGGCCTGAATATCCTGCGCGACCGCGCCCGCGAAATTGGCGCCGATATCGAAATCGAAAGCGAACCCGGTGACGGCACGCGGATTAATCTGCAGTTCAAGGTCGAACCCGTCAGCGCGTTAATGGAATCGACCGGTTAGCGACATGGCGAAAAGAATTTCCCTTTCCCGCGCCGCCCGACTTGTCGGAGTCAAGCGGGGTGTACTGCAACAGCAGATCAGGGCGGGAGAACTGCAAACCTTCGAAGGCGAGATCGTGTTGACTGACCTGCTACAGGCTTATCCTGACGCTCAAATAGAAGATTCGAGTATGCTCGAACGAGTCGAGCAGATTATTGAACAGGCCACCTTCGTCAATGCCGATAGCATCGCCCGCAAACCTGACAACGTCGCCCTGACGGCGCGTATCATGTCGCTCAGCGAGGAGCTGTCGAGACACAAACGCCTGCTCGCGCGCTACCAGCGTTTCAGCGAAGATTTGCGTGCTGAAATCGAGCAACGATCTGACGATTCTGCCGCGCTGCGACAGCTTGCCAGCTGGGTCGATGAAGCGACCACGAGCCTGTCGACAGACGATGGTACAATTGATCAACCATTCGTAAATGAAACCTTTTTGCGCGTTATGTCGGCCCAGGCAACAGTCATCCCCAGCGGTCACGAGTTTTTCGTCGAAGGCGCTGAATCCATTCTGGAAGCAGGCCTGCGTGGCGGGCTTGCGCTCAATTACGGCTGTAGCAACGGCAACTGCGGGCTGTGCAAAATTCGCGTGATATCGGGTGAGACGCGCAAAATTAAACACCATGACTACAGCCTAAGTGAAGCCGAAAAAGGCCTCGGCTATATTCTGGGCTGCAGCCATACCGCGATCTCCGATGTCGTACTGGAAGCCGATGAAGCACAAAGTATCGGCGATATTCCAGACCAGACCATCCCGCTCAAGGTAAAAAAAATCGAACGTCCCGACGCGGAGGTACTAATCGTCAGTGCTCGAACCCCGCGTACCAGCCGGTTAAGATTCCTCGCAGGCCAGCGCGCAACATTATCGATCGAAAATGTCGGTTCGGGTTTCTACCCGATCGCAAGCTGTCCCTGTGATGACATGAACCTGCAGTTTCACATCGCGCTGGACAGAGACGACCCGGTCTCCGCCTATCTGGCCGAAGCGGGCAGGAGCAATGATCTGTTAACACTGCAAGGCCCAGGTGGCTCATTCGTGCTCGATGAAAACTCACCCCATTCGCTACTCTTTATTGCCGAGGGAATCGGCTTTGCATCCATCAAGGGCCTGATCGAACATGCCATGGCACTCGACGTGGCGGAGAAGATTATCCTCTTCTGGATAGCAGACAGCGAAGAGACTCATTACCTCAATAATCTCTGTCGCGCGTGGAATGATGCACTCGACAATTTTGAATATGTCCCGCTAACCGACGCCAGCGGTGATAACCTGGAGAACCAGATTATGCAGCGACTCAAACCGAATGATCCAGCCAGTTTTGATTACTACCTTTGCGGTGGTGACGGGGTTCGAGCCAGGCTGCAGCATTTCACCGAGCGCACAGGGATTCCACAGAACCAGGTTTCGTTCGAGGCAATTTAAATAAAAAGATAGCCGCCATGAGTTTGAAAATACTACTAATCGACGACCACATGCTGTTTCGCGAAGGCTTGATCAGCCTGTTACAGCGGCGCAACATCGAGGTACTCGCCGCGGTAGGCGATGGTAACGAGGGCATTAAACTGGCACAGGAGTTGAAGCCTGATATCGTGCTGCTAGACAAGCGCATGCCGATCATCGACGGCATCAGCGTATTGAAGCATCTGAAGAAAATCGGCCTGACCATGCCGATAGTGATGCTGACCACGAGTTCGAATGAACAGGATCTGCTCGATGCACTCAAGGCGGGAGCGAGTGGTTACTTACTCAAGGATATGGAACCCGATGGCCTGGTAACGGCTCTACGCGATATTCACGCCGGCAAAACCGTGGTCGCTCCACCGCTGACCTCGGTGCTGGTGCGCTTCGTCAAGGGCGACATGACCGTATCGCCAAGTAAAGGGCCGTTCAGCGAATTGACCCCGCGAGAAAGCGAAATCCTGGAGCTGATGGCCGAGGGCCAGGGTAACAAGCTGATTGCCCGCAACCTGGGTATCTCGGACGGCACGGTTAAGCTGCACGTGAAGGCGGTACTGCGCAAGCTGGGGGTGCATTCGCGCGTGGAGGCGGCGGTCATGTACATCGAATACAATCATCGTGCCGCCGAACCGAACGAAGAGTAACTCCTTTAGAAATTACAACGGTAGAGTTCGTTCCATGCCGGTCACTTTCATCTGGATACGCTCTGTACACCAGGCCAACAGTCGTATAATTGTGGCAGCCTGCATCAGGCAGGTCCGGGATATTCCTGATCCAACGCAATAAACTCGCGAGTATTTGGGATATTCTTGATCGATGGTGATTGAAGCATGAAATACGATAATCCCGAAACTGTCATCGACCACATCATCGACCAGGTCGGCAACAACCTGGTAGTCGGCACCCCACTGGCCGCGGGCAAGCCTAATCACCTGTTAAATTCCCTGTATAACCGGGTAAAGAGTAATCCCGAGTTGAAACTCAAAATCTTTACCGCATTGACCCTCGATAAACCGAAAGGCAAGAGCCTGCTCGAAAAGCGCTTCCTCGAACCGATGGTCGAACGGGTATTCGGCGACTACCCGGACCTGGACTACGAACAGGACAGGCTGGCCGGTACGCTGCCGCCCAATGTCGAGATTTGCGAATTTTATTTTCCGGCGGGTCAATTTTTGCACAACGATTATGCGCAGCAGAATTACATCTGCAGCAATTACACGCATGTCGCCCGCGACATGATGGATGCCGGCGTTAACGTCCTGTTACAGATGATCTCGAAGGGGGAATTCGAAGGCAGGGAATGCTACAGCCTGAGCTCGAATCCCGACGTGACCCTCGATCTCGTGCGCCTGATGCAAAGACGGTACTCGGACGATGGCATACCTTTCGTAATGGCTGCCCAGGTCAACCAGAACCTGCCGTTCATGTATGGTGACGCCCTGGTAAGTCCTGGCAGCTTCGACCTGGTGCTGGAAAACCCGGATCTCGAGTACAGAATCTTCGGCCCGCCGAAAATGGCCGTCACCGACCGTGATTACCTCATCGGGCTGTATATCAGCACACTGATAAGAGACGGGGGCGAGCTGCAGATCGGCATCGGCACAATCGGCGACGCACTGGTTTATGCGCTGTTGCTGCGCCACCGGCAAAACGATACCCACCAGGCCTTGTTGAGAGACTTCGGCATCATTGAAAAATTCGATTCCGTGATCGACAAGATCGGCGGAACCCTGCCCTTCGAAACAGGGCTCTTCGCCGCGTCGGAGATGATGATCGACGGTTTCATGGAGTTGTACGAAGCCGGTATCGTCAAGCGTAAAGTCTATGACGACGTGTACCTGTAAAGACTCATCAACGAGGGCAGTATCGATGAAACCATTACCCCGCGGACATTCGATCTGATTCTGATGAGAAAAGGTATCTACGGATCGATAAGCAGGGAGGATTTCGCCTACCTGCAGAAGTTCGGCATATTCAAGCGTGAACTGACCTTCAGCGATGACGAAATCATGACTGCGGGGGGTTATAAGCTTTCAAACAACCTCGACGACCTGGATAACAGAAAAAATATTTACCAACACTGTCTCGGTGATAAATTAACCAACGCCGATGTCATCCAGGGCGGGTTTTTCCTCGGCTGCCAGCGTTTTTATGAATGGTTGCGAAATTTGAGCGAGGAAGACCGCGGGCTTATCAATATGAAAAGCGTGCAAAGCATCAACCAGCTCTATGGACACGAGGAGATCGACAGGCTGCATCGCAAGGATGCTCGCTTCGTCAACACCTGCATGATGATGACGCTGAGCGGATCGGCGGTCAGTGACGGGCTGGAGAACAATCGCCTGATCAGCGGCGTCGGCGGTCAGTATAATTTCGTTTCCATGGCGCACGCGTTGCCCAATGGGCGTTCTATTCTCAATCTCCGCAGCACTCGAATAACCGGCAAGGGAGAGACCTCCAGCATCGTCTGGAATTACGGCCATATGACGATACCGAGGCATTTGCGGGATGTTGTGGTCACCGAGTTTGGCATAGCCGATGTACGCGGTAAAACGGACCAGGAAATCATCCACCAGCTACTCAATATTACCGACTCCCGTTTCCAGCCAGGGCTTGCGAAAACCGCACAGGACAACGGCAAAATCAGCGCTACTTACACTATCTGCGCTGCATTCACACAAAATCGTGTCGAGGAGATTTCAAAAAAACTGGAGCAGTACAAGGCACAGGGCCATTTTAATCCTTTCCCCTTTGGCACAGATTTTACCGATGAAGAAATTTTCATTGGCAAGGCGCTTAAAATTCTGAAAAGGAAAAAACAGAATCCGGCAACGATGCTGTGGACCATCTGCAAGGCCATTTTCTCCCCTGCTGATGAGAAACCCTATGCCAGGTACCTGCAGAGAATGAAGCTCGATAAACCCAACAGTTTCGAAGAAAAGTTGTACCGGAAGCTCCTGGCTTTCGAGTTTTCGAAATTTGCCAAAACCGACCATTAAGGCAGCCGGGACCGACGCGCTGCTAACACTTGACCGATCCTTCCCGATTGCTCAAGGCTCTAATATAAGCGACTTCAAGCAATAGTCTGCGCTGTAAATAGCCAAAAGTACCACTATGCAAGCCTGCTGGTTGATCAATATGACGCTTTATGATAATAAGTTGCCAAACAAAACTAATCGGGTAGGGTCGTGGAATTCGACCGGAGCTAAAAGCATAAGATTAAACTCGAGGGGTTAAAATTTTTTGTATTTCCTCACCTGGCGATTGTAAAGATGGCGTACGCGCCACTCTACTCGCAGGAGGAACGCGTTTTGATAAGAAATGGGTGTCAGTTCAAGGTGGTGTAGCGCTTATTGATTGTTAACCGACAAGCATTGGTTATTTCCAACGGCAGGGATTCGGACTATCTATGTATTGCAGGAAGACATTATTCTGGAGGTTGGCAATAGCGGGCACGGCCTTGCTCGCAGCCATCGCGGTCTATTGCCTGGCGCGTATCTATCCACCGGAACTGCTATTACCATTTCAGTCAACCATTTCAATGCTCGCAGGACAAGCCGGGCTATTCGGCAGTGCGCCATCCTTTCTTTACATATTCGCAATCGGCTTGATTGTCGGCAGCTGCGCGTCAACACTCGCTGGTGGACGAATTCACTGTTTAATCTGGCTGGGTCTGGCACTGCTGCTGGAGATTTCACAACATCCGGTAATTGCAGAACCCCTGGTTTCATGGCTGGCCGATATATTGTCTGTAACGGCCTGGAAATTTATTGAACCTTACTGGTCCCGGGGTGTATTTGACCCGCTGGACATGATTGCCACTCTCGCCGGTGGGCTGGCCGCGTTGACCATACTGACCCGCTTATCGACGGAGCATTACGATGAACGTCGCTAATGCCAAGTGGTTCCGCGGGGTACTTTTGGCCGGCATATACGTCCTGGGCGTTCTCGGTATCGTAGGCAGTGGTGGTGGCGGCGATAGCGGTTTCGACCTCGATTGCGCTATCGATGGTTTTCTGGACGATTGTGTTGAGTCACCAACCCCACCTCCACCCCCGCCTCCAGCCGGTACGATTGGATTTAGCTCCGCAGTAGATTCCATCGCCCTGGCAGTGGACGGTAGCGACGATGTTTACGTTGGGGGGGCTTTCACAATTTACAAAAATCTTCAGGCGAACCGGATTGCCCGCTTAAACAATGACGGCTCGCTCGATACGGGGTTTGTCACCGGCTCTGGATTCGACGCTCGAACCTATACGGTATCTGCAGCGAATGATGGCAGCGGTGACGTCTATGCTGGGGGTGATTTTACGAATTACAACGGCACAGCTGTCGGTAAAATCGCCCGACTTAACCTTGATGGGACGCTCGACACAGATTTCAGTACTGGCACGGGGTTTGACGATACAGTCAAAATTATCGCCCTCGCAAATGATGGCAGCGGCGATGTTTATGTCGGAGGGGTTTTTACGAGCTACGACGGTGTCAATGTCGGTAGCGGGGTAATTCGTTTAAACAATGACGGATCACTCGACACCGGATTCAATACCGGTTCCGGATGGGGTGAGGATAGTATTGCTCCAGCAATTGATGGCAGCGGTGACATTTACGTAGCAAGAAGGTCCAGCCCCGGCATTGCCCGCCTCGACGACGATGGATTGATCGATACCGTATTTGACACTGGCCTTACTGGTTTTGATGACTCTGTACGCGCTGTCGCCGTAGCAACTGATGGCAGTGACGACGTCTATGCCACGGGATTTTTTAGCGACTACAACGGCACGGCAGTTCCGAGTGGTCTCACCCGCCTGGATAGCAACGGAGCGCTCGTAGCCGGTTTTGTAACCGACCCCGGATTCATCAGTAGCAGCGATTTCATAACCCCTGCCATCGATGGAAGTAATGACATCTATGTTACTAGCGGTGAGATTGTCCGTTTAAACGATGATGGCTCGATCGACCCGGGATTCGATATCAGCTTCCTTCTTCTAAACTCCAACCCGGATTGTGCCGCCATGGCAACCGATGGCAGCGGCGATATCTATGTGGGGGGACGCTTTACTAACATTTTAGCAGGACCTCCCGCTAACTTTGCGCGCTTCACTTCGGCGGGTGCAATCGTTAAATGACACGCAATAGTCCGGTTAAATGATTTTATTTCGCCGAAAGAATCAGGGTCGATCGAGCCTGTCTTCCAAGCGGGAATCCGCTCCTGAACGCCAGATGCCTACGAACTCCGTCATTTGAACATCCAGGCTCGATATACGGACTTGAAAAATCCGTGTTTAATCGCAATTATAAGTAACTGCGCGGCAGTGACTGCGGAACCTATCCGGGATAAAAAGTGCGATACAGGCAAATGACGGTGCGAATTATTGCAGCCATGTTATGGACATGGGCCGGCATCACTAATGCGGCGGCCACCGGCGACAACAGGCTGGATTTAGAGCGAGCCGACGGTTACTTCGCGATCGTCGCACAGGCGAGCACTTATTTTGGCGAGTTTGAGCTGCACGCAATGACTATCGACATCAAACCCGGCGATGCAGAGAATATCGTTCGCACCAGTGCCGGGCGCGTTATCCCGGTCGCGATTCTCGGCTCTAAAGACCTCGATGTAACTGCGATCAATCCGCGCACCATCAGGCTGAACGGTGTCGATGTCATGCTGGTTGGCAAGTCTGACAAAAGCTTATGCAGACAGACAGATAGTAACGACGATGGATACGAAGACCTGGTATGCGATGTACGCACCACGGGCTTCAGGGTCAGCGAAGGCGAATACCGCATCATCATCAAGGCATCAACCTACAGTGGCGAAACTTTAACCGGCGAAGATAGCATCAAGATCGTGCGCTAGGCTAATCGACCCCTTATCGCCGTAAAAAGGCCGGATTACGCGATCCCCGGGTTGCCGGACACGCCTTTAAGCACAGGGGTGTTCATTTTGCTGATGCTCACGCTGTCCTCGCGGCGCAGGTAATCCGCGACCAGGTCCCAGATCGGCGCGCCCGGTGATTGCGAACCTACCGTTGCCCAACCGGCCACCTTGTATTTCTTCGCCGCATCGATACGAGTGCCGTCGTCAAGCTGCATGTCGGCGATTCGCGCGCCCGCCCCTGCCTGCGGTTCGATCGAGTAATCGAGTCCGCCGAGTCGCACCATGTCTCCACCCTGCTGGTAGTAGGGATCAGGGTTGAACATGTTGTCGGCGACGTCTTCGAGAATCAACTTCAGGTCTTCACCACTCATTTCGCGTACGTAGGTCTCGGGATAGGTAATGCAGGCTTGATCCATGACATGTTCCATCGTGATCGCCTGCCCCGACAGTACCGTGGTTCCCCAGCGGAAACCGGGTGACAACGCGATTTGCGCGTCGCCCTCGGTGCGCAGGGCATCACAGATTACCTGGTCGAAAGTGCCGTTGAAATTACCGCGTCGAAACAGCACGTCTTCCGCAACCGCCAGTTCTTCCTGTAGTTTGGGTAGGTAGGGCTTGCGCGCACCATCGATATAGGCTGCCATTTCAGCATCCGCATCGAGCAGGTTGGAGAACACCGGTAACAGGCGATAGCGGAAATCGCGCAGCTTCTTGCCCTTGTAATCCATATCCATAACGCCCAGAAACTTGCCATTGGATCCGGCATTGGTGACCAGGGTTTTGCCGCCCGGGTTGGAGACCGGTACCGCTCCCGGCACGCCATCGTGTGTATGGCCGCCGAAAATCGCATCGATACCGCTGACCCGTGACGCCATCTTCAGATCCACGTCCATGCCGTTATGCGACAGCACGATCAGGCCGTCAGGACTTTCCTCGTCGCGTGCCTGGTCGACGATTTCCTGCATGTCATCCTCGTTGATGCCGAAAGTCCAGTCGGGGATGAAACGCTGCGGGTTTGCGATCGGGGTATAGGGAAACGATTGTCCGACCACGGCAATGCGCAGATCGCCCATTTCGCGAATCGTATAGGGTTTGAACACATGCCCGCTGTCTTCGTCGAAGTCGCCCAGGTCGGCAAGTTCGTAATCAAACATTGCATCTTCCTTGACCTTGCAGTTCTGGCTGACGAACTCGCCATTGAAGATTTCGGCGTTATCCAGAACTTCAGCCGCGAGATAAGTGAATTCCCAGTGTCCGGTCATGACATCGACACCGAGCAGGTTGCAGGCTTCCACCATATCGCGACCCCGTGTCCAGTAAGCCGTGCCTGAACCCTGCCAGGTATCACCGCCATCGAGCAGCAGCGAACTTCCCTGTGCATACTCGGCACGAAGCTTCTTGACCAGGGTTGCCAGGTGCGCAAACCCACCGACCTTGCCGTACATGCGTGCCGCTTCTTCAAAATTCAGGTAGGTGTAGGCGTGTTCTTCTATACCCCCGGCCGGAATACCGAATTGATTCAACAAATGGGTTCCAACCAGGTGTGGCGCCTTGCCGAAAGCACTGCCAAATCCCAGGTTGACGTTGGGTTCACGAAAATAAATCGGGTTCAGCTGCGCATGACAGTCGGTAAAGTGCATAATTCGCGCATTGCCAAAGGCCGGCATGTCGTAGAGCTTCGAGTCGTCGCTGGCTGCGGAGAATCCTGCGCGCGGGAAAATACCGGCGGCGCCCGCCAGCCCCATCAGTCGGATAAACTCTCTTCGATTCAGGTTCATAACAGCCCTCCTCAGGCAAACATTTCTTTTAGTTCGATTAAATTTTCGACCACCAGGTCCGGCCTGGAGTCACGAATATCGTTTCCGTGATTATACCCGTAGGGTACACAGATAATGCTGAATCCGGCCGCGCGCGCCGCTTTCACATCATTGCTCGAATCGCCCACCATCAGGCACTGCGCGTAAGGAATCGAGAAATGATCCGCGGCAAAATGCAGCGGCATTGGGTCGGGTTTTTTCTTCGCAGTGGTGTCGCCGGCGACTACCAGTTCAAAATACCCGGCGAGCCCCATGGCCTCGATCAGGCTGGATGTAAACGGTTCCGGTTTATTGGTAACGCAGGCCAGATGCAGATCGAGCCCGGCGAGATACTCTAATGTCTCTATAACCCCGGGATACAGCAGGCTGTGATCGCTCGCATGCTCGGCGTAAAGGCGCTTGAAGATTTCGATACCGCTCGCAAGCAGAGCCTCGTCAGGCTCGGCCTCCATGTCATTGGTGAGCACGCGTTTGACGAAACGCTCGAGCCCATTGCCGACCCAGCGCCGCGCCGCCTGCGGGTCATGCAGCGGCATCTGCAGGCTGCGCAGCATTTCGTTGCCGCACCAGGCCAGGTCGCCGACACTATCAACCAGGGTACCATCCAGGTCGAACAGGACCAGCTTAAGCTGATCAAAGGCAATTTTACTGGTCGTTGCAGACATTTCGGACTGGATTTCAGTTTTCGGCAGATTCATAAATAACACCTGGAGACGAGCCCCGGCAAAATAACAATACTTTCCCGGGCACCCGGGGCAGAAAGTGAAACTGGTGAAGTGACTGGTTTACTCATGTATCCGCGCTACGTATAGGTTTTTCGAATTATTTTGACATCTGCAAGCGACCAAAACTATCAAATCATCGCGCTCAATGTAATAACCAAATAGCGATAGATACTATTACTACAGAAAATCAGGTTGTCAGCGCTGAAAAAACCTTCGGCAGACGCTCGGGCAGGCGCTCGATGTTATCCACGATGGAATAGTTGTTGGCGCCGAATATACGCGAAACATAGCTGTCCGCGTTCGGGTCCAGCGTCAGGCAATAGGTATGGATGCCTGTGGCGGCGAGTTCCTCGACCGCGTGCCTTGTATCCTGTCGCAGATATTGCGGGTCGCGTTCGTCGATATCCGCGGGTTCACCGTCGGTAATCAGTAACACCAGGCGCTTGCGGCTGCCCTGCTGCCCGAGATGATAGCCGGCGTGACGCAGGGCCGCACCCATGCGCGTCGACAGACCGCCGCTCATACCGGCCAGCCTGGCCTTGCTTTCGTCACTGTAGGATTCGTCAAAATCCTTGAACCGATAATACTGCACGTCGTGGCGGCCGTCGGAAGCAAAACCGTGCACCGCGAAATCGTCACCGATCGAATCGACTGCCCAGGCGAGTAACCCGGTGGCTTCGCGGGTCAGGTCGAGAATGCTGGGTTGATCCAGGTAACCCTCGTCATCTTCCTTTAGATCGCCGATGCGATCATTGGTCGAGGCCGACAGGTCCATCAGTACGATCATCGACAGGTCGCGCAGGTGCCGCGTAATACGGATGTTTACCCGCGGGTCCGGCATGACACCACGGCGGATATCGATCATCGCCCGCACCGCGGCGTCGATATCGAGCTCATCGCCATCTTCGAAGCCACGCTTGCGCACGATGCCCTGCGGCTGCAGTGCGTCGATCAGGTGCTTGATGCGACTCGCGATCGGTTTGTGTTTGTCGAGAATTTCATTCATGACCGCCGGATCCTCGCGCCGTTGGCGGCGTTCAATCACGGTGGTCCACTCCGGCCGCGACAGCTGGACCTGGTAATCCCACTCGTCGTAATGAAACGGCTCGGACACGGGTTCGACGCCTTCCGATTCGTTGTAGCTGACGCCGTTGTCCTCGTAGGGAAACAGCTCGGTAGGCAATACCCAGACTTCCTGCGGACTGCCATCCTTCAGCTCGGAGTCGATCTCGTTGACCATTTGCATTACGTTGACGTACTTGCGTTGTGTCGGCTGACGCCACGGCAGGCGCTCATATTCGGCGGCATCGGGACCGGCTTCGTCGAAATCCCAGAAATAACGGTTATCGTCGCGGTAAGGTACCGGTGAATCCAGCAGCAGACGCAGCGAAGGTATCTTTTCGGATTCGGCGATGCGGGCGAAACATTCGACTCCAAATTCACGCACTAACGGCGGATCCACTGTATCGGCCTCGAGCAGCCTGCGATAACGGCTGACGAGTTCGTTCATCCAGTTTTCGGCATCGCAGTAATCCGGGTCCAACAGCGCGCGATTCAGGCGCAGCATGATACTGGCAACCGGGTGAAGTTCCTCCGGGGCAGATTCAAGAGCATGTTCGAAAAACCGTAACCACAGGCGACGTAATCCGGGGAACCGGCTGTAAGCGAGGAATTCCACCCTGGCGTCCTCGAAGATTTCGATCATGCAGCGCTGCGCCGGGCTCAGATCGTCGGCGTTAATCGATTCCGTTGTATAAACGATATGCGCCGCCGAGTGCGCGGCCGCCGCTCGGTAGACATCGATACCGTCAATGCCATCGAAACGATCGAATGCATCGGGCAAATGTACCAGGTAGTCTTCGATATAAGGTCTACTGCCCTGACGGGTTTCGAAATCGTCCGCGGTCGGTCGCATGAAGAATGCGCGGGCCCACAGCGCACGCAGATAAAAATTGAGTTTGCGGTGATTATCGACAAACAGCGTACCACGACGCTCGCGCTGCAGTAGCGATTTAGAGGTCTCGGTTAGTAGAGCGAAATAGCTGCCCTGCCCCTCGAAATCGCGTTGATACGCCTGCGCGCCCCACATCGCCCAGCGTCGCAAACCACCCAGTGTCAATTTGGACAGCAATTCGCCCAGGGCTTCCATCATCGGACGCAGCCCGCGTGGCGCTTTGCCGGCGAGCTGATGCAACAGCTTCAAATAGCCGCGCAATAGATCGGCATCGCCGAGCCGGGTCGCCGCCAGCGGCAGATTGGAGAGAATCAACGTAATCACCGAGCCCGAGGTCAGCGATGACAGTTTCATTATGGCCTCGATCGCGTCGGGCACGATATCTTCGCCGACCTCCTTCGCCACCACCGGCATTTCCTGCACGTAGGTCAGCACCAGGTCCTGACCCTTGCCCAGCGTACACATGGCCTTTATACCTACCAGGTAATTTTCGAGGCCCTGTGGCGACATGATACGTTGCGCCTCGAGCCAGGAGGCCTCGATGGCCTCCAGGTTTCCGAGATCATCGGGATGACGCAAGGTTTTCATCAGAAGTAGGTATCGACCGCGGCATAGAGCGTATCGCGCATATCGGGATCGTCGCTAAGCGGCGTCACCAGCGCCATCCGACAGGCGGCCGCGGCTTCGACACCCTGCGCCATCAGTTGCGCCGCGTAAATCAGTAACCGTGTCGACATGCCTTCATCCAGGCCGTGGCCTTTCAGATTGCGCGAGCTTGCGCCGACCTGCACCAGTTTTTTTGCCGTTTCAACATCGACACCGCCTTCGTGAGCGACGATTTCAGCCTCGGTCTCAGCCTCGGGATAGTCGAAATCCAGACCGCCGAAGCGCTGTTTGGTCGACTGTTTCAGGTCCTTCATCAGCGACTGGTATCCGGGGTTGTAGGAAATCACGAGCTGGAAGTCCTCGTGGGCCTTAACCAGTTCACCTTTCTTTTCCAGTGGCAATTCGCGCCGATGGTCGGTAAGCGGGTGAATCACTACGGTAGTATCCTGGCGCGCCTCGACGATTTCATCGAGATAGCAAATCGCACCGATGCGCGCCGCTACCGTCAGCGGACCATCCTGCCAGCGGGTACCATTGATATCGAGAAGATACCTTCCCACCAGGTCGGAGGCGGTCATGTCCTCGGTACAGGCAACGCTGATCAGCGGTTTTTGCAGCTTCCAGGCCATGTACTCGACAAAACGCGACTTGCCGCAACCGGTGGGGCCTTTGAGCATCACCGGCATGCGCACCCGGTAGGCCGCCTCGTAGTTGTCGACTTCGTCCGCGACTGTCCGGTAATAGGGTTGCTCCCTTACCAGGTACTGATCGCGATCGGTTTCGACTATCTGCATCTGACTTGCGGCGTCGGCCATGACGCCAACCTATACCGGGTTGCCGCGGTAAATGACCATCGACGCACCGGCCGACTGCGCATAATTGTTGAATCCCATCAGGCGCACGTGGTTGTTGGGATGCGCGTTATGGCAGGCAACGCACTCGTTGATAATGATATCTACATCGTCTTCGCCGAACATCGGCAGTTTCCACATGTACCAGTAATTATCCGCGGCGTTTTCCGGCTCGGTGTGTTCGATGCCGGGATTCCAGCCCTGCGCAACAATGTACTGGACCTGGCGACGAATTTGCTCGGCGTTCATTTCCGGCAGGTAGGAAAAGGTTTCGAATTTACGGCTCGCCGGGTCGGCGAGGCTCGATTGATAGTCTTGAATATCACTCATGTCTTGATCCTCTTATCGATGGGCAACGTCGAGCTTGTCGACGGTATCGAACTCAAATTTAATTTCCTTCCAGGTTTCCATCGCCGCCTTCAGCTCGGGGCTGGACTTGGCGGCATTGGTGAGAATGTCCTTGCCTTCCTTTTCGACCTCACGACCTTCGTTACGTGCCTGCACACAGGCTTCGAGTGCAACCCGGTTGGCAGCGGCACCGGCGGCGTTGCCCCAGGGATGACCGAGGGTACCGCCACCGAACTGAAGTACCGAATCGTCACCGAAAATACTCACCAGCGCCGGCATGTGCCAGACGTGGATACCACCCGAGGCGACAGGGAAAATACCGGGCATGGAACCCCAGTCCTGGTCGAAGAAAATGCCTCGGCTGCGGTCTTCCTTGATGAACTTGTCGCGCATGATATCGATCCAGCCGAGCGTCGCCTCGCGGTCGCCTTCGAGCTTGCCGACGACGGTACCGGAGTGCAGGTGATCTCCACCGGAAAGACGCAATGCCTTGGCCAGCACGCGGAAATGAATGCCGTGGGTCGGGTTGCGATCGAGCACCGCGTGCATGGCGCGGTGGATGTGCAGCAGGATGCCGTTGTCACGGCACCATTGCGCGAGGCCGGTGTTGGCGCAGAAACCACCGGTCAGGTAGTCGTGCATGATGATCGGCGCGCCCAGTTCCTTGGCGTATTCGGCGCGCTTGTACATTTCTTCGGGCGTCGGCGCGGTCACGTTGAGGTAATGCCCCTTGCGCTCGCCGGTTTCCGCTTCGGCCTTGTGAATCGCTTCCATGACGAAATCGAAACGGTGGTTCCAGCGCATGAACGGCTGCGAATTGACGTTTTCGTCGTCCTTGGTGAAGTCGAGACCACCGCGCAGGCATTCGTAAACCGCGCGTCCGTAGTTTTTCGCCGACAGGCCGAGCTTGGGTTTGATGGTGCAGCCGAGCAGTGGACGGCCGTACTTGTTCATCTTGTCGCGTTCGACCTGGATTCCGTTGGGCGGGCCGTTACAGGTCATGACGTAGGCGACTGGAAAACGTATATCCTCGAGTCGCAGACCGCGCACGGCCTTGAAACCGAACACGTTGCCGACCAGCGAGGTGAACACGTTGACCACGGAACCTTCCTCGAACAGGTCGATCGGATAGGCGATAAGCGCGTAGAAACAGCTGTCATCGCCGGGCACGTCCTCGATCGAGTAGGCGCGACCCTTGTAATGGTCGAGATCGGTCAACAGGTCGGTCCAGACCGTGGTCCAGGTACCGGTGGAGGATTCCGCGGCAACCGCGGCGGCGGCTTCCTCGCGCGGCACGCCGGGCTGCGGCGTGATCTTGAAACAGGCGAGGATATCGGTATCCGCCGGCGTGTAGTCCGGCATCCAGTAGGTTTCGCGGTAATCTTTGACACCCGCATCGTAGGTTTTACTCATCTTTCATTCTCCAGATAAAAAATCAGGCAGCAGTCTTGCTGCTGGCAACTTTGGGATCGAGCGCGCCGCTGGTATAGGCTTTTGCCATCTCGGCGACACTGATCGGCTTGATCTTCGAGGCATTGCCCGCGGTTTCGAACTGCTCGAAACGGTCGCGGCAAAGGTCTTCCATCGCTTTCAGCGCCGGCGCCAGGAACTTGCGCGGATCGAATTGCGCCTTCTCCTGCTCCGCGACGCGGCGGAATTCGCCGGTCATCGCGAGGCGGCAGTCGGTGTCGATATTGACCTTGCGTACGCCAAACTTGATACCGCGCACGATTTCCTCAACCGGCACACCGTAGGTCTGCGGCATTTCACCGCCGTACTGATTGAAGATATCCTGCAATTCCTGCGGGACCGAAGAAGAACCGTGCATGACGAGATGCACCTCGGGCAGCTTCTCGTTGATCTCCCTGACCACGTTCATCGCCAGGATGTCACCGTCGGGCTTGCGGCTGAACTTGTAGGCACCATGCGAGGTACCCATTGCGATCGCGAGCGCATCGACTTTGGTACGTGTCACGAAATCGACTGCCTGGTCGGGATCGGTCAGCAACTGCTCCATGCTGAGACTGCCTTCGAAACCGTGACCATCCTCTTTTTCACCCTCACCAGTCTCGAGTGAACCCAGGCAACCCAGTTCACCTTCAACTGAAACTCCAATATCATGGGCGATGCGGGTAACCTCGGCGGTAATATCGAGATTGTATTCATAACTGGCCGGGGTCTTTGCGTCAGCTTCGAGCGAGCCGTCCATCATCACCGAAGTGAAGCTCGCCTGCATCGCCGACACGCAGGTGGCGCGGTCATTACCGTGGTCCTGGTGCAGGCAGATCGGAATCTGCGGGTACATTTCTTCGGCGGCCTCGACCATCTTGCGAATCATGATATCGCCGGCGTAACCGCGTGCTCCGCGACTGGCCTGCAGGATTACCGGGGCATCCACCGCCTCGGCCGCGTTCATGATCGCCAGTACCTGTTCCATGTTGTTTATATTGAACGCGGGGACGCCATAGCCATGTTCGGCGGCGTGGTCGAGTAGTTGTCTGAGTGTAATTCGTGCCATTTTAGTGGACTCTCCTGCTTATAAAGATGAACCGCGAGACGCCTCGTCAGGCCGCGCGACGTCTGCGCTCTACCATCTGCATCACCAGCGGGGTGAATATGAGCTGCATCGCAAGATCGATCTTGCCACCCGGGATCACGATGACATTCGGTCGAGACATAAAACTGTTATGAATCATGGTTAACAGGTAAGGGAAATCGATGCCGCGCGGATTGGCGAACCGAATCACCACCATCGACTCATCAGCGGTCGGAATCCAGCGGGCGATAAACGGGTTCGAAGTATCCACAATCGGAACCCGCTGGAAATTGATGTCGGTATTGGTAAATTGCGGGCAGATATACTCGAGGTAGTCCGGCATCCGCCGCAGGATAGTATCGGTAATTGCTACCGCCGAGTATCCCCGCGCAACCTTGTCGCGATGTATTTTCTGAATCCACTCCAGGTTGGTGACCGGAACCACCCCGACCTTGAGATCCGCATATTGCGCCACGTTGGCCTGTTCGGTGTTGATCGCCCCGTGCAGACCCTCGTAAAACAGCAGGTCCGTATTCTCCGGGAAGGATTCCCATTCGCTGAATTCACCCGGTGCGACCCCGTAAAGCTCGCTTTCGATCTCGTCATGTACGTAATGTCGGGTCCTGCCGCTACCGGTTTCGCTGTATTGGCGGAATACCTCTTCCAGCTCCTCAAGCAGGTTGGCCTCGGGGCCGAAGTGACTGAAATTCTTGTTACCCGACTCCTCTGCACGCGCCATTGCCGCCTTCATTTCCCGGCGGGTATAACGGTGAAATGAGTCTCCCTCGATAAAGCAGGCACTGATATTTTCGCGAAAGAAAATATTTTCAAAAGTAGTTTTTACGGTCGAAGTACCTGCACCTGAGGAACCGGTAATCGATAAAATCGGATGCTTTCTTGACATAAGCTGGCCCTTAATTTCTCAGTAAACCGCGATTTCCGAATAGTGGAAACCGGGTGTTTTCAATCGCTTCACCGGTGATGTATTCGATCACGTCACGAATCCTGTCACTCGAGCCGAATATCAATGGAATACGCTCATGCAATGACACCAGCTTCGATTCAAGGATATTGTGGTTGCCATCACTGGCCATGCCACCCGCCTGTTCGATCACGAAAGCGAGCGGCAAGGCCTCGTACAACAGGCGCAAGCGACCGTTCTGGTAGCGGGGACGCGAATCGCCGGGGTAAAGAAATACGCCACCGCGTATCAGGATACGGTAGGCCTCGGCGACCAGTGATGCGTTCCAGCGCATGTTGAAATCTTCACCGAGTGGACCATCCTCACCGGCGATACAGTCGTCGATGAATTGCCGTACGCTATCGTCCCAGAAACGGTAGTTCGAGGTGTTGATGGCGAACTCTCGTTGCTTCGGTGGTATCGTGACAGCATTTCCAACCTGGTAGAATTTTCGCGTGTCGGGCTCCAACAGGAAAATAAAGCTGCCTGCGCCGCAGGTCAGCACCAACCTGGTCTGGGGCCCGTAGACCAGAAACCCGGCGGCCTTTTGCCTGCTACCCAGGTCCTGCCCCAGCAAATCTTCAGCACCGCCCGACAATATCGAGAAAATAGTTCCGGTAGACATGTTGGTTTCGATATTCGATGAACCGTCGAGCGGATCGATCGCCACGCCGTACGCGGCCCGGGAATCGATTTCCAGTATTTCGACCTCTTCTTCCGAGGCCAGAAACGAAACCGGTAACTGGCGCAACGCCGCCTCGAAAATATTGTGCGCCGTGATGTCCAGCGGCGTCTGTAAATCGCCATCCGAATTTTCATCGCCCGCTTTGTCCAGGTAATCAATCAGGCCATGGCGGGAAATCAGATCCGATAGCGAAATACCGGCTTCGGCAATACCCCCGATAATCGGCACAAGCTCTTCCAACGCCGGATCCTGTTGCGCTGATGAATCGAGAAATTGATCCAGTGTCGGGGACGATGCCATCTGCTTTTGTTCGCTATGCATTAATAATGAGAAGTCATTCTGAGTAGACTTGATTATTTAGTAAAGTTTAATAAACTTTACGATTATGAAAGAAAATCTTTACCCCTGGTTGCGCCAGCTCACGCTCAAGCAAATGCGCGGTTTTGTTGCCGCGGTTAATTCCGGCAGCGCCTCGGCAGCGGCCAGGGAGCTCCATCTGACCCCGCCCGCAATCTCACTGCAGCTGCGTGACCTCGAAAACGCCATCGGCCTGCCGTTGCTCGAGCGCAGCGAGTCGGGACTGACCACGACGCTGGCCGGTCAGGAATTATTTGAACTCAGTACCGGCATCCAGGATTCCCTGGATCGGTTCGCTGAGGTTATTGCCGATCTGAAGGGCGTGGACCATGGCGTCGTTGCAGTCGGCGTGGTCAGTACCGCACGATATTTCGCTCCCACCGTACTGGCTGAGTTCATGAAGATTTTTCCGCAGGTAAAGGTTCAGTTAATGATTGGAAACCGCCAAACCACGATGGAAAAACTGGAAAATATGGAGCTTGATTTCGCCATTACCGGACTGCCCCCAGAGCATTTCGACGTGAAAAAGGAATTTATCAGCAAACACCCGCAAATCATCATTGCTCCGCCGGATCATCCACTTGCGAGAAAGCAGCGTATTTCGCTGTCTGAATTGCAGGATGAAACCTTTCTGTTGCGCGAAGCCGGTTCCGGCACGCGTTCGGTTACCGACAAACTCTTTGCACGTAACCGCAACCTGCCCGGCTCGGGTCTCGAGTTCGGCAGTAACGAAACCATCAAGCAGGCAGTCATGGCCGGTATGGGCATTGCAGTTATATCTGCCCATACCGTGGCTGCCGAACTGAAGGAAAAACGACTGGTTGCACTCGATGTAAAAGGCACTCCGATCAACCGCAAGTGGTTCGTGGTCAAGCATGCGGGTAAACGATTTCTGCCCTCGGCGCAGGCACTATGGAACTTCGTCGCGCGTAACGGCAAACACTACCTGCCCTGAATTTCTTCGAGGGGTTGGCTTCGAAGGGGTCGGACCAGGTTTTTCGCTATAGCTTTCAATCCAGACACGGAAAATACCGAAAAACGTGCTCTGACCCCTTCGAAGCCAAAAACCGATTTAACATCAGGCAAGTTGTTTGTATTTCAGCGCGTAGTAAAGTACCGGAATAACCACCAGGGTCAGCAGGGTCGAAATCAATATGCCGAAGATTAACGCAATCGCCAATCCGCTGAAGATCGGGTCATCGAGGATGAAGAAAGCGCCCATCACCGCTGCCAGTGCAGTCAGGGTAATCGGACGGGCGCGCACGGCGGCCGCCTGGATTACGGCTTCCTTGAATGCAACACCGGCAGTTAATTGCTGATTGATAAAATCCACCAGCAGGATCGAGTTGCGCACGATAATACCCGCCAGCGCAATCATGCCAATCATCGATGTTGCGGTAAATTGCGCCCCGAGCAAGGCGTGCCCGGGCAGCACTCCGATAACGGTTAACGGGATAGGCGCCATGATCACCAGCGGTACCGAGTAAGACCTGAACTGAGCAACCACCAGCAGGTAGATCATCAGCAAGCCAACCGAGTAAGCGAGACCCATATCGCGAAAGGTTTCATAGGTGATCTGCCATTCGCCATCCCACTTGAGACTATACCGGTAGGGGTTATCCGGCTGATTAATCAGGTACTGCTCGATGGGTTTATCCAGCAAGGGTGATACGACTTCATTTCCCAGGCGTGCCAGCGCAGCAAACATACCGTATAGCGGGCTATCGAGATCACCGGCGACATCTGCAGTAACAAACACCACCGGTAACAGGTCTTTATGGTAAATACTGTTCTCATTGGTGGAAATCAGCAGCGTTACTACCTCGGACAGCGGAACCAGTTCCCCGCTTGAAGAGCGCAGCTTGAGCGACAGAATGCTGTTGATATCCGACTTATCACCCTCGCTCAGCTCGAGACGCAATGGCAGCGGATACTTTTGGTTGTCACGATGCAGGTAGCCTACATCCTCGCCTTCGACCAGGGTTGCTATCGCGTTCGCGATACTGGCCTGGTTGACGCCCAGCCGGGTTGCCTTTTCCCTGTCGATCTTGATGATCCAGCGCTCTGACTCGGTTTCAACACTATCATCTACATCTACCACGCCCTGAACTTGCAGCAAGGACTTACGCACATCTCGCGCAACCTGCATCTGCCCCTGATAATCGATACCGTATATCTCGGCTACCACAGGCGCCTGCACGGGTGGCCCCGGCGGAACTTCCACAATTTTGACATTCGCAGCGTGGCGATTACCGATTTGCTGCAATGGTTCGCGCAGTGACAATGCGATCGCATGACTCTTGCGCTCCCGCCTCGACTTGTGCTGCAGGTTAACCTGAATATCGGACAGGTTTGACGCCGCGCGCAGGTAGTACTGCCGTACCAGGCCATTGAAATTTATCGGTGCCGCGGTGCCGATGTATGCCTGGTAATCGGTCACCTCCGGAACAGTGGCGATCAGCTTACCCAGTTCAGCGATCACCCGCGTATTTTGCTCAAGACTGCTGCCTTCGGGCATATCGACTACTACCTGAATTTCAGACTTATTATCGAAGGGCAGCATTTTCAATACGACCAGTTTGAATCCTGCCAGGCTGATCGAACCGAGTATAAGCAACGTGATCCCCAGCAGGAGCAACCAGCGATTGCGCCTGCCGCCTGCATCGCTTAGCAGGGGACCGAACAGGCGCCTGAAAAAGGAATACAGGGCTGGTGCGGTGTCAGCCGCATCGCTTCCAGCATGCGGTTTATGCGCAAGTATTTTCAGGCTGAGCCAGGGTGTCACCACAAACGCGACCGCCAGTGATATCAGCATGCCAATACTCGCATTGATCGGTATCGGGCTCATATATGGCCCCATTAATCCGCTCACAAAGGCCATCGGCAACAATGCCGCTACCACCGCGAAGGTAGCCAGGATCGTGGGTCCGCCAACTTCATCGACGGCAACGGGAATCGCCTCGAGCAGGCTTGCCTGCCCGGCTCGCATATGTCGATGAATATTCTCGACGACTACGATGGCATCGTCGACCAGTATGCCGATCGAAAATATCAGTGCAAACAGCGAAACGCGGTTCAGGGTAAATCCCCATGCCCAGGAAGCAAACAGGGTGAGCGCCAGCGTAACGACAATTGCGACGCCAACAATAACCGCTTCACGGATGCCCAGGGTCACGACGACCAGCAATACCACTACCGCGGTTGCGAACACCAGTTTCTGCAGCAAAGTCAGTGCCTTTTCGTTAGCGGTGGCACCGTAGTTACGGGTTATCGTCACCTCGACGCCGGCGGGGATCACGATGCCGCGCAGTTGATCAATACGCTCAATCACCTGCTCGGCCACTTCGATCGCGTTGCTGCCGGGCTTTTTCGCAATCGCCAGCGTCACTGCCGGGTAGCTCCCGCTCGCCTCGATACCCTTGTCGGCGGCCGCAGGTCCGGCGCCGAACCAGACATATTGATCAGCCTGTGACGGACTGATCTCGATACTGGCGATATCTCCCAGCGAAACCGGTACACCGTCGGACAAACCGACGATTAACTCCTGAATTTCGCCCGGATTGCTTAGAAAGGTGCCAGACTGCAGCGTGATTTCGCGATTATCGCGCACAATGTTGCCCGCATTACGCGATTGATTAGCAGCGCTGATGCCTGTTCTTACCTGCTCCAGGTCAATATTGAATCCGGCCAGCTTGACCGGATCGAGCAGAATTCTCACCCGCTGCCGGGTACCGCCCAGCGAGTAGATATCGCGCGTACCGTTGACGCGTTTCAACTCGGCCTCGAGTGAATGCGCAACCTGCAGTAAATCTACTCCACTGCGGCGCGGATCCTGGCTCCACAGGGTCAGGGCGACGATTGGCACATCATCGATACCGCGGGGTTTAATGATTGGCTGCCCCACTCCCATGTTGGCTGGTAACCAGTCGACATTCGAATAAACCTGGTTGTAAAGCCGCACGATGGCTTCCGACCGGTCTTCACCAACCTCGAATTGAACGGTCAGGATCGAAAGCCCTGGTCTGGAAATCGAGTAAACATGCTCGATACCGGTAATTTCGGAGAGCACCTGTTCCGCGGGCGTACTGACTACCTGTTCGACCTCATAGGCGGTTGCACCGGGAAACGGAATGAAGACATTGGCGAAGGTAACATTGATTTGCGGCTCTTCTTCACGCGGGGTTACCACTATCGCGAAGACCCCCAATAACAACCCGATCAAGGCCAGCAAGGGCGTAATTTCAGATTGCAGGAAATGCTTCGCTACCCACCCGGATGGACCGAGGGAAGCGCTCATTCGGCCGCATCCAGTTGACGCTTATGCAGAATTCCGGCGCGCACCGGGTCAAGCGCGATGGTTTCACCCGCATCGAGCCCGGCCAGAATTTCAACCTGGTCACCATAGCGATTGCCGGGTCGTACCTGCCTGAACGAAATCTCACCAGCATCATCGAGCACATATACCGCGTTGACTTCGGCACGTGAAACCAGTGCCTGTTGCGGCATGACAAGCCGCTGCACGTTACCAATAGCTATCGCGACCTTGACCAACATGCCGGGATAAAGGCGGCGTTCCATTTCCGGTAGCTGCAGACGGACTGGAAATGAATGATTCTGCGGATTCGCAAATGGGTAGATCGTTATTTTGCTGACTTCCAGTGAACGTCCGTCTTCGAGCATGATCACGCGGGCAAGGCGATGCTCGCGTAATCCACCGATTACCGATTGTGGAACATTGGCAGTAACACGCAGCTGCCCTAACGCGTAACCGGTTATGATAGGCTGACCTGGACTGGTACTTTCACCCACCTCGACATGGCGCTCCACGACGACCCCGCTGTAAGGAGCCCGCAGCACGGTGTGACCCAGTAATTCGTCGGCCTGTGTCAAATTGGCGTCGGCTGAAGCCACTCGTGCCCGGGCCGCCTTGAGGTTGGCCCTGGACTTGTCAAAATCTGCCTGTGAAATCAGCTTTTGCTTGCGCAGGCCCTCATTACGCTTAAATTCGAGCTGCATGTCCTGTAGATTTGCATTCGCTTCATCGACAGCGGCACGAGCCTTTAACTGCTGGGCGACGTACTCCTGGTCGCGGATTCGCAATACGACCTCGCCCTGCTCCACGAAGTCATCGACATCGAAATTTACCGCTTCGATTTTTCCGGCGACCTCGGCAGACAGGGTAGCCTGCTGACGCGCCTCGACAACACCGTCGACCTTGTATTCCTGCGACATCTGCACCGGTTTCAGGGTAACGGTCTTTAAAGGAGCGTCGGCGTAGCCCGGCGCCGATGTTAAAGCGAAACTGAAAACGATAAGCTTGAGCATAAGCCGCATACAGGACTCCCGATTAGGCAATTAACTTATTTTAGTGACCGTATATTAGAATTTTCTAATATAGATTCAATACCACCTTAGAGGTAGTATTCGGTATTGTATTGATTTGTAAATGAGCCTGGACAACTAATGCAGCATTGCCGCAGCCTCCTTCAGACATTGCTGATACTTGTCATCGGCATCGCAACGAATTCCGCAATGGCGGCAAACCAGCTTGCCGGTCATCCGTCACCTTATCTTGCTCTGCACTCCGGGGACCCGGTCGACTGGAGACCGTGGCAAGCTGACGAGATCGATGATGCCAGGACCGGTAACCGGCTGATATTCGTATCGGTCGGATACTTTTCCTGTCACTGGTGCCATGTCATGCAACAGGAGAGTTACCAGGATGCCGAGATTGCAGAAATCCTCAACCAGAAGTTTGTCTCGATCAAGGTCGACCGCGAACTCGAGCCTGACCTCGACCGTCGCCTGATCGAGTTTGTCGAAACAACCCGTGGTGCGGCAGGTTGGCCACTGAACGTATTCCTGACCCCCGCGGGTTACCCGGTTATCGGTTTTACCTATCTGCCACGTGATGATTTTGCCCGCTTGCTCCTGCAACTCGACCAGCAATGGCAGCAGGATCATGTCTCCCTTGCCGCCGCGGCGCGTGATTTTTTCCAGACCCGGATGCAGGACCAGGGCAACCAGGCCTTTGACGCACCGCAGATTCCGGCCGCAAAACTGATCGATGCGTTTGTCTCACAAACCATGCTCGCGGCCGACGAACTGCAGGGCGGTATCGGCAATACCAGCAAATTCCCCAATGTACCCCAACTCGATGCATTACTCACCGAGATCAGCCGCAACAGCAAGCTCGACCCGGATGTTGCAGACTTCGTCCAGCTGACCCTGCAGGCCATGGTGACGAATAACCTGCTGGATCACGTTAACGGAGGATTCTTCCGCTATACCACCGATCCTGACTGGCAAACCCCGCATTTTGAAAAAATGCTTTATGACAATACCCAGCTGGCCACGCTCTACCTTAAGGCGCAGCAGCTGTGGCCCGCTCAGGGTTATGACGAAATCGCCATGCGCACACTCGATTTTGTCGAAGCCAGTTTGAAGCATCCAGACGGCGGATACATGTCCAGTCTGTCCGCCGTAGACAAGGACAACAAGGAAGGCGGGGCCTATTTCTGGAGCCGTGAACAACTGGCCAACCTGCTCACTGAAGATGAGCTCGAATATCTGCTGCGACTCTGGCCCGAGCAATCGGCATCCAGCGAATTCCTGATCGGACCATTGATTGGCCCGGGAGCGCCCGGTGAACCGGCGAGGAATTTAAGGCTGCTGCGCAAATTACAGGCCCGGGGCAGCGCGAGCATGCCCGTCGACGACAAACGCCTGGCCAGCTGGAACGCGATGATGCTAAATGCGTTGACCGCCGCAGCGGATTTCGATCCCCGTTTCGCCAACAGGGCACGCGGCCTTTTCCGCAGCATGCAGGATCTTTTTTATCGGGCAGGCTCGCTGGTTCGATTCGCCGGCAATGCCGCGGTCGCCGATGCCGAATTCGAGGACTATGCCCAGGTAGCCGAGGCTTTTCTCAACTATGGTCGAAAGTTCGCCAGTGACGACGCCATCGAATTCGCCCGCCTGTTGACGCAACGCGCGCATGACAGGTTTCTCAAAAAAGGACGTTGGCAGGCAAAGGAAAAACCCCTGATTCCAATCGCACAGGGCCAGTGGGTCATCCCCGACAGGGTAATTTATTCGCCGATGACGCTATGGCTGAAAGTCGCGCTGGAAGTCCCGGAGCTGGACCCGGCTGTACGCAGCAGTGCCACCACCATGCTGCAACGCGCTTCCCAGGATATGCTCGACTCACCCTACTTCTACGGCAGCTTTATCATGTTACGCTCAAATAGCCGAAGCTAAGGGACGGTTATGCCTCGCATCCGCTGTCGGTCAAGCCGGGGGGGGTTAAGATAACCGTGCGCCTGTTAAAGTAATTTTATTATAATGCCTTAACTACGATGTAAACCTACTAATGCAATAGGCCTTGTGATAAATTGCAGCGAACTCAATAACCCGCTTGCTTTTTCATTCAGGAAATGGTGAAGCCTGACTCTACAGAATCAAATTGCAAGTAAACCGTAATGAGACCATACGGAACAAAAAAGGCATGAAAAAATCCAACTTAGTTCTTTACCACTGCCTCCTTGTACTGACACTTTTAGGTTGCGCCAGCTCGCAAAAGGAGGAAATTGTATCGACCGACAACCTCAAAGCAGCCGTTTCAGAGGTTGTCGTATTACAGAAAGAAGCCGATATAGTGCAGGCCGATCTGCTCTCCTACGACGAATACGTGGCAGGATCAGATGCTCTGGAGAAAGCTCAACGGGGCTTATCGGGCAACTATAAGACGGATTACATCCAGGAAGAGATAGCCCTGGGAAAGGCACAATTTCAGCAAGCGTTAGAAAATTCCGAAGCCCGTACTCCTAACGCTTTTCGTATCCTCGAAGCCAGGAAATCTTCTCTCCAGACCGGTTTAAAGGACAGTACAGATTTAGCAAATGCACTGGCAGATGTTGATGAAGATTTAAGGGATGAAACAGACGACTTTGCGCGAGCCCTCGAACCGAAGGAGTTCTCGGAATTTCAAAAGAAATATTTCGCGCTTGAGATTGAAGCGGTTCAGTTCAGGGAGCTGGATATTGTTAAATTAACCATACAGAAGGCCGTCAGTCAGGATGCAGAAGACCTCGCCCCGGAAACACTGAGAACTGCTTTGCTGGACGTTAGTGAAGCTGAGAATCTGATTGCTCAAAGTCCTCGTGACGCAAAGTCTTACCAGGACAGTGTAACCTGGGCCAGGGAAAGTTCTGTTTTGCTGACTGATGTAATGGACGTAATTCTGAACGCGAAGGGAACGCCTGAGGATATTGCGTTAAAAATTGTAAAACAGAATAGAGAGTTAGCCAAACTTGCTGAAAATGTCGGTAGCCTCGAACAAAATCTACAGTCGACCCAATCAAGTTTAATGGAGAAGGAAGGCGCCCTTAAACAGCAAAACCAGGAATTGGAGTCGACCCGTTCAAACTTGCAGGAAACAGAAAGTGCACTGCTTTTACAAAACCAGCAGCTGGAGATGTCTTCCACACAGGTCAGGTTTCAGCAGGCAATGGACCGCGCGGTACAAGAATTTTCTGATGATGAAGCGGAGGTCTATCAGCAGGGCAAAAAACTAATTTTCAGGCTCAAGAAAATGAATTTTGCCTCTGGGGCTTCGACTATCCCGGAATCGTCGAAACCGTTACTGACAAAGATTAATGACATCATAAGATTTGTGGGCGCTGAAATAGTAGCAGTCGAAGGGCATACCGATTCGGTCGGAGCGGCTGAATTGAACAAGGAACTTTCGACCAAGAGAGCAATCTCCGTAGCAAACTACCTGGCTTCTCTCGCAGGTGGTTATAAGCTTGGCTATATCGGTTATGGAGAGTCCAGGCCCATTGCCACCAATGAGACGAGCGAAGGGCGGGCAATAAATCGCCGCGTAGACCTGGTGGTAACTGCTAAAAAGTAACGATCGGATTGCGCCTGCGACAGATTTATCATGCTGCGGGCTAAAAACACGAGTTAGCACAGGCAATCGGCGCTGGTTAGCCAGGAACCTGCCCGGGTCTACTCGGGTGCCGCTTTGTGCAACTTGCTATCTCGCTGAACCACTTCAAACTCGATTTCATTGCTGTAGCCAGCACCGCCGTCTCGCGGCCGGCCAACAAATCGCTCGCCCTGTTGCTGACGCCGCAGCGTATCGTCAACCTGTCGATGCTGTTGCTGTTGATAGGGTAAGCGAAACGACCGGGGCAGCAATCGATCGCTATCGAGGTCCCTGACCCAGATAAAAATACTGCCGGGTTCGTCATTCTTCAGGTCCGGCTCTACCGTAAAGCTGCTGATCATCTCAAAGTTTTGCGGAATGCCACTCGGTGCCGGCCACCCGAGATAATCCTGCAGGGCATTGTAGTGCCACAGGTAAAAGCCCAGGCACAGGGATAGCAAAACGAATTTAAGCCCGACGCCAAGCTCACTTTTGAAAACCGCCAGCAATAGCAGGAACAATTGGAAAACGTACGCCAGCGCCAATGAAAGTATCGAAATGGTCATGACGCCTGCCCCGTTTCCTGCTCGAGTTGTTCGGGATCGAGCCGATAGGGGGTCAGCACCTTGGGCAACTGATTCATGGAAACGATTTCACCGTCAGCGTCAAGTTCGAAACGCAGCACTGTCTTTTCATCATCCAGCTTGTTCAGCACCAGTTGATCGATAAAAACCAGCCGCAGCACCGGGTTGACCTTTTCAATTTTGACGACGGTCCTGACCGGCTTGTTACTCACCGATTGGTAGTAGTGCAGGTTGACTATATACTCGCCCGAAATTATCCCGCGAATCGTTACCACCTCCTGGTTGATCGGATGCACCACCTTTTTACCATTGATCATAACCGTATCATTCAGATCACCGCGGTCATCACGGTCCAGGTTCAACCAGCCGGCTTCCTTGCGCAGGTAGGAAACCGTTTCCTGGTAAGGATCCTGCACCCACAGATCTATGTCATCAGGTTGATCCTCGGGCCAGCTTACGGTAATTATGTATTCCGCCTTGAAATTAACATTACCGAGTTTGGCGATCGGATTCATGAAGATGATGGCAATGAAAAACAACAGCGTGAAGCCGAGCAATGTATTGAACAGCAGATCGGTGAAAGGATCTGACAATTGATGGTTGTGGCGGGTCGTTCTCACTGCACCCGGTACTCGTATGTCAGTTCGCGAACATCATCGAGCAGCTTGTCTACACTCCAGTCAAGCAGCTGGTATTTCATGTTCAGCAGCACCCCGCAACTCATCCCGGTCAGGGTAGTAAACAAAGCCACCTTCATCCCACCGCTCATTTGAGCGAGCAGCCTCTGCATCACGCTGATATCGATACTGCCCAGGTCGACCAGCGAACCGAGCATGAAAATAAAACCGATTACGGTACCGAGCAACCCGAGCTTGAGCATCAGGTCGGCGACGACATAACCAAAGCGGAACTGCCCGCGGCAACGTCCGTCGAGGACATCGATCAGTAATTCGGGAGATTTGTCGCTGTCACTCGAAGGATGTCGCAACAACGAAAAATACCGCTGCACATTACCGGCGCGCGGATCGATCGATGTCTCGGAGCCCGCCTCCCTGATCTCAAGCGACAAACGGTAGGACACCAGCAGCACGTGCAGGCTGGCAAATAGATAAATCGACAGAATAGCCCGCGAAACAAAGCTGTAGTCCTCGGCGAGCAGCGTTGGCAACAGGCCCGAATCGAGCAGTAAATAGACCATAAACAGTTCGACACCCAACAGGCTGCCGACAATCAATAACAGGCCAAAAGGTTTATCGATAATAGAATTCATCGCTAAGGTCTCTCGTCTCAACCTGCATATTAAGCCCTGAAGAAAACGCTGCAACCATAAACTCCCAAAAAATTTCGGGCTGCCGGGCGGATATATGCCTTATACCCCCCCAATCTATCCCCGAAGGTATATTCGTATATTAGGTTTTGCTAATATAATGAAGCCTCATTTTCAGGGGGATCCAACAATGATCAGCAAAATTATCGCTCCACTAGTATTAGCTCTGGGCCTTGGCAGTGGCGTCGCTTTCGCCACCGAAGTCCCATCCACCACAAACACTCAACCAGCCGAAGCTTACAATCCAATGGCGTTCATGGGCATGACGAACACGACTATGCCCAATGCCCAGCAAATGAACCTGGCACGCCCGGAAGGTTACCAGGTATTCATGAATCCGATGAACTACGGTCAATTCATGAATCCCGCCACCTACGGGCAGTTCATGTCACCACAGTTTTACATGCAGTTTGCCGACCCGAATAACATGATGGCGTGGATGAACCCGAACGCATACGCCGCCTACATGAACCCGGCCAGCTACATGCAGATGATGAATCCGATGGCATATATGCAATTCATGAATCCAGCTGTTTACATGCAGGCCATGAATCCAGCCAGCTACCAGGCGTTCATGAATCCTAACACCTACATGCAATGGATGAATCCAGCGTCTTACGGCATGGCTGGCGCTACTACTGCCGGTTATACTGCCCCGAACGCCAACTTTAACTGGTTCGACCCTAACGCCTGGACCAGCATGATGGCGCCCCAGGCTCAGGTACAGCCGGAGCAACAGGCACCACAGCAGTAATGAAATAATTGAAATGCGAAAATGGGAAGCTCGGACGCCTGAATTGAATCAAATTTAACGATGGCAAAACAGCTTCCCGTATTCGCACTGCTACTCTGGGTCCTGCCGGCCCTGCTCCACGCTTCATCTCCACGCGACCCCCAACCATTTCTTTTTTGAAAAAAGCCTTGGCGACCTGACCGAGGAGATCGAAATTGCCCGCGAAGCAGGCAAACAGGTGACGATCGGCGACAATAATTATCCGGCAGTGACCGTGCGCATTGAGTTTTCGGCCGACGGCAAGCTGGAGGCGGGTTTGCCGGTAAAAGTAAGCATTAGCGACAATTAGCATTGCTTGACACGAATCAAGGTATAGACCCGCCACAAGCATCAGGGTTACTATGTTTTTCTAAACACTTGTTACACTAACCGTTCAACAGGGAGAATATGCATGTACAAGACAATCCTGGTACCTATCGAGATGGCGCACGTGGCTGAAGGCAAGGCTAACATCGATCTAGCCGCACAACACGCCGCTGAAGGTGCAAAAATTATTCTGCTGAATGTCGTCGAGGACATCCCCAACTGGGCAGCGGTCGAACTACCCGCCGACTTACTCGACAAATCCCTTGATTCGTCCCAGCAAGAATTAAAAGCCATCGCCAACGCTACCGGTATGAAGATGCAGGCGCTAGTTCGCACCGGTCACTCTTACAAGACAATTCTCGAGGTGGCCAAGGAGAAAGACGTCGACCTGATTATCATTGCGTCGCATCGCCCCGGTTTGCAGGATTATTTCCTCGGCTCCACCGCCGCCAAGGTAGTGCGCCACGCCGATTGCTCTGTGCTTGTGGTTCGCTAGATCAGTCCGGGTCATTCCCGCGACCCCTGTCTCGGTTCCGCGCGACCCTGTGCCTTTCCCGTACCTCCTCTGAGTCATTCCCGCGCCAGCGGGAATCTCACGGTTCTTTAAACTCATTTAAGTGGAATCGGGAATCCGGACCGCATGACGCTGTGACAATATTCCCGCTGGCGCGGGGATGGCTGAAGACGCAGGGGTCGAGGCGTTGATCATCGATGATCAATGCCATAACCTAGTCTCCCGGACAATATGGAAGCGACAAATGAAACCAACCAGCCCACTGTATACGATTATCCTCGCGCTCACGACACTTGCGCTAACTGCCTGCGCTAACAAGCCACCTCCGGTGGAATGGCGCAGCAAAAGCTTTAGCGGCAAAGTAGACGATATAATGGTCATCGGTGTCAGCGAGAACGCTGAACGGCGCTTCACATTCGAAACCAGCTTTGTCAAGGCACTGCAAGCCAACCAGACACGTGCCATGCCAAGCCGTGAAATACTTACCACCAGCATCAACCTGACGCGCGAGATTGTCGAGAAGGCGATCGAAGGAAAGCAGGTGGGTGCCGTACTGATCACGCGCATTGCGGGCGAAAAGAAAAGGAAACCTACCGTTTACAGGATGACTATGACTACGAGCGTGCCGATTCCGGCTACTACGATATCGCCTTGCAGGAAACAAACAAGGGATATTACGCGAACGAGAAGCTAGTACTACTGGAAACCAGGTTATTTGACACTGCCTCCGGGAAACTGATCTGGTCACTGCAGTCAGGGGCGACGGCAGAAACGGAGCCCAAAAAAATCATCGAAGAGCTGATCGAGTTAACCGTCACGACGCTATCAAAAAGTGGATTGATTGCGGCAAAACCCTGATCACCAAAGGCTCTCAACAGGTAGATGCAGCAATTCGCACGGCAGTGACCAGGCAGTACCCCTGTTCCTGCTCGAATACCAATGAAGGCTTCATTTTGTACTTCTGCACCTGATAGCCAGGCCATGTCCCATGTATAAAAAAAACCTGCTACTACTCGCTACCTGCCAGGGGTTGATGTTGTCCTGTACGTCACTGGCCATGACAACCTCGGCCCTGGTCGGGGTCGCGCTGGCGCCTGCCCCCATTCTCGCCACCCTGCCGCTAGGTCTAACCTATCTTTGCATCATGATCACCATGATTCCGGCATCGTTGCTGATGAAGCACTACGGTCGACGTGTCGGTTTTGCACTCGGCGGAACTGCCGGCCTGATCGGCTGCTCAACTTCCGCAGTGGGTATTTACGTTGGCAGTTTTACCCTTTTTTGCGCGGGTTCTGCCCTGTTTGGCATCGCCAATGGATTTTCGCAATACTATCGTTTTGCTGCCGCGGAGATAGTCGACAAATCCTATAAAAGCCGGTCTATCTCCTGGGTACTGGCTGGTGGCCTGGTGGCTGCGTTCATCGGCCCCAATACGGCAACCTTGACGCGCGAACTGATTCCGCAGGCCCTGTTCTCCGCGTCATATGCGACTCTCGCCCTGTTCTGTGCTGGTGTCATTATCATTCAGTTGTTTATACGAATCCCGATGCCCTCCGATGAGGAAAAAGAAGGACATAAACGTCCGGCCAGGTTCGTATTGACGCGACCCATATTTTTAGTTGCCGTGCTCTGCGCAATGATTGCCTACGGCACGATGAACCTGCTAATGACCGCGACACCGTTGGCAATGAATCATAGAGACATGGCATTTGCCGATACCGCAGTTGTCATTCAATGGCATATCGTCGGCATGTTCGCGCCGTCCTTTTTTACCGGTAGCCTGATACATCGCTATGGCGTGCTCAAGATTATGTTCATCGGCGCGCTGGGGCTGCTTGGTTGCGCCCTGGTAGCGCTCAACGGACAACTATATGAGCATTTTCTTGTCGGTCTCGTATTGCTCGGGATCGGCTGGAATTTCCTTTACATCGGTGGCACCACTTTGTTGACCGAAGTATACCTGCCCGCCGAGAAAGGCATGATTCAGGGTATTAACGAGTTTATGGTGTTTTCAGCTACAGCGTTTACCGCTTTTTCTTCAGGCTATTTGCATCACACCCTGGGCTGGGAAGCATTGAATCGCTACACCATCCCCGTGGTGTGTTTTGCCGGCTGCCTGATACTACTTCTCAGTTGGCAGCTGCGCCAGCGGCAGGCGCAGATAGCCTGATCGACGTAACGCCCGGGATAAAATCAGCGAGGCACTAGCGTCGCTAACAGGTCCGCAGCATGTCGCGCAAAACCTGTGTTGTGCTGCGATCACGGTTTTGTGAAAATTCGCGGATTAATCTACTATAATGATTAACATGTTCAGGTACCAGCTCATTCTTTTACCCTTGATACTCGGTCTCAGCTGCAGTGCGCTGGCACAGGTCTACAAATCCACCGACGCCGATGGAAACGTGATCTTCAGCGACACCCCGGGCACCGATAGCGAAGAAGTAGAGGTAACCTCACCCAATGTCTCGGAGCCGGTCGAAGTGCCGGCAAATGTTACAGCGCCCGAACCAGAACCCAAAGCGGTTAAAACAAAAAAGGGGCAACCCAAGGATGAACTGGTCGGTGAAGTTTACGTGAAGGATGACGATGGTAGAAAGCACCTCAGGGAACTAAGGCCAAGGCCGCGATGGGGACCGGGCAACCCTGAAAAATAAGGCCCGGGTAAAGCCATTCGCCGCTTTACTGAACCGGCAACTCGGTTTTGTTGACCAGGTGTCGCAACACAAAACTGGAATGCACGCCGGTAACCCCCGGAATACGGGTCAAATGGCCGAGCAGAAATTTTTCGTAATGATGCATGTCCCTGACCACGACCTTGAGCAGAAAATCGGCTGTCTGACCGGTTACAATACTGCACTCGATAACTTCCGGCATCTGCGTAATCGCCTGCTCGAAATTCTCAAATCGGTCGGGCGTATGCCGGTCCATTGAGATACCGATAATTGCGGTCAGATCCAGGCCCAGCGCGTCTGGGTTCAGCAGGGTGACGTGACCGGCAATCAAACCGGATTCCTCCAGCCGTTTTACCCGGCGTGAACATGGCGTGGGAGACAGTCCCACCTGATCGGCCAATTCCAGGTTACTGATTCGCGCATTGGTTTGCATCAGCTTCAATATATGTTTATCGATTCGATCGAGCGCAATACTCATGATCTCCCCATAAATATAAATATTTAGTCATTATACCTATAATTTAGTAAATTATTAGATATTAATAGCCTCATTCATTCAATATAAAGATTAATACGCAATCGTTAGCTAACAAACATCGACTAAAGTCACTAACTGAATCAATTCATTAGCAACCGCATCTACCAGGAATTAACCGTGTTATCGTTTAATCACAGAAAATATCGTCCGTTTCCACCCGTCGCCAAAACAGACCGGCGCTGGCCTGATAAAGTCATTGCGCACGCACCGGACTGGTGTAGCGTCGACCTGCGCGACGGCAACCAGGCGCTTATCGAACCGATGTCACCCAGCCAGAAGCTCTCCATGTTTCAACTGCTGGTCGATGTAGGATTCAAGGAAATCGAAGTCGGCTTCCCCGCCGCATCGCAACCGGATTTTGATTTTGTACGTCAATTGATCGAACAGGACCTGGTGCCCGATGATGTCACTATCCAGGTTTTGACCCAGGCACGAGAACCGTTAATTGCGCGCAGCTTCGAAGCATTGCAAGGCGCACGCAGTGCCATTATGCACCTGTACAACTCGACCTCGACAGTACAGCGCGAGCAGGTATTCAAAATGTCGCGCGAAGAAATCAGGGGTATTTCAATTCAGGGCGCTATCTGGGTACGCGACTATGCCGCCGCACAAGCGGAAACGGCGTGGCAATTCCAGTATTCACCCGAGAGTTTCACCAATACCGAAATGGATTATGCCGTCGAGATCTGCGATGCGGTTATCGATGTCTGGCAACCAACGCCGGGGAATAAAACCATAATCAATCTTCCGGCAACCGTGGAAGTCGCAACGCCGAATGTCTATGCGGATCAGATCGAAACCATCTGCGACCAGATCAGTCGTCGCGACTGCGTCCGCATCAGTTTGCATACGCATAATGACCGGGGCTGCGGTATTGCCGCCGCCGAACTGGGCGTGATGGCCGGTGCCGATCGCATCGAGGGTACGTTGCTCGGCAACGGTGAGCGCACCGGAAATATGGATATCGTCACCATGGCGATGAACCTGTACAGCCAGGGGATCGATCCAGAACTGGATTTCTCGGATATGGATCGCATTATCAATGTGGTCGAAACCTGCACACAGTTAACCGTGCATCCGCGGCATCCTTATGCGGGTGAACTGGTGTTTGCGGCCTTTTCGGACAGTCATCAGGATGCGATCAACAAGTGCTTGCTCATCGATGAGCGGCAGCGTGAGCTCGAGGGTCCCGATACACACTGGAAAGTCGCCTACCTGCCCATTGATCCGCGAGATGTCGGCAGAACCTACCAGGAAGTTATCCGCATCAACAGTCAGTCCGGCAAGGGCGGCGTCGCCTATGTCATGGAACAGGACTACGGCCTGCAACTGCCGCGCTGGTTACAGGTTGATTTCAGCCCGCATGTACAGCAATTTGCCGAGCAGAGTGAAAGCGAAGTATCCACCGAGCAAATACGCCAGATTTTCCAGGAAACCTACATCGACGTCGATATGCCGATCACGGTTGAAAGTTACCAGGCATCCAGGGCAAAAGGGTCCGACCAGTTAACGGCAATGCTGATAACGCAAGATGGGCGAGTCGAAATCTCCAGTGATGGCAAAGGAATTCTCGACGCCTTCGTCAGCGCAATTAACAACAAGCTTGATTCGAGGCTCGTACTGGTCGACTACAGCGAACATACGCTCGGTGACAACGAGCAATCCGAGGCGATGGCCTACGTGCAGTTAAATATCAATGGCAAACGCTTCTGTGGTGCAGGCTGCAGTGAAGATATCGTCGGCGCCTCGTTACGCGCGGTGTTAAATGCCGTCAGCAGAGCCGGCGTCAAAATTGAAAACGGGGCAGCACCTGTTCTACAAGCAGTAAAGGTTGCCAACTAATTTATATTGCCCCATTTTTTAAACAGCTTATATGGCTCCTGTGCTGTTCTCGCGGCCGCATAAACTAGAAATGGTTGCGCTCAAATTTTTGCTCCCACTGCTTTCGAAATACTTGTTGCTCACCCTCCCATGCAGTGGATACTGCATGCAGGAAAAAATGCGTACTATCACAGGTGATTCGAGTGTATGTATGGGTTTTTGTTTGCCAGCCCTCCCTGCCATATTCCCATTCCCAATCGTATTCGGCGATTGCAGACAGGGGATCCGACTTGCCAATACTAAATCGGTATAGTGACTTTGAAGCCATTTCCATACCGGTTTCTTCGAAACGGATCTTGCCATTATCCGCGCCTATTTCAAGCACGCTTAGATCCAGCCCGGCGTTGTAGCTGATTTCCCGACTCTGACTAACCGGCCTCAATTCGGTGGTGGGTTCTGGTTCACCGATTTCACTTTTCCCGAAATCAGTCAGCTTTGCATGTGCCGCATTTTTGCGGATTACCGGCAAATTCAGCACGCTGGAACCTGAATGAATTGCCACCCGGGAACTGGTCGGCGATGGCCAGGCCATCGGCCAGTAACTCGTCGATAGCGACAAACGGAGCTTGTGCCCCGCGGGCACCACATAAGCGCCGTGATTGAGCCTGACTTCGACTGCTACAATTTCGCCTGGTATCATCGATTCGGGTTTTGACTTACCGTTGCGTTGACTCGGGTTTAAAATACCACGCGTAATCAGGGTGCTGGCCCCGTCAGGCCAGACATCGCACAAACGCGCGGCGACAAGCGCTTGCGGCTGATTACTACTCAACCGCAATCGGGCAACGGCATTACCCAGAATTTCCAGTGCTTCGGTCAGCGTATCGGTATCGAAAACCAGCGACCCTGCATCTTCCTGCTGTTGGTCGCCGGGCAGTTCTTCGGCGGGGCCGAACGAGAACCAGGGCATATATTCCCCCGATAGTTGACCCGTGGTTTGCGGCGAGCAAATTTCCAGCGACTGATCGGGAGCGGGCTCTTTGGATAGCCTCGCGGGGCTCAAATAATAATTCTCGGTTTCGATATGATCAGATGGCCAGCCGGACAGCCCAACCCAGCGCCCGGGACGTTCATCGTAATAGGTTTGCGGTTTAACACTGTCTTGCAGAAAGACCTGGTACTGCGCTTCCCCCATGATCCCGGTTTCGTCATCCTTCAACCACTGGTCATACCAGCGAATCGCATCGGAGAGAAAATCCACGGTCGGACCGGGAATGCCAAGATGCGGGTAACGATGGCACCAGGCGCCCTGCAAACCGCGTGTCGGAACCTGCAGATTCTGCAGCAGCCGGGGCACGGTATTAGGCCAGCAGTCGGCGTGACCGCTAATCACGTAAACCGGGATTTTGATCGCGGCATAATCGGTGTCGGCCGAGTTGTTCTGCCAGTACTCGTCATTGTGCTGGTGTTCAAACCAGCGCTCGAGGTAGTGCGGCGCCTGCTCAAGCCGTTCAAGCCACAGGTCCCGCCAGTTATCACCGACGAGTTCCGGGTCAGGCGGGCGAGTGTTGTAGCCGAACATGATCGCGGCCCAGCCAAGCGTTTGACCCACCAGGCAACCCATGTAATAACCGGCATCGTCGTAGTAACGTTGATCGCTCGCACCGAGCACGATAATGGTTTTGAGTGCCTCGGGAGCTCGTTGGGCGAGCTGCAATCCGGTAATGCCACCCCAGGAAATTCCCATGGTGCCGACCTTGCCGTTGCACCAGGGTTGTTCGGCGATCCATTCGATCACCGCGACGCCATCATCCACTTTCTGGTCGGTATATTCGTCGTAAAGAACCCCATCCGAACTGCCCGAACCGCGCATATCCACCCGGATACAGGCGTATCCATGCCTGGCAAAATGGGCGATGGTGTTCGAATCACGTTTCGCAGAGTAATCGTCTTTGCGATAAGGAATGTACTCGAGCACTGCAGGACAAGGCTGTTCATTATCCGGTAACCACAGCCGCGCACCGAGACGCGCCCCATCGGGCATCGGAATCCAGCAATGGTTGATCCTTTTTACCGCCATCAACCAGTCGCCCTAACGGGGATCATGACAGGTCAGGCTGCGCGCATCGCCAGAGGTATGTAGCAACGGAAGATGGGTATCACGACATGCTGACTCATGCTCCGCCTCGTGAAATACGAGGGAGGAGCATGAGAGGCACATTTCGATCAGGTCATCCACCAGCGTTCCATGATCCGGCGGCCGTCAAAGCCACGCGTCCATGACAGTTCACCATGCGCGATCTTGTCATTGCGTGCATGGACTTCGTTGGCGAACATGGGCACTACGTTGCCGCCTTCATCGCGCAATATGACCTGCATCTCGCGGTACATGTCGGCCCGCCTGGTTTCATCGAGTTCAGCCCGTGCAGATATAAGAAGCTCGTTGAAACGCGGGTTATCCCACTGCGTATCATTCCAAGCCGCTCCCGGCGCAAAGCCCGTTGTGAACATCGTATCTTCGGTGGCGTAGCCACCCCAGTAGCTGGCGCACCAGGGCTTTTTCATCCAGACATCCGACCAGTAGCCATCATTCGGCTCACGCACGACATTGATATTGACACCGGCTTTCCCGGCCGATGCCTGGTAGAGAACCGCCGCATCAAGAGCACCGCCATAGGCAGCATCCGAAGCGCTCAGGTCTATCGTAATGTCACCAAGCCCGGACTTTTTCATGTGAAACCGCGCCTTGTCCGGGTCATAGGCATTCTGCTCGATATCAGCCGCGTAATAACGGTAGGAAGGCCCAATCGGGTTATCGTTCCCAATCACGCCATGTCCAAACAGGATCTTCTCCACGATCTCTTCGCGATTGATTGCGAACTTCAATGCTTTTCGCAAATCCGGGTTGTCAAACGGCGCAACTTTAGTCAGCATCGGAAAGGTGTAGTGCAAGGGACCGGAGCCTTCCTCGATGATGACTTTCGGATTCCGCGAAAGCAGAGCCAGTGTCTTGAGTTCGACCCGGTCGATGACGTCCACTTCGTTGGTGAGGAGTGCAGTTTGCCTGGCTGCAGGGTCGGTGATCGAGAGGATTTCGATAGTGTCTGCATGCGCAGAACCTGCCTTCCAGTAATTCGGGTTACGCTTGAACTTATAGCTGAGACCCGGATCTTCCCTGGTAAGGATGTAAGGTCCTGAACCACCCGCCTTCCAGTCAATGCTGCCATCCTTTGCGGGATAAATGCCGAATGGCGCTTCATTGAAATTGAAGGGGAAGTCCGCATTACCGTCCGATAGAGTGATAACGATGGTGTGGTCCCCATCGGCCTTGATATCGGTGACTGAGGCTACCAGCGGCTTGGCTATAGAGGTTGAATCTTCGCCACGATGATAGTTGATCGATGCGATGACATCTTTGGCAGTCATCGTCTGGCCATTATGGAATTCAACTCCTTTACGCAACTTGAACGTCCAGGTGGCGGCATCCGGTGTGGATGACCATTCAGATGCGAGCGAGCCGACCAGTTTACCGCTTGCATCCAGTTCGGTAAGTGTATTTGCAACACCATAGGCGACAACCCATTGCAACCCGTTGGTTAGCGTTGCAGGATCGAGGGTATCGGTGGTGGCACCGTGCCCCATCGCCATGCGCATATGGCCACCTTTTTTCGGGGTTGCGGCATAGGCTTCGTTGAAGAGCCCCGTTCCGATAGCCAACGAAATACCAACTGCGCTGGACCTGCCCAGGAATTCGCGGCGCGACATGCGCCCTTTTTGCGCTTCACCTAGCAGCCAACGGGTGTATTTATCTTGCTCTGTCATGATTCACTCCTCAGATTCAATTGGCTGACGACTGCCTCTTCCCGGGCAAAACTCCAGCTGTGTTTTTCGGTTAGTATGTTTACCTGGCCAATATTAAGGCAATCCGGGTGAGCTCGCCATTTCGCATTACGAATAAAAGCTGACGCAGAAATTGCCAGAAGTGCGTCACAATGCTTCACTTTTCATGGAGCCAGCTGCCGATCTTCCAGAGTCATGTCCAAATCCAACGGGAACATCGGCTTCGCCAGGTACTTAAAATCGAATTGCGCATAATCCGAGCTACAAACACCCGGGCCGGCCGCCAGTACGATATGACTGGCAATTGGTTCGAAACCGGCACGAAAATGTTGTCGGGACTTGACCAGGATATATCGACAGCCTTCAGGATCAAGCCCGGCATGTGTAAAACAACCGGGATCGTAAGGTTCCCAGCGTTCTTCCGACAATACGATCTGAGCCACGCCAATATCCAGGATTGCGGTGCGCCCGAGACAGACTTCTAGCCCGGTTTGCATCGGCCCCTTTATGACGAAGCGGCCATCGGTGATCCTGCGAACCGTTCCCGTGCAGGATATCGAGTGGCCAACCTGCCCTATCGACGGTACCGAAGTATTGCCCCCGATGGTCAACGTGATCTCGTTACCCTCACCGCAGGCGATCATTTGTTCGACCGCTGCCGGGTCCCAGAACGGGCCGGCGATAATCGAGGAACAACCCTGCTCCAGCATTTCATCGAGCACGCTCAGATCGTCGGCATTACCACCCGCACCACAGTTATCGCCGTGATCCGCGATCACCACCGGGTAGCTGTCAAACTGCCTGGCTGTTTTGATCGAGTCTGCCAGCGGCTCGGGTTCAAAGATGAAATCGTGCCGCCGCTTCCACGCCATGGCACAGAGTTTTTTAACCAGCCCCTCCCCCAGGAAATTCTCGGTCGGCTCGACGGCCAGCACGCTCAAAGAAACATGCGGGATATCGGCCAGCGGGAATCCGCCGAATACCGAGGCATTAAGAATAGCGGTGTTATCGACTGCTTCGATCGCCAGGTTCATGATATCTTTCATCGGTTGGCGCAGAGGTGTCTGCTTGATCATATGCGTCATCATCGGTAATGCCTGCCAGCTCATACTGGTGGCGATGCCGTGATCGAGACAATGGAATAATGATTGCGCGGCCCGCTCGCCCGTGGCGTACATATCGATATGCGGATAAGTACGATAACCATCGATCACACTACAATTGTCTACCATCGCTGAGGTCAGGTTGGTATGAAAATCGAGCGCAACCGCAATCGGTATCCCGGGGGAGATTTCGCGGATGCGGCGTAACAACTCCCCTTCACCGTCTTCATAAGACTGCGTCACCATAGCGCCATGCAAATCGAGCAGGACCGCATCGCAGCCTTGTTTGACAGCGTCACATATCTGCTTGCAGATGGAGTCGAAAGCGTCATCGTCTACCTTGCCGCTGGGTTCGGCATAGGCCGTCACCGGGACAACACAGTCTGCGCCACGCGCGCGCGCGACAGCGAGCATTCCGGCGAAGGCGAAGTCAGCCGCGCCATAAATGCTGATAGCCTGCTCTCCGGTCGGCGGTGCCTTTAAGCCTACGCCGCTGCCAAATGCAGCCAATTCCGTCGACAGCGTGGAAAAAGTATTGGTTTCATGCTGCATCATTGCCACAACACACTTCATATCCGGCCCGGGCTTTAATTATTCGTCGGTACAGGGTAAGGCGGGAAAGCAAGCCGCACAATTGCGCAACTGCGAAACCCGTGACGCACGCAAGCAGCTGGCTAGAGGCTAGTAATCACGAGCTGTCAGCATAAATTCCTGATCGGTCATTTCGTTATTTATGCGTTCCCGGATATTGCTGTCGATCTGATTACTCTCGAGGTCGAAAATACCGCACCCACGCAAAGCCTCCCTGCGATCAACCTGTTTGCCGAGAAACTGATACTCGACCCGGGTCGCCTTTGGCATGTGTGAGTTAATACTGCCAACACCGGTGGTGATTCCCGAAAGCGTTTCGACAATATTGCGATAACTAGGGAACAAAATGGTGTGACATACAGCAGTTTTGGTAAGCGTTTCGACTTCGGTGATAAATATTCGATCGCCGAGATAAAGCACCACGCCTTTATATTTAAACCGGTTTCGATGTGGGCCACTCTTTTCCTTGTCCCACAAATGCTCGATGTTATTCGAGTAGAACCGGTCCCTATACCGATAAATATGGACCAGGCTGCGAACCAGGTGGCCCGGAAATCCAAGCGCGTGAAAATGGCTGTAATAGTAACCCTCGTAACGGGCTAACGCCTCGGTAGATCCGGGTAGCGTTTCGATTACTTTTTCGATTTCACTGCTCGCCGGATCAACTTCTCGCTGGAAAGATTCCTCGACGACCCGTCCAAATGCCTCGGGTTCCAGGTTTAGCTGTTCTTCTGATAGCTCAAAAAAACGACAAACCCGGCTTGAATTATGCCTGGATGGGTAGATTTTACCGCTTAGATACTTATTGAACTGTTGCCGATTCATCTCCATTGATCGGCAGACATGAGCGACCGAGCGATACTGGCCGCAGATCAGGCGTAAATTGACAGCAAAGTTTTGATTCGGCATGACGCCCACTTTCAGCTACAGCGAAATTACGAATCAGCAGATTAACACTTAAGCCGGTGGATTTATAATTGAAAAAAGGCGGCTATACCATGATTTGAACAGGTGACTCTGACAAAACGAAGGCGGGTCATTGGCCGGTATCATCCGGGCTCATGCTCGGCAATCGCGGACGCGCACGACCGACCACGATGGTCTCACGATAAATGATGTAGAGCCCGCTCGAAATCACGATCGCGGCGCCGACCAGCGTGATTGCATCGGGTAACTCCCCCCACAGAACATAGCCCAGCAAGGTCGCCCAGATCAGCGCGGAGTATTCAAATGGCGAGATAACGGCGGCAGGTCCCAGGCGGAAAGCATGCGTCACGCACATCACACCGACACTGCCGAACATACCGGCAACCGCGAACAGGCCGAGATCCACCAGGCTCGGCGTTACCCAGAAAAAGGGTGCAAAAACAATCCCGGTCAGAGACATACCCAGCTGCGGATAAAGCATCAGTGACGCCGTGCTCTCGGTTGCCTTGAAAGCCCGGGTGGTAATCATCAACAGCGCATAAACCACGACACTGCCGAGTACCACCAGCGCAGCCCACTGAAAAACGCCAACACCGGGGCGCAACATGGCAAGAACACCGCAAAAACCAACGCCTATCGCCACCCAGCGATGCAGGCCGACCGACTCCTTCAACAATGGCACCGACAGCGCGGTAATGAAAATTGGCGCGGCGAAAGTAATCGCAATCGCATCCACCAGTTTCATCTGCGAAAGTGCCCAGAAAAAGCCGAAACTTAGTGCCAGAACAAGCAGGTAACGTCCGACATGAACCAGCGGTCGCCGGGTCTTTAGCGATCTTATGCCACCGCCGTAGAGGGCAAACAGTCCCAGCAGCGGCAACCCGAACCAGCTGCGCAGCGCGACAATCTGGGTCACCGAGTAATCAGCGGTCAGCCACTTGATGGTAGCGTCCATAACCGCAAAACCGGCTATACCCGCAAGCATCAGGGCGATACCAATGGCAGGTCGATCGGCGCTATCGACGATAGTTGTCACAGTAGAATCCTCGTCCCGGCTGGAGTCAGGGTGGCTTACAGCAAAATGAGGGTGCATCTATACCACGAAATAAAAAGTTTCGCGCACATATATTCCAAAGACTGAACCGGCGCTCGATCTATAGGAGTTCAGCGCATCGGTCTGCGCTGATACTTCTATTTTAGCGCTCACCCGGAACGGCGTTGTTGAGGAATCGAGGGCAACATTTATGCAACAGGAAGCTGATTTGCCAGGCAAGACGGTAGCCAGGTCTCAGCCAGGCATCGAAAATCCTGATTTCACTTTGCAACGGATTTGCATTAAATTCATTGCAACAGAAGATGACCAGGCTGAAGCTTATACCCTACTTTCTACACAGATTCGGATGGCTTGCCGGCGTATTGCTATTGCTCGCCGCCTGTACCCAGTCCAGTAACGAGGCGCAAAAGCCGACGCGCAGCCTGCAGCAGATCAAGGAATCGGGCAAACTGGTAGTACTCACCCGCAACGCGCCGACCAGTTTGTTTATCGATCGCGACGGTAACCAGAGCGGCCCCGAGTACGATCTGGTTGAATCCTTTGCCGCATCGTTAGATGTTGAAGTGGAATATGTCATCAAGAACTCTATCAAGGAGATAATCGATGGTGTAGAAAATGCGCAGGGTGACCTGGCTGCGGCGGGCCTGACAATTACCGATCAGCGACAGGAGTTATTCCTGTTCGGTCCCGCTTACCAGGACGTCACCCAGCAAATCGTCTGTCGGCGCGACAACGTGCAACCGGAATCCATCGAAGACCTTGCCGGCCTGAAAATCGTCGTAATTGCCGGCAGTAGCTATGTCGAACAACTGGAAGCGCTGCAACAGAATCATCCGGATCTGGCCTGGCAAGAGACAACCAGCGAAGACACCGAGCAATTGCTCTACTCGGTGTGGCAGCGAAAAATCGACTGTACCGTGGCGGATTCCAATATCGTAGATATCAACCGTCGCTATTACCCGGAGCTGATAGCCCCGCTCAACATTCACCAGGCAGAATCCCTCGGCTGGATGATGTCGAACGAACGCAGCGACCTGAAGGCAGCCATCGATGACTGGTTCGAGCCGTTCCAGCAAGCCGGAAATCTAGCATCTTTACTGGAAAGATATTATGGCTTTTTTGAAGAGTTTGACTATGTGGACACGCGCAAATTTATCAAGCAAATCAACAAACGCTTCCCGAAGTATCAAAAGCTCTTCCAGGAGGCGGCCGCCAAATACGAATTACCTTACTTACTCCTGTCTGCCCAGGCCTACCAGGAATCGCACTGGCGGGCAAATGCGCGCAGTCCCACCGGTGTGCGTGGAATCATGATGCTTACCCTGGATACCGCCAGGGCCATGGGAGTGAAGAGCAGGCTGGACCCGAAGCAGAGTATCTTCGGCGGCGCCAGGTACATGTCCAGCCTGATCAAAAAACGATTCTCGGACGAGGTCAAGGAACCTGATCGCACCTGGCTGGCACTGGCCGCCTACAATGTCGGCCGGGGCCATTTACACGATGCGCAATCCCTGGCCCGCGAACAGGGTCTGAATCCGTTTCTCTGGGGAGACGTGAAGCAGGTTCTGCCATTACTGTCCGACAAGAAATACTACCCTAAGCTGAAGTATGGCTATGCCCGTGGCAATGAACCGGTTCGTTACGTGCAAAGAATTCGCGAGTACCAGCATATCCTCGAAAACGAGCTGAACAAGCTGTCAAACCGCGAGGACATCTGATCGCAGCGGACAGGCGACTGCAGATTTGCGAGTTGGCAATCCGATCAATCGACACTGGCGTCGTTAGCCGGCGGCCCGGTTTACCGGGTATCACTGTAATTCACGCTATTCGAATACTGACGAGAACTACTAAGCAACAATGAGATGATATCCCCATTGGGGAATTTTTTCTGCTATCCGCTGTCTCAGGACTCATATATGCCAGGGATATTGCCTCATGAACAGACGATTATTCATTGCCGGCGCAGCCGCTTCCGCGTTGGCAATTGCCATCAACAGGGGTGTTTTTGCAGCCACGGATTCCGCCACCGTGAAGGGTAACTTCCCAGCCATAGACAAGACCCGGCAGGAATGGCGGAAACTGTTGAACGCAGAGCAATACAAGGTGTTGTTCGAAGAGGCGACAGAACGCCCCTGGACAAGCCCTTTGAATGATGAAAAGCGCGAGGGTATCTATATCTGTGCCGCCTGCTACCTGCCGTTGTTTCTCTCGGACACCAAGTTTGACAGCGGTACGGGCTGGCCCAGCTTCTACCAGGCGATTGAAGGTAATGTCGGCACCAAAAAGGACTGGAAACTGCTGTTTCCCCGCACCGAGTATCATTGCGCCCGCTGCGGTGGTCACCAGGGACATGTATTCGATGACGGCCCCGAACCTAGCGGACAACGCTGGTGCAATAATGGTGTGGGCCTGCGTTTTATTCCTGCTACGGAAGACCTGCCAGCGTTACGGGTCTAGCATTGATTGCCGGATGGCATCGGAGGCATGAGGTCAGCGTATGACCCGCTCCGGCAACAGGAGTCCGCTTTGAAAACCAGCTCGGTCGACACTGACCCCTTTTACTAGAGTGTTCCGAGATGAGCTTCGATCGCCCTGATCTTGTCTCTCGACTTCTTGATGAACTCGATAATCTGTTCGATCGCCAGGTTTCCCATACCAAGCTTGGCAAAAGCGGGAAGTGCCGCAATCGGCGGCAGGCTTCGCTGCTGGGGGGTACCGATCATCGCGTGGTACTGCGCAATCAGTACCAGGTCACATAGGTCAGGCTGATCGGTCGGGTTACGGAACCATTCCTCGCAGCCTTCGCCGACGGTGACAAACTCGGGGCCAAATTTCCACTGCTCCAACATCATGCCGGTAACCTGTGGACGCATCGATTTCACCGCCTCGAGTAACTTCTCCGGGTTATCACGTAACTCTTCGTGCTGCTGTGCGTACTGCAGGATGGCCACTTCTCCGATATCGTGAACCAGCCCGGCCAGTTGCGCCTGTTCGACATCGAATCCGTCGAGCTCACCAGCCAGTAAACGGCACAGGCTCGCCACGTGCTGGCTGTGTTTCCACACGGCACGCATATGCGACTTCATCTGCGAAGTTTCACTCTTGAACAGTTCACTGACCGCGTAGGCCATCACCAGCTTGCGCGTATTTTCGAGACCGAGCCTGACAACAGCTTGTTGCAGGGTTTCGATTGACGCGCGACCACCGTACAGCGCGCTATTCGCAACCATAATCATTTTCGCGGTAATCACGGGGTCGGACTGTATGATCACACCGACCGTTTCGGCGGTGACCAGGTTGTCGTCAAACGCCTGCTGGATGCGTAGCGCCACGTCGGGGAGACTGGGTAGCTTGAGATTGCCGGCGAGGAGATCCCTGAACAGCTGGATCTGAAACATGGATTGCTCGGCGTCCTGATCGATCTCCATAAGCTCGATATCCACCCCGGACGAGCCCTCCATCTCCAGGCGGGCGAAATCAGCGAGCTGGTCAGAATACAGGCGCAAAAAGCTCACCGGTCCCTCAGCAACAACCTGGTAGATACTCGGGCGAACCTGGGCGATCGGAGACATCTCAACATCATCGCTACTGCTAAAACGTGTTTCCTGTTGATCTTGCGTAATCGCGCGTAGCGTACCTTCGACCAGGTAAAGGCTGAATTTTTCGCAGCTGCCGAGATCGATCAGGCACTGTCCCGGGTCGGCGGTCTCGATTTGCATGCTTGCAGCAAGATTCTTGAGTTGCTGGTCATCAAACCGGCTCAGGCTGCGGATACGGCGCAAAAGGGCAATATCTGGATGGGTCGTGTCTAACATGTGCGATCTATATGTAAGTTATCGTAGCACTGAGTCTAGTCAATCTGTGGCAATCGTGGTGAAATCAGGCGCGGCGACCTGGAGCGGCAGTCTCCGGCGACCGTAACCCGCTGAACGGGACCAACCAGGCTATTGGTCTGAATCCCTGTTAGGTCATATAATCATCGTTTATGAATCAACAAACGATCTGGTGTCACAGCCGGACAAACTGCGCTCACTACTCATGCCAATTCGAATCGTAACCCTGCTTGTACTGTTCCTGTCGATAGTCGGCTGCGCCACTAATCCTGTCACCGGCCGCTCGCAGTTCATGATCATCTCGGAAAACAAGGCGATCAGCGCGTCCAGCGAGGCCTACGTCAAGATGCTGGAGCCGCTTGACGAGAAAGGGAAAATAGACAGCGATCCGGAGATGACGGCGCGGGTTAACGAGATTACCGCCAGGCTCATTGCCCAGGCGGTTTTATTCAGGCCGGAAACAGAAAACTGGGAATGGCGCGTCAGTGTCATCGACGAAGCGGAAACCGTGAACGCCTTTTGCATGGCCGGCGGCAAGATGGCGATTTATTCAGGACTGATCATCAAGTTGAAACCCACCGACGACGAACTCGCGCAGGTCATGGGTCACGAGATCGCCCACGCCCTGTCCGCGCACACCGCCGAAAAGATGTCTGTAGCACTGGCCACCGACCTCGCCGTCACCGGCTTTGCCATCTCCCGCGATGAACCGGGGGTTGCCCTGGCAGGCGCTTCGCTCGCCGCGGCACTTGCGATCAAATTGCCCAACAGTCGTATCGCGGAAACGGAATCCGATGTTATCGGTATCGAACTTGCCGCCCGCGCGGGCTACGATCCGAACGCCGCAGTCAGTTTATGGCAAAAGATGGCGCAGGAATCGGGTGATGGCGGCCAGTTCGATTTTTTCAGTACCCACCCGGCCCCCGCAAAACGAATCGAGAATCTGCGCAAACTCGTGCCGAAGATGATGCCCTACTACCAGGAAGAGGGAACGCGTCCCGTTTACCCGTTAAAATCCGGCCCTGAATAAGCCTACAGACCAGGCAAATCGGTTCAATACCGGGCAGACGTTACGATAAAGTTGATTGAGGGCTTTTGCAGCATGCCCGCTTCGCTTTGTTGTCCCGTCCTAGGAGAACAGGGACAGGTAATTCATCCAGGCCGACATGCGCAACAACGTCTTGCGCACCACTACCAGTTGCTCAAATTGCTCGCCGTAAATGGCGGTCTGGGCATGGGGTTGTCCGGGTAGCTGCGCGACATAATTAGTGTAACGGGGATCGGTAATACTGATCAGCACCGGAATTCTCGACTGCTCTGTCTGGGCGAGATCGTTATCCGACGTCGGCATCACCATGCTCAGCTTGCCCGAGAAGACCTTGCCCGGAATGCTATCGAAGGTGATTTCCGCACTACTGCCATGGTTGAGGCTCAACAAACTGTTTTGATGGAACCAGGCGACCAGGCTGTGCTCCCCTGTCGTCTGCGGTGCTTTTGCGAACTGCTCGGTCAGACTGGCTGTGATCGGCTCCACAGCGAGATGCTGTCGACTCATATCCGAGTGAGGGTGGTAGTAATTCAACATCTGGATCAATACAAAGCTTAGCACCACCCCTCCGATCGAGGCCGTGGGTACTGTCCACCTGTTGAGGGGGATTCTCAGTACGGTGAAAAACGCGATACAGAGCGCGGTGTAAAAAGATATCAGTAGTAATTCCATGCGTCTTCCTCACCCTCCGCGACTAGGCCGCTTCGGTAGCCTCCATGATTGCCTTTTCGATGCGTTCGATCCTGTCATCGAGCACTTCGAACTTGTGGCCCAACAGCGAAACCGAGTCGGTAATATCCTCGTCAGCCTGCCCGGACTTGACATCGTTCCCGGCTTCGAGCGACTTGTCATTGATTGCGGTATCTTCGTTGATCTGGCCGAATATCGGGCCGGGGGGCTCACGATAAGCTGCGGACCAGATCCACAACAGCGGCCAGATTGCGTGCAGCGTAAACAGGCTGACCCATCCGCCGTAATAGATTGCATCCTGGTGGGGGTGATTGCGGGTCAAGGCGATTTTGTAGGGAATGTCGAGAATCGCGATCGCGCCAAACAGCAGGCTAATCGCGGTGAAAATCAGAATTCCGAGGGCAAGGTAATCCAGCATATCGTTCCGTCAATTCAGCATTTATCGTTTGGAGTGTAGTTCAAAAACCGGGCTACTCTTTTGCGACCTAGTTCTCACTTTGACGATGATCATCCCGGGTTGGGGAGCAATTTTCCGGAAAAATACAGACTCCGAACATGCAGTTAACGCAATGTAGTTAATATCGGCCAATATAGTAAAATCAGCGTCATCCCGTATATGGCCATTCGCGAAACGATCCTGTATCAGGATCCCGGCCCCGCAGAAGGAAGGTTAGATGAAGCTGATAATCAGACTGGTAATTGTAAGTGCTACCTGTCTACTTGCAGCCTGTGCAACGCCTTATTTGAGCAACCCATGGGAAACGCCGAATCGATATATCCGCATACCGATTAGTGAACAGGCGCAGTTCAATGCATCTTTACAGCCCTGTATCGAACATGCAAGAAAAACGTTTACCGACGCCAAACAGCGATTTCAGGATGGATTGCCTAACGGCGGAAACCTTTATGCGATCGTTTTTAATGACGAGGAAGGAACCAGCTATATCGAGGTGGATTCCGCCGATAATGACCAGATTGATGGCTACGTAAACTTCGGCAATCGCATAAAGGGAGAAGCTTATGCCGCCGGGGATTCTATTACCCTGGAACAGTCGGAACTCGTCGATTGGTCCATCACCTATCCGGACCGCCCTGCCGATGGCAACCTGATTAGCAAATACATGCTGCTCAAGCAGGATGGCCTGGCGATGGGAGATTGTGACCCCACCGATACCGAGCTGCAGCATTATCGTTATTTCTCGGTCAATTATTCCTTCGTCCCACCCGGCACCGACGGCTGGGAGCTACTCGAACCCGGGGAAGGCATCGACGTGATAATGCAGGAAAGAGATGAAGCGCTCGAGGTGATCAATACGATAGACAGCGCCAGATACAGGATTCGATCGAAAAATTCGGATCAGCAGCTGATCGACCAGGTCGCGTCATTCGGGAATTATGGCGACCAGACGGGTGTTCGCTACAAGGTAGTCAAGCTCGAGGCGGCTATTTATAGCAAAAAAGAAACCCGCTGCGCACGGGCACAGCACACCGTAGAGGACAAGGAAGCCCTGTTGGCAAAATCAGGCAGGCGAGGCTTCATGATAAGAGATGTTCAGACCCTGTTATGCGTGCATCCCCTCGCCGAAACGATAGCCGTGGTGCTCAATTATTCGCATCTTCATCACCCAGACAAACGCGATCCGGAATTCGTCAACAAGGCTGACAAGGTGTTTGAAAGCCTCGCTTTTACGATGCAATACTATTAACAGGACGCGACCAGTAAGCGCCCTTAAAACTCCTTTGCAAGGCGTCGCTTTAACCCGTTCGATCGCATTGCCATTGATCTGTATCAGGTTTCGCAATGCGTGTTTTGAAATGATCGGACAAAAGTAGCGTCAGGCGGGTATCAGCCATTTCCCGCCAAACCCTTTTTATTTACGCAGCAAAGGTGAATTCAGGATATTCCTACTTCCCAAGAATTCTTAGGTTGATATACTTCGGCCTATTCAAAGCAGGAGAAGCATGGTGAAGCATTCTATACTACGGGGCTGCCTTGTTGGTCTGGGTCTGCTCCTGGCCACATCGAGCTGGGCGGCAACCGAAGAATACGGCTATCCGATCAAAGACAAGTACGTCGCTACTGTCGTCGGAACACCTAGCGAGTATTTTGCAGACCTGCCGAAAAAGATTCCGTTCAAAACCCGACGCGTCTCTATTTTTCCGGACCGGGAAGTACCGGATGCCTTCTTCTACGATAGCGAGTTACTCTATTCCGTGGCGTTGCAGAAAAAGGCGGCACCGCTGATCTTCATGATTGCGGGTACCGGATCCTCCCACAATGGTGGTACCAACTACCAGATGGCGCGGGCTTTCTACCAGGCCGGCTTTCATGTCGTGTCTCTTTCCTCCCCTACTTTCACCAATTTCGTTATCTCCGCATCCCTTACCGGAGTGCCGGGTCATGCCGAACACGATGCCGAGGATCTTTACCGGGCGATGGAGAAAATCCACAGCATCCTGCTGGAAAAAGACAAGCTTGAGATTACGGGCTTCAACCTGACCGGCTACAGCCTGGGTGGTTTTAACTCGGCCTACGTGGCAAAACTGGACGAGGAGCGTAAATCCTTCAATTTCGACCGCGTGCTGCTGATTAACCCACCGGTATCCCTGTACAACAGTATTTCTCTACTCGACCGCATGGCAGAGAATATTCCGGGTGGTGTAGACAACTTCGACTTGTTCTTCGAGGATCTGATACGCGGATTTGGCGAAGTCTACAAGCGCTCCAGCGGCGATGTTGGTGACAACTTCCTCTATGCCGCCTACCAGGCGATGGACCTGCAAAATGAAGAGCTGGCTGCACTGATTGGCGTCGCCTTCAGACTTTCTTCCGCCTCGATGGTGTTTGCTTCTGATGTAATGACGGACTATGGATACGTCAAGCCCAGGGGCATGCAGCTGACCCGTCACACCGATTTGCAACGCTTTAACCTAGTTGTTTCAAGGCTGGGTTTTACTGATTACTATCACGAGTTTTTCTACCCTTATTACCGCGATACAGAAAACGCAGGCAACCGGGATGACTTCGTGAAATCCGAGAGCTTGACGCATATCCAGGACTACCTGCGCAACAGTCCCAAGATAACCGTGATGCACAATGAAAATGACGTCATCCTCGAACCCGGGGAGATCGACTTCTTTCGCGAGGTGTTCGGGGACAGGGCGAAAATCTACCCTTACGGGGGGGCACTGCGGCAATATGAGTTACCGCGATAACGTGGCCCACATGATCGATACGTTCACGCGTTGAGGATAGACTGATGATAAAAAATTTCTTGCGTGGCGCCGTTTTGATCACCGTGTTTGCAGTATCGGCCTGTAGCACCGGCCCGAAGCTGGAAGCGGAGGGCTACTCGGAACCCGTTTTCTCTGCCGAACGTATTCTGTCCGAGGACGCCGAAAGTAGCGCCGCATCGGATGTCTACGATCCATGGCAAGGCATGAACCGTCGTATTTACAACTTCAATTACCACTTTGACAGGTATGTTTTCCTGCCTGTGACACGCGGTTATCAAAATGTCACCCCGGACATTGCCGAGGAGGGTGTGAGTAACTTTTTCGATAACCTGAGGGATGTGAACACCTTTTTCAATTCAGTTCTGCAGCTTTCCGGAACCAAGTCGGCACAGTCGCTGGGACGTGTCGCGGTTAACAGTACGATCGGCCTGCTCGGCCTGGTCGACGTTGCCACCATGTTTGGTATCAACCGGCCTGAAGAGGACTTTGGACAAACCCTGGGTCGATGGGGTGCCGGTCCCGGCCCCTACCTGATGGTGCCTGTCCTGGGCCCGTCGAGCCTTCGCGACGGTATCGGCCTGATACCAGATTCGATGGTGAACAGCTATCTCAAGGAAGAGATATTTCCTGATGATGACGTTAGATTAGCCGCTTCGGTGCTCGATGCTGTGTCGACGCGATCCAATGTGAAATTTCGCTATTAAGAAACCGGTTCAGCGTTTGAGTATGAAACCGTGCGCTGGCTTTGGACGACCAAGCGCGAGTTAGACATAGTCAAGTAAACCGGGGAAGACAAAATCATGAAACAGACAATATACGCGTTTACTATCTGGCTCCTTTTTATGCCGTTGCTCAGTGTCGTTAGCCATGCGGACACCATTCGTATCGGCACCACCCAGCCCCTGAGCGGAAAATTCAAGGATTTCGGCGAGGAGCAGCTACGCGGCATACAGATGTGGGTACATGATATCAATGCCCGCGGTGCCTTGCTGGGCAAGGATGTCGAGCTGGTGTACTACGATGACTATTCCGAGGCCGCTCGCAGCGCCCTGCTCTACCGTCAGTTAATCGAGAAAGACAAGGTCGATCTGCTTATAGGGCCTTATTCGTCCGATACCACGCTAGCGGCGAGCAGCATTGCCGAGCAGTATAATTTCCCGATGGTAGCTTCGGCGGCCTCGGCCGAGAAAATCTGGCAACGCGGCTACAAAAACATCTTCGGCACCGATGTACCTGCGGCCAACTATATGACTATTGCCATTGACGTAGCGCAGCAGAACGGCGCCAAGACATTTGACCTGATCTCTTCCGATGGCGCATTTGCGACCGAAGTCGCTATCGGTGTGCGCGAGGAACTTGCCCGTCGTGGTTTAACGCTGCTGCTGGATGAAGTGTATCAGCTTGACCAGACAGACTTTCGCGCGCTGGCGAAGAAGCTTATTAACAGTAAAGGCGATGTCTTTCTGGGTGCGACTTACCTGCACGACTCTCTCGCTATCCGCAAAGCCATGATTGCCGCCGGTGCCCGGGGAAAGTCCGCTAAAGATATGGTCGCCATGACAGTCAGACCCGCGCTAAGGGAATTCGGTGATGAATTTGGCCCTGGTGCCGATGGCATTGTCGGTGTGGTGCAGTGGTTGCGCAGTGTAAGAAAGCCCGGTTCCCAGGATTTTGCCTACCGCTACCGCACGAGGTACGGTTACAATCCCGCGGTGCATGCGGTCATCGGTTACAGCGCAGGCCAGGTATTAGAGGCGGCGGTGCGACTGGCTGGTAGCACTGACAAGGACGCCGTCCGCGAACAGCTGGGCAAGCTGGAGTTCACTTCATTGTTTGGTAAATACAAGGTCGATGAAACCGGTCGGCAAATTGGTAAAGAGAATTACTTGCTGCAATGGCAGAACGATCGTCGTCGACTGGTTGCCCCGCCAAACGTAGCCGAGCGCAAGCTGATTTATCCGCGTAACTAATTCCACCCGCAAGCATAACAAGAAGGAATACGGGTCTGCAAAAACCGGTGGCCAGGTGGAAGAGCCCGGGCGATTCAGGAAGACCCTGGCAGGAGAAGATTTATATATGCCTACAAAGCAGTTAACCATCTACTGCCTTGTTACGATCACTGCACTCTTATCTGGCTGCTCAAGTATCTCCAAAGGTATTACCCAGGCTTACCTGGAGCATGAAACTGAAGATACCCGCGAGTGCTGGATTACCGGTCGTTCGTTTGACGGAATGGACGACCTGCTTAAAGCCGATAGTGAAGCGGCTTCGGTAACGAGTGATGTAGATCAGCTCAAGATCCTGATGGTGCATGGAATCGGGAATCATGCGCCGGGGCATTCACTCCGTTTACAGGATGGCCTGGTCGAAGAGTATGGATTCGACCTGACGGATGAAACCATAAAGACGATTGGGTTACGTCATCCTCGATATCCGGAAAGTCTGGGCGTACTAAGAGTGCATCGTTACATGTCTCGCCAGAGCCCACAGGAAATGTTGTTTTATGAACTGACCTGGGATTCGATCGTTGATAAGGAAAAGGAGCTTCTGAGTTTTGACTACTCAACCGAGGCAACAATCAAACGCGCCCCATTCAACCATACCCTGAAAACCTTCCTCAATAACACCGTGCCTGATGCTCTGGTGTACAACACAAAGTACCGGGTGCCGATCCAGTTGTCCGTCGCACAGGCTATCTGCTGGATTTTAAGTGAAAAGTGGGAAAATTTGCCGAGCAATGAGGAGCGCGAATGCATCATTGACGATCCAAACTACTTCTCGCAGGTTGACAACAGCAGTTTTGCCATCATAAGTCACAGTCTGGGTAGCCGCATTAGCCTGGATGCCCTGCAAGAGTCGATGCAACACGTAACAAAAAGACCCGACTACCAGAAAATTGGTGAAGCGTTTAAAAACAAGCCCATATACATATACATGCTGTCCAATCAGCTGCCATTGCTGCAGACAGGGCAGGAGTTGCCGGAAGTGCACGATCAGGTGAAATCTTTTTGCACGGCGGAAGGTGAAAGATATGATGAGCGTTTTTTTGAAAAACTGCAGATTGTAGCTTTTAGCGATCCAAACGACCTCTTCAGCTATGCCGTAAGCCCGGCTTATGCTAACCGGTATATTGATTCTCGATTATGCCCGGTGGTTTCCAACGTAACTATCCAGATAGCCCAGGTCAGGAGTTTTCTCCTTGGCACAACCGAGCTTGCCAATCCCCTGGTGGCGCATTCCGACTATGAAGTAGATAGCCGGGTTCTGAAAATGCTGGTTTCCGGGTTCGGTAAGGACCAGGAACAGGAAGAAGTGAAGGAGCGTTGTGAGTTCATCGAATCGATTCCTGATGACTGAAATGGGTTGAATTGAACTTTTCCTGCTGCTAATTGATTGACTACAGCGGCTAAGGTATCCAGCGATCCCGGTCTTTATCGACGGACATTGTTTGACATGATAAGTTGCATCTGTTGACATCGATTATTGTTTGTACAAAGCAGTTCCTAAAAATAAGAACCGAGGACGTGCTCAAATTCCTTCCATAATAAAAATTATCCTTACCCTGGCATTTTCAAGTCTTGCCTTAACCGCGCTGGCTGACACAACGGAGACAGCCGACACGATCGAGGGAGCGAACTGGGGTATAGCGATCGGTTACAGGTATGCGCATATTCCCTATCCGGCAAAAGATGAATCTGTCGATGATTTCATTCCTCTACTGTTTTATGACGGCGACATATTTTTTATTCGCGGGCTGACCCTTGGTGCAAAGTTACATAACCAGGATGCGTGGCAATTCAATCTTCTGGGTCGTTATCGTTATCTGGATATTCCCGAGGAGTATCAAAACCGGGTGCAAGGCAACGAGTTTGATGTTGGCGGCGAAGTAAGATACCGCTTCGATAACGACTTCGAAGCAAGCCTTGAGTTTATGTCTGACGATGACAGTCGTTACTATTCTTCCCTGGGCGCTCGATATCTCTGGTAATCAGGTTCCCTGGAACTTTCCCCTTTCGCGACATTGCGTTTTAAAAGTGAAGATTTTAACGATCGCTACTATGGACTGGACGGATATACAAATCCTGACAACCCAACGGAAGATCTGGGTAACAAGATTGGTAGTGGTATCGACCTGACGCTAGGCAGTGAAATACGTTACCACGTCATTAGTAACCTCTATCTCCTGGGTCGTGCCCAGCTTACAGTGCTGGACGAAGATACCTATGATTCGCCAACCATTGAAGATCAGACCTATGGAGAGGTTTATATGGGAATTGCGTTCTTTAATGACAAAACCAAAAAGAAATCCTCGCCGCTTGAAGCGAAACCCTATTTTCGCCTTGCCCATGGCTGGGCAACACCGTCTAACATAGCAGAAATTTTTGAGCTTGATTGGGAGAGTGATAGCCAGAACAACCAGCTGACCTCTATCTTTTACGGTCATCCTGTTGCCGATAGCCTGTTCGGTATTGAAGAAATCGACCTTTACATGACCGTTGGTTATGTCTACCACCACAATGCGGGTTCCTCCGACCAAACGCTTGATGTTGGTAAAGGCATTAATACCGTCAAAGACAGTAATCTTGGCAGTAACCCCTGCGATGGGACTTCTCCCTGCACAATTTCTTATAACAGCCAACCGACCAACGAATATGTGCTGGGCCTCAAGCTCTATTACAACTTTTACTGGCCAGCCCACTGGCGATTCGGTTTTGCTGAAGGTATTTCATATATAGAGGACGTCAGTAATATCGAACAAAAGGAGATGGACAGGAAGGGCTATCGCTCGAGCAAACTGATGAATTATCTTGATTTCACACTTGATTTCAGCGTGGGGGATACCTTCAACAACAAGGAAATGAAGGATTTGTATTTCGGTATCGGGATACATCACCGTTCGTCAATCTTTGAATCGAATTCACAGTTTGGTCGCATCAAGGGTGGCAGCAACTACAATTCATTGTATCTGCAGTATCACTTCTGAGTGCTCGACATCGAAATCGCCCCGGCAGAACGCCGGTTCGATCAGAAAAATCATTATTGGTGGCAGGATTGATTATGGCTGGATGGGTTATTCAGTTCTGTCACGGGCTGCCAGGTATCCGGTTTGATCATCCCCTTCAATTCGATCGCTGTGCAGTATTGCTACCGGGTTAGCATGGGCACATGAGAGTCCATCAGATGCGGATTGCCAGATCATAACCATCCGGGTCCGCGAGTGTCCATCAGGGTTGTTGATCGTCGTTCTGTTTGATCTGGCGCGCCATATAGGCGCGGCGAAAATCGGGGTCAATCTCCGCCAGTGCCGCCCAGAGCTTGTTAATGTAATCGGGCGGAAATTCGTACACAGGCATCGATGCTTTCAGCCTGAGACCGCGCTGCTCGGGCGTAAGGTCATGCATCAGCATCATCAGGATATCGCTGCTGGCCCATGGGCTGTTGCGAAAATACCCGTGCCCGTTACCGGTGTCTGCCCCCTCCGCGTCCGACACGTCAATCATGCTGATGTGGTCCTTGTGTTCCTCCAGCGCGCGTTTCGCAGCTGGCGAGAACTTGTTTTCATCGATGACCTGGCCCAGGCGCTCGCGACGCGTCAACCAGCGCGCAACACCAAGCGCTTTGTCCTTGTCCGAAACATAGATACTCATGTGGCGCGGCACGTCGAAGGCGCCGTCTGCCAGATAAGCCGAAAATACCTGGCGATCGAGATCACTGCTGACCATTATCAGGTTGCCAAGCCTGTGCCGCGCATGGATTTCCTCGCGCGGCTTGCCATCGTTCATCAAGGCAAGCTGCTCGAACGCTCGTGCCGCCAGTCGGGTACCGTTGCTGTAGGCGACAATGTGAATTTCCTCGACATACGTTTTTTCGGCCAGAAACTCGAGGAACTTGCGGAAATTGCGGGCGTATCCATTAGACGTATCGGTATCTCTAATGTAAGCCCAATTGCTTGGTGTCGACGGCCAGGCAAAACCGATCATGACGCCGTCGTAGCCCAGGAAATGCCACAGCTCCGTAGCGACCAGCATCGGGTTTTCGAACACCACCTTGTAACCGTGCACATAGATATAGACATGCTTGCGATTTGATCGTGCCAGCTGCGCATTAACCGCCGCGGCAAACTCCTCTTCGCCATCGAGCAGGTCATCGCCATAGTCTTCGCGCTTTGCAAAGCCAGGAATCGTATCCTCGAGGATGCCATACTCCTGAACCCCGGTGACACGTAATGGGTATTTGTCAGTGCGGCTCTTCAGCAGGGATATTTCCCTCACTTCAGCCCAGTCCACGTCGGCTTCATGCAGAGAGATGCTTGCGACACCCAGGCGCACGAGCTGACCGCGATCGTTGGCGTAATATTTTTCGTTGTCATCCAGGCCGGCCGGCCGTCGATCCGTCGCGTAGAGCAACCCCTGGTAAGGAATCAGATCCATGGGATCCTGCTCGGGAAGCGGATCCAGCATACCGTCGCTATACACGTCCGGGGGCGGCATCAAGTTGACTTCATCCCAGGTGACGCTGGAACAGCCGGTCAGCATAAGTGATACCGCAAGCAGTGTCAGGGTATTACGCGCATTCATAAGGTATATCTTATACGAACTGAGAACAGGCAAGATTAACATCCTTTTTTCACTGTTCCAGCAAGTTAAAGAAGGATATGCATGACGCTAACCGGTTCCGGAATATTGGAAGTCAGCCTGATTTTTACCGAAACGCCCTAAATCGCTCCCTCCCACCAGCCATTTCTGTCAAATCTCAGCCACCAGGCTTGTAGGTTTACCTTGTTCAGCCCGTGCCCAAAAACCTAGTGGTAAAGAATTTCCTCGCGAACCCGATGGGAATAAGCTGTCATCGAAGTCCTTTAAAAAAGATGTGAATCACATACCAGATAAAAACAGTCGGGCACATCGAAGCCGGTTCGATGTTTAGCTATACAGGGGGGCGGAGAGCAGTCGAGTCAGGCTCGCTGCGTGGAGGCCAGCTTGGTGACCGCAGCAGTGATTTCAGCGTTGGCGAAAGGTTTGGTCATGAAAATATCCGCACCGCACTCGAGCGCGGTTTCACGGTCGATGCGTTGCCCCTTGGCGGTCAACATCAGCACCGGCAGCTTCTCTCCCTTCGGGTCCGCGCGCAGTCGACGCAGGACTTCGTAACCATCCAGTTCCGGTAGCATCAGATCCAGCACGAGTACAGCGGGCTGTTGTTCAAGGGCCGAATCGAGTGCCTGGCGACCATCGCTGGCAACACTGATTGCAAAACCGGCTCGCTCGAGCAAAAACGTAAGCGATTCAACGATATTGGGTTCGTCTTCAGCCAGCAGTACAGTCTTGGTCATGGCGCAGGGGAAAGAACTCTTTTACTTTTCGTTGCAACGATTAGACACCATCCATTGGATCACCGCAACTATCGAACTCCGGGTCAGCAGCGGAAAGAGAGAAACCGTACGCTATGTCGGTAAATTATTGACAGAATTCCTGGCCATGGTCAGGCTTAATTGACAAAAATAGTAAATCTCATCTGCTAGGTACTTGCCAATTCCCTGATTTTGGCTAATTTGTCTACAATCATACTGCATTGCAGCATTTCGCTGATCTGCCGGCGGCGCACCGGTACTCGATCTTGCGCCAATTGACAGGAGTAAAACATGCCCAAGGAGGCGTCCACCGCCCACCTCACACTGGCACTGAACACGACGCTCGAGCGTGAATTTGTTTCACCACTGACGTCGATTCGCGGCGCTCTCGAAATCATGCGTGATTTCCCTGACATGTCGCACGAGGAACGAAGTCGCTTTCTCAACAACTCGCTGCAGGATTGCGCACGCCTGGAACAGGGGATGGAGCATCTGGCTTCCACGGTGTATACCGCCGTTGACCCTCAGCCCCAGGATCAGTCGAAGGCACAGCAGGCGGAAATCGATTCCACTTATGCCGATCGCATCCGGTTTTTCGAAGAGTTACAGATCGTCGAGATCGATTTCAGCGATTTCGTATTCACCAGTACCAAAATGGTCAATGAATTCTACGATGTGGCAGACCGGTTGATAGAAAGTACCGGGGAACGTTGGTATATCATCGTCAATTACCACCAATGCAGGATCTGGCCGGAAGCCTGGGTCGCGTTTGCGCATCGCGGCAAAAAAGTTAACGTCAGTTATTCACTTGGCACCGTGCGTTACTTCGACGCAAGCGCGACTGACGACGATTTAACCCTGCTCAATGATCCGGAACTGCTGCCTTCGCGCGACGCGGCCCTGGCTCAGGTGGAAACACTACGCGCCGAAACTCATCGCCACTAGTCCGGGTTGCAACAATGCAGCACGCTCCCTGGAGAGCCCTGTAACTTGTTATATTTCAATGATTAGTCCAGTTTCCGGGCGAGACGCAAGCGAAAAAAACTGGTTTCATCAGCGGCAAACTCGAGCGTCAGATCACCACCCATATTGCGCGCAATCGCCCGGCTGATAGAGAGCCCGAGTCCTGCGCCATGATCGAGGTTACTGCGGTGCCCGCGACTGAACTTGTCAAAAATTGCGGATGCTTCTTCGCGCTTGACCCCGCCGCCATTATCCGCAACGTCGATGTACAGCGAATCACCGCTCGACTCGCTGCGGATACTGATCACCGGTTGTTCCGAGGTGTTGTACTTGATCGAATTTGAAATCAGGTTGATCAATATCTGTTGCATGCGGTCTTCGTTCGCCGACACCAGGGCGTGATCTGCGCTCGACTGGCGCTCAATGCTGACCTGCTTCTTGCGGATCAGGCCGTCGAGTGTATTTATCGCCGCATCGATGACAGTGTCAGCCTCGACATCGGCTAGCGGCATTTCCAGGATACCGGCTTCGAGCCTGCTCATGTCCAGGATTTCATCGAGTAGTCGCGTCAGGCGTTGACTCTCTTCGTGAATAATCGAGACAAAACGATGCTGTTCATCTTCAGTCACCGTCTCCGGGCTCAGCAGAATTTCTGAAAAGGAGCGAATCGACGTCATCGGTGTGCGCAATTCATGGCTGACCTGGCTGAGGAATTCGTCTTTCTGCAGGTCGAGTTGGCGCAACTGCTGATTGGCCCTGCGCAGTTCATTGGAAATCTTTGTCATTTCGTTGGATTTATTCGACAGTTCACGCGAGGCTTCCATCAGGCGTTGGGTCTCGTCGGCAATATCGATCAACTCCGTCATGCTGATACTACCGCGGCCCGCAATACGCACCACCATCGCATGTGCGGAGGCGGCACCGACGTTACCCGCCAGCACGCGCTCCAGCTGCACGATCATCGCGTCGGTCGGCCAGGGTAACCCGCCGGAGAGTCCCTGTTCGCGCGCCATGCTGTCGAACAGCTTGCGCGCCGGTTCGGTGCCCAGGATTCCCTGTGCCAGCACAAACAGGTCCTCGGCATTGGCCTGGCCGGGTTCGAAACGGGTGGCCTCGTGGGAACGAATACGAAACACATCGACGAACAGCGCACCCTGCAGCCGATCCAGCGGGCTGGCTTCGGACAGAGTGGATACGATCATGAATACCAGGGTATTCAAACCGACACTCCAGATCACTGCATGCACCAGTGGGTCATAACCAACCAGGCCAAGCAACGCCTGCGGCCTGAGCGCAGCAAGACCGAACAGGCCGTTGGCGAGGACATCCGCGCTCAAGATTACACTACCCCCGAAACTCGGCAGAAACAGGGTGTAGGCCCATAGCGTAAATCCCGTCAGCAATCCCGCGATCGCGCCATTACGGGTCGCACCGCGCCAGAAAATACCACCCAGAAGGCTGGGCAGGAACTGGGCTACACCGACGAAAGCGATCAGCCCGATTGCCGCCAGCGCATCGGAGTCACCGCTGGCCTGGAAATACAGGAATCCGAGACCGAGTACAGCGGCGATGCTGATTCGACGAGAGGTCAGCAGTATCTTGCGCACATCGCCACTGACTTCGCGCCGACCGTGTAACAGATACAGCGAAATGGGAACCACGATGTGGTTCGATACCATTGTCGAAACCGCTATCGCAGCGACGATTACCATCGACGTGGCCGATGAAAACCCGCCGAGGAAGGCCAGCAGGGCGAGGTCTTCGCGTCCCAACGACAGCGGCAATGTGAGCACGTAAAGATCCGGGTTGGCGCCCTGCGGCAGGAACTTGAGGCCGGCAATTGCAATCGGCATAACGAACAGGCACATGCCGAACAGGTACAGCGGAAACAGCCAGGATGCGGTCGCCAGGTGTCGCTCATCGACATTTTCAACCACCGTCACCTGGAATTGCCGTGGCAGACAAATGATTGCGGTTGCCGAGAGGAAGGTTAGCGTTACCCAGCGGGCATCGAAGATATTACCGCTACCGTAGATGACCTCGGTATCGATGTTTTCGAACACCGAACCGACGCCACCGGCGACGCCAAAGACGACAAACAGGCCGACCGCCAGCAGTGCTGCCAGTTTAATCACGGCCTCGACCGCAATTGCCGCAACCACACCGTGATGGCGCTCGTTGGCGTCCACATTCCGCGTACCGAAAAGGATGGTGAACAACGCCATGCCGGCGGCGACGACAAACGCGCTCAACGAGACGTCGACTTCACCGACAATTGCCTGGTAACTGCGGGTAACCGATTGCAGTTGCAAGGCGATATAGGGCGTCGTTGCCAGCAGCGCCATCAGGGTCACCAGCACCGCGACGCTGGAACTCTTGCCGTAGCGTGACGAGATCAGATCGGCAATCGATGTAATGCGATGAACCTTGCCGATACGCACGAGCTTGCGCAACAGCCACCACCAGCCGATGAATACCAGGGTCGGACCCAGGTAAATGGTGATGAACTCGAGACCATTGCGGGCAGCTGAACCGACCGCGCCGTAAAAGGTCCATGAGGTACAGTAAACCGAGATCGACAGCGTGAAAACTATCGGCGACTGGATCCAGCCTGCGTGACCCTGGCGTGCCCGGCGATCCACGTAAAAGGCGAGTGCGAACAGCAAAGCCACGTAGCCCAGGCACACCCCGAGCAGCAGGTCGATGGAGAGCATTATTGCGAACTGTCCATATCTTGAGGGTCTTGCGCGTCTTCCTCGTTATTCCATTCAGCACTATTTTGAATACGCCTCGATAACACGGCAGCACCTGCAATCAATCCCGCCCAGACGGCGAACAGGTAAAAACCGGTGAACGGTATGCCCAGGATCCTGGTGTCGAGCTGGAAAATGCCGGCCAGGGGCGGAGTCAACAAAAGGCATCCAACCAGCAGCAGAATCATCGCCCGGTCGTTAGTCTTACGCTCGGACAGCGGCTGGTTCTGGTCATGTGGGTCATTGTTCATGATACTGCAATCCTCTTTGGCGTCCGCATGCTCCTGCCAGACCGAAAAGACTATCGCCACGCGCAACGATTCTAACCGTAACCGCCCGGATAATCACCCGTGACCGCGGCGTTATTATCCGGTCAGCGGGTCTATGATCCGGTGCTTGCAATTTCGTCTCGGGCAGGTGCGACAGGATAACCCGACGGGTTCGAATTCGGTCGTCCGATCCGGAGCATAAACTGTTTGCTGGGCATCATGGTCGCTAAACACGCTCATATCGGTCAGGTAATGCCGCGCCTGCCCGAAACCGGTCGAACCGGTACTCGCGGCCCGGGCGACGAAAACGAAACCCTCACCGGACGGCAGTTGCACGTGTTGACGCAGCACCGCGTGCGGTGCCTGCTGCGCCCGATAGAGAATCCACAACGGGCAGGATGAACCGTAGCGTGGCACCATAAGACCCGGCAGATTACGCGACAGGGTAATGTTACCCGAGGCGTTGGCCTGGAAAAATCCAAAGCGGGGCCTGCCTTCCTCGGCAGGGAGCGCACTCAGGCGCTCACATATCAACTGGAAATCGACACCAAAATTATCACTCAGGATTTCCAGGTCGTACTTCAGCTCCGCGGCACGTTGCCTGAGAATTCCTGGCGGAACCATTATCGCGCCGACGGCATAGCGAAGCAGAATTTCATGGGCACGCGAGCGCGCCAGATCGGTCTCGAGCTGGGCTTCCGCGGATACAATTTTTTGCACAACCTTATCGAGCCGCTCATTGGCCAGCGCCTGAGCAGCATTGAGACGGATGGCGGCTGTTCCTTGCGGAAGCTTGAGGTGCAGCGCTTCGGCCCGGCTCTCAATCTCGAGAAAGTGATTGTGACGATTGTCGAACAAGGCATCGATTTCGTCCTGCGGTGTCAGCGTGCGCCTGGCCCAGGCGGCATTGTCAAAATAACTTGCCAGCGCATCGCCCAGTTTACACAGCTGCTGACTCTCCTCGTGCATGATGCCGTAAAACCGATCGCGTGGGGCGGTATCGATCTCGGGATACTGGTCGATTATTTCGGAAGCCGAGTTTAACGATGCGATACGGGTCAGCATCTTGTGCACCGTTTCACCGAGGAAGGGATCGTGGCTCAGGCGATCACTTAGTATCTGCGCAGTGTTCGTCGCCTGGTGTTCGGAGCGCGCCAGGGCCAGAATACCGCGCGCCCATCCCGGAAAACGACCGATCAATTCTCCAATACGTTCATTTTCCACCCCAAGAGCCTGCAGTTCAGGGTTCGATGAAATTTCCTCGAGCGTTTCCAGCAGGCGACGATCAGCGGCACCGTCAAGTTGATCGAGCGGAATATCGAGCGCATCGGCCAATTTACGCAACAGGCTGCCGCCAATGTCCCGCTTGTTGTGCTCGATCAGGTTGAGATAAGAAGCCGAAATGCCGATCTGGCGAGCCAGATCGGCCCGGGTAATACCGACTTCGCGCCGGCGTTCGCGGATTCTTGGACCCAGAATATTGCGCTTCATGCTTGCTCTCGACGCATCAAACGAGCTGTAACTAGTCAATAATTAACAGATTAACATTACAGCTATTTGTTAAATTTACAAAAGTATTCCTATTTATCACATACTTATTGAATTATTAACTCCAGTCAATGATTCTTGCCCTGCTTAAAGCATCAATACGGTTCAAACCGACATATTCGACTCGGTAGCCGTACCAAAACAACCTGGAGGACTCGTAACTAATGAGTAAAATAAACAACTCACGGCGCACCTTTCTCAAGACCAGCGCAGCAATCGGTGTCGGCGTTTCAGCCCCGCTGATTTTTACCAACGCCCACGCGGCATATCGCAACGAGCCGAAGGGTTCTACCGTCACCTTTGGCTTCAACGTGCCACAGACCGGTGCCTATGCGGACGAAGGAGCGGACGAACTGCGTGCCTACCAGCTCGCGGTCCAGCACATCAACGGCGAAGGCGACGGCGGTATGTTGAATACCTTCTCGTCCAAGGCGCTCAAGGGTAACGGCATCAACGGCAAGAAGGTCGTATATGTCACTGGCGACACGCAGACCAAATCCGATGCAGCGCGGGCCTCGGCCAAGCGCATGATCGAAAAGGACGGTGCAATCATGATTACCGGCGGTTCTTCTTCCGGTGTCGCAATTGCAGTCCAGGGCCTGTGCCAGGAAGCCGGTGTTATCTTCATGGCGGGTCTGACCCACTCCAACGACACCACCGGCAAGGATAAGCGCGCGAACGGTTTTCGCCACTTCTTCAACACTGAGATGTCGGGCGCTGCTCTGGCACCGGTGCTGAAGAACGCCTACGGCACCGATCGCACGGCTTACCATCTGACCGCCGACTATACCAACAGCAGTTATCAAACAAGGGGGATACTCTATCGTTCTATAAGACCGGTCGTTAAAGCGCAACATTTCTCCAACCCGCCCTGGAGGCCTGGTTAGCTAGTTTAATATTTGAGGCTTTTCGGGTTTGTTTCCTGCAGAAAATCATCGGATAGGTTATTTAACAGTTGACTGTCGGCCAGACCCTCCCTCCGAATTAACATTAACTGTACTGGTGCTTTTGAGCGACTGTCATAATCAAATATCAAACCCATTTCCTTTGCTCTATTTTTTGCAAGTCCGTGGATTAGTAAAAATCTATTGTGAACATGTTCCTTGTCGTCATTAATGATCTCTGAAAATTCCTGAAGAGCATGCTCACAATATTTTTCGATCGCTCTCTGCTTTATTTGCTTGAATATTTTCCAGTCAGATTCTTTCATTAGATTTGCCTCCTACCATATCGGCGGTAAGTTTAAAACGGTTCCCGCACTAATAACATTTTATTATTTTGTAATTGGTGGTTCGCTCCTTTCATCGCGCGGTAAAGCCACAGTAATTCCTTAAGCGGGCTTGGGCACCTATAGTCGGGAAATAGATCATTGTTATTCAAATCAAGTTTTCTATTTTTTGGTTTTGGCTGACAGTTAACCTTTTCAAAATTGGCCGTTGCAACATACTTCAAACCTAAGATATTGTCTGTCTACTAGTAACGGCATGAGCGAGTATCGAAGGAGCCAGGGTGTCATTAAAACTGTTAAGGCAATATCTTAGGAAAAAAGAACAAAAGGAACTGATTGATGAGATAGCTGACCTGTACAAAAAATTCGATAGTGTCAAAAGCTATTATCAAGCCTCTGTATTCGATGATGATCTGGGGGTATTAAAAAAATATAAACTAGTGATCGAGCATGAGTTTTTCCCGAAATCCATCCATGCAGAACCACCCTGCCGCATTTCGGTAGCGAAAAAAGCGATCGCTGATTATAAAAAGCTATCTTGTTCTGATGCGAATCTAGCCGACATCATGCTTTTTTACGTAGAGTGTGGAGTTGAATTTGCTAATGAATACGGAGATATTGATGAGCGCTTATACAACAGCATGGCATCAGTCTACGTAAACGCTTGCGAATTCATCCACAAGAACAATTTAGAAAATATGTTCCAGCCTAGAGCCCTGGCCATCGTTAATGACGCTTCAGATCTTGGATGGGGATTCCACGATTATCTTAGAGATAGCTACGATCAATTCTTCAGCGATTTCGATGATGAGTAGAGGTAATTGCACTGGAATAACTGCACTAGTCCATCCGTCGAATATTTGTATGGCTCATAATTTGATTCCGACTAACAACCGAAGGAATCAAAATGGACCTTTTAAATCGTAAAACAAACGGAATCCCCTGGAACAAGGTCAAGCTGACGGGGTATAGACTCCAGGGTAACTCATATCAGTCTCCTCACCGCCCGAATTGTAAAATAATTAAATGAATCCAGGCGACAACTATCCTGACAGAGAGGGGTCTCTGCCGCTCACCGCAATATTTTGAGTGTTCGTTTTTGCGATATTCTGAGTTCTAAACCACTCATTGAGAACATCAGCGTAAATTTAAAATGGCATCTTTATGAGCGAAACGCGAATCATCATCAATTTAGCCTGTAACAGAGAATAATTGGTGGGTTAAATGATGGGATAAAATTATTTGTAAAATATAAAGCCCTAACTATCAATTAGTTAGGGCTTTGTCTGGCGGAGAGAGGGATAGACTCATAACGCGATTGCAGCTCGCGTTATGGCCCCTGCGGGGCGCCTGCGGCGGTCCAAATCGCTATCGCGATTTGTCGAACCCAGGGTTCTTACCAAGGCCTCTCTCTCCGCCAGACCAAAAAAAAACCCCGCGTTGCGGGGCTTTTTTTTTGGTCTGGCGGAGAGAGAGGGATTCGAACCCTCGATACGCTATTAACGTATACACACTTTCCAGGCGTGCTCCTTCAACCACTCGGACACCTCTCCGGATTCGTTTTTTTGTTGCTGCCCCGGATATCTGTCCATGGCTGGGCGCGAAGACTACATGATCAACTTAAAGCCCGCAATATCCCGATTGCAAATCGGTGGGAATAACACCTGCTTTGCGGTCAATTGGTGCTGCTTCGCATCCGTCACGATCTAACTTGTTTCGCGATATATATCTTTATTTCGCGCGCGATTGATAAATATCGGGACATATCCAGGTTTAATACAAAAACGTACCCGGGATCGGTATTAGCGATACTTGCAATGAAATTCACTAAATGAGCATCGTTATTTTGGTAACATGCGTGTTTTGTTTTTATAGGTCAGCTGACAAATGCTTACGGTTATCTCCCCTGCCAAGACTCTGGACTTTGATACCCCAACGGAAACCAATGCCTTTACCCAGCCTATACATTTAACCCAGTCGCGCAAACTGGTACGTCGCATGCGACAGTTATCCGGGCAGGAGCTGTCAAAATTGATGCACGTGAGCGAAAATATCGCCGATCTCAATCAACAACGTTTCAAAAAATGGAAAACACCATTTAAACCCGACAATGCGCGCCAGGCGATCTTCGCCTTCAAGGGCGACGTTTACATCGGCCTCGACGCCTACACTATGACAGAGAAGAATGTTGAGTTTGCCCAGAATCATTTGCGCATTCTGTCAGGCCTGTATGGCGTTTTGCGGCCACTCGACCTTATGCAGGCCTACCGGCTTGAAATGGGTACCCGCATTGATACCGAGATGGGTAACAATCTATATCAGTTCTGGAACGGGCGTATTACCAAAACACTGAACCAGGAATTGAAACAATCGGGTTCGAACGCGTTAATCAACCTTGCTTCAAACGAGTATTTCAAATCGATCAAACCAAAACTGCTCAAGGCCGACGTAATTACGCCGGTATTCAAGGATTACAACAAGGGTAATTACCAGGTGATTGGTTTTTTCGCCAAGAAAGCCCGCGGTTTAATGGCCCGCTACATGATCGACAACGAGATCGACGACCCTGCTGCACTGCAGGATTTCAGCGCCGAAGGCTACGCTTTCAATAAGGCAATGTCTGATTCTCATGAATGGGTATTCACGCGTAGACAGTAGTCTGCGTGCGCTCTGCACCTTAGCTAATGGTTGAACTTTCCCCCTTCGCCCATCGCGTTCAGTTAATTTCCGGCCTCGTCGCCGCGTTACTAGTATTGGCCATTCTGCTAATCACGCCGGGAATCAATGAAAAGAAATTAAACACCCTGCAAAAGATTCAGCAACGTGGGTACATCAATTTTCTGACGCTAAACAGCGCAACCACTTATTACCAGGACATCGACGGCCCGAACGGTTTCGAATATCACCTTGCTAACTGGTTTGCCGAGTCGATCGGGGTACAGGCTCGCTTCATCACCGTCCCCGCTTTTTCTGATTTATATCCCGAATTGCTGTTTGGCAGCGGCGACATCGCAGCGGCGGGTTTGTCCGAGAACGAATCAGAATTCAGCCGTTCGGTAATCTACGGCCCGCGTTACTATGAAGTCGCTAACCAGGTACTGTACCGCAAGTTTCGCTCCGATCGACCGAAAAAAGTATGGAACCTGGCAGACGGTTCGCTCAAGGTCATCAGCGGCACCGCACAGGTCAAATTATTACAGGAACTGGTGAAAACCTACCCCAACCTGACCTGGATCGAAGTCGACGATATCGCTCCCGAGGAATTGATCGAACAGGTCGATAGCGGTGAAGTGGATTTCATCCTCGCCGACTCCCATGAGATCGCACTGCAGCGTCGTTATTTTCCGGAACTGCGCATCGCTTTTGAACTCGGTGAAAAGCGTCAGTTGCGCTGGGCTTACAATTACTCGGAAGAAGACAGCCTGGCCATCGCGATCGACTCATTTTTCGAACAAATCAAAACCGATGGTCGCCTCGAACAACTGGTGCATCGGCACTACAGTCATGTCGAGAAATTTAACTACTCGGACATTCGCACCTTTACACAGAGAATCGAAAGTCACCTGCCCAGGTTCGAGGCGCTATTCAGACGGGAGGCGGACAATGTCGGCCTTGACTGGCGACTGCTTGCGTCCATCGGTTACCAGGAATCGCTTTGGGTCGCGCGCGCTAAATCCCCAACCGGGGTGCGTGGTTTGATGATGCTGACGCTGGACACCGCCAAACAAATGAAAGTCAAGAATCGACTCGATCCCGCAGAAAGTATTCGTGGCGGCGCGAAATATATTGCGCGTGTCTTGAAAAGAGTACCTGAGCAAATCAAGGAACCCGATCGCACATGGTTTGCGCTGGCGGCGTACAACGTTGGTTTCGGTCATGTCGAAGATGCTCGCATCATCACCGAAGAACGAGGTGGTGATCCCAACCGCTGGATCGACGTCAAGGAAAGCCTGCCTCTGCTGGCCCGCAAAAAATGGTACAAGAAGACCAAGTATGGCTATGCTCGGGGCTGGGAACCGGTTAAGTACGTGGAAAATATCCGTCAGTACTACGCTCACCTGATTGGCTTCGAAACCAAAGCTATTCGCGAAAAAGGCGAGCCCAAACCACTGCCTGAAATTGCGCCGCTGGCTCCGAGCCTGTAACCATCCGTTGGTACTATCCGCACTCCCAGCTGCCATCATCCCCGCGCCCTATTTTCATCCCCGAGTACTCTACTGCCATACCCCGTCCTCTGTCGTCATCCCGGTGCCCGGCTCTACAAATGTATGCTTACAAGATCCCCGCTTGCGCGAGGATGACTAAAGAAATGGCGCAGTTGCAAGATCCCGATACGTCGGACCGCCGCTTACGCGGGGATGATGCAGTAGAGTGGCGGGGATGACGTGGTAGAAGTATGGAACTGGCGCGCTACCTCCTGGCAGCGCGTCTATTCTCGAAAAAACGGGTTAACAAGTCCGCGCATTCATCGGCCAGCACACCGCCCTCGATCACGGGCCGGTGATTGAACCTACCGGTTTCAAACAGTCGCTGCGCGCTTTCAATCGCCCCGGTTTTCGGCTCGGTCGTGCCGTAAACAAGGCGCCCCACCCGCGCATGCACCAGCGCGCCTACACACATGGTGCAGGGTTCCAGCGTGACATAGAGCGTGGTATCGGGCAGGCGGTAATTAGCCAGTTTTTGCGCAGCAGCGCGTAAAGTTACGATTTCAGCATGCGCGCTTGGATCGTGCCCACTGATCGGCTGATTGTGCCCGGCAGCGATTAACTCGCCCGCGGCATCCACCAGCACCGCGCCCACCGGCACCTCTTCGAGATCGGCTGCAATTCGGGCCTGGGCCAGCGCTTGTCGCATCCAGTCCGCGTCACTTATTCCCACTCGATAGTGCCCGGAGGTTTACCGGATATGTCGTATACCACGCGTGAAATACCCTCGATTTCATTCATGATCCGGCGTGAAACATGGTCGAGGAAATGATATGGCAGGTCCGCCCAGCGCGCGGTCATGAAATCGATGGTCTCCACCGCGCGCAAGCTCACCACGTGGTTATAGCGGCGCCCGTCACCGGTAACGCCAACCGACTTGACCGGTAAGAAAACGACGAAAGCCTGCGACACCTTGTCATATAAATCATGACTGCGTAACTCTTCGATAAAGATATGGTCGGCCAGGCGCAAGGTATCGGCAAACTCCTTTTTCACCTCGCCGAGAATACGTACCCCGAGTCCGGGACCCGGAAACGGATGTCGGTAAACCATTTCACGCGGGATGCCAAGCTCGACGCCGATATGGCGTACTTCATCCTTGAACAATTCGCGCAGGGGTTCCACCAGTTCGAGCTTCATCTCCTCGGGCAGACCACCGACATTGTGATGCGATTTGATCAGGTGTGCCTTGCCGGTGGCGGCGCCAGCGGATTCGATGACATCGGGGTAGATAGTGCCCTGTGCAAGCCATTTCGCGTTTTCCAGCTTTTCGGCTTCCTCTTCGAAAATTTCGATGAACAGGTTACCGATGGCCTTGCGTTTGAGTTCCGGGTCGCTGACAGCTTCCAGTTTAGCGAGGAAACGATCTTCGGCATCGATACGTATCACATGCACTCCCATATGATCGGCGAACTGTTCCATGACCTGATCACCTTCACGATAGCGCAGCAGCCCGGTATCGACAAAAATGCAGGTTAGCTGGTCGCCGATTGCCTTGTGCAACAACGCGGCAACCACCGACGAATCGACGCCACCGGAAAGACCGAGTACCACCTCATCCCGGCCAACCCGCTCACGCACTTCTGCTATCGTGGCATCGATTATATTGGCCGATGTCCAGGCGGAACCGCAACCGCATATCTGGCGCAGAAAACGGGCATAAATCGCCTGCCCCTGCAGGGTGTGGGTAACTTCCGGGTGAAACTGGAGTCCATATATGCGGCGCTCCTCGTCCGCCATGCCGGCGATCGGTGCGCTGTCGGTGCTGGCCATGAGCTTGAAGCCGGGCGGTAACTCCGCGACCCGGTCACCATGTGACATCCACACGTCCAGCATGCCGTGGCCTTCGCTGGTCTCGTGGTCCTGAATATCGCGCAACAATTCAGTATGGCCCCGTGCGCGCACGCTGGCGTAGCCAAACTCGGACTTGCCGACGTTTTCGACCCTGCCGCCGAGTTGCTGGGCCATCGCCTGCATGCCGTAACAGATACCCAGCACCGGCACGCCCAGTTCAAACAACTGCAGCGGTACTTCGGGTTTGGCGCTTTCCAGCGTCGATTCGGGACCACCCGAAAGAATGAACCCGCGCGCGCCAAAATCACTGATGTGATCGAAACTGGCGTCCCAGGGAAAGATTTCGCAGTAAACACCGGCCTCGCGTACGCGACGGGCGATTAACTGGGTATATTGCGAGCCAAAATCCAGGATCAGGATTCTGTCGGAGTGCAGATCAGTCATGTGCTGTCGGGTTAGACCTGGTAGTTGGGGGCTTCTTTGGTAATCGTAACGTCGTGCACATGCGATTCGCGCATGCCGGCGTTGGTGACCTTGACGAATTCGGGACGGGTACGTAACTCTTCGATGGTAGCGCAACCCACATAGCCCATGCTCGAGCGCACCCCGCCCAGTAACTGGTGTACCGTGTTCGACAGCGGACCCTTGAAGGGTACCCGGCCTTCGACGCCCTCGGGCACGAGTTTTTCATCGGCACTGTCGGCCTGGAAGTAACGGTCGCTGGAACCTTTTTGCATCGCCGCAATCGAGCCCATGCCCCGATAGGACTTGTATGAACGCCCCTGGAACAGTTCGACCTCACCCGGCGCTTCTTCGGTACCCGCGAACATGCTGCCGATCATGACTGCATAGGCGCCGGCGACCATGGCCTTGGAGACATCTCCGGAGAAACGAATACCACCATCGGCGATGACCGGCACACCGGTTCCCTCGAGCGCCCCGGCGACATTGCTGATCGCGGTAATCTGCGGAACCCCGACCCCGGCGACGATACGCGTGGTACAAATCGACCCCGGTCCGATACCGACCTTGACCGCATCGGCACCCGCATCGACCAGGTCGCGGGCGGCATCAGCGGTAGCGATGTTGCCGCCGATGACCTGGATATCCGGGAAATTCTGCTTTACCCAGGCCACGCGCTCGATGACGCCGCGTGAGTGACCATGCGCGGTATCCACGACGATGACATCGACCTCGGCATCGGCGAGCGCGCGCACCCGGTCATCGGTCTCCGCGCCGGTCCCCACGGTCGCGCCGACGCGCAAGCGATCCCATTCATCGGTGCAGGCGAGCGGGTGGACGATTGACTTGTTGATATCCTTGACCGTAATCATGCCTTTCATCTCGCCTTTTTCATCGACCACGAGAACGCGCTCGATACGGTGACGATGCAGGAGTTCAATGACCTCGGATTTTTCGGCGCCCTCGCCTACCGTCACCAGCTTATCGCGCCCGGTCATAATCGACGACACCGGTTGATCGAGGTTGGTCTCGAAACGCAGGTCACGCTTGGTGACTATGCCGACCAGTCCGTCGCTACCAATAACCGGCAAACCCGAAATCCTGCGTTCCTGGGTCAGTTTGATCACATCGCGTACCGGCGTGTCCGGGCTGATTGTAATCGGATCCTTGATGACACCACTTTCATATTTCTTGACCCCCGCTACCTCGGCGGCCTGTGCCTCGATCGACAGATTCTTATGCACAATGCCGATACCGCCTTCCTGGGCAATGGCGACCGCCAGCCCGGATTCGGTAACCGTATCCATCGCGGCGGATATGAGCGGGATATTGAGGTCGATACTGCGCGTCAGGCGGGTCTTCAGCACCGCGTCGTTGGGCAGGACTTCAGATTTTGCCGGGACCAGTAATACATCGTCAAAAGTGAGGGCTTCCTGGCTGATACGCATAATGGCTCCGGCGGGGCTGTTGCAAAGCGGAATTATAAATTAATGCGCGCGCGAGCGTAAGTAGGATTATTGGAATCGTCGCCACTAAGTTAGAATAGACGCTGGTTATTTTGAACGATGTGATGCAATGCAACCATCCCAGCCCACCAGCGAAGCCATCTGGACGGTATCGGCCCTTAATTTCGAAGTTAAGACCATGCTCAGCAAGGGTATCGGCACACTGTGGATAGAAGGTGAGATTTCCAACTTTGCCCGGCCGGCTTCGGGGCACTGGTACTTTACCCTGAAGGACGAAAGGGCGCAGTGTCGCGCAGCCATGTTCAAGGGACGCAACAGCCGCGTAAGTTTCCAGCCTCAAAACGGGCAGAAGGTCCTGCTCAGGGCGCAGGTGACGCTTTACGAAGCGCGCGGCGAGTTTCAACTGGTGGTCGACCATCTCGAGGACGCCGGTGTGGGAGAATTGATGCGGCGTTACGAACAGCTCAAGGCGCAGCTGGACAAGGAGGGTCTTTTCGATCGTTCGCTGAAAAAGCCACTTCCGGCGCACCCCAGGCGGATAGCCCTGGTCACTTCCGCCAGCGGAGCGGCGATTCGCGACGTGTTGTCGGTCATCCAACGACGCGCACCGCATATCCCGGTGGTCGTGTTCCCCACCCCGGTACAGGGTGAAACTGCGGCCAGTCAGATTCGCCAGGCGCTCATGCAGGTTGTCGAATTCGGTGCCTGTGACGTCGTGTTGCTGGTGCGTGGCGGCGGCTCCCTCGAAGATATGTGGTGTTTCAATGACGAAGCGCTGGCGCGCGATATATACGCTTTCCCGATTCCGCTGGTCACCGGGATCGGTCATGAAGTTGATTTTACGATTGCCGACTTCGTCGCCGATTTACGCGCACCGACACCGTCGGTGGCGGCCGAATCGATAACACCCGATATCAATGAACTGATGCAGAGCATCGACGACCGCACGGCACGTTTGCTCGGCCAGCTCGAAATACGTCTCGAACAATCCCGCGAGCGTCTCGGCTACCTGATAAAAGCCCTCGATCAACAGCATCCAACCCGCCAGTTCGAGCAATTGAAGCTGCGTCTCTTTCATGCTCAAAAATCCCTGTTGGAGCGCCAACGGGCGCGACTGGGCGAAGACCGGCACCGCCTGCAGATTAGCCAGGCGACACTGGTACAGAGCAGCCCCCGGGTCACCATTGCCAATCACCAGCAACGGTTGACACGATTGCTGGAGAATCACCAGGCATCGATGCGACAAAAATTGCTGCTCGCGCGTCACCGGTTATCGTTGCACGGCAGGTCCCTGGATACACTGAGTCCGCTGAAGACACTGGCGCGCGGTTTTGCCACCATCAGCAAGGCGGAAAAGCTGGTGACTTCGGCGACGCAGTTAACAGCCGGAGATGAAATCGACATCACCCTCACCGACGGTAAAAAACGGGCGACGGTCACCTAGATTTTTCACAACAAACAGCGGGGCGCTAGTTGCCGGACCTTGCAGGCAACAGGGATCAATACCTGGCCCCTCCACGGTCTCACTTTTCGGCACAGATCAAACTGGACTGCTCGGATTCTATAAAATCGAAGGAAAAAAATGTGCCAATAAAATAGAAGATGCTATTGTAATAGCATGAAGTTACGCCGCAGGTCTTGGTCAGCAGCACTATTTTGTCTATCACTGGGACTCACCAGCCAGGCACAGGCCGCCAATTGTGATGTGGATACAGATGGCGACGTGGATCGACTCGATCTCAGCCTGATCATCAGTGCGCGCAACACACCGGCCGATGGAACAGCCGACCCACGCGATTCTGACGGCGACGGCACCATCACAATGCTCGATGCACGTACCTGCGTACGCCTGTGTGATTTGCCAGACTGTGCGATAATTGAGTCTCCTCCTCCCCCTCCCGATGATGCAGGCAAAACTGAGGCACCGGTGGTTACTCCTAAAAAGAAGGAGGTCAAAGCTGTCAGTAAACCAGGCACGGCAACTTCTGGCCAATCAAGTACTGAAATTCAGGGAAGGACCATAGCGGGCGGCACTGAATGGAGAGTGGCTCGCGGTGATACACTGTACGCTATCGGCCGCGCAATCTATCCGGGGAACGCCAGTAAACAAGCAGGTTTGAGGCGGGATATCATGGAGCTGAATCCCTCTGTCTTCGCCAATGGCGCGAATAATATGGCCGTCGGTACCGTTCTGAAACTGCCCGATTATGTTGAATCCAAAAGTGCGCCACCGAAAGTAGATGAACCTGCAAAAGTTCCTGTCCCCGTTGCTGACACGGTTACTCCCGGCCCCGTGTCAAAGCCTGTCGCTTCCACCCCGGTTGTAAAGACTGAACCCGAAAGCCCGGTAAATGAAGAACCACCCATGGTAACGGAAGAATCCTCGTCTTATCCGCCTGGTGAGAAAGGAAATTTTCTGGTAAGTCTTGGTTACTCTTACGGTGGGGATAAATTGGTTGATGTAGATGGTTGGCTCAATATCACTGCGGGGTCTGGTGGTCATTTACGTCTTGGTTATGAGCAAATGCTCCGCCATGACCACGGTTATCGCTTAGCACTCGGTCTTCAATACAACGTAGTGAAGGATGCGTCGTATAGAGACGCCTATTTGCAATTAGCCTATCAATATCGATCGAATCCAGTCGTCTACGGTATCGGTGTTTTTACTCATGCAGGAGCGAGGCTCGAAAACCACAATACCACCACCGATTACGATTCAGCAGTTGGGGCGGTTGTGTATTTGGAAAATGTTGGGAATGGAAAACTGGCTGGCTGGGGGCTTAGTTACACTTATCTGGATATTGACGAGGAAGACTCCGGTTCCTCAGTTGATGCATCGAGGGCCGAGCTTTATTACAGCTGGCGGTTTTAGCTGGAGTTCGGGGGACAATATACTCGCTAACAATTTGCTGACTTTAACGGGGTTAATTGAATCAACTAGCAAAAATAGTGGGACCAAACTGTTAATGAAACTGCAGTCAGAAAGTGCGGCACTCGCCCGACTTCAACAATTTTATCTATTAAGGGCTGCGAGTTTGTGGTTTTGAGTTTGGGTAAGCCTGATCATATTGGCGTTAACGCTACTGTGGATCGCCGATATATCCTACCGAAGCTAGAAGGCAGTCTCCCAATAGAACAGGAGAGTAAATACTGATAATTTCCATGACAGTTCAATACATGGTTGCATAGGCGTCGCAGTTGATTTAAACATTAATTCAGTCACAAAAAAGAAATCTCAGATGAGTTAACATTAGCTCCGGCGTCTAACAAAAATATATATAAGGAAGATGATTATGGTTCAATTCGTCGAAGATCGAAGCTGTATCACACAATTCGAACTTGGTGAAATGTTCCAGAAGGATGATAGGTCGCGAGACTACGGTGCCGCCTTTAAATGGTACATGCAATCGGCCCGACATGGCTACCGCAGGGCACAACACCAGTTGGGCACTATGTATGCGCGTGGTACCGGAGTTACCAGAAATTACATTAAGGCTTACGCCTGGTGTAAGGTATCTGCTTCGCAACAGTCACGCAGAGCAATTCGCAAGCTTAAAAAAATTGAACCTTATCTATCTGCAGAACAAATAACCTGTGCCCGGAAGCTTTCGCGACAATACTACGAAATGTATGTTGCTCCTTTTTCAAATTTGAAGTCATAGCGGCAAAAGGTCGGGGGAAATCATCAATGATGACGAGCACTCAGCGAGTTAATCCCGTGGACGTCGAAATCACATCTTCCCATTATTTTTCGGTGATAGAGTCTGTTCTCGATCTCTGTTCGATGTGATTCTCAGTGGCCGGGAGAATTCTCCAATTTCAAAAAAACAATTCATAGCAGGTTCGATTTTTCTAACCCTGGTAGTGTCGTTGACAGGTATTCGATTTTACAGTGATAGTTTCACATCTAATCAAGCTGAAATTCCACGGCTGAAGAATAATAGCTGCGACAAAATTGACTCGTCTGTCAGTATCAAGTTTGATACTCCATTGCCCGTCCGGCTTAAATCGACGTCTTCCTTGAACAAGGTATTCTTTGATAACAGCCTGGATTCAGTGAGCGGTTCGAGTTACCAACTTGATATCGAACTCGCAAAAAATGAGTATGAAGCCTCACAGCTTCTTATATCTGCCGACTCCCGCATTTCAAATGTTTCTGTAGAAGTTTCAGATTTAATAAACTGTCATACTCAATCAACGCTGAAAGCGAATGATCATGTTGAGATAAATGCTATTGCTTACATCAATGTGAACATGGAAGAACAAAAAAAGGACCTGGAAGAGCCAATACTAAGAGCGGGGAATGGTTGGTATCCGGATCCATTATTAAGTAATCAGGCAGTGAACTTGAAACCGAATCAACTGCAACCCTACCTGATTACCGTACATGCCCCGCAAGGAACTCCCGCCGGTGATTATACCGGAAACATTACAATTAAGGATCGCTCAAATCGAGGTGCAACGCTACCCATAAGAGTTAGAATCTGGGATTTTGAGCTTCCGAAAACCAGTCATTTTAAAACGGCTTCCTTCTTGCACTGGGGAATGGCAAAGAAAATCTGGGGCAACGCTTTTATTGACAGCCCCGATCACGCCATACTGAAAAATGTAATGTTAAAAATGACAGCTCTCGCGTTCAAAAACAAACTTCCACCGTCCTTTTTTTTGCAAATGGTTTAAATAGTAGAGATTGGAAAGGGTACAACCATGCGGACGTGGGATACCCGACGCATGACTGTCCTTATGTTGAAGTCGACGGCGTAATGACGGACCGAAGTAGTGACGTCAGTGCCTGCACATTTAACAAAGAACGAACTTTAGAGTTTATAAAATATTTTTTAGATGCCGGGGCCACTCATTTTTTCATTGGCCTCACGGCAAATGTATATAAATACGAAAATACAGAAGCTTCGAGAAAAAAGACGGTCGAAGATTATCTTAAGAATTACAAAGAGATCATCGTCGAAAATAACTTACAGGAATTTGCCTATCTCTACGGTCCTGACGAACCGAAAAATTTTCAACATGCAGCTGACACTTATGCATATGTTAAAGCAATTCTTGGAGACAATATAAATTACATCCAGAACACAAATAAAAATAATAACCAGGCCCTGGATAAGGTGCGTGATTTTTCAGACATCATTGATATTAATTTAGGATTTTACGAGATCAATGATGCCGAGCATTACAGAAGTCGCTATCCGGATGACTTTAAGGAGTTTTGGTGGAATATTAATATTTGGCCTGCCACCCACCCAAACTTGTTTATTCAATACCCCTTGGCAGATGCTCGAATGCTGGGGCCGATGAGCTACAAATATAATATGCATGGTTTCGAATACTGGCAGCTGGTTGGGAACATTTCAAACCCCGATACGGCAATGGCTAACTACCATCCGCTGGCCGCTGATGAATTGCGTGTCAATTGGTTGATTCAAGAAAAATCTTTAGACGGTACCTTAATATATCCAGGTGATAATTTTGAGATCTACAGTTCGATGCGGTTCGAAAGTGTCAGGGACGGTTTTGAAGACATGGAGTATCTGTATATGCTTGAGGACTTAAACCCGGAACATGAACTCCTCTCGGTTAGAACAATTTTTGGACTTACCGAATTTGAGAACAACGCTAACAAAATACTGCAATATCGACGAGAAGTTGCTGCGGCGATTTTAGATGAAAAGTACGGTTCAGATATTAATTCTGACTAAGGCCATTAAGACCTGCGACTTTCTATGCCTCGCATTAATCACTGCTATGCCTTTGACAAAATCAAACGCCCTGGCATCGGTGCGTATTAGCCGAAACAACCCACCACCCGGCAGTAAACAATTTCACACCACCAAACCACTATTCGAAGCAACGTCCGGCTATGATTGTCATGCTATTAACGTTTTGAAAATACGTACGGCGTAGCCTCGAGTCTGGTAACAACCCATGAGGAATACTGATCTAAGAATCATTCAGGCAGGCCCTGTAAGGCTTTGTCACAGACCTTTGTCACTGTCAACCAGAGGAGCCCGGAGAGAGGGTCAACAGAAAATCCTGGGGTAACAGTTTCCTGGTATTTACCGGATTCAAGTCATCGTTAATTTAGTATACTGTTGGCCGTAGGTTCGATTTTCAGAGTGATTACTAAACCAGTCCTCGGCAGGGGAGTATTATGACGATTCGAGGTAGTTGTTTATGTGGACGGGTCTCGTACGAGGTAACCGGGCCTTATTCTAGCGCCTGGCATTGCCATTGCTCGCAATGTCGCAGGGCACATGGCGCAGCATTTGGTTCCTACGCGGGGGTTGAACCCGAGAATTTCAAATGGTTATCCGGAGAAGAGCTGGTCACGACCTATGCACCGGGTGATGGCGGATTTCTTTTCTGCAGCAAATGCGGGTCAAATGTGGCTGGATCCTGGAAAGGCGAAATCTGCCAGGCCACCTTTGGCACCATGGAAGGCGACCCGGAAATCTATCCGAATCAGCACATATTTGTCGGCTCCAAAGCACCGTGGCTGGACATTGGCGATGACTTGCCACAAAACGATGAATATCCACCCGACTTCGACGACAGTTAAGGTTTTTCATGCATGGAAACTACTTTCTATGATATAGAGAAACGGATTGAACGGGGCCTGGAAGTGTCCCCGATGCGTTAATAAACCCGGACCGGAGTAATCCAGGCGAAGTTCAAAAAGATGAGTAATTCGAACCTTTCCAGACCGCCGGGTAGCGTGTCTATCGATGCCGGGCGTTTCAAGCAATCGCCCTACTATGATTGCTATGCCAACCCGGACACCGTGCTTGGCGTGGCCGCGAATCGTTATTACCCCGACGACAATGGCGAGGATACAGAAGAAACCTACCGTGCATTACGACAACAGGCGGTGCTGTTCGACGTGCCGGAAAAGCCCTGGCTGATCGAGGGACCGGATGTCGTACCGTTCCTCGAACGCATCTTTGCCCGTCCGATTGCCACCCTGGCGCAAGGGCGCGGTCGCTACGCGATTGCCTGTACCGGCGATGGCGGCATTTTCATGGACGGTATTCTGTTCAAACTGGCGGACAACCGATACTGGTACGTGCAACCCGATGGTGCGTTCGAGGAATGGCTGGCCGCACACAAGGGCAAATTCGATGTGCGCATCTCCGACCCGCATTCGCGCGTGCTGCAAATCCAGGGGCCGAAATCGATGGAGATCATGTCGGACGCAACAAATGGGGCCATAGACGAGAACCTGAAGTATTTCGGCGCCGGTTATTTTAACATTAACGGGCAGAAACTGTTTGTCTCACGTACGGGCTGGACCGGCGAACTGGGTTATGAAATCTACTCGGACGGCGCGAATACCGATTACAAACGCCTGTGGGACGATCTTTTTGCCGCGGGCTCGCCTCAGGGCATGGTCTTCGGCAGCCTCAAGGCGATGGGGATTCGCAGAATCGAAGCCGGTATTCTGGATAACCTTTCCGATTTCGACATGTCGATGACGCCGTTCGAGGCCGGCCTCGGAGCCTTCATCGACCTGGACAAGGCGGATTTCGTCGGCAAGTCAGCGTTACTTGAAGCCAACCGCGAATCGCTGCTCCTCGGCATCAAATGCCCAACCAACAGGCCCCACCGCAATGCTGAGATTACCGATGGCGAAACCCTTGTCGGCCGGGTGACGGCCTCGGCCTGGTCACCTTACCTCGAATGCGGAATCGGTTATGTCCGCTTCAGCAAGGCCGCTGATTGGGAGGGTAGTGTATTATCCATGAAAACACGGCAAGGTGGATTAGTCAGTTGTGAAATCGTAGCCTTGCCTTTCTACGACAGCGAAAAACGCATCCCCAGGGGCCTGCAAGCCGCGCCGTCTGATTAGAAAAGCCATGATGTCACAAGCAGCGCCAGGCGTCCGATAAGAGAACAACGACAAATCATATGTTTTCAAAGGTACACGCCGACAAACCCCTCAGTATTGCACTCGCCGTTAGTGCCGGCGTCTGGGGTCTGTACTGGTATCCGCTAAGAACCATTGAAGGCACCGGCATGTCGGGTTCCTGGAGCGTTGTCTTCTTTAATGCCTGCCCGTTGATCCTGTTACTGCCGTTGCTGTTATTTAATTTCAGGCAGCTAGCGGGGGTGATGGGTCCCACGCTGCTCGCCGCGATCATGATTGGCCTTGCCTTTACCCTGTACGCCAACGGCCTGGTAGAAACCACCATTATAAGGGCCACAATGCTCTATTACCTGACACCTGTCTGGTCGACCCTGCTTGGCGTCATCTGGCTGTCCGAGCCGCTGACCCGGGCGCGGATCATTGCGATCGGAGTCGCATTCCTCGGATTGTTTTTGCTGCTGTCAAATGGCGAGTCTTCTGATTATCCACTTAATATCGGGGATCTCTACAGTTTGCTGTCGGGCATATTCTGGGCGATAGGTGTGGCTACGCTGAATCGGTGGTCAAATATTCCCATCCTGCCCCTGGCGACCTTTATATTTTTTTCAACAACGATTATTTCAGCAATTTTCGCAGGCGCACTGCAGGTTAACCTGCTGCCGGATTTTGCGATGATAAAAACAGCTTTCCCGACAGCCGCCTTCTGGTCCATCGTTATCTTCCTACCCTGCTTTTGCATTATCTTCAGGGTGTCGCAGCTATTGTTTCCCGGCCGCGTCGGTATCCTGACCATGTCGGAAGTGGTTGTTGCAATAGTCAGTGCCGCTATTCTGGTTCCGGAAGAAAGGATGATGTTGATGCAATGGGTGGGCGCATTAGCTATCTTGCTAGCCGGGCTTATCGAAGTATTGCTCGGACACGCAAAAGCAGAGGAACCGATTCACTCGATGTATAAGTAGGGAAACCGTCTGTTCAGGCAGTTCGCAAAAACATGGTCGCGCTTGTTATCTGACCGCAACGCTATGTTACATTGCCTGTTGCATGATGCCGCAAGCATCGCCAGGGTTTGCATCATTCCAGTTCACCAGGAGCCTGATATTGTCGATCGCGTTGATTTTTGTCTGTTTGATCGTAAGTCTGTTGATCGGTGCCGTCGGTATTGGCGGCGTATTGCTGGTACCTTCACTCAACTTCATCGCCGGTATCGGAGTGCATGAGGCCGTACCGGCCTGCATGCTCAGTTACCTGGCGACCGGGACCATCGGCGTAATCGTGTATGCGCGTCACGGCTCGATACAGTGGGACAAGGTCTGGTGGCTTTGCCTGGGTGCGGTACCGGCGGCATTCCTGGGTTCGGTTTCGCTGCTCAGTATCCCGCCATTTGTGGTCATGTTCCTGATCGCTTTCCTGATGATTTTCGCCGGGATCGATGCATTGCTAAAATCCTATCGAGTCGCCGGGCATTCGCAGCGAGAACATCAGCTTGGCCGCGTACATTTTGTTGTCATCGGGTTTGTTACCGGTTTTGGTTCGGCAATCACGGGAACCAGTGGCCCGCTGATTATCGTGCCGCTTATTATCTTCCTTGGGCTACCGGTGCTGACCGCGGTCGGGCTGAGCCAGGCGATTCAACTACCGATCGCCAGCTTCGCCAGCATTGGTAACTGGATGTCGGGCAATTTGAACTTCAACCTGGCACTGCTGATTGCGGCTGCGATGGTCGTCGGCTCACTGGGCGGCGCGATGCTGGTACATCGCCTGCCAACTGAACCGATCCGAAAATTGATTGCTTTTCTACTGGTGTTTGCCGGGATCGGGATTGGAATACACCAGTTGATCAAGCTGTAGCAGCCCGGAGTTTACTGCGGGCTCGCAACCAGTAAAACCCGCAGTTTACTATTCCTCGGATAAACCACCGCTGCGCCTTCGGCAAAGTCAAACGCACGGGCATCGGTGGCATAGTCGAGGTTCGCCGAAGCGCTCCAGGCAACCAATCCCCCGATCCCGGGAAAGGCCGCGGCCAGGCAGGCCGGACCGATCGAATACAGCATCTCCAACTCTTCGATTTTCGGCAGTCGCCAGTTGCTGACGCCACCCAGTTCGAAGGTTCGCGCTTTATTGATCGCATCGACCCAACTCAGGTTGGCACCGTCACCCAGACAGCGACTACTCACCTGCCCGAACAGGCAACGGGACCAGCTCAGTTCGCTCGCAGTGTCGCGCACGGTTCCGCGGGAAGTATCGACAGCAAGCTGCCCGCAACCGGCGGACAGGTTGGTAGACATCATCAACAGGGCTGCAATGAGTATCGGTAAGCGCATAAAACGAGGCTTTTAAAATTCCGCCAGCAATCTACCGAAGCCGTCGAAACGATCTTCGATGCCGGCGAGGCGCAGGCAATCCCAGATCATTGCCTGGTTACTGCAAATTGCCGGCTTACCCGCGCGTGCTTCGATTTTGCCAATGACATCCAGCGTGCGCAATGCGCCACAGGATACAAAGATCGCATCGGCATCGGGATGGTCCTGCTCGAGCGCAAATTCGGTGATGTAGTCCGGCGCGACGCGCACCATGTCACTGTCTTTTTCCAGGTTCAGTCCGCAAATCGATATCACTTCGAAACCGGCCTGCTCGAGATAATCCACCTCACGCTGGTTGACTTCGTCGAGATAGGGCGTGGCAACGACTATGCGTCGTGCCCGCAGCTTCTTCAGGGCGCGGATCACCCCGGTTATGAGCGAAGTTGCCTGCGCATTCGGGGCGCCACGGTTGAGCTCGGCGAAGACGCGTTCCTCTCCAATCACCAGGCTACCGGAGGTACAGGCATAACAAACCACGTCGAGGCTGCCATCGGGCAGCAGGCTGGAAGCACAATCGGCGAGTAAATCCGCCTGCGCCGAGAGCGACTCATTGGTGATCGAGTCCGCAATTGCGGCGCGCGTAAAATGAATACCGACACCCGGGCGACGTAACCTGATAACGTCGTCCTGCACGGTTTGTTCGGTGGCAAGCAGCACGTAACCGATTTTTGCGCGGGGATGGCTTCCCTCGTCAAATCTGATCGAATCAGGCACCGGGGCGATCACTGAATTGTTAGACATTGAAAATTGTTCCTTTAGCCAGATCGGTATGATATATACACTGATCTTCTCGCGCTATCCAGGAATCCCGATGCTTGAACAGGTCAGACAACGTACCGCCGAATTCCAGGCCCGACTTAAACAGGCTGGAATCGATCTCGCCATCCTCACCGATGAAAGCTCGATTGCCTACCTGGCCGGTTTCTGGGGCTATCTTTCGGTCGAATTCGGGCGGCCGACATTTTTGCTGATTCGGCCCGACGCGGCGCCACAGGTCATCACCCCGCTGATGGAAAGCGAGATGGTAGGCGCGATGACCTGGGTCGAAAACGTCACCACCTGGGAAGATGCGGGTGCCAATCGCTGGGAAAACGTACTCGCCAGTGCGATTGGCGCAAATCCCGGCAAGATCGGGGTCGAGCGCGCCGCGTTACCACCGATCGTGCGCAACTGGTTCGACGATCAAATGCCGGGGATTCAACTCCACGACATCGCGCCACTGCTCGGCGAAATGCGCATGATCAAGTCGCCCGAGGAAATCGAGGTCATGAAGCAGGCCGGGCAGATTGCCGGAGCGATGATGCATGGCGCCGAGGGCGCCCTCGGCGAGGGACGCCCCGAATACGAAGCGGCACTCGCGGTGATCGAGGCGGGTACTCGCACGGCTGCCGGCTTCCTGACCGCGAAAGGTTGGGAGGCTTTTATCTCGCCGATGATCCATAACCTGCAAATCATGCAGTCCGGAACCGACACCTCGATGGTACACCGCCGTGCCAGCGTCAAGCCGCTGGAGAAAGGCGACCCGGTCTATTTCTGTTTCTGCAACATGGCGCAGTTCAAGCAGTATAAGCTTGGCTTCGATCGCATGTTTTTCATCAAGGAAGTAGCAGATGAAGCAGCCGAGGTACAGCAGGCCGCAATCGACGCGCAACAGGCTGCGATTGCCGCGATCCGCCCCGGCGTCACTGCCGAATCAATCGCCCAGGCCGCCGACGAAGTTTATAGCGAACGCGGCTACGAAACCGGCTACCGCACCGGTCGCTCGATCGGCATGGCCTACCTCGAATCGCCCGAGCTCAAGCATGGCGATAAAACCGTGTTGCAGGCCGGCATGACTTTCGCCGTCGACGGTGGCATCAGCGTCGACGGTCGCCTTGGCGGACGCATTGGTGATTCGATCGTCGTCACCGAGACCGGTTCCGAATACATCACCGAGTACCCGCGCAAAATTCTCACCGTCGATCGATAATTCAACATCCACAGGAGCCCGCCATGAGCATCACCCGCCATCACACCAATCAACGCATGAGTCAGATCGTCGTTCACGGCGACACCGTTTACCTTGCCGGACAGGTGGCCGCCGATGCCGGTGCAGATATTACCGTGCAGACCCAACAGGTACTGGAGAAGATCGATTCTCTGCTGGCGGAAGCCGGTTCCGACAGGAGCAAAATCCTGTCGGCACAGATCTGGATCGCCAGCATGGGCCATTTCGCGCAGATGAACGCAGTCTGGGATGCCTGGATACCTGAAGGGCAGGCACCGGCCCGCGCCTGTATCGAAGCACGCCTGGCAAGCCCTGACCTGCTGGTCGAGGTAGGCATTGTCGCGGCCTGCTAGTTATTCGTACCGGGATACGAAACCATGTCGTCGGCTACCCTTGTCGTCGGCATATAATATCCACTTATGAGCATATTAGACATTATCGCATTTTGCGTTTATCCTGCCCCGAACAATATCTATGCGCCGGTATAGGCAACACGCAAGTAGTCGATAATCTGCCTCGGCGCACAAAAATAATAGTCTGAACCTGAATCAGGCTTGACCGAGGGGGTCTTTCGTATGAACACCGTAATGATTGTTTCACTGGTCTTATGTGCCGCTATCGCTATCTGGGGCGTTGCCGATCCGGATTCGATGACTGGTTCCGCGCAGTGGTTGGTCAACTACTCGCTGACCGCGCTCGACTGGTATTTTCTGGCTTTATGCACGGCATTCCTGGTCATCATGGCCGTCATGGCCTTCAGCAAGTACGGCGATATCAAGCTTGGCGCCGACGACGAAGAACCTGAATTCAGCACGGGTTCGTGGATCGCGATGCTGTTTGCCGCCGGCATGGGTTCGGGGCTGCTGTTCTGGGGCGTGGCTGAACCGATTTACCATTTCATGACGCCGCCGGTCGGCGAAGGTGAAACCGCGATGGCGGCGCGTAATGCGATGGTGATCACCAACCTGCACTGGGGTCTGCACGCCTGGGCAATCTACGGCTGTTGTGCCCTGACCGTGGCTTACTTCACTTTCAGACTGGGCCTGCCATCGATGGTATCTACTCCCATCAGGGTAGGATTCAAGAATGTTTTCGGGGCAAAAACGCTGAACGGCATCGGCAACACAGCCGATATTCTTGCAGTTATCGCGGTCGTCTTTGGCCTCGCCGGCTCGCTCGCCATGGGTACGCTGATGGTTCGCTCCGGCATGAACGCGGTGTTCGGCACCGAGAACAATGTCACCATGAGCATGATCATCATCTCCGTGATGACCGTCTGCTTCCTGCTTTCGGCCTGCACCGGCGTCGACAAGGGCATCAAGATTCTGAGTAACATCAACATGATCGTCGCCATACTGATTCTGCTGGTCGTGCTGTTTGGTGGACCTACCGCATACCTGTTTCAATCCTTCATCTACGCGATTGGCGATTACCTGATCCAGCTGGTTCCAATGTCGTTCAAGACCTATGCCTACACCCCGGCGGGCTCGTGGAACTGGTTTCACGGCTGGACCCTGACCTACCTGATCTGGTGGCTGGCCTGGGGGCCGTTTGTGGGCGTCTTCATCGCCCGCATTAGCCGCGGGCGCACTATTCGCCAGTTTGTAATTTACGTGGTTGGCGTACCCACCATCGTCTCCATGCTATGGTTTGCCGCTTTCGGTGGCGCGGCGATTCACATCGAAATGTTCGGTGCCGGCGGTATCGCGGATAAAGTATTTGCCGATGTGGCAGGCGCTCTGTTCGGCTTCTTCGAGTATTTCCCCGGCACTACCCTGCTGAACTTTCTCGCGGTCTGCCTGATTTTCATCTTCCTCGTGACGAGCGCGGATTCGGGCACCTTCGTCATCAGCATGATGACCAGCAAGGGTGATCTGAACCCGCAAACCAAGTTAAAACTGGTCTGGGGCCTGATCATGGCCGGAATTACCATCGCCACCATCGTGACCGAAAGCGTCAAGGTGGCCAAGGTGATGGCGATCACGGGGGCAATACCCTTCACCTTCGTCATCATTTTGCAGCTGGCCGCATTTTTCAGGATCGTGCGCGAGGATCCGATTGTGCGAGAAAAGCATACGCAGGTACGGCATGTCGGCAGCGACAGCCAAACCGATGAAAGCGCGGCTTAGGGGGAATGACAATGATTAACAAAACTACAAAATATATCGTTTCGGCCCTGTTATGTGCTGCGCTGGTCGCCTGCGGTGGCAACGACCAGAAAAGCCTGCGCGTCGGCGCTAAGCCCTTTGCCGAAAGCATGATTCTGGCCGAGATGATCGCGCAGATGGCTGAAAACGCCGGTATTCCGGTGGAACGCAGTATTCCTTTCGGGCTGACACCGAAAATCATGGAAGCGGTCAAACAGAATGTGCTCGATGTGTACCCCGAGTACAACGGTACCAGCCTGACCTTTCTCGGGCAGGCTCCTACCAGCGATGGTGAAGCCTCTACCGCGGCGGTGTCGGCTCTGTTCAAGCCGCTGGGCCTTGAGCTGACCGGCAAGTTTGGATTCTCCAATGACTACGCCATGGTGATGACGAAAGAGCGGGCCGCGGATCTCGGTGTCACCACCCTGCAGGACCTGACCAAGGTTTCCGGCGTCCGCTTTGCCGTGGACGAGGATTTCGTGCAACGTCCGGCGGATGGTCTGCAACAGATGAACCGTCGTTACGGTATCACCGGATCCAGTACCGCTACCTTCCCGGTTGGTACTGAAGGCAAGGACAAGATTGTTTCGGCACTGCTCGACGGCTCAGCCGACGTCGGTGAATTATTCATGACCGACGGGCAGATCGCCGAGTATGACCTGGTTGTACTCGACGATAACCTCGCTTTCTTCCCGGTTTACGAAGTTGCCCCGCTGGTGCGCTCGGATGCCCTGGCAAGCCTGGGAGGACTGCGCGAAGCACTGGAAAAACTGGCAGGCAAAATCACCCCTGCCGATATGCAGGCGATGAACAAGGCGGTTGATCTGGATGCGCAATCAGCGGCCAGCGTTGCAGCGACTTTTCTCTCAGCGAAAGGTTTGCTACCTGAGGGCGCCGGCAGTGGTGGCGCGGCCAAGATCGCCGTGGTTGCAGACCCGGGTGTAGCTCGCGACATTACTACCGCGCGTGCGCTGCGGGCCATTCGGACCGGTTACGCCGGTAGCGATCTCGACCTGACAAATAACGCCTCTCCGCTGGAAACACTTGCGGCCGGCGAGGCACGCGTGGCGATCGTGGGCGCGGAATCCTTCTATTCATCTGGTGACGACGGCCCGGTAGCGAAGGGCATCGCCGAAGCTTTTGCCGTGGTGGGTTACAAATCGGCTCACCTGATCGGTCTTGCCAATGGCGCCGATTCGATCGGCGGTATGAGCAAAATTGCGACCGGCCCCAAGGGGTCCGGTTCCGCTATCGTGCTGGGCATGCTGCTCAAATCGATCGGCAAGGCAGATATCGAAGTTGTAAATTCGCAAGACAGCCCGCGTAAACTGCTGCTGGCCATGTCGAAGGGCACTTACGATGGCGTGTTTTTGATGGCGCCCTCGAAGGAACGAACCATCGCTACCCTGATGAGAAACTCGTTCTACAAGCTGATTGATCTTAACGAGTGGGCCGCGGGTGGCCACACGGCTCGCTTCAGCTTTATCCGGCCCGCCACTATTCCGGCTAACACCTATCCGTCCCAGACCAGCCCGATCATCACCGTAAGCACCCAGTTAGTGCTTGCCAGCCCGGCCAAAACAGTTCAGGCCGCGGGTGAAGTGGGACCGGGAACGGCCGGTATCGACTCGAGCGCGGCGATTCCGGTCAGCGCCAGTGCGGTGGAATCGATACGCGAGGCGCTAGGTGCGATGGACGTTATCGATCCGGCCATTCCGGTGCATGGATCGCTGGTACCCGAAATTACAGTGGTGGATAAATCGTTACCCTTCAGCGCAGATATCTCGATTATCAACATCCTGATGATTCTGTTTACGGTGTGGGTAATCTACATGGTCTTTTTGCCAAGTCCCCGCGACTTCAAAATGCCCGAAGACGTTTAACCACGCAAAGTTATTGAGGAGATATAACGATGGCAAACTATTTAGCACCCATAGATCTTGAAGACGAGCATCTCTCTAGCGGGGTTATCGAGACAACCGTGCAGATGGCAACCGGTGTCAAAGACGCCAAAATATACCTGATGACCGTAATCCCGGGTATCACGCCGGGCATCGATCAGCGCTATGCGATACGGGGTGAAATGCATGGCTCGACTGAATACCCGTTACAACAATGGAAGGATGACGCCGCCAAAAAACTGCAGGAAATAGCCGACAAGTCGGTACCCAAGGCGATGCAGGCCGGGGTCGTAGTCGAGAACGGTACGGTTTACCGTGAAGTGGTCGAAGCCGCCAAGGACCTGAAAATCGACCACATCGTGATGGGCGCGCATCGTCCATCGCTGGCCGATTTCCTGCTTGGTCCCAACTCGGCCAGGGTCGCCCGCCATGCTGGCTGCTCGGTAACTGTTGTTCGCGAATAAAAGTATTCACCCGCGAACTTTAAACGGTCGATGGGAACACCGATTTACGGTCTGATCCTGACTCTTTTTCCCGTCACCTGCAATGAAACCGGTTGATGTGCTGGCCGCGATTGCGGTCGCGATGATCTGGGGCATGGGTTTTATCGTCGCCAAAGCGGGGATGTCGCATTTCTCCCCTATCCTGCTGATGGCACTGCGCTTTTCTCTCACCGCATTCTGCATGGTCTGGTTTTTTCGTCCGCCACGCGGAATTTTCAAACAGCTTTTCTGGATATCGCTGGTCAGCGCCGCATTGCAATACAGCCTGACATTTAACGGCGTGCGCGGTATCGATGCTTCGACCGCAGCGCTGCTGGTGCAGCTTGAAGTGCCGTTCGGCCTGATCCTCGCATGGCTGGTATTCGGCGAACGCATCTCGCTTAAACAGGGATTGGGCATCGCGATCGCCTTTACCGGCGCGATTCTGATCATCGGCGAACCAAACTTGCTGGCGACCTGGTTTATGCGTTCATGGTCATCGGTGGCGCTTTCACCTGGGCCGTGGGACAGATCATGATCAAAAAACTCGGCAATATCGGCGGCTTTCGCCTGATCACCGGAGTCGCGCTGTTTGCCACGCCGCAATTGTTTGTTGCATCGTTTCTGTTCGAGCAGGATCAACTCGAGCAAATTCAAACCGCATCCCCCGCTGCGCGGGGGGCCGTGGCTTACCTGGGCCTGGTCATGACCGCACTGGCCTACGCATTGTGGTATCGATTGCTGGGGCACTACACGGTTAACCAGGTCATGCCTTTTTTATTACTGCTACCCGTAACCTCGGTTTTTGGTGGTATATTCTTCCTCGATGAGTCGTTGACGACGAAAATTGCGCTGGGCGGATGCCTTGCGATCATCGGTGTAGCGATGATTACGATTCAGCAATCGCCCTTTCGACAGCGGGTCTTGAAGGATGGAAGTAGTATTCAACAAGATTGATGGCACAACCTGTGACGCTTATGAGAGTCTGGGCGCAGTATGCCTGCGTGGGGTTTTTACCGACTGGATAGATCTGTTGCGCCAGGGAGTAAAACGCAATCACGATCAACCTGGCGTGTATTTCTCGGAAAACGTAATCGACGGCGATCAAGGCCGTTTCTGGGACGATTACTGCAACTGGCAGCGAATACCGGAATTCCGCGAATTCATCACCGAATCGAACGCTGCCGAACTCGCTGCCCGCATAATGCGCTCCACGAGCGCCCAGTTTTTCCATGACCATGTACTGGTCAAGGAAGCCAATACGGCAAAGCCCACGCCCTGGCATCAGGATGCGCCCTACTACTTTGCCGATGGCGCGCAAACCGTCAGCTTCTGGTTGCCACTCGACCCGGTAAGCAAGGCCGAAACTCTGCGCATGGTGGCAGGATCGAATCACTGGCCCAGGCTGGTACTGCCGGTAAAATGGCTCGACGATGCGGAGTTTTACGGCGTCGAAAACGATCAGTACATGGCCCTGCCCGATCTCGACAGCAGCGATTGCGCTGAAGCCATTCTCGAATGGGAGATGCAGCCGGGTGACGGGATTCTGTTCCATTTCCGCACCGTTCACGGTGCGCGTGGCAATCTTACGAGTCGACCTCGTCGCGCGTTTTCGATGCGCTGGGTAGGGGATGACGGGCATTACCGCGAGCGCCAGGGGAGGACCTCCCCGCCTTTCCCCGGGCACGGCATGACCGATGGCCAGAAATTGCGCGAAGACTGGTTCCCGGTGCTCTGGCCAAAGCAGGCATCAAAGAATGAATAACCCGATCCTGGTTAACACCTGGCGTGGCGAAGTCATCGAGAATCGACATCGTGACGCGATCGCGGTATGCGATCCCAAAGGACGCCTGGTGCATAGCTGGGGTGACACCGATGCACTGGTGTATCCGCGTTCGGCGATCAAGGCCCTGCAGGCACTGCCGCTGGTTGAATCCGGTGCCGCGGATCACTTTCAACTGAGCGGCGCCGAACTCGCACTGGCCTGTTCCTCGCACAGCGCCGAAACCCTGCATACCGAAACCGTACGCAACTGGCTGACACGTCTCCAGCTGTCGGAGGAAGACCTGGAATGCGGTCCACATGCCCCATACAACGACAAAGCCGCCGCGGCGCTGATTCTAAATCAGATTGCACCCGGACGAATCCACAACAACTGTTCGGGTAAACATACCGGAATGCTGACCACCGCTCGTTTTCTCGGCGAAGCAACACATGGCTACATAGAACGCGGGCATCCTGCGCAACAACGCTGGATGAATGCGCTCGGTGAAATGGCCGGCATCGACATGCACCGTCTGCCATCGAGTTTCGACGGTTGCGGAATTCCGGTCATTGCAATGCCGCTAAAGGCGATAGCCACCGCTTTCGCCAGGCTCGCGGCACCGGATGATCTCGATGCGGGCAGGATCAGCGCGATAGACCGCATTACTGCAGCGATAGCGGAAAATCCCTTCATGGTCGCCGGCAGCGGCCGTCTTTGCAGCGAGGTAATTGAGTTAACCGGGCGCAGGGTTATTGTCAAAACCGGCGCCGACGGTGTTTACACCGCCGCGCTGAGAGAAAAAAAGCTGGGCGTTGCGCTGAAAATTGACGACGGTACGGGTGAGGCGGCAGAGGTTGCGATTCTTGCAGTGTTGACAAAGCTGGATTCCCTGCATGTCGCTGATCTGGAGGCGCTGGCGACGCGCAGCCGCACGCCAATAACCAATACCCGCGGGGTTTTGACGGGATATCGTGAACCCGCCGACTGGTAATCGAAAATCGCGGCCTGCAGGTCGATTCGTGCCTGGATACCGCGTCAAGTAAACATATTCTCATTTTTCACAGTGACATATTTACCCCTTGCGAGAATTCAATCGCGGTGTATATAGAGTTATATTGTGTTCCATAAAAAAAACGTCTCGATCTATGGAAAAAGCGTCATCTCTGCCCGGTAAGCCCAATGTAGGCAACCTGTTTTCCTTCTTCGCCAAGCACAAAGCCGGCCTGATGGGGAGATTGGTCCCCGGATGGACCAACGACAAGATCGACGCCATGCTGTTCACGCCCAAGACGACTGATATTAAACCGGTCCGGCTGCCGCGCGGCATGAACCAGTTTGTCATCAAGACCCGGGATGGAGATGTCCAGGCTTACCAAATCGGCAAAGGCCCTACTGTAGTATTCGTGCACGGCTGGGGTGGTGCGGCGCAACAGTTCTTTCCGTTGATGCGCGGCCTCGCTCAATGTGGATTTTCCGCGCTGTCCTTTGATCAGTTGGGGCATGGTCTTAGCGACAAGAAACCCGCGACCCTGCAGCAATCCATTGCGACTACCAATCATGTATTCAATTCCGTGAAAAATTCAGCTGACGGACTCTGCGCCATCGTCGGACATTCGACCGGCTGTATCACTGTCGCCAATGCTGTCCCGGCCCTGGTCAAGGACCGACCGTTGTTTTTAATTTCACCCATTTTCAATTACAAGCTTTTCTTCCTCAAGAAGCTGGTAAAGCTGAAGCTGCACGCAGATCAAAAAAAGGAGTATGCCAACCATTTTTCGAAGACCTACCGCAGCGAATACCAAAAACTGGAACTGGCAAAAAACCTGGCCAGGTATGGTGATTACACCGTCATCGCGCACGAAGAATCTGACTCCGAGAGCGCCATCTCTGATTCAGAACGGTTTTGCGCCACCTACCCGCTCACCAAGCTATTGGTCACCAAGAACTCCGACCACGTCAGGATCATCAACTCGGAAACGGTGTGGCAGGAACTCAAATCTCATCTGAACTATGATGACACCACCATCAACTTCACCGCAAAAATCATTTACCAGTAACCTGCGCCCCGCGGCCTGGCATAGTCCAGGGTTCCGGTTCCCTGATTTGATCCGCGTCAAATGCGCTCGCCGGATCCGTCCCACTGGCACTTATTACAGTTAGTCATACCCGTGGAAGCGGGTATCTATTGAGGCGATAAAGTAAAACTCACTGGATTCCGATACGTCGGACCGCCGCTTTCGCGGGAATGACAGAAACAGGGGTGAGAATGACGTGGTTTTGTTAATCAAGTGTCATTGAGAGCCCTCTCCTTTCTAGCTCCTCACTCTGTTCTAATACAGATTCAACCCGGCTATGACACTCCTGTTACGCAAAGGCGCTTTATTCGATATTTTGCGAACTGCGCCAGCAGCCATTTGCGTGCGAATAGGTTAGACTTGGGCAAATTTTCGGATAGACGAACATGCAATTTTTCCAGGATTTGATGCCCTCACTGAACCTGTCCCGGTGGACACCGGCAGTACTGCGCAAACACTTGCTCAAAGAGGAAACCGAAAGCATAGAATCGCTGTGTCGGATGATGATGAAATCCGATGGCGAGTATTCCAGCCTGTTCCTCGCCGAACGAATCCTGAATGCTTTTGCAAAGCTGGATTATCGACAGCGCCTCGATTTTTTCAGCGTCCTCCTCGTCGATTACGACATCGATACCGATAACATCGAAAGCGCGGTAGAGGAATACGATAAAAACTCCGATGCCGCAAACCTGTTGCGCGTTACCCTTGCCGCCGAACCGGGCCGCCAGGAATTACTGCGCCGCATCAACCTGGCGCAGCACGGAACCAGGCGCCTGGTGAAGATGCGCGAACACCTGTTGGCGGCGATTCGTGAAAAACCCGAATTGAAAAGGATAGATACCGACTTTCACCACCTGTTCAACGCCTGGTTCAACCGCGGTTTCCTGTTAATACAACCCATCGACTGGACCACGCCGGCGCATATCCTGGAAAAAATCATCGCTTATGAAGCGGTGCATGAAATCGCAAGCTGGTCAGAACTGCGCAGACGCCTGCAACCTTCGGATCGCTATTGCTACGGCTTTTTTCATCCGTCGATGGAGGATGAACCACTGGTTTTTGTCGAGGTCGCGCTCACCGACAGTATACCGCGAGGCATTGGAGAAATCCTGCACCGTGATACCGATAGCTATGCCCCGGAAAATCCTTCCTGCGCAATTTTTTACTCGATCTCAAATTGTCATAGCGGCCTGGCCGGCGTTTCATTCGGCAATTTTCTGATCAAACAGGTCGCTACCAGCTTGAAACAACGGTTTCCACAATTAAAAACCTTTTCCACCATTTCTCCGGCACCGGGATTTCGCAGCTGGCTGGATTCACAGGCGCAGGAGCGCGAAGATATCGCATCGCTGATTGCAGAATTTAACGCGGACGCCGATGAAGCAACTCGAGCCCGACTGGAAAAACTCGCCGCGAATTACTTTCTCGAGCAGAAGAACAGCCGCGGCCGACCGCTCGACCCGGTAGCCAGGTTTCACCTTAAAAACGGTGCCATTCTTGAACGTATCAATATTCTCGGCAACCCTTCGGAGAAAGGCATGGGGAGCTCGTTCGGTACTATGGTGAACTACGTTTACGATCTTTCTCGCGTCGAGGAAAATCACGAAGAGTACATGAAGAACAATCGCGTTATCTGCAGCACCCAGGTAAAAAAGGCACTGTCACGCTAGGTCGAAGACGGCCTCGATCGGTTTATGATCGGACCCGTCGGCGTCGTCATCGATTGCAACCCGTTCGACGCGATCACCTAAATCCGGAGTAACCAGGATATGATCGATCTTGCCGGCTACCTGGATATCGTCACTGGTGCCTTTTCTTAACGTGGATGTTTCCCGGTTCAGCGGGTCAGCCAGTCCCCAGCAATCCTGCAGTCCGGTCAACTCAAGCAATAACCGGTACTCCCCGGTAGCGGGAGCCGCGTTGAAATCTCCGCAAACAATCGCCGATTTCGGCATTAACGGTGCATTGCACTGGTTGCTCCAGTCGTCGCCATCGATGTCTGGTTTGCCGGACCAGGCACCTTGTTCTTCGGGTGAGCGCGTAAATATGCTGGCAAAATCAGTTACCTGGGCAAGCCGTTCGGCAGAATCAAGGTAACCGGCGTGGTAATTGTAGACCCGGATCACGACAGCGCCAGTGTCGATGACTGCTTCAACGCAGGTCATCTGCATATTGAAACGATCCGCATAATGTTGCTTGGGCAGATTGATACAGCGACTGCTCAGAATTGGCCAACGTGACAGAATCATGTTGCCGTGACGACGCCGACGGTTAATGACCGCGCCATGCGCCGAGTGACTGCTGGCATCCACATCAAAACTCGAGCCGTAGACGTAGTAATAGGTCGGTAACAGGCCCGCAATTTCCTGGACCTGGTCTTTGTCACCACTGCGTTTCCATCCCTGGTCGACTTCCTGCAGGCAGATAATATCGGCACCGCGAATCGCCTGACAACTGCGCACCAGGTCAATAACCCCGTCAAGGCCCCGACCAAACTGGATGTTGTAACTGGCGACTTTCATTATCCCTCCACAGTGCGCAAGCCAGACAGGCTTCAGCTCGGCAATTGCGGGCATTATGAGTGCTTGCGGTGCCGGCATCAAACGATCTCGGACACCCGCCCCCCCTTACCTGTCCTTCCCGCGCAAGCCGGAATTGAATAGTCCGTAACAACCCTGGAACTGGCAGCGACTGCAGCGATGTAAAATCCAGGCTGATCCGGGAACCAGATATGATATATTCCTTAGCTTATCTGGGGGAGGGATTGAGATGGCTGATCTAAACGTTATCAGGTTTGATCGTAACGGTGATCCGGAAACGGGTTTACAACGCTGGGACGACATCCCCGACGAACAACTGCATAGCGGCGCTCCGATCCAGACGGGACATACCTATCTTGATAACGACAACGGCATCTTCACAGCCGGCGTCTGGGATTGCACGCCACATGAACTGTTGCCGGGCCCTTACGTAGCCGACGAATTTATGGTCGTACTCGAAGGCTCGATTATTATTGAACACGAATCGGGGCAGATCGATCGTTTTAGTGTTGGAGACAGTTTCATCATTCCCAAAGGTACGCCCTGCACCTGGAGACAGGACGAGTACACGCGCAAATTCTGGGCCATCCATAGTCCGCATACGCTATTGGCGGCTGATTCGTCGTTAAACGCGATACGCGTAAATCCCGACGCAACCCTGCCCGCGATGACGGAGCAGGATCCGGCCATGTACGAAAGCGAAGTCCCCACCATAGATCTGCTGAACCTTTACCAGGATCCCACCGGTAAATTCCAGGCGGGTGTCTGGGATTGCAGCCCGATGCAGCGTGTTGCCGGCAGGATCGAAAGATCGGAATTGATGCATATTCTCGAAGGCAGCGGCTCGATTACCAATGCCGACGGGGTCGTCTTCGAGTTCACCGCCGGCGATACATTCATGGTTCCCGCAGGCATGGGCTACCAGTGGCAGAATTACGAATATGTAAAAAAGATATACTGCAGTTATACGCCCTGATTTTTCCCGTAACACCCATACCACTGCGAACCAGGCAGGACGACGACCTCTGTGGACAATGGCAAATGCCATGGTCTCATTTGATCGCAGCATAAATTGACTTGCGTCGCGTGCCGGGAAGACCATTTCCCTGGTTTACCAGTCATGTCGTCGTTTTAGCCATCATTACCAGCAGACTATCCAGCACATTGGCGTCAATCGCCAGGGCACCGGTAAAAGGATTCGCCAGGGAAAAGATAACGTACATTATCAGGCCGTTAAAAGCAGCGTAGGTGCCAAGCATGGCCGGGTTAGCGACGGTCGGGGAGTATGCATAACATAAAATCGCAACCGCGAGGAAACCGCTGATTATAACTAACCAGAAGAAACCCGGAGCTTCGTACCTCGCTATGGTTCTGAGTCGCAGATGAAAATCCGAGACAGCGTCCCAGTCCGCCAGCATTTGAGTACGCAGGTCTTCCTGATCGCCATTACCGGGTTGCAGATCTCTCAACTGTCTGTTGATACGATAGTAATTAATCCATGTTCGCTGACTGATTCGGGCCTCGGTTAACGCTACTCGATCCTTCTCCGCTGCCGTTTTTACGTAGTCAAAGATCAGGCCCCTTATGGCCCCGGTTGACTGTTGATCTTCCGCATCGTAATCCAGTAGTCCGATATAGACATCGGCAATTGCACTGGCTTCCTTTGACACGATGCGTGAAATATCCCGGTAATCCGCCATTTCCTGGGCAAACATCAAAGCCAGGATCAGGGCATGGAGTGCGCCTACGCGGGTAAGTATGCCCCTGGCCAGCAATTCCGAATCGGCACCGATGCGGGATTTCAAAAGTAAACGCGTCATACCGTAGCAAATCAGCGTCGACAACAGGGCGGCGAGTATGAACACCGAAATTCCCAGCACAGGAGTATTCATCAGAAGTATTTTGAGTGTATCCATGATCTCGCAGTATATCTCTCTTACGCTAAAAAATTTGACGCTAATCTCATGTTGACAATGATCGTGTATGGTCTGCGGTGATGTGCAGCAAACTACGCTTGAGCCTTATCAAAAATCCTTGAGTCGCGCGGTGGTTTCCGGGTCCATAAATCCGGCGACCGTGGCCTCGGTCTCCAGCTGCAAGGCCTGCCCGAGATCACAGGCCGCGGTGCGATTGAGTGTCGATTTCATCGCCCGCACCGATAGCGGAGGTAACCCCGCCAGGGTAGCCGCAACTTCGAGCGCATCTTGCATCAACTGGTCGTCGGCAACGACTCGCCAGGCCACACCCATCTCCAGCAGCGCATCGGTGTCGTATCGTTCGCCGAGAAAAAGCATCTCGCGCGCCTTGTTAAGGCCGACCATCGCCGGTAGTAGAGAGGTAACCCCACCGGTGACGAACAGGTTTAACGACACCTCCGGGAAAAAACCCCTCGCACTCTCCGCCCAGATCGGGAAATCACAGTTCATCGCCCATTCAAAACCGCCGCCGACAGCCCAGCCATTGATCGCTCCGACCACCGGCTTGGCGCCGAAGACAATCGCGCGGGTGGCAGCCTGAATCAACTCGACAAATTCAAGCGCCTCGGCTTCGTTTTGCGGATGTTGATGTTGATGACGATCATCTCCGGCGCAGAAGGCCCGCCCCGCCCCGGTAAAGACAATGGCCCTGGTTTCGCTGTCGGCATTGGCATCGTCAAATGAACTCGCGACTTCACTGATCAGGGTACGGTTCATCGCGTTGAGCTGCCCGGGGCGATGCAACATTATCGTGCGTACGCCATGGTCTCCCAGCGTGCTGACGACCGTTTCATATTCAAACTCACTCATTCGTATGTCCTCTCGACCCGCCGGGTTTTGCCTTCGGTCAATTCGAAACTGTTGGCGGGTAGCAGCTCGACCCTGCAGGAGGCACCCAGCGCTTTCTTCAGCGCCAGTTCGATGTTACCCGCCAGCTCGTCTGCGGCTTGAGCGTCTGCCGCGAGTTCAGCCGTAATCGGTAATACGTCGTGGGGAGGGCGTTTATCCAGCACGATTCGATAGTTCCCCGACAATTCGCTGAAAGCGTTGATCACCGCCGCCACCATCGATGGGAAAATATTCAGACCTCGCACAACCACCATATCGTCGCTGCGACCGACCACGCGGAAACGCATGCCGGTGTGGCTACAGCGGCATGGAGTTGTCTCGTCCACCGCAATGATGTCACCGCTACGAAAGCGCACCAGCGGCTGACAATCTCGCAGCAGATGGGTTAACACCAGTTCACCTTCGACACCCGGCTCGAGCGGCAGCGAGCCTCCGCTGTCGATATCGATGATTTCGGCAAAGAGGACGTCATCCGCCAGGAAATGGAGCCGCGTATCATGCTCACATTGCGCGGCGAAATTCGACATCACGTCCGAGACCCCGTAATTTGCATTGCGTGGTTCCATGCCCCAGGTATCGCGAATGCGCTGGCGAAAAGCCATGTCGTCGAGGCCTGCTTCACCGCCAAACAAACCCAGTTTAAGGCCGAGATCCAGCGGTGCGATATCCGGAAAATGCTTTTCCAGCGCCCTTTCCAGCACCGCGGGATAAGATGGTGTACAGGAAATTGCATTGATACCGGTTTCCATAATCGTCCGGATCAGCAATTCGGTACTGCCCACGCCGAACGGCACCACCATGGCGCCGGTCTGTTCCAGCGTCAGATGATCGGTTACCCCGCCCATCCACATCTGGTAGTTGAGGCAATGCACCACCGAATGCTCTGCGGTAAGGCCAGCTGACCGCTGAGCGCGACCGCCTACCGTCTGGGTGATTTCGCAATCACGCGCAGACAACGCCAGGTTCATCGCCTGACCGGTAGTGCCCGAAGTGCGGTGTAACCGCGTCACCGTGGCACGTTCAGCGGCAAGATAATCGCCGAACGGCGGTGATTGCGCCTGCGACAGACGTAGCTCGGCCTTCGATGACAACGGTAACTCGGGCAGATCCTGTAAATTCAGCGGTGGTTCCCGGCCTTGCCACAGTGTCTGGTAGAAGCTCGAATGCCCGGCGACATATAGCCGCTGCTGTTCCCATAAAGACTGCTGCTGTGAGATCACGGATTTCAAGCCTGATACAGCCCTGGCAATCTATTTCATCGCCATCTGGTAGGTAACCCAGGCCGTTTTTTCGGATAGCCTGTCATAAACGGCACGGCCCCGGTAATTGTTTTCCGCGGTAATCCAGCGAATGAACGGCCAGCCCTGCCGCTTGCCCAGTTCGTTCAGTGCCGCGTAAAGTTTCTCCACCACGCCCTGCCCGCGGGCGTCCGGACTGACAAACAAATCGTCCAGAAATCCGACCAGCGCACCGCGCAGTGGCGAAGCCATTTGCCGGCAATGCATCAAACCCAGCGCCTTCCCGGTCTCATCCTTCGCGACAAGCCCGAAGAACGGATTACCGTCATCCTGAATCCAGCCCCATACCGTGTCCAGGATCTGATCGTTCATCGGAACCTGATAAAACTCGGCGTAACCGTGATAGAGAACTTCCCATTCAGCCCGATCGTCCGCTTGCAGCCTCGATACGCTTATCGTCATTTGAGTTCTTGCCCCGTATTTAAGTTAACTTCGATCGCAGAAAATTCATCGCCGGGAATCAATTACCCGGTGCTACCACGATTCCTGCGAAAAGATCAATGATAAAGACAAAAGCGCAAAATTACGATTCGCGCACACTTTAATTTTAGCGCCTTAGGAAGCGCGACAGAACATTGCGCGTCACCTGTTCCACCTGGGGATCACCACGCAGCAGTCCAGCGACCCATTCGACACTGCCGGCATGGAAAACTTCGCCCCTGCCCCGCTGAAACGAGGCGATCATGCCTGAACCACGGCCCGCCAGGGCGATGGTTTCCGGTGTCACTTCACCATAGAGTATCTTCGCGTGAAGCTCGCAGTCGTCGGTACCGAGAAACAGTTCGCTATTATCCACCGCGCGCGCAACTTCGACATTGGAGGCGAGTCCCAGTGCCAGGATTTCGAGTCCATCTGGCACCTGCTCCGCCCCGGACGGGTATGGCAGGCCGTCCCTGACGACATAGTCGAGGCCATCGACCTCGTAGGCGAAAATCCGGCTCTGCCCACCCAGCACATCGCCGTATCCGAGGCCCGTATTCTCGAAGGCCCAGTGCTCCGGGCGATAAATCGGAAACCCGCCTGCACCAAAAGCGACGCACCCACCCCAGCCCGCGTAAACCCCGCGCATAGCGTTCAGACCGAAGGTAAGCGCGCCCGGGCGTTCGATCTGCGGCAGTTCCCAGCTGGTGGTCACGCGGTTGGTCACGCGTTGCGGATCCTCGGCCAGGGCGCGCGACTTGTAACAGACCTGGCGGCGCCCGTTGTCTTCGAGACGGGTTTGCCACATGAAGTTACCGGCAAAACGCGCAACCCTGCCGCCTTCATCGACATAGTTATCAACCGTATCGCGCATTTCCCAAGACCAGTATTCGTCATGGCCGATAAACACCAGGCAGGGATAATCCTCCAGCACCCCGGGGCGGAGTTGAAGATCGTATTGCGAGACAATATCGACTTCGAACCCGGCGTCGCTAGCCCAGCTCATGAAATGCCTTTCGTAGGATGCCCAGCCGGCGGAAGCGTATTTCTTCGAGTAACCGTTGGCATAAGCCCATTCCATGTGCGGATACGAGACCGGCTCATCGTGCGCGGGGCTGGTGGCAAGCGCAGCGCGTGGCGCATCATCCGGCAGCACGACGAATCCGCGCGGCCAGGGACGCTCGAGCGAAAGTATCGGTGAGAAATCCCTTCCCTGCGGTCCGGTAATCCCCTCGTAGTGATTGGAACCGCCCCAGCTGTTATAGGCGCACCAGGTGCCGGTGGCCGATACCAGCAGCAATCGCTCTTGCCGTCGCGCTGCGTTAGCGCGCAACATGAACATGTGATGTTGCTCGAGACTGCCGCCGTCGCGGCATTCGATGCGACTGGTCACCCGGTAAGCGCCTGAACGCCAGTGCGCGGGGATTGCAAACTCGAAACTCGCGGGCCAGCCACAACCGGTTAGCGATGCGTCAGCCGGCGTTTCCTGCCGGCTACCGGGCAGCTTGTCGCGCGTGAATAACACTTCCAGCTCGCCTGCGTCGCGGGCTATTTCAAGCGTGTAGGATTTTGCGCTGGTGGAGACGTGGAAGCTGATCGTCTCGCCGGGTGAGTAACAGGGTCGATCGCAGTAACACCAGATCTCATCGTCAACCGGATCGGCGGATGGTGCCTCGTAATAGTTGCTCATTACAGCGGGATTTACACTATCGACGGGCGACTGCGGCGACATGGCTGCTTACATCACTGGAAAAAATCAGGGATATCTTCGGACTGCACCACGTGGCAGTAGATCATGTTGATCGACTTCAATTCATTGAGGTGCAACTCGTCGGTGGCCGCGGCACAGCAGTCCTCGACCAACACCACGCCGAAACTTTCGTCGGCCAGGCTGCGCACCGTTGAACTAATGCACTGATCGGTAAAAATACCGGCGACGATAACATCGCTGATCTCCATATTACGCAGCACCAGGCGCAGGTTGGTGCCCGTCAATGCGCTATCGGTGGTCTTGATCACGACGATGTCATCGGCATGAGGGGTCAGCTCCGGCACCAGTTGGCTATCCTCGCGGTCTTTTGGCAACAACAGGTAATTGAAGCCCGGTTTCTTCTGGCTCAGTGAACGATCGCGCCCATCGGTTTTCAAACAGGCGATACGCGCAAAGATCACCTCGACACCCTGCCTGCGGCAAAGATCGATCATTTTCCCGGTGTTGGGAATTACGGTTGAATTCATGCGCTCACGAAACGGCGCCCAGCGTTCGGCTTCTGCCGGATCGGCATCGACTTCCATGTAGGTGTTCTGGATATCGATGACCAACAGCGCCGTGCGCTGCGGATCCAGGTGGATATCTTCCGCGGGTTCGGCGGCTGCGTAGTAAAACGAGCGGTATGCTGTTTTCCAGTCACTCATGGCGCCTATTCTACCCGTTTGGCACAAAGGCGTAACCCACCGATCTTGCCCGACTCCGCAAGCTCCTTATCGATACGTTCTACATGGGTGTAGAGCTTCATCGACTTGATATTGTTCACGATTCCTGCATCGGCAACTCTCTGACCACCCCTTTGCGCTGGCTGCCGTCAGCCAGGTTGACGGTGATGGCCGTGCCCGCCTGCCAGTAACCCCGATTCAGCATTGCCAGCGCAACATTGCGTTCGAATCCCGGTGACCAGATCGCCGAGGTCACATAACCGACCTGCCCGTCGCCAACCGTTAGCGGCCAGGGATGCTGGCAGGCGGGACAGGCATCCCCTTCGAAAACAACGCCGCGAATCATTCGTTCAGGTCCCGCTTGCGCAATTTTCTGCAGCGCTTCGAGGCCAATATATTCGACTGACCCGTCGAGCTGACAATATTGTTCCAGCCCGCATTCCAGGGGATTATCAGCTCGCGTCATTTCGTTGCCGTAAGATAACAAACCGCCTTCGACGCGTTCGATAAGGTTCGGGCAGCCCGGGGAAACTTCGAGATCGGCACCCGCCTGCCATAGCGCATCCCACAGCTTCAAGCCCAGCGAGAAGCCCTCGGGATATAGCTCGAATCCACCCTGCCTGCTGAACCCGGTACGTGCGACGACCAGTTCCTGTCCTTCGAAATCGATCACCACAAACCGGAAAAAACCGATATCGCGCACCCGCTCGCCGAACACCCTCGCGACCAGATCATCCGACTTTGGCCCCTGTACCGCGAGCGGCCATACATCGGGCTCAACGATGCCGAGCTCCAGGCTCATGCCTTGCGCCAGTCCCTTCGCCCATAACAGCATGTCGGCATCGGCAATCGAGAACCAGTAACGATCCTCGGCCAGCTTCAGGATTATCGGGTCATTAAGCATTTTCGCGTCGGCATCGATCATCGGCGCATACAGGCATTGCCCGACCCGGGCGTTGCTTAAATCACGCGCTGTCATCAGCTGCGCCAGTCTGGCCGCATCGGCACCATGCAGCTCAACCTGTCGCTGGCAGCCGACATCCCATAACTGTACATGTTTCTTCAGATGCCAGTAGTCTTCCTCGACCGTTTTCTGAAATCCCTTCGGTAATACGGTGTGATTGACCACCGAATACCCAGACACCCCGAGCGCTTCGACTCGCGGGGTATAGGGAGTTGCGCGGATGCGGCGTGATACCAGGAGCCTGGGCGCCGCCATTTATGACTGTCCCGACCACCAGGTCGAATACGAATGTGGGGACAGCATCACCGGCATATGATAGCGCTGTTGCTCGCCATCCATGACAAAACGCAGTACCACCATTCTCACCATCGACCCGGCATCCAGACCCTGCGTCCTGAAATACTCGGCCCCGTGAAAAACCAGTTCGAATTCGCAGCCGCTGTTGGCGTTGTCGATCAACACCGTCTCGGCAATACGACCCTCCTGGTCTGCGACTACGTCAAATATGAGTTTTCTTTCGCTATCGCTGACCAGCTGGAACAATTGGCTGCGAATACCGACTGCCGACTTGCCGTTAACCGAATCCAGAATATGTGAAGACACCGTCGCCATGATTACTCGATAGATGCCTTGTCGCGTTTACTGGTTGTGGCGAGCACGATAGGGCTGATGTGACCGACCGTCCTAACGTTCACACAGGCGGTCTTGCCGCTGGCAATCGCACGCTTTACCGCGGGAATGATATCGTCACGACGCTCGACCAGTTCACCATAACCACCCAGCCCTTCGAACATGCTGTGAAACGGAATATCGCGGAAGTCCGTCGCGAAATGCTGCTGATTGGCAAACAGCCGCTCCTGCTGTTGCGAAATACAATCGAGGCCGCCGTTATTATCGATGACAACGACGATCGGCAGCTTTTCCTGGAACGCGGCTTCGATACTGGAACCGCCCGACAGAAAAGCACCGTCTCCGCTGATTACGACAACGTTGTTATGCGGGGTATTCAACTTCGCCACGCTCGCAAACGGCACCCCGACCCCGAGCATACTGAAAGTACCGGGATGCAGAATATTGCCGAGTCGAAGACCGCGCCATCCGGCAATGTTAACCGCAATCTCCGACCAGAAATGCGTATTGCCGCCATCGATGACCAGCCAGTCACCTTCATTCGTCGCCGCCTGCACGTCGAGCGCAAGTTGCAACGGATGAATTTGCCCGTCTTCGAGCCGGGGAATATCGGCGATCATGGTGTCGACCCACTGCGCCCGCCATGCACGGTTGGTTTCGATCCAGTCCTCTGCCAGTGGTTCGAGTTCTCCGAGCGCGCCGAAAAATGCCCCGGGATCACTCAGCAAGGCCTGGTCCGCGGCACGATTCATCTCGATCTCCTCGTGCGAACCATTCACACAGATCAGATGAGTACTCGCGGGGAACAGCGGCGGGTTACCGAAGTTCATTTGGTTGTCGAGACGCGCTCCGACCATGATAACAACGTCTGATTCCTCGATAGCCCGTTTCGATGGGTGGTATTGATGCACATCGGCCAGTCCCATGTAGACATCGCTCGCCTCGGACAACAACTTTTGATGGTAGGGGACATTGAAAACGGGAATATTGAGCTTGCGGGCACAGGCTTCGAGATCAGCCTCGGCAGCCGACCACCACACGCCATGACCGCCGATGATGATCGGCTTGCGCGCCTGCCGGACCGTCGCCAGTGCTTGCTCGAGATCATCCGGACAGGGCCAGGCACGTGGCGGAGGCTGTGGGCTGCGATCAAACGGTCGTTCGCCACGCATTGCATCTTCGTCGAAAGAGCTGAACATGATATCGACCGGCATGCTGATATGCACCGCCCCCGGGTAACCGCTCAGGGCGATTTTCCACGCGCGATCGACAATCTCGGAGATACGTTCGCCGTCGGTAATCGAAACGCTGTACTTGGTTAGCGGTGCCGCAATCGAGACATCGTCAATCTCCTTGAAACCACCGCTACCCTGGCGCTTCAACGTGCTAGATCCGGTCACGAAAATAACCGGCGAACGTTCGCCCCAGGCTTCCATCATCGCCGGTACCGCGGTGGCAAAAACCTCGGGGCCAACCAGGCATACCGCCGGTTTGCGGGTAATGCGCGTTTGCCCATCCGCAAGATGCCCGGCGACCTGTTCATGCGGTGCATTGGTGACTGAAATACCACATTCCATAAAGTCTTCGAGCGCCGGATTACAAAACCCGCCACTGAGGGTAAAGACCTGGTCTACACCCTTCTCATGCAGGGCTCTTGCCAGTAACTGGCCTCCACGGATTTTCATTTGTTATCCATTCTGATGACGTAACTGGCATCGATATCATTGACATCGGCACAACCGATCTGCGCCAGGCTGATATCGAGCTGGCTTTGGATCAACTCGATCACCTGCTGCAAGCCGGGGTAACCGTCGGCCGCCATCGCGAACAGGAAGGGGCGCCCGATGAGTACGAAATCCGCTCCCAGCGCAAGGGCCTTGAGTACGCCTTCCCCGTTACGCACGCCGCTATCGAACAGCAGCGGGAAATCAAGGCCGACCGCGGCCCTGATCTGCGGCAGCATCTGTATCGCCGCTGGCGAACTGTCATACTGACGCCCACCGTGATTGGACACGCAGACCGCGTCGACCCCGGCATCACGAATGCGTACCGAATCTTCGCAGCCGAGCACGCCCTTGACGATCAGGTTCCCCGGCCAGCGCTCGCGCAGGCGTGCCAGAAAATCCCAGTCGAGCTTGCCGCGCGCCTCGTTGCGCTTGAACTGCCTACCGCCCGGAACGTTGACGTTGGCAAGTTTCGGCATGCCTGTCTGCAGCGTCGTCAGCGACCATTGCGGGTGCATCGCAAAATCAAAAAACTGCCTGGGCCCGATACGAAACGGCGACTGGAAACCGTTACGTTTTTCACGCGGCCGCGCCCCGATAGTTGGCACATCGACGGTTAATATCAGGTTGGTATAGCCCGCGGTTTGAGCGCGTTCGATCAGGTGATAGGCGACTTCTTCCGAATCGCCGACATAGAGCTGGAACCAGGCGTGTTCCCCGGCACGTTCGGCTGTCACCTCGATGCTGCTCGAAGCCATGGTCGACAATACCAGCGGAATACCATACTGCGTGGCCGCCCTGGCCAGCATCGCGTCAGCGTCCGGCCAGGTCAGGTTGCACATGCCCATTGGCGCAATGCCAAACGGCAGGTTCCAGGTCTGGCCGAACAGGGCTTTCCGGTGATTGCGGTCTTCAACGTTGACCAGCACCCTGGGCAACATACGCAGGGCCTCGATCATTTCCACGTTTAGCTCGCAGGCCCTTTCTTCACCCGCGCTGCCGTCGATGAAATCAAAAATCATCCTCGGCAAACGGCGTCTGGCGAATTTGCGCGCGTCCGACACGCTGAATATTCTGTTGCTCATAAATACTGGCGCTTACAAAACGAGATTAGCCTTTAGATTCAGCGCATAAGTCTAGCCTGTTGAAGCCGCATAGAACAAATACATTTATCTACAGGGTCTGGTAATCGCTTCAGGGTAGCTGTACTGCTGCTCACCTGTTTGATAACGCCTGCGTCAGCAACTCGCGGTCAGAAAATAGTATTGTGATAGTGGTGACTGCGGGTGTTGCAACGGCTGATACGCAATTCAACCGGTGTCCTGTCCAGCGTTAGTGCGACCCGTTCGATTTCAAGCAGCGGCGTGCCGATTTCCAGGTTCAGTATTTTTGCGTCGTGCTTCGAAGCAGCGACCGCGCGCAGTTGCTCGTCGGCGCTGTGTATGGTGATGCCATAACGTTGCTCATAGAGCTCGTACAGCGTATTGGGCAGCTCATAACCACCTCCCTCGACCAGATCGGCGAAAAGGTCAGCCGGCAGGGTAATGGTTTCAACCATGGTCGGTTTAGCGGAGATCCTGCGCATACGTTCGATCCTGATGATGCTGGTTCCAGTAGCTAACTGAAGTTTCGCAGACTCGATTCGTGACGCCGGTTTCCTGCGGCAGCTCAACACGTTACTGTCCGGCAGCACCTTATGCCCCTTGTTATCAGCAATATGGAAGAAATGAAACAGGGCCCGTTGGGTATCGTGCGTGGAAACAAATGTCCCACGACCCTGGCGGCGTGTTAACACGTTGTTTTCCACCAGTTCGGTGATCGCCTTGCGCACGGTGCCCTGGCTCACGCCGAGATCCTGCGCGAGATTGACCTCGCTGGGAATGATACTGCCGGGGAGCCACTCACCTTTGCCTACTTTCGCTACAAGCAGATCCCTGATTTGCATGTACAGCGAAATAGAGCCTTTTCCTGTAGTGAGCATTAGTTCTACTGACCTCGATTAATAGACGACTATGGGTTGACCGGCCGTTGACCACCGGGCCGGGCAGTTGGCAGCGGTTCTGATTTTCCAACAGGTCTTATATAAGACTACTTGACTAAAATTATAACGCCGTGTAAGATTTTTGCAATACGCGATTCTCGCGCAAATTTCTAAAATCCTGGAGACTGAAATGATTGATTTTGTGGTGCATGACGAGGGGGATAGTGTCGGTGTTGTCGTCGTCGAAGGTGTGAAAGCCGGCGAAGAGCTCACCGGCTGGGTAATGGATCAAAACGTGGACATCAAGTTCAAGGCAGCCAGCGATATTCCGATCGGGCACAAGCTTGCGATCAAGGCGATGTCAGTAGGCGATACGGTGATCAAGTACGGCACGGATATCGGTAAAGTCGTGGCGGATATCGGCACCGGTGAACATGCCCATGTTCACAATATCAAGACCAAGCGCTGGTAATCGCCAGGCCACATACACAATCGTCATCCCCTTATTGGAGAATAAATAAATGTCTCAAGATTTAAGTACAGCAACATTTTCAGGTTATCGGCGCGAAAACGGTCGTGTCGGTGTGCGTAATCACGTCATCATCCTGCCGGTCGACGATTTGTCGAACGCGGCCTGTGAAGCTGTCGCGAATAATATTTCCGGTACCATGGCACTGCCCCACCCCTACGGCAGACTTCAGTTCGGCGAAGACCTCGAGCTGCATTTTCGCACCCTGATCGGCACCGGTTCCAATCCAAACGTAGCCGCCGTGGTGGTCATTGGCATCGAAAACGGCTGGACGCAGAAGATCGTCGAAGGCATCGCGGCTACCGGCAAGCCGGTAACCGGTTTTGGTATCGAGCAGCATGGCGACCATGAAACGATTATGGAAGCCTCCAAGGTAGCCAAAGAGTATTCGCAATGGGCTTCTGAATTGACTCGTGAAGAGGTCCCGGTAAGTGAGCTCTGGGTTTCAACCAAGTGTGGAGAATCCGATACCACCTCCGGATGCGGTTCCAATCCTACGGTCGGAAACGCGTTTGACAAGTTGTACCCACACGGTTCTACATTGCTGTTCGGCGAAACTTCAGAAATCACCGGCGGCGAGCACCTGGTTGCTGCGCGTTGCCGTAACGATGAAGTCCGTGAACGTTTCATGTTCATGTTCAACCGTTACCAGGATCTCATCGAACGTTTTAAAACTTCAGACCTCTCCGATTCTCAACCGACCAAGGGCAACATCGAAGGCGGTCTGACCACCATCGAAGAGAAAGCGCTAGGTAATATCCAGAAAATCGGCAAGGAGTGCCTGGTTGATGGCGTTCTCGACAAGGCAGAGACACCAACCGGCCCCGGACTCTGGTTTATGGATTCCTCGTCGGCGGCGGCAGAAATGGTTACGCTGGCTGCAGCTGGCGGCTACGTGGTGCATTTCTTCCCCACCGGTCAGGGCAACATCATCGGCAACCCGATCCTTCCCGTCATCAAGATTTGCGCAAATCCAAGAACAGTCCGCACCATGAGCGAGCACGTTGATGTCGATGTTTCGGGTTTGCTGCGCAAGGAAATGAGCCCGGGTGAAGCCGGCGACAAGCTGCTGGATTGCATGTTCCGCACCGCCAACGGGCGCCTGACTGCAGCCGAGGCACTGGGACATCGGGAGTTCGTGCTGACACGCCTTTATGAAAGCGCCTAGTGTAAACTCGCAATAACGACAATTGACCGGAACAACGACCAATGACAATAGAGTACTTAAAAAAGGCTGAAAAATCGTCAGCTACGGGAGAAGATGACACCCGTAACATCGTCTCGCAAATGCTGCAGGAAATCGAAGCTGGTGGCGAGGAAAAAGCCATTGAATACGCGACTAAACTCGACAACTATAGTGGCAACATCGTCGTCACCGACGATGAGATTGCAGCGGCATCGGCAAAAATCTCGCAGCAGGTAAAAGACGACATTCAGTTCTCCTATGAGCGGGTACGCGGTTTTGCCGAAAAGCAAAGAGAAGCGCTGATCGATTTTGAAGTCGAACTGTCACCGGGCCTGTTTGCAGGTCAAAAGCAGATACCGGTACAGACCGCCGGTTGTTACGTACCCGGTGGGCGCTACGCGCACGTGGCATCCGCCGTGATGTCGGTTGCCACCGCCAAGGCCGCAGGTGTCGATCACGTCATCGCCTGCTCGCCGCCGAAACCGGGAGAAGGCGTCAACCCCGCGATTATCTATACTGCCAATCTTTGCGGCGCGGATACTATCCTCGCGATGGGCGGAGTACAGGGCATCGCGGCGATGGCGTTTGGCCTGTTTACCGGACATGCGGCGGATATCCTGGTAGGACCGGGCAACCGGTTTGTCGCCGAGGCGAAGCGCATGCTGTTCGGACGCGTTGGTATCGATTTGTTTGCCGGCCCTACTGAAATTGCCATTATCGCGGATAAAACCGCGGATCCGATGATTGTCGCCAGCGACCTGGTCGGACAGGCCGAACACGGTCTCGATTCACCTTGCTGGCTGTTCACCACCGACCGTGAACTCGGTCAAAAAGTGCTCGAACTAATGCCCGGATTTATCGAAAAACTGCCTGATACCGCGCGTACCGCGGCCGAAGGCTCGTGGCGTGATTACGGCGAGGTAATTCTATGCTCGGATCGCGAGGAAATGGCGCAGGTCAGCGATCAATACGCGGGCGAACACCTCGAAGTGCAGGCCGAAGACCTCGACTGGTGGGTTAACCGGTTGCGTAACTATGGTTCATTATTCGTCGGTGAAGAAACGACCGTTGCCTTCGGTGACAAATGTTCCGGTACCAACCACATACTGCCCACCAAGGGCGCGGGTCGTTATACGGGTGGTCTGTACGCGGGTAAATTCATCAAAACCGTGACTACTCAGCGCATGAGCCGTGAAGCCAATCGTGAAGTGGCCGCTGCCGCTGCCAGGATATCGCGCCTGGAGGGCATGGAGGCACATGCTCGCACCGGTGACGATCGCCTTGGCAAGTATTTTCCAGATGAAACCTTCAAGCTTGAGCCATAGCCGAACCTGTCGCCCCTTAACCGGGACAGTCAATGACTCCCAGGTGTCATCACGGCTATTGACCGCCAGTACTCGCGCGGGCGATTGCCCATGCCGTTGCAGCTAAGGTTCAGGACAGAAATTGAAGTCGTTGTTTGATTTAAGCGGTAAAGTGGCGCTGGTGACCGGCGCCAGTTCAGGTATCGGCCAGCAGCAGTCCAGGGCGCTGGCCCGGACCGGCGCCAGCGTCGTACTGCTCGGTCGTCGGCAGGAGCAACTGCTCGCCACCGTCACAGAGATCGAGGCGCTGGGTGGCAAGGCAGCCGCGTTAGCGCTTGACCTGACTGCACGTGACCAGCTGTCCGAGGTAGCAAAACGGGCAGCTGATAGTTTTGGTTCTATCGATATCCTGGTCAATGCCGCAGGTATCAATTTACGCCAGCCGGTCGATGACATTACCCTGGAAAGCTGGGATCAAACGCTCAACCTGAACCTGGCGGTGCCTTTCTTTCTCGCGCGTGAACTGGTGCCGGGCATGCAGGTCAAAGCCTGGGGGCGGATCATCAACATTGCCTCGTTGCAATCAAGCCGCGTTTTCGCCAATGGCCTGGCTTACGGCGCATCCAAGGGCGGCATTGCCCAGCTGACCCGTGCCATGGCCGAGGCCTGGTCGGCCAAAGGAGTCAATTGCAACGCTATTGCGCCGGGATTTTTCCCGACTGGATTAACCGAGCCGGTTTACGAGAATCCCGATATGCTGGATAAACTGGCCGCGCAGACAGCGATTGGCCGTAATGGTGAACTGGCTGACCTTGATGGTGTCACTGTTTTTCTCGCCGCGGCCGCTTCAGATTACATTACCGGGCAGACCATTCACCTTGACGGCGGCTTTACCGCCAAGTAGAGCAGGATTATGAAAGCACTCGTCTATACAGATACGCTCGAATTGCAGTATCGGGAAGAACCGACACCGATTGCCGACACCGATGAGGCCCTGATCGAAATCGAAGCCGTCGGTATTTGCGGTTCAGACATGCACGCCTACCATGGTCACGACGCTCGCCGCGTACCCCCTCTGATCCTGGGACATGAAGCGGTCGGTGTTGTACAAAACGGCCGACAAAAAGGCAAGCGCGTGGTACTGAATCCCCTCATCACCTGCGGTCATTGCAATCATTGCCAGGGTGGCCGGTCCAACCTGTGCGCGGAAAGAGAATTGATCGGTATGCGACGCGCGGGTGCTTTTGCAGAGTACATCAATATACCCGAACGTAATCTGCTCGATATTCCCCAGGATATGGATGCGACCATAGCCAGTCTCGCCGAACCCGCCGCCACCTCGCTGCATGCGATTTACCTGGCGGAAAAAGTCCTACATCGCCCCCTTTCAGAGTGCCGAACCCTGATACTGGGCGGTGGTTCGATCGGCGTCTTTGCCGCATTGATGCTGGCGCACAAGGGCTGCTCTACGATCTACCTGGGCGATACCAACCCCCTGCGCAGGGAGACGGCTGCCAAACTGGGCTGCGCCACGGTTTACGACCCACTCGGTTGCGATCTGCCCGAAGCAGCGAGCTTCGACCTGGTGATAGACGCGGTGGGTAGCGGCCGCACCCGCGCCGCATCCTCCGAGTTAGTCGCGGCCGGCGGTATTATTTCCCATGTGGGCCTGCAGGATAACGAGGCTGGACTGGATACACGCCGCCTGACCCTCGAGGAAATTACTTTTCTGGGTAACTACACCTATAGCGTGATCGATCTACGCGCCGCCATTGACTTGCTTTACAACGGCGCGCTGGGGCCCCTCGACTGGGTCGAAACACGCCTGCTGGCGGACGGCGCAGAGGCCTTTCGTGAAATTCACGAGGGTAAGGCCGCCTCTCCGAAAATCGTCCTGAAACCATAACCCAGAATATATCTATCCCCTGAACGACCGGTCGCACAGCAAGCATTCGAGGCGTGACCACATGGATGTCCGGTTTTACCGGACTAGCGGCAAGCCAGGCCCGCGTGAAACAGTTATTGATTACAGGAGTCGATACTGAGAGACTGCCGGGACAAGCCCTGAAACTTCAATCTTTAGACGGAGCCGGCCTCCCCTAATGCAATTATCCGAATCCGATTTTGCGGCGATAACCCGGGAATCAGGCCTGGCAAAAGGTCTGCCTAACCACGCCTATACCAGTGCAGAATTCTTTGCTTTCGAACAGGAGCAGCTATTCGCCAGAACCTGGACCTGCATCGGCAATAGCTGCAGCATTCCCAGATCGGGAGACCTGCTACCCGTTGGATTTCTCGGCCAGCCGCTGGTCATGCTGCGCAACCGGGACGGCGACATCAAGGTCTTTCACAACGTCTGCAGTCATCGCGGTAACGAGCTGGTATGGGAGGCCTGCCGCGTCGACAAGATCATCCAGTGCCCTTACCATGCCTGGGCCTACGATCTCGACGGCAAGTTGCTCGCCACACCGAATGTTGGTGGTAGCGGCGTACATGCTATCGATAGTCTCGACAAGAACGAATTCGGTCTGCGTGAAGCGCGCTCCGCCGTCTGGATGGACCTCGTATTCGTCAATCTCTCGGCTGACGCCCCCGACTTCGAATCTTATATCGCCCCGTTACAGCAACGCATCGACAAGCTGGTAGCGCGGCAACAGTTCGCAGCGCTCAAGCCGGCCGCGACGCATGGCACTTATACCATCGATTTTACCGGCAACTGGAAACTGTGCGTGGAAAACAATCTCGAAAGTTATCACCTGCCCACGGTGCATCCCGATTTGAACGCCGTATCGAAGCTCGAGGATCATTACCATTTCTATGGCGACGATCTGTATGCCGGCCAGGGTAGCTACCGCTATGATCACGAGCAAACCAATCTTGCCGACTTCCCGTTGTTTGCGGGATGGCAGGACAAGGTCGCCGAGTACCCTACCCTTTACCCCAACGTATTTCTCGGGCTGCAGGCGGATCACTACTGGACCCGCATCGTGCAACCGATCTCCGCCGAGCGCTCGCTCGATCATTTGCAGATTTATTACCTCGGGGACGCCGCCGACAGTCCCGACTTCGAGGCCGCGCGCGCACATCGACTCGAGGTCTGGGCGAAAGTCTTCAATGAAGACATAGGCGTAGTCGAAGGCATGCAACGGGGACGCCGGTCTAGCGCCTTCAACGGCGGGGTGTTCACCCCCATTATGGACAAGCCATCGCATCACTTCGCCAAATGGGTTGCCAACCGCATCGCCGCCAGCGGCTAGAAAACTATGATCGATCAGGAAATAGACATTCAGACCGCGGATGGCGCGATGAATACCTTTATCACCCATCCCGAAGAAGCCGGGCCGCATCCGTTGGTGTTGTTCCTGATGGATGCGCCGGGCAAACGCGAAGAGTTGCACGATATGGCGCATCGACTCGGTTCCGCCGGCTATTGCGTGTTTTTGCCCAATCTTTACTATCGGCGCCTGCGCGAATTCGACATGGCATCCTCCAGTCGCGAGGAAATGTTCGAACACATGCATTCACTGAGCAACGCCATGGTTTGCCAGGACATACAGGCCATGCTGGATTATGCGGCAACGCAAGATGCCGCCGGCACCGGCAAGGTCGGTTGCGTCGGGTATTGCATGAGCGGCCCGTTTGCTTTCGCCGCCGCGGCTGCATTCCCGGACCGTATCGCGGCGGCCGCATCGATACACGGTGTGCGTCTGTGCGTTGACGCCGAGGACTCGCCGCATCTCGACGCCGGCAAGATCAGGGGCGAAATGTATTTTGGCTGTGCCGAAACCGATGAGCACGCACCCCGACAAATGATCGACGATCTGCAGCATTACCTGGCCGACAGTGGAATCAACTATCGTATCGAGATATATCCCGGCACTGAACACGGCTTTGTTTTCCCGTTAAGGCAGGGCAAATACCATAAATCGTCAGCCGAACGGCATTGGGAAAGATTGCTGGCAATGTATGACCGTTGCCTGTAGAACCATAGCGTGGTTAACGGAACCGCCGGAGCAATAGAGTTCTGTTAATAATTATTTACAAGCGACGGGACTTGTATTTAATATCGTTGTTTTCGAGCAGGTGGGGAATTTGAGATACATCGACATAACATGGCACCACGATGCATCGGATGAACCCTGTCGCCTGGTATCCGAAATCGGTGCCGACGGTTTCGAAAGACGAAAACTGGAGTTCTTCCATGATGGCCAGGTCAGTTTCGCATCAGAGTTAATGTCATCGGATACCACCATGCTCAGCGTCGGCAAAGTACCCGAGCTGGAAGATTTGCTGGCGCGCGCGGAATTCTCCGGCGAAGCAATTACCCGTGAACAGTTTGAGCTATTGTGGAAACAGTATGGCCCGGACGACATATAAAAAAATCATACAACCTGCCCCGATGATTTCTAGTCAATTTGCAAGTGCCGGCCAAATCGTTTGCAGGCAACCGGAGCGCATGTGAAAACACGGGCTGCAGTAATAATTGCACTCCATGCCCTGCTATTCTCGCAATATGCCGGGGCCAAGGCGGGCTGGACGGATTATGTCAGTGTCGCTGAACTGGTGCCCACCGGTCAGCGCTACTTCGAATTCAGGCTTCCGGTTACGGAAAATCCGAGCGGCTGCAGAGATGAAACCTGGTTCTATCGGGATTATAGTTCGAGCGGCTCGGAGAAAATGTTTGAGCTTCTTCTCGAGAGCATAAAATCGGGAGTCCAGGTACGCGTTTATGTCACGGGCGTGTGTAATCTCTCCGGCTATTCCGAGATTTCGTCGGTTAGCGTGGTTCGCTAAGCATGCTTCCGGGAGACACCGGCAGACAATTGAATTCTTCGCCACCAGCACCGCATAGCGCAATAGCGGGCACCCGGACCGACGCTGACAAGCGAAAACAGAGAGCCGCATGATCAAGAATTACTACAGCGCCGAGAAACAGTTGCAGGAAGCATCACATGGCGGCAAAGGGCCGGTCGATTTGTATGAGATCTGGGGGCGGGATAATTTCCAGAGCGATGTCGATTTTATCGATCGTGTGGTTTTACCGCCCGATTCAAGTATCGGCTATCACCGGCACGGCAGTAACGAGGAAATGTATATCCTGCTGCACGGCGAAGGCCTGATGACGATAGATGGCAAGGAAGTTATCGTGCGCAAGGGCGACATGATTTTAAATCCAGCCGGTGGTCGCCATGGGCTGGTAAACAATTCGACTGGAAATATCGACCTCCTCGTCATCCAGGTCGGCATCAAGACGTAACCCGTTTGTTTCAGGAGGCCTCTCAATATGCGTATCAGCGAAATTCATGTCTACCAGAAGCAACTCCCGATTGTTGGTGGCCCTTACACCATGTCGAGAATCACGCTGCACTCTATCGATAGCACGATAGTCAAGATGGTCTCGGATACGGGACTCGTCGGCTGGGGAGAAGTCGCACCGTTAGGTCCGGTTTATCAACCCCAGCACGCGCTCGGGGCGAGAGCCGCGATATACGAAATGGCACCGGCCCTGATCGGCCAGTCCGCGCTGGCGCCCCTGTTGCTGCGCCGGCAAATGGACGCTTTGCTGACGGGTCACAACTATGCCAAGGCGGCTATCGACATCGCACTGATGGATATGCTCGGTAAACACCATGGCCTGCGCGTCTGCGATCTGCTTGGTGGCGCGGAAACCGAGCGACTGCCTGCCTACTACGCGACCGGCATCGGCGAGCCCGAAGAAATCGCGCAGCTTTCGATGGACAAGGTTGACGAAGGTTACCGCAGGATCCAGATCAAGGCCGGGGGCCGTGATGTCGCTATCGATATCGCGGTCGTACACAAGGTATGGGAAAGCGTCGGCAACCGGGCACAACTGATCGTGGACACCAATCGGGGCATGACCGCGAGCCAGGCGATGCGGTTGAGCCTGGCCTGCCGGGATATCCCGTTCAGCTTCGAACAGCCCTGTAACACAATTGATGAAATCGCCGCAATTCGCGGGCAGATTCCGCATCCCATTATTATCGACGAGAGCACCGAGAGTCTAAATGACCTGTTGCGCATCATTTCGATGGGTATCTGCGACGGTTTCGGGCTCAAGATGACACGCCTGGGCGGTCTCAACGCGATGGCGACCGTGCGCGACATCTGTGCCGCGCGCTCGATTCCGCATACCTGCGAGGATAGCTGGGGCGGCGACATCGTCGCTGCTGCCGTCTTGCATATCGGGGCAACCGTCGAGCCGCGACTGCTCGAGGCGGTATGGACCTCAGGCAATTACATCGGGGAACACTATGATCCCGTCAACGGCATCAAGGTTGACGGCGGCCACTTCCAGTTGCCGACCGGACCCGGACTCGGCATCGTTCCAGAGGAAAGCCGGTTTGGCGACGCCCTCGCCTCGTTCAACTAGCGAGACAATGCCCATGACCGTTGCAAGAAAGCAGGCAAAACCTACCGTTCAACTCGAGAACGAACGCGTGATTGTTACCGAATGGAGATTCGAACCCGGCGCGGAAACCACCTGGCATCGCCACGCCTACGACTATGTCGTCGTACCGCAGACCACGGGCAAGCTGTTGATACAGACCGACTCGGGCGAGAGCATCTCCGAACTGGTTTCCGGCATTTCATATGACCGCCTCGCGGGGGTGGAACATAATGTTATCAATCACAATGAATACGAGTTTGTATTCGTCGAAATAGAATTGAAATGAAGCATGTTTTCTGGTTGATCGAGAATCAGCTTTGCGGCCGGCCAGGGCCGAATCACGAGCCATGGGACGCCGGCGAAATGCGCAGCGCAGGCATCGGCGCGGTGCTTTCCGTCAACAATGCCGATTCCGTTTATGCAGATGAATTCGCCGCCGCAGGTATATCTCACCGTTGCATTCCTCTCGCCGCTAATGCCCCACCGCGTGAAGGTGATCTCGAGTTGTGCCTGACGCGCCTGCCGCTGGCCTACGAATATGCGCTGGATGAAACAGGATCCGGTAATTCCCTGCTGGTTCATTGTCGTCAGGGCAAGGACCGTACCGGCCTTTTCATGGCTTATTTTTTACGGCAACAGTTGGGAATAAGTAGCGCGGAGGCTATCGATCGGGAAAAAAAGTCCGTCCGATCGCGTTAAGCGCGCAAGGGTGGGATCAATTTGCAATCAAGGTGCTGGATGCCTGTCGGATAACCGCCTGAACGTAATCGGCATGCCGACTGCCCACCCAGAATGATAAAATACCGCCACTTCAGAATTAACGGTTCATTGCGAGGCAATAGCAAATGAAAACAGGATTGATAGTAGTAGATGTTCAGAATGACTATTTTACCGATGGCGCCATGGAGTTGGTCAACATGGATGCAGCTGCGGCAAATTGTGCCAGGTTGCTCGAGTTTTTTCGTAAACAACAGACTGAAATTTTCCACATGCAACATATCTCGACACGCGAGGGGGCAACATTTTTCGTCGCCGATACACCTGGATGTGATATTCATGACAGCCTCCAGCCGGAGGCTGACGAAGTCGTTATCGTAAAGCATTACCCCAGTTCTTTTCGCGAAACCCCCCTTGCCGAGATGCTCAAAGAGGCCGCTGTGCAGGAACTGGTTATCTGTGGCGCCATGACTCACATGTGCATCGATAGCACGACTCGGGCAGCCTTCGATCTCGGCTACAACTGTCACGTGATCGCTGACGCCTGTGCCACCCGGGACCTCGAGTTTAATGGCCGCCCGGTCAGCGCCGCGGATGTCCAGGCCGCTTTCATGGCCGCCTTGCGCGTGCCTTTCGCCCAGATCTCGACCACCGATCAGTTTCTGGGCACCGAGTAGATGTATAAATTTCGATTAGTAAACAAGCAGGTATGATATGCAACGGAAAACCCGCGTAGCCGTATTGTACGGTGGACGTTCGGCAGAGCACGAAGTGTCACTGCAATCGGCGCGTAATGTCCTCGATGCTATCGACCGGGAAAAGTATGAACCGGTTCTAATCGCTATTGATCGCAACGGCGCATGGTTTCTAAACGATGCATCCCTGCCGCTGCTGAATACGGATAATCCTCGCCTGATCACCCTCAACAACTGCAATAATCCCGTTTCGCTGATTGCGGGTGACCGGACAGGGGTGCTTGTCAATCCGCAAAGCGCGGGCGCCATCGATGCTGTAGACGTTATCTTTCCGGTACTGCATGGTCCCTACGGCGAGGATGGATCTGTTCAGGGGTTAGCGAAACTGGCAAACGTGCCCTGCGTCGGCAGCGATATCCTGGGCTCGGCAATTAGTATGGATAAAGATGTCTCCAAGCGCCTGCTGCGCGATGCGCAAATTCCGGTTGCGCGCCACCTGTGCCTGCGTCGCAGTGAACTAAGCGATCAATTGCCGGAACAGGTAGCGCAAACACTTAAGTTCCCGGTCTATGTAAAGCCTGCCAATATGGGATCCTCGGTGGGCGTGGTGAAGGTCATGCATGCTGCCGACCTGATCCCCGCCATCAATAGCGCCCTGCAATACGACACCAGGGTGCTGATCGAAGAGGAAATAGTTGGACGCGAAATCGAATGCTCGGTTCTAGGTAACGATGATCCGCTGGCCTCAACGGTTGGCGAAATCGAAACTAGCGACGGATTCTACTCTTATGAAAAAAAATACCTCGACGCTACGGCGGCCGTTTTAAAAATACCGGCCGAGCTGGATCAGGGCACGCTGCAGCGCGTACAGGCTGTGTCGGTGACAGCATTCAAGGTACTCGAATGCCGGGGCATGGCACGTGTGGACATGTTTCTGACCGCGGACGGTAAAATATTCGTCAATGAAATAAATACGATACCGGGTTTTACCGCGATCAGCATGTATCCGAAACTGTGGCAGGCATCGGGGATTTCTTACGCCCAACTGATCGACCGATTGATCCAGTTGGCGCTGCAGGAACACAGTGACAAAGCCAGACTCAGCACGACCGGGTATTGAGTTTTGCCCCGGGTAGTCAGGCTGTTCACCGGGTCGCACTCGAGCACGGGATCTTAACATTGCTGAGCAAGCGTAAATCGATAACAGGACACCAGCTGTATTATTTTGCTACCTGTCCCTACTGCATATTCGTGCGCCTTGCAATGATCTGGTGGGGGCTGAAAATACCACTCAGGGAGATCATGTTTAATGCGCAGAACAATGCCGATTTGATTGCCGGCGGCGGTAAATGCCAGGTACCGTGCCTGCGCATAGAAAACAGTAGCGGTGATGTTCGCTGGCTCTATGAATCAATCGATATAGTCCGTTATCTAAAGACCGATCTGGTGAACCAGGCAACAGATACTGAATCCGGGAGCCAGTAAAAAATGGTTAAGACCCCTGGAATAAATCATCTGGGCCTGTCCGTCAAAAACCTGCACCAGAAGCGGAACTGAACGAAATAGCAGAGCAGCCGCAATCCTTCCCCGGTGTCTCGATTGAATTCACGCCTGAACTGAGGGGCGAGTGACTAAAGCTCGTCGTCGCCCTGCAGGTCCTTAACCTCCGGGAACACCTCGTGCAGCGTTTCGTAAAACAAATCCAGCTCTTCCTTGCTCGCGCCATGGATATCGATCAACTGCAGTAACTTGCGCATGAATGCCATGCGCACCGCAGGGTTGCGTTTGAGGTAGAAGTTGAGCGTATGCAGGTCACCGTGGATGTCTGCCGACGAACTCTTCGCGGCCGCATACAGGTGCTTCACCTGTGCATCATCCAGATCGAATTCCTGTTTTAGAATCCGCGCAAATTCGTGCTTCTCCTGCGCATCGACATGTTGGTCCGCACTGATCACGTGATATAACACCGAGGCCAGCGAACTATGCAGTATTTCGTCGTCAGGGTGCTCGAAAAGCTTGCCTTCGTTCTTCAGCGAGTCAAACCAGTGGGTCAATGATTCAAACATAATCAGTTACCATATTGTTGGATCAATGCAGCGCGGGGGGACCTCCTCCCGCCATCAAAGCAGATTACGACAACTCGCCACATCCACTTTTGACTTGCATCAACCGATTTAAAAAATCCCGCTCCGCTTCAATGCCATATATTCATTAATCAGGGTCGAATGCATATGTGCCGGAGCTGTATCGGCGACGATAATACTATCGCTGCGCAATTGAGTATACATGGCCACCTGCTCCTGCAGATGATGGCTAACACCGCAATATTTCAGGGCATCGTCCATGGAGACAACCTCGGCGGCCAGGGTATCGGTAAGCACTTGCTGGCGCATCGAGGCCACCATCACCAGGTGATGCTGCGCCAGCAGCCTGGCGGCATTGACCATATCGTCGCGATCCTGCGGTTCGAGCGATGAAATCAGGATGATTAGCGAACGGCGCGATTGGCGGGCCATCAATTGCCGGGCGACTTCCAGGTAATCGCTGGTTGCGGCCGAACTATCCAGATCATAGATCTGATCCAGCAGGTGACTGATCTGGAAACGGCCCTTGACCGGCGCAACCCAGCGCGATTGTCCGGCAAAACTGAGCAGGCCAACACTATCGCCCTGGCGCAAGGCGACAAACGCTGAAATCAACAGCGCATTCAGCGCATGGTCAAAATGGCTGATTTCGCCATCTTTTGCGCGCATGCGGCGACCGCAGTCAAGCAAAAACACGACCTGCTGATCGCGTTCTTCCTGGTACTCACGGGAAATCGGTTTATTGAAGCGCGCGGTGGCGCGCCAGTCAATCTGACGCAGCGAATCACCGACCCGAAAATCACGTAATTGATGAAAATCGGTGCCTTCCCCGCGGCGCTGACGCAACTGCAGGCCGAGATCCGTGTAGAGTTGATCGCTACCGACAAAAGATGAACGAAACAGCGGCTTGTAGTTCGGGTAAATCTTCGCTCGCCCGGCCTCGCCATAATAAAAATTCTTTTCCCATAGCCCCCAGGCGGATGTCACTCGACAACATATTTGTTCAAACTCGGCAAGGCCGCGCCGCTGTGGCGTTATCGTGTAACGCACCTCGGCAAAAGCCCCGGGGTCGATTTCCAGTTTTATCGGCAAGCCTTCGAGATGCAGATGTGCGGGAGGAAAATCGGTCAGCCACAGTTGCAGGCGATGTGGTTCATGATTGGTGACCTTGATGCCCACCCGTTGACGCACACCAAGCGCGAGATGTGGTTCCAGCGAGCGCGTTGCCTCCAATCGGGGTCGCCGCAACGCGTAGCCATCGAGTAGCGCGAGCAACGCCAGCAGCGCAAACCAGCACCAGAATATCAGTTTGACTTCGTAGGCAAGCGGCCACTCGAAGACGGTTGCCGCTGCGGACAACAGGCCGAGCAACAACCAGATCAGTAACAACTGTAGGAGCAGCCGGGATGGTTTCACGAACGTGGCGCGTCGACCTTGTCCAGCAGATTGGCGAGAACTTCATCGACACCGAGGCCATCGATTTCTACTTCAGGTGCGAGAATGACCCGATGGCGCAACACCGGTAGAATCATCGCCTTGACGTCATCCGGGGTGACAAAGTCGACTCCGTTGATCAGCGCCAGCGCTCTCGCACAGCGCAACAATGCGATGCTCGCGCGCGGGCCAGCACCGTGAGGCAACAGCGTGGTATCGCGCGTGGCGCGTACCAGTCTGACGGCATATTCGGCGACCCGGTCGTCAACCTCGATGGCGGCACATTGTTTTTGCGCGGCCTCGACATCGAGCAATTGCCGGGTATCATCGCGATCGCTGCCGAAGGATTCCACTGCGTAGCGCGTGGCGATCAACACCTCATCGTCTGCCTGTGGGTAATCGATGTTGATTTTGATGATAAACCGGTCCAGTTCCGCCTCGGGCAGTGCATAAGTCCCTTCCTGTTCGATCGGGTTTTGCGTTGCCAGCACCATGAATGGTTTACCAACCGCCATCGATTTGCCATCCAGGGTGACCTGGTACTCCTGCATGACTTCAAGCAACGCGGCCTGGGTTTTAGCCGGCGCGCGATTGATTTCATCGGCGAGCAGCAAATTGGTAAACACGGGTCCCTGCTTGAGCACAAACTTGCTTTGCGACATATCGAACATGACGTGCCCGGTAACATCGCCCGGCATCAGGTCGGGCGTAAACTGGATGCGCTTGAACTTGCCGCCGATACCGGCCGCCAGGGCCTGCACCAGCAGGGTCTTGCCGAGGCCCGGAACACCTTCGATCAGTACATGACCACCGGCAAGCATCGCGATTAACACCTGGTTGATGACCTGAGATTGACCTATCAGCCGACCGTTTATATGTTCCCGCAAGGCGTTGAGTGCCGCAGAGGTTGTGCTGGTTGAATCATTCATAGTGATTGCTCGATATGTTTTAAAAGTCTTACAGTTTGGACAAAGGATGTTTCGTTGAAATCATTCACGCTGAACGCCCGCGTGACTGATGCCGGGTTGAGATCACAACGTTCTGCGATCAGTTCGTACTGACGCTGTTGATCGACGCGCAAGAATTCTCCCAGCGTCAGGCTGGCACGACGCAGTACACGCCCGCGCAGAGCTGCGACCAGGTACTCGCCATGGCGACGCTGCCACAGGTAATGCGAAATCGAGGAAAAGTACTCCCCCAGCGCGCGTGACTGCGATCGATCACGCGGTACCAGGCGACCGAATCGATAGCCCGTACGCCAGATCCACAGCAGCACCATCAATCCCATGGCGATCAGGAGCTCGCTTGCATTTCGCGCCAGCAAAACCCAGATCGAGTCGCGCAAAACAGATCGTAAAATCGCAAAGTTACCCTCGCCGGAGCTGAGTAACCACAGCAGGTAGGCATGATCGTATTGATCGATCCGGTACGACGTCCAGATGCCGGGATCAGAGATAATGGTTAGCAATCCACTGCCGACCTCGAACTGCATCATATGCACGCCATACTCCGAATAAGACCAGCTGAAGGGTTGATGGACAGTGTCACTGTCGGCGTCCGCAATGTACGGCTGGGATAAAATCTTCGAGTCGTTGAAAGCGACTTGAAGCACGCCGGTATCATTATCGAACTTGACCTCGGTGATCGCTTCTTCCGCCTCGTCGGGGGAGCTGGCGATCTCCTCCCTTGATTTGCCATCCTCGATCTGGCGATTGTATTCGCGCATGGTTTCACTGAGCGAGGTTTCCTCCTTCGCTTCCTCAGTCTCGTATTCCCGCCATTCGACCTCGACCGAGAGCTCCTTCAACAACAGGTCATCGCTATGGGCTACCGTATCTGCGGTGTAAATCACATTGCCACCGACGTCAAGCCAGTCCATCACCTGTTGCAGCTGACGCGGAGTCTGCACCTGGTTGGCATCACTGAAAAAGAGCGTGCCCAGCGTAGAGAGTTCTTCGAGTTTGAGCAGGCTATCGACATCGGTTACTTCAATGCCACTCGCGCTGATGAACTTCTGTGCCGCGAGGTAAGGGTTACGCAAGGCATCGATACTCCAGCCCGATTCTTCGGTTTCTTCATAAAACTCGATGCTGGCGTAAAGACCCCAGCCGATAAGACCGAGCAGGAGCCCTCCCAGCACAAGTCTGATCGAGATGCTATTCCTGCGCATCGGATAACTCCGTGCTCCAGCCATCGCAGAGGCTTTGAATAACCTGAGTTTCCGGTTTTTGATGGCCGTAGGCTAGTCGTCGCCAGACGTTGGTCAACTGCCAGAAGTAATCGCTCAGTGAGTCAATGCCGCAGGCCCTGACCAGCGCGGCACACTCCGCCTCGGTATGACTGGCACGAAACGCGAGTTCATACCTGTCGATGAGACGCGACAGAGAAGCACGATAAAGCAGGCTTAGTGCTTCCCGATAACCACCCTCGCCCCAGATGCGCATTACCTGCGCGGGAACATCCGCAGGCAGACTTTGCGGGGTAACGTCCAGACCGAACAGCACTTGCGGAGCATCTTCTTCGGGCACAGGTCGAAGCAGTCTCGCCAGAGGCCCGCGAAAGCGTCGCAGCAGGTATAGCACCAGGCCGGCAAAGACTACTACCAGAATCAGCTTGAGCCAGGTGGCAGCATTGCCAAGACCGTCAGACCATTCACCGTTTTTCTCGAACCATTCAATGACGTCGATAATCCACTCGGGGAAGGATTCGTCTTCCTCCTGGTCCCAGTTCTTGAAACGCCATTTACGCACGTTTCTTTGCTGGCCGAAATCTTCTCCCTGCAACACTGACTCGATCAATTGTGCAGCGGATGCGCGATCATGTCCGCTCGCGGCCTCAAGCGTACCCGGCGTGACCAGAGTTAACAGGCCAGCGAAAAAGATCGTCACGGTCAAACCCGCTGCACGCGCGGCGGATGATCGTTTGCGGTTGGCAATGCTGCGGAAGCTGATTTCGATATCCCAGGCCTCGAGTTCGATTCTGCGATTCAGATACAACGCAAATCCAGCCATCGTATGAAACGGCATCACCAAAGTAATTGCGGCGATACCTGCCAGGGTATAAAGCCATTCGCCGGTCAGCGTGAGGTCGCCGAAGGAATCGTAATACCTGATGCCCAGCGCGTCCGGTGTAAAAAAGTCAACCATGAGCAGAATGCTATAGGCCAGCAGAAGTTCGGCACAGAAACAAACAAACTGGTTGCCCAACGCGACATCGCTGTATTTACCGTGAAGTACGCGCAAGCGTTGACGGCGCGCGCTCGATTTCAGATCCTCGAGTACCGTGACCGGGTTATTGAAGGCACGTTGCAGCGAAAATCGCCGCCACAACAGCCATGGCAGAATATCGTTGAGCGGTAAGGTCTTCATCTTGGCCCAGATTTCCGGTTCTTCATCGAACAGCATGCGACTGGCGATAAACAGGGGCAGGCGCTCCCAGAAAGGTTTTAACCACCACACAATCAGCAGCACCCAAAGCGGGCTGTGCGAGAATACCAGCAGCAACACAAGCGTCAGTGGCAGCAGCGGTAACAGGCCGGCGAGGTAGAGCCGACGCCACCAGGCCTGCGCCATCAGGAAGCCGAGATCGACCGCCTGCCAGCCCGAGCGAATACAGGCGTTAACCTGCAGTTTATCGAGATTCATGACGCCGTCCCGAAAACGAGTAAAGCAGAACCAGCACCCACAGCACCGCACCTACCGAGTACTTGACTGCAATCGTCAGGCTGGTGCTCGAAGACCAGAAGGCTTCCAGGAAGGCGGCAATAATGAGCATCAGCACGATGCCGTACAGCATCGGCACAACATCGCGGCCGGCCTGGCGCAGCGAGTCGAGCCGCGACGACTGACCGGGGTGCAAGATGGCGTATCCCAGCCTCAGCCCGGCAGCGCCGCTGAAAACGATCGCGGTTAACTCGAACGAGCCATGGCCAACCACAAACGGGTAAAAGGTATCGACATAGTCGAGGCGGGTTAAGTGTCCGGCGATACTACCCATGAACATGCCGTTGAAAAACAACACCAGCAGCGTGCCGATACCAAGCACCATACCGCCGGCAAAGCAGCGAAACGCGACGCTGATATTGTTCTTGATATAAAAACCGAACATGAAAATATCGGTATCGGCTTCGCGTTCACGGCCGAGTTTGCGCGCTTCGGGATCGTACATGCGTTCTACCCCGCGCACCTGGGACGCTTCCAGCATGCTGTATACCGCGTCCTCATCGACGTAGGTCCAGGTACCGGCGATCATCCCGGGCAGTACCATCACCAGAAACGACGCCAGGATGAAATAGCGATGGCGATAGATTGCCAGTGGAAAATCGCGTTTGAAAAAAGCGTAAAAATTGAGCCTGGTCTCCGCGCGGTAGCGATACAGTTCACGATAAACTCCAAGCACAAGATTATTCAGCCGCTCGACCAGCGCGGCGTCATAAAGCCGTTCCTTGGCCAGCGCCAGGTGCTGGCACAGCAGCATGTAATGCTCCGCCAGTATCTTGCTGTTATCACCCCGTGACGGATTTTCCAGTGAGTCTTCAATTTGCTGCCAGACTTCGCCGTGCTCTTGCTCGAAGAATTGCTGTTTCATCGTAATCCCAGAAACCAGGCACCGATACGCTGCAACTGCTCTACCCCGTTATCAGACTTGTGATGGGTTACACCTTCGAGAATAGCGGCCAGTTCCTGTTGGCGAGGTTCGGAAAGCTGCTGGCTGCGCTGCAAAAAATCGACGATGGATGACTGCTCGTTACGCAGTAAAGAAGTGGCTGGCGCCAGCGGCAGAATGTCCTTCATTGGCGCGGGTTTGGCCGATTCGGCCACGCTGATAACCAGGGTTCCCGCTGCCATGTCTCCAAGCCGCTGGAAACGTCCATTCGACAACATGGTGACCAGTCCGACCAGGTAAAACAGGGGCAGGAAATCCACCGTGCGTAACAGGTTTCGTACCATCGAAGTGCCGAGGGTAACCGGACTCAGGTCATCGTTAATGACGGAAATTGCGAGCAATCGCTTGCCCGGTGTCTGACCTCGCATATACACCTCGAACAGCACCGGGTAAAGCCATTCGATAATGAACAGAAAAATCAGGAAAAATCCGCCGCCCAGACCGAAGCTGCCGAATGGAATCGCCAGTATCGACAGGACGAAAATGACAATGCCCCGAATCGCAAGGTCTATGGCAAAGGCAAAGAATCGTGGAATAGGTCCTACAACCTGGGCTTCGAGGTTGATACCACCAGGAATCTCGACCCGATAACGTGTATCCAGCAATAGCTTTCCTCAATCCGCGAGGGTTTGAGCCTCGGCACCAAACAACTTGAAATATATCATCGAGTACGCGAGAGCGGTCCAGGGCACTACCCATATAAGGGGAATACCCAGCGGGATGGTGCCCAAAATCATGAGTAACACGACCAGCAGCAGAAAACCGGTTGCCCGGAACCAGATTCTGGTTACCGCCTTGCGCGACACCTCGAGCGCCTGCCAGGCAGTCATGTCTTTTTCGATCATTAATGGCAGCGAAAACATATAGGCGAACGTCAGGTAGATGCCGGGAAGGATGAGCAGAATATAGCCGAGCATGATCATCAATGTCATCAGGACATACCAGAGAATGGCGCCCGGAATTCTATGGAAGTAGCTGAAAACAGTACCAGCGGAAACGGTTTTCCCCTGTGCGTGCCGAATGCCCATGATAGTGATACCGACAATCATCGGCATGGTTGCCGCTATCGCGACTACCTGCACCAGTGACGCGATAATCGCCGCGCTGCCCTCATCCGCACCAGCGGCAGACAATCCGATAACAATGGGAATGCTGATCAGTGCGGCGACTATATAAACCACGAACCAGAGCACGGTGGCAATATGGCATTTGAGCTTGAAACCTTTCAGGTCTCCCCAGGCCTCGCCAAGCGTTTGCAGCATACCGACTTCAATACTTCCCGCAATCGCGTCTTCGATGTTGCCACCGCCACGTTCGGATCGAATATTCAGCGCCAGGTCGGATTCAGGGGTAGCGTATATATCGCCCATGTGTAAATCCTTGATTTTATTGATCGAATGCTAGCTGAGTATAGCAGGATAAAACAGCAATGCCGCGCCGTCCCGGCCTGATGAATAACGACATTCCTGCAACGCGAATTGCCTCGAGGAGTGGCCTGCTGCTACTATGATTTACCGGATTCTGGAGTTATAGATTGGTGGCATATGACCAGTAACGATCCACTGCTGCAGCCATATGTGCTCAAGCACCTGACGCTGCGTAATCTCCATGCCGCAATCTACGATGCCCTGAGGCTGGCAAGGATATTTGAAATAAGGCGCACCTGCCGTGTCCAGAAAAACCGGATTATCTACTCCCCCGCAAAACTCATGTACGGCCCCGATTAACGATTTGCGGGACAATGCCGATAAGTTAACAAAGCGGCCACCGCAGGTGAATAGTGATGAGCATCACAACCCGTTCAAGCGTAAGTATTTCACAGCTTTTTTTAACCCAAGTGGGCGATGCGTAACAGGTTTGGGCGACGATATGCTCTATCATCAACGAACTGAATCGAGATATTCGAAACGCAAATGAACAACAGCACACCTATAGGAATCGGATTCATGGAAGGCAAGACCTACATTGTCGGTAGAGAGGGGCACATTTACGTGAAAGACCCTTCAGTCAGCAGGCAGCATGCCGAAATCAAGTTTGTCGATGGAAAAATACGCCTGCGCGACCTTAATTCAAGTAACGGCACCTACGTATTAAGAGACAATCAGCGAGTCCAGGTACAGGAAGGGTATGTGAAGCCGACTCAGCCCATAGCGATAGGTCTGCGCCAATGCACGGTGCAAGGCCTGTTGGCCAATGTCGGCGTTCACGCAAGTTATTCCGATGCTGACGGACTTACCATCGTACTCGAAAAACAGGCCTGACTTTACGCCACTGCAGCGGCCTGCAAACAGATATATTCAAGCGCCAGTTGTGCCGCGATCAACGCGGTAATTTCGCTGTGATCGTAGTCGGGAGCAACCTCGACCACATCCATGCCGACAAACTTTATCCCCTCGAGCCCGCGAACTATCTCAAGCGCCTGATTGGACGTGAGACCTCCGGGCACGGGCGTACCGGTGCCCGGCGCATAGGCCGGATCGAGGGCATCGATATCGAAAGTCAGGTAAGCACTGCCAGCGCCCACGCGACGCTTTATCTGAGCGATGGTTGCATCGATTCCCTGGCGATGAACCCAGGGTGCATCCAGCACCAGGAACTGGTCTTTATCCTTATCGTAATCGGTGCGGATGCCGATCTGCACCGACTGCAACGGATCAACCAGGCCCTCTTCGACCGCGCGATAAAACATGCACCCATGGTCATAGGGGTTATCGTTACGTTCGGTATCGGTATGCGCGTCGAAATGAATCAGTGACACGGGTCCATGCTTTGCGGCTACTTCACGCAGAATCGGTAATGACACGAAATGATCACCTCCCATGCACAAGGTCTGTGCTCCCTGCTGCACAATATCCGCAACGCAGGCCTGCGTCTGTTCCACCATCGCAGCGGCGTTGCCATAGCGATAGATCACGTCGCCGTAGTCGACCACGCGTAGACGTTCAAACGGGTTGAACCCCCACGGATACTGCTTCTCCCAGCTTGACATATCCCGGCTGGCCGCTCTGATAGCCGTTGGTCCGAAACGGCTGCCGGGACGGTTACAGACCGCCAGGTCGAAGGGCACACCGAGGACGGCGATCTCGACATCGGCCAGGTCGCGGCTATAGGGGCGACGCATAAACGTGCTGGCACCAAAAAAAGGGGCCTCTCTGGCAGTATCGCTGACGCCGCCCTGCCCGTAAATTGAGTCGGCTGACAGGATTTTCGGATCTGGCATGTTCTGGTCCCCATTCATAGTCTGGATATCTAAACCGGTTTTCGGTCGGACAAGTGAAATTCTAACCGGAATCTGCCTCTTGCATAATCCAGTCGCGGAAAGTGTCGATCGCGGATGCCGGAGCCAGTCCCCGCGGATACACGAGGTGGTAACCGTAGTCATCGAGGCTGACAGGTCGATACTGGTACAGGCGACCCGCCGCTACTTCATCGTCAACGAGAATATCGTAGAGCGCGGCGCCCTGCCCGTCGATCACCGCCTGCACGCGCACATTGGGATCCGGAATAACCAGGTCATCAGGTCCCGGCGACCACTCGATGCCGGCGGTATTAAACCATTCCGCCCAGGCCTCGCTGCCGTCGCGGTCGTGCAGCAGCGTCAGGCCAGGTATTACATTTTCGATACCCTCGACCTCGATGCGCAACCCGGTAGCGCGGCTGGTAGTCAACATCGCCGGACATGGGAAAATCAACTCCACCTCGAAACCTTCTTCATTCCAGTCACCCTTACCCCAGCGTATCGCAAGGTCCAGCTCGTAGGGGTGTAGATCCATCAAATCGATCAGCGGCTGAATGCGCAGACTGATATCGGGATGTTGCGTAATGAAATGCATTAGACGTGGAGACAGCCAGCGGGAGGCAAAGTAAGTCGCCATACCGATCGTAATCCGCTTACTGTCCTGTTGTCTGAGACTGTATATTTTCTGTTCGATACGCTCAAACAGCGGCTGAACCACCTCGAGCAAATCCGATCCTTTCCCGGTTAAAGCCAGGTTCCGCTTTGCACGCGAGAAAACGCGAAACCCCAGTTCGGCTTCCAGTTGCTGAACCTGGTAGCTGACAGCGCCTTTGCTTAGATTAAGTTCCCCGGCGGCAACCCCCATATTCAAATGCTGTGCCACAACGATAAAGCTGCGCAAAGTATCATAGTTTCGAAATCGCATTATCACTGTCTAATATATTTAAACGTTAAGGTCAAATCTTTTGGTTGGCACGGAGGCCTGAATAGCCATAAAATTTTTAGTTACAAATGACCTGAATGATTTTTTCGATCGAATTTATCGTACAAATAATCTAATTGGAGAGAATCCTATGAACGAACTTTCACGTACCTCGGCACTGGCCTCACGGCATACCGAACTGGGTTCAGGGCTGGAAGACTGGAACGGCATGGGTACCGCCTGGAGTTACCATAGCGATCCCAACGACGAACACGACGCAATTCGTGAAGCCGCCGGCATGTTCGACATGTCACCGTTGAAAAAGGTATTTGTGCGCGGCCCCGACGCGGCCAGGGTCGTCGATCACGTCATTACGCGCGACATGACACAGGTTTACCCCGGCAAATCAGCCTATGGCGCAATTCTGACTGAACAGGGAACGGTTTGCGACGATGCGATTATTGCCAACAATGGTGGCGACGAATGGATGCATTGCCATGGCTCGGGCGACAGCATGCAACGTTTGCAGGAGTCCACCGCCGGTCTAAACGTCGATATCGAACTCGACGATGATCTGCATAATATTTCCCTGCAGGGCCCCGCCGCATTGCCGCTGCTGGACGCACATACCCCGCTCGAGCTCAGTGAAATAGCTTACTTCCATCACCAGGCCACCGAATTGTTCGGTCATCCCTGTCGCATCTCCCGCACCGGTTACTCGGGTGAGCGCGGCTATGAAATCTTTGTCGGCGTCGATGCAGTCGGCGACGTCTGGGATCAAATTCTCGGTCACGGGGCGAACCAGGGCGTGATGCCCTGCTCGTTCGCGTCGCTGGACAAGGTTCGCATCGAGGCGGCATTACTATTTTTCGGTTACGATATGACTGCCGAGCACACCCCCTGGGAAGTCGGGCTGGGCTTTACCGTGCATCGCAACAAGGGTGATTTTCGCGGCAAGCAGGTGGTAATTGCCAGCGAAGGCAGGGAGCGCTTCCTCGCGGCCGGTATTTCGGTCGATCATGACGACGCACTTGCCGGCGGGGAATCGTTGTTCCTTGATGGCATGGAAGTCGGCGCGGTAAACAGCCCCTGCTGGTCACATCGACTGAAAAAGTCACTGGCGCTGGTGCATCTGCAACCCGCTGCTACCCGGCCCGGTACGCGACTGCAGGTCAGTAGCGACGATTTTTCAGGCACGGCCACGGTCGAAGTAACGCCGTTTTTCGACGCAGACAAGTCGCGCACGCACGCTTAAGCCAGCAGCAAATGTCACTCGTTACAAGTCGCAGGCGCCGACGCGGCCGGGGTGTTGTCGACATGCCGATCGCACGTGCCGATACCCGGCGCAAAATTCCAGCCTACGAACTGCTCGATGAAGAATCCCTGGTCAGTCTTGAAAACCATGCCGAATGGTTACTGACGGAAATCGGCATCGAGATCCGCGGTGATGCAGAAGCACTACGCCTGTTCAAAGCGGCCGGCGCCAGCGTCGACGGCGAGCGCCTGCGCTTCGATCCCGGACATGTGCAGACATTATGTTCGACCGCACCTCGTACCTACACCATGCACGCGCGTAATCCTGAGCGGAATATCGAGTTCGGCGGCGACAACCTGATTCTGGGGCCTGCCTACGGCTCACCTTTTGTTAGCGATCTGAAGGCCGGACGTCGTTATGGCACGGTCGAGGATTTTCAAAACTTTATCAAACTAACTTACATGACACCCTGGCTGCAGCACCAGAGCGGTACCGTCTGCGAACCGGTCGATGTCGCGGTGAACAAGCGCCATCTCGATATGGTATACGCCCACCTGCGTTATTCGGATAAACCCTTCATGGGTTCGGTAACCGCAGCGGAACGCGCCGAGGACTCACTGGCGATGGCACGGCTCGTATTCGGCGAGGCCTTCATGCAGGACCATCTCGTCATCCAGGGCAACATCAACGTCAACTCACCACTGGTTTACGACGATACCATGACTGGCGCACTGCGCGCCTACGCCGCGGCAAACCAGGGCAACGTGATTTCTTCGTTCATCCTGGCCGGAGCGATGTCACCGGTAACCCAGGCCGCGCTTATCGCGCAGGCGCATGCGGAAGTGATGGTCGGTATCGCGCTGACGCAACTGGTGCGCAAGGGTGCACCGGTGGTCTATGGCAGTTTTTTAACGACGATGGACCTGAAAACCGGCGCGCCCACCTTCGGCACCCCTGAGTCGAGTCTTACCACCATGGCGATTTCACAGCTATGCCGCCGCCTCGGCCTGCCGTTCCGCTGTGGCGGGCATTTGACCGCGTCCAAGCTTGCCGATGCCCAGGCGATGCAGGAATCCGTCGAAACAATGAATCCGGCGATCATGGCGGGCGCAAACTTTATCTTTCAGGCAGCCGGTTGGCTGGAAGGCGGGCTCACGATCGGCTATGAGAAATTTGTCATGGATCTCGATCGCTGCGGCGCGATTCTGCGCATGATACAGGGCTTGGGCATCGATGCTAACGAACTCGCCGCGGATGCTTACCTCGAGGCAGGCATCGGCAGCAACTTTCTCGGCGTGGCGCATACTCTGCGCAACTACCGCAGCGCCAACTATCGCGCCGAGCTCGCGGACACCAGTTCTTTCGAACAGTGGCGCGATGATGGTGGCAAGGATATGCAGCAACGCGCCCATGAGCGCTGCACGCGGATGCTGGGTGAATACCAGCTACCACCAATGGATTGCGCAATCGACGAGGCGCTGCTGGATTTTATTGCGCGCAGGAAAGCGTCGATGACCGACGCCTGGTACTGACAACCGGCTCCGGGCCCGAAAAATCCCGATATCGCCCAGCCTGGCACTTAAGCGGTCACCCGCAGTGCATCTATCTTTCCGGCATCAGGAAATCTGTTACCATTTGAATGGTTTCGATAACGCCCATGTACTTAAAGTCATTCCGCAAAGGCCAGATACTAGCTAGTCACATAGATGTACAACGAAAGAGCAATCAAACAATACTAGCAGGCGAGAGCCTTTCATCAAAAAGGGAACTTCTCTGCGGCCGAAAGAGCCTACAAAAAAGCCTTGAAGATCAACCCCGATTTCGTCGAAGCATATAATAATCTCGCCAATGCTTATCTCGACAGCGGTCGATTCAATAAAGCCTTCATCGAATATCAAAAAGCGCTAAAGCTGCTGCCAGACCACCCCATGTTGCTGAACAATATTGGCAACGCGTTGCTGTTACAGCACAAATTCGAGGCCGCCTTGCCCTGGTTCAATCGAGCTATCAGCAAGGATGCCGACTATGCCGGTGCACATGCTAATTCAGGGGATGCCCTGTGGGGTCTGGGCAGGTCCGTGGAAGCGGTTGCCGCATACAAGCGCGCGCTGCAACTGAATCCCGAACTTGCAGATACCCATTACAACCTGGGTGGACTCCTGACCGAGCTGGGCCAGCTGGATGATGCTACAAAATGTTTCAACGAGGCCCTGAGAATTAATCCCGCCGACAAGAATGCCTACCAGGGACTCGGCAGGGTCAAAAATGAGCAGGCCAACCTGGACGAGGCGGTGTCCGCCTACCAGAAAGCCATCGCCATTGATCCGGACAACGAAGAGTTTTACGAGGAACTCGGGAAAACGTTTAGCGAGCATGCCGAGATTGAAAAGGCGCTATCCGCTTACCGTAAGGCAATAGAAATCAATCCCCGGAATGCGGTCGCTTACCGGGCCCTGGCAAAGCATAAAAAATTTATCGACTACGACGACGATATATAGGCGATGGAGTCCCTTTACGCGCAAAAAGGTCTGCCGCGCGAAAGTAGTATTGAGCTCGCCTTTGCCCTGGGCAAGGCATATGAAGATCTCTGCAATTACGACAAATCAATGGAGTATGTGATCAGCGCCGCCGGCTTGAAGCGCAGCTCGTATGACTACTCAATTTCCGAGTCAAAGGAACAGTTCGATAAAATAAGGACGGTTTTCTCCAGCGATTTTTTTTCTCAGCATAGCGGCACCGGGAGCCCGGAGCAGACGCCGATTTTCATCCTGGGTATGCCGCGCTCGGGCACCAGCCTGGTTGAACAGATACTGGCCAGTCATGCCGACGTTTTCGGTGCCGGCGAAGTAAGTGATTTGAGAGTGGTTCTGGAATCGATAACAGGGTCTGAAGATAAGGAGCCCTTGAGCAAATTTCCCGAAGTAATGACCCGGCTGGATAACCAGTCCTTCACAGACCTGGGTAATCAATATCTCACCAGAATTCGCAGATACTGCAATGACGCAAAGTACATTACCAACAAAATGCCGCACAATTTCCTTTACATTGGTTTTATCAGAGTAATCCTGCCAAATGCCCGGATCATCCATTGCACCCGCGACCCGATGGACACCTGCCTGTCTATTTTCAAAACCCACCTGGTTAGAGGCCACCGCTATTCCTATGACCTGTCCGAATTGGGGCAGTATTACCGCATGTATCTGGAGCTTATGAATTATTGGCAGGATACCCTGCCCGGTTTTATCTACGCTCAAAATTATGAAGAACTTGTCAATTCCCCAAAGCAGCAGGTGCAAAATTTACTGAGCCATTGCGGTCTTCCCTGGGATGACGACTGCCTGAATTTCCACCAGACTCGAAGAAGAGTCGGTACGGCAAGTAGCGCCCAGGTCAACCGCCCGATTTACCATAATTCTGTAAATCTCTGGGAACGATATGCAAAACATCTGCAGCCGTTGAAAACGGCAATTTATGGATGACAATAGAATTCGTTTCATCTCCGGACCACAAAAAGCCGGTAACAGGGGATTAGCGTTCACCGGTATTGCCCAGCCCTTTAACTGCCGGCACCACTAACGCATCGACAATAGTGCAACCTGCCTGATTAACAATCACCGGGTTCAAATCGATTTCGGCGACTGTGTCCGCAAGCACCACCGCCAAAGCGGAAAAGCGGACGATCAGGTCGACCAGTGCCTGGCGGTCGACAGCCGACTGTCCGCGCACGCCGGCTAACAGGCTTGCCAGCTTTGTCTGTTCTATCATCGCATTAGCCTGCTTGTCATCCACCGGGGCCAGTTTGAATGCACGCTCGGCGAGCAATTCGATCAGTACACCGCCACAGGCGACGATCACCATCGGGCCATACTGCGGATCGTTCTTCATTCCCACCGAAACCTCTATCCCGGACGGAACCATTGGCATTACCACCACGCGGTCACCGAGTCGTGTCTGCAGGTCCCGGTAGGCGTCCTCAAGCTGTTGCCGATCCGCGACACCGACCTTGACCCCATCATGGTCCGACTTGTGCGCGATACCTGTCACCGCGGTCTTGAGTACCAGCGGATAACCACAGGTCGCGGCGGCCACGCAGGCTTCGTCGAGAGTCTGCGCGATATGGAATGTCACCGCCGGCAAATCGAAATCCGCCATCAGGCCGAGCGAAGTGATCTCATCGCAAGTTTCCGCTGACGCGAGGCGAGACGACCAGCGGGCGATGGCGGCCTGGTCGAAGTGATTGGCGGACGTAGATACAACTGCTTCTCTTACAGGCTGGTAATTCATCAGGTTAAAGATCGCGCGCAACGCGACATCGATGCCGTTGATGACCGGGATGCCCTGTGCGGTCAGCTCGGCGGCGGTCTGTTGAATGGTGGTGAAGCTGCAGCTGTTGATCAACAGCAGCGGTTTATCGCCGTAAGTCGCAAGCTCTTTAGCAACCTCGAACAATTCCGGGTAGTGCGAAAAGCCATCGCGAAACTCGAACTCAAAACTCAACAAAGCGGTATCCGCATCATCGAGCAAGGCTTTACCGCACTCGAGATACGTCTGGTAGGTGTTGTTGCCGAGCGCTCCCATGCCGTCCATCGGGTTTACCGCTTCGAGTCCGGCCTCGAGATGTTCGCACAACACCCGCGTGGTCTGTGGCGCAATCCGCGCAAAACGAACGCTGTGAACTTCTGCCAGATCGAGCATCTGTTCGCGCATGCCACCCGAATCGAGCATGCTGGCGAGGCCGCCGGCTACGACCCGGAAACCGGCCGCGAACAGCATCGCGGTAATTATCATTTCATCGGCATCGTGGCACAGAATCGCGCCATGACGTTCGCACACCGCGACGAAAGCTTCGTAATCGCCGACAATTGCGCCAGAGTGACTTGTCGCCAGCCGAGCCGATTTCTCGGTACGGCCGAGACGTGTGATCAATACCGGAATCGACCTGCGGTGCGTCCTGTCCAGCGCCGCGAGGAAGGTCGGCACATCGCGTACGGCCTCCAGCACAATCGCTATTACCCGGGTGGAGCCCTGTTCGACCAGGTAATCCATGTAATCGCCGACGCTGGCATTGATCTCCTGCCCGCTCGCGATGACATAGTTGAAACAAAACCGCGCGTCATTGTTGGCCAGGTAGGTCATTCCCGAGCCCGAATGCAGGATCAGGCCGATATGGCCTGCAGGCCGGTCCGCGGGCGGGCTATCGAAACTGATCAGTATATTGCGGTCATAGTTGTAAAATCCCATCGAATTGCCGCCGCAAACCGGAATGGCCGCCTGCCGCGCTTTGCGGCGCAGACGTTCGGGTAATTTGGGCTCGGGATCATCTGCCAGGTAGTTCGCGGCATAGATAACAATACCACCGACTTTCAGCGTCATCGCCTGGTCGAAACTCTGCTCTAAGGCGAGGCCGCTGATAGCGTAAACCACCAGGTCGGGAACCACCGGCAAATCGTGCAGCGAGGCATAACAGGGCCGCCCATGCAGACTCTGGTATTTAGGATTGACCGAGTAGATTTCTCCCGCGTAACCGCCATCGGACAATTGCCGATGGGTGCTTGCCGCCAGGCTACCGACCCGCGCGGAGGCACCGACGATGGCAATCGATTGCGGATTCAGTAAGCGATCTAACCAGTGCGCCATGAGCTGAAGTAATCAGTGAATGCGGCGCGATTTTTACATATATTGCGGTCATTCACACATAATTTTCGGGTGTTACCATGAGCGATCCAGTACGTGTAGAAACTTACGATCAAATTGTCGAAATCACCATCGACCGTCCGCCGGCCAATGCAATCAATGCGGAAGTTTCGAACGCGGTTTACGCCGCCCTGTCGATGCTGCAACAGGATAATGACCTGCGCGTCGGCATCATTACCGGCAGTGGCGAACGTATCTTCAGCGCCGGCTGGGACCTGAAAGAGATTGCCGCTATCGATAACAACGAGGAGGCTGTCAACAGCGCTTATACCTGTCCGGGCGGATTTGCCGGGATCAGCGAGTTCTGGGGTTTGAAGAAGCCGGTGATCGCGGCGATTAACGGCATGGCCGTCGGTGGCGGCTTCGAAATCGCGCTGGCGAGCGACATGATCGTCGCTGCCGATCACGCCGAGTTTTTTCTGCCAGAAATGCAGCGCGGTTTCCTCCCCGATGTCGGTGCAATTCAGATTCTGCCTCGCCGTGTGCCTTACAACGTGGCGATGGACCTACTCTACACGGGGCGGCGCATGGACGTAACGGAAGCCCGGCAATGGGGCCTGGTGTGTCGCGTTTGCCCCTATGTCGAACTCATGGATACGGCGCGCGAACTCGCCCGAGAAGTAGCTCGAGGAGCACCGCTGGCACTGCAGGCGTTAAAGGAGGTCGTACCGGCGATTTACAACCTGCCGATGCCGCAGGCTTTTGCCGCAACCAAACCGGGCAACGAGGAGCTGCCCATCTACCAGAAAATGCTGATGTCGGAGGATTTCATGGAGGGCCCGCGAGCCTTCGCCGAAAAACGCGCGCCGGTGTGGCAGGGGAAGTAAACCCCGGCTCGATACCTCATTGGTCCGTGCAGCTCGTGTTACGGCAGCATTTTACCGGGGCCATCCTTCAATGGTGCTTGCTCGACGAATTTAATTAGTCATCCCGGCCTCCGAGCCGGGATCTCGCAAAGGTGGCACCGTTGCGAGATTCCGATACGTCAACCCGGCATACGCCAGGGGCCACTTGCGTGGGCATGACAGTAACGATTCCAGTCATTCCCGCGCAAGCGGGGATCTTGCAATGGTGGCATCGTTCTGAGATTCCGATACGTCAACCCAGCGTACGCTGGGGGGCCGCTTTCGAGGGAATGACTGAGGTAATTGCGGGAATGACAAAAGTGGTGGTTTTGGGGTCAGGCGGCTGGCGATTGTTTTTGTCCGAGACGGGAATGAATCGATACACAGTACAACAGGATAAACAGTGCAAACAGGTTCTCCTTCATCTCACCGGTATTGATCGCTTCGGTTTCGAACACGGATAAAATCGGCCTGATCAGGATTACCAGCAATCCGATGGTAACGCAATCCAGGGTCGGCCACTGCCAGTAGAAACGACTGGATTCATCCAGCTTGATGTCGCGAAAATGGCGATACAGCGGCAGTACTACACCACCGATAAGAATACCCAGCGTCAGCAGCGCCCGCGGCACCTGGTCAAACAGAGCATGCACGTTGTGTAAATTGGTCTCCTCCTGATCGTTCAACTCTTTCCAGGTCTCACCCGTGCCCCAGCCGAACATGTGCTGACCGTAGGATATTTCTTCCAGCGCAAAATAAGCGGCACCCATAATCAGCATAAACAACCAGGCGTTGAGGAAACCGGATAATGCGAGCCGCCGGGACCGTGATAGCGAGGAGATGTTAAAGCCGATCGCAACCACCAGGAATAACACGGTCATATTTTCGATGATGCCAGCCTCGCCCTTGAGCAACCAGTCGCTACCGACGATTGCATACCAGACCAGTGGGAACAGGATGACCAGCAGCGGCAGGCCGTGATACAGAATCAGCTTTCTGCTATTCATCACGCGATCTCGAATAATCCCGCTGCCCCCATACCGCCGCCAACGCACATCGAAACCACGACATATTTAGCGCCGCGACGTTTGCCCTCGAGCAAAATATGCCCGGTCAGCCGGGCGCCGGTCATGCCGTAGGGGTGTCCGATTGATATCGAACCGCCGTTGACGTTGAGTTTTTCATTATCGATTCCCAGGTAATCGCGGCAGTAGATAGTCTGGCAGGCGAAAGCTTCATTGATTTCCCACAGATCGATATCATCGATAGTGAGTCCATTCTTTTGCAGCATTTTCGGGATCGCATAAATCGGGCCGATGCCCATTTCCTCGGGCGCGTTACCGGCCACCGCCATACCGCGATAAATCCCCAGGGGTTGCAAGCCACGTCTTTCGGCCAGCGAGGATTCCATCAGTACACAGGCCGAAGCGCCATCGGACAGCTGACTCGCATTGCCCGCGGTAACCGACCCGCTCTCGATAACAGGATTCAGCCCGGCAAGACCTTCCTGAGTAGTTTGCGGTCGATTACCCTCGTCCTTCGACAGGGTCGTATCGCTGTAACTGATTTCACCGCTTTCCTTGTCCTTGATGGCCCGGGTTGCCGCAAACGGGACGATCTCGTCATCGAAGGCGCCGGCCTGCTGACCTGCAGCAGTACGCATCTGCGATTGCAGCGCATACTCGTCCTGGGCTTCTCGCGTTATTTCGAATTTCCTGATCACGTGCTCGGCGGTGAGCAGCATCGGCATGTAGGCATGTTCTGCGTGAGTGACCACGTTGTCGTCGGCAGTGTCGATAACCCACGGGAAGTACTGGTTCTGTACCGCAGAAATATTATCCTGCCCGCCCGCTACGACGATATCCATACCATCAACCATAATCTGCTTGGCCGCCGTTGCAATTGCCATCAAACCAGACGAGCACTGGCGGTCGATGGTTTGCCCCGATACGGTAACCGGCAACCCCGCGGCCAGCGCTGACAGGCGCGCCACATTCATCCCGGCAGTCCCGGCAGTCAGCACCGCGCCAATAATGACATCGTCAATTTCCTGACCGCTAACACCGGCACGTTCCACCGCGTGATGAATAGCATGCGCCGTCATGGTCGGAGATTTAATGTTGTTGAGACTGCCCTTGAACGCCACCCCGATCGGGGTACGTGCCGTCGATACGATAACTGCGTCTTTCATTGCAAGATATGCCGGTAGTAAAATGTCGCGGCATTATAACTCAGCAAAAGAAAAGGGGGACGCACCTATTTTTCGTATTATGGTTATTATTACCCGGAAAATTGATACGTCCCCGTTTTCTATCCCTCTTCTCCCCCTCCTTCGAAACTATTCTTGCAAAGCCCCGGACAGATCATCGATGACAGCCAGGAGCTTTTCATCGATCTTTGTCTTGTCTGTATAGACCGATTCGATTTGCGCGACAGTCGCTGTAACGACTCCCATTAATCCTGTTTCCTGCTGTTTTGTCAAATTGAGTTTTGTAATCGATCTCTTGATATCGCTCTCCAGCGCCGAAATAATTTCTCCCGAACGGGTCGCCTGTTGCTGGTGGAGATCATTGATACTGCTCAGGTTATCTTGCGTTGTCTGCAGCACCCGCGCCAGTAGCTGGCCGCGCTGTTCAAGCAGCATCGCACTATGCATGGTATTGATTCGAGACTCGAGCGCCTCGATCAAAATTGCGAGGTACTGTTGCACTCGCTCTATTTTATCCTCACCGCAAGGCAGGTTGCGCACCAGAATCGTAGCATGATCAGAGCTGACCGCGAGTCGGGTGCCGAATCTTACGACGCGATCCTGCACGCGCAGGCTGGTCAGGATCTGGCTTTCCATCGGTCGTTCGATATCGTCGCTAAACCAGACCCGATTCTCAGTTTGATCCTGAATCAACAGGCTGCTGTCGAGTTCAAATTCGCGCAGGCAATCGAACACGTTTCTGGCCAGATCATCGAGGCTACTGACCGTCCGGCACCGATGCAGAAATTCGACCACCATACCGAGTTCATCGGTGGCGCTCATATTGTTCATCAGTGCTTCGACAGCCCTGTCGGAAAGCCTCTCCAGTTCCTGTTTACGGCGCTGACTCGCGAGGACGATCTGAATCTTCTTTTGCAGGATTTCTTCGCTGAAAGGCTTGGTTATGTAATCGTCGCCGCCAGCCTCGTAACCCGCCATCAGTTCCGCCTGCGAAGCGAGCGCAGAGACAAATATGATCGGTATTTCGCGGATTCCGCGGCAGATTTGAGTCGGGCACAGGTCTCCAGACCATCCATATCAGGCATATTTACATCGAGCAGAATCAAATCCGGTTTTTGCAGATCTACCTGTTGCAGACAACTTTCGCCCGAATTCACCGTGTTCAACTCGTAACTGTCCTGCAGCAACCCTTCCATGATGGTCAAGTTAACCGGTTCGTCATCCACACACAGTATCAATGCCTTGTTACTCATAAGTTTTATTTTGCAACCACCCAGGTTTGCGACATTTATAGTCGAAATAGCGCTCAAAGAGTAGATAAATATTCCTGCTTCGCGGATGTCCTGTTCTACCAGCTGTCACGCGTCGTATATCACTGAAATTATTGTTTTGTTGACCCTGCCCTCGACCATGCGGAAATTATTGATGAACATCGCTTTACAATCCAGTAAATTCGATCCTTTCACACCATTGACGAAGCGTGTGTAAAATCACGGTACAATTAAACGTTTTCGACTAGACTTGGTCGATACACTTATGCTTTTAGCCGAGAATAACATGCTGGACACGACGGACAATTCGATCGCGGATTGTCAGGCCGACATTTTAAAGGCCATCGGCGCGATCGAAACCATCATCCTGGGAAAGCCGAACCAGATTCGACTCGCCGCCTGTTGCCTGATAGCACGAGGTCATTGCCTGATTGAAGATTTGCCCGGAGTCGGTAAAACCACCCTGTCGCAATCAATCGCACGCGTATTCGGCCTGCATTTCCAGCGCATCCAGTTTACCAGCGACTTACTGCCCGCCGATATTCTCGGGGTATCAATTTTTGATGCTGAAAAACAGGTTTTCAAGTTTCACCCGGGGCCCGTGTTTGCGCATTTCATCCTGGCCGATGAAATAAACCGGGCTACTCCGAAAACCCAGAGCGCGCTGCTCGAAGCAATGGAAGAAAGGCAGATAACGGTCGAGGGTTCGACCTATCCATTAGACGAGCCCTTCTTTGTCGTCGGCACCCAGAACCCGCTCGATCAATCGGGGACCTTTCCATTACCGGAATCCGAGCTCGATCGTTTCATGATGAGAATTACGCTAGGCTATCCCGACCAGGAGGCAGAACGCGCTTTGTTAGCGGGCGGTAATCCACGGGCGCGCCTGTACGAAGTAAAACCGGCAGTCAGCATCGAGCGCTTTATCGAGATTCAGTCCACGGTCGACAAGCTTCATTGTTCGGAACCATTACTGCATTACGTATAGAACCTGATCCAGTCAACGCGCAATCCGGGTCTGTTCGTCTACGGCATTTCACCGCGCGCCGGGCTGGCTATAATACAGTCCAGCAAAGCCTGGGCACTGATGGATGGCCGCGGCCATGTGGAACCGGGCGACGTTCAAGCGGTATTCGCCGCGATCGCCGATCATCGCCTTACGGCTTCCGAACAACACAGTCGACCGACATCAGAGCTGATCAATGACCTGCTCGAACAGACTCCCATCCCCTAGACAACCATAATGTTGTCGGCGGCACTACCGCGACCGATCCGTCGCTACTTCGACAACTGGTTCGACGCACACAATCCCCCTAGCCGGGATGCCATTGTGCTGCATAACCGGAGGCTTTACATTCTGCCAACCCGCTTCGGATACCTGTTTGCGATGATGCTGCTGTTACTGTTTTTCGCAGCGATTAACTATCAGAACAGCATGGCATTTATTCTCACTTTCATGCTGATCTCACTGGGAATAATCAGCCTCTGGTACACGCACAAGAATCTGCTCGAAATCACGGTAAATCTACAAATACCCCGCCCGGTCTTCTCTGGTGAATCCTGTGAACTAAAGTTTGAAGTCAGCCACTTCAACCAGTCACGACGTTTCGCGATCGGTATCCAGTACGCCGGCGAAGCACCGGTTTACCTGCGACTCGAACCTGCGGGCAGCACGGTAGCGAAACTCAAAATTCCGGCAGCGCGTCTCGGGCAGTTCAAACCGGCCGGGATTACCGTGTTCACGCGTTATCCGACGGGCCTGTTTCACGCCTGGGGATGGCTCAAGTTCGATTTGCCGATACTCATCTACCCCCGTCCAGCGGCACGCGCCAAACTGCAGCATTCGATGGTCGAACAATACGATGGCCAGGTTTCGACCAGCACCATAGAGGGTGATGATTTTGCCGGCCTGCGCGAACATCGCGAAGGCGAATCGCTGCGGCATATATCATGGAAAGCCTACGCGCAGGGCCGGGGCCTGTTGACGAAGACGTTTCAGGGACAGGCCAGGCCGACCTTCTGGATCGACTGGGAACAGCTCAACGAGGGCTCAGTTGAAGACAGGCTGAGTTACATGACGGCACTGGTGCTGGCCGCGGAAAATCAGGAGCAGAAATACGGACTGCGCCTGCCCGGTACAACCATTGAACAGGGTTTTGGCAACGCCCATAAGCATATCTGTTTACAGGCGCTCGCCACTTACAGTCAAACAGATTGGAATCAGGAGCTCGAGCTTGAACCCAGCTAGCCTGAATCTACCGATAAAATCGATTTCGCAGGAGATGGCCACGCGATCCAGCATTTTTGCGGTCTGCTTTTGCTTTATGTTTGCGATTGCCCCGCATTTTCGCAACCTGCCAATATGGGTCAGCCTGCTGGTTTTACTGGCCCTCGGATGGCGTTGCCTGGAAAATATCGGCAAGATCGGGCCGTTTCCAAAATGGCTGTTAGTACTGCTGGTACTGATCGGCGGTATAGGCGTTTTCGCCGAGTACTGGACCATAGTCGGTCGCGACGCCGGCCTGGCCATGTTAACCGTAATGACTTCACTCAAGTTCCTCTAAAGCCGGCGTCACCGCGATATGCTTATCCTGGTTTTCTTATGCTACTTTTTGATTGCGACCCATTTTCTGTTCTCCCAGAGCATAATCATCGCGTGCCTGATGTTCGCTACCCTGATTGTCATTACCACGACCCTGGTAACACTGAACCAGCGTGAAGAAAATATTTTGTTTAGGGAGTTGCTCAACACCGGCATACGCCTGGTGTTGCTGTCAGTTCCATTAATGTTGATTCTGTTCATCCTGGTGCCGCGTGTACCCGGCCCGCTGTGGGGGTTAACCAGTGAACAGCGCGGGGGCATCACCGGCCTGAGCGAACAGATGTCTCCTGGTAAAATCAGCAACCTGATCCGCAGTAACGAGGTCGCCTTCAGGGTCGATTTCAAAGGCCGCATCCCCGCACAAAGCAAGCTTTACTGGCGTGGTCCGGTGATGGCCAAATACAACGGCTACCGCTGGTCGCAGGAACTCAGGAAGGGGGTGCGTCGCTTTACTCTGAATGCCTCGGGTTCCAGGATTGAATACACCGTAACCCTCGAGCCCAATGGCAAACCATGGTTACTTGCATTGGACATTCCGTCGAAACTGAATCGGCACAGCATCATGAACGAGGATTTTCAGCTCATCAGCAAGAAAAAGATCAACGATCTGCTGCGCTACACGATGGAGTCACGGCTTGATTATCAGTTTGGTTTAAACGAATCGCCTGACTATCTGGAGCAAACGCTCGAGTACCCTGACATTCTGAACCCGGAGACGGTAGCACTGGGCAAGTCGCTGGCGGCCCGCTTTGAACGCAGCGAAGATATCGTCAACGAAGTATTGAAAATGTTTCGCGAAGAAGAGTTTTTTTATACTCTGAAACCCCCTGTTCTCGGCAAAAACGTGGTTGACGAATTTCTGTTCAGCAGCCGGCGCGGTTTTTACGAACATTACGCCGGCAGTTTTGCGCTACTGATGCGCGCTGCCGGAATCCCCGCGCGCATCGTTACCGGTTACCAGGGTGGTGAGTACAACAGAGTCGGCAACTACCTGATTGTGCGCCAGTCGGATGCCCATGCCTGGACCGAGGTATGGATTGAAAACCGGGGCTGGCTGCGCGTAGATCCGACTGCAGCGGTTTCTCCGGACCGGATTGAACAGGGCATAGATAGTGCACTATCCGACGAAATTTCAGGCTTCCGCATCCGCAATCGAAATCCGATTTTCGGCAACCTTCTCTACAGCTGGGACAACCTGCAACATGGCTGGAACGACTGGGTACTGAATTACGATCAACGCAAGCAGATGACCTTTCTCAACCGGCTCGACCTGGGTATCGAAAACTGGTCCGATATGGTGTTTGCATTGGTTTTCTTACTGCTGAGTGTAACCGGCCTGTACTGGTTTATTGCCTGGTACCGCGAGCGCCCACCAAAGCCGGCAGCCTACGAAATCCTGTTTAACCGATTGTTGGAAAAACTGTCCAGGTGCGGATTCCATAAGGCTCCGGCCGAAGATACGCGACATTTCCTGCTACGCGTAACGCAACGGGATTTCCCGCAACGCGAGCTATTGGCGAGAATCGTCGAACTGTACAACCGCATAAAGTATGGTCGCCAGGCCAACTCCCAGTCGGCGCTTAAAGACATGCGCTCGATGATCGACTCGATCCGTATTTGAAACTACCCCGTTTCCACAGCAACTAATCATCCATCAATTACCGCCCGTGAACCCTCGGGGTCAGACCCCCTCGAAGAAACACCCTAGTTAACAACGATGATATCGAGCGGTGCGCTGCTCAGGCGCTCGCAGCCATCCTCGGTGACACGTACCGTGTGCCCCAGCGTCATCGCATGCTGGTTTTCCGAGTTGACGAAAATCATGTGCATGAAAAACACCATGTTCGGTTGCGCCAGCAAAGGGTTGCCGTGATAAAGCATCGGCCAATCCATCCAGGTGGGGGTGAACGTGGTGCCCAGCGAATAGCCGCAGGCATTGTAGCGGTGTTTTTTCAGGCCATTGGCGTCGGCAACGCGAGCATGCGTATCAAACACTTCACCGATCGCGACTCCGGGGCGCAGGGTTTGTTCGCAGGCTGACAGGGCTTCGCTGGCAATTTCGTGCATACGCAGGTGCTCCGGGTCGGGCTCGCCGATAATAATCGTGCGCATCATTGCTGCATGGTAGTGACGATAAGCACCCGCCCATTCCAGGGTCAGCTGATCCCGGTCCTGTAAATGCTTACGCCCGGAAAAATATCGACATAACAACGCATCCTGGCCGGCACCGATGATAAATTCGTTACCCGGGTAATCGCCGCCACCGGAGAAGATTGCAGTGTGCATTGCGGCGAGAATATCTCCCTCCCATGCGCCCGGTTGAACAAGCGGAAGCGCTGCCTCGAGCGCATCGTCGGCGAGCTCGGCAGCGCGGCGCACGTACTCGATTTCTGTTTCGCTTTTAATCACCCGATGGCCGGTAACAAGATCGGAGGCGTCCTCAAGCTGGCAGAAACCGCTAATCTCATGCTCCAGCTTTCGCCACAGCGACGCGTTCAGACCATAGGCATCAAATTCAATGCCCAGGGTTTCTCCACGCAAGTCATATTCCTCAAGCATCTCCACCAGTTGGCGGGACGGATTGCTGTCGGCCTGGTCCGTCCAAACGCGAATATCCTCGATCACCGAGGTATGTTGTGCCTGGCGCAGATCGGGGGCACGAGTTAACAGGGCCATACGGCCGTCAGCACAAAGTAAAAGGCACTGAAAGAAACAGTAACCAAAGGTATCGTAACCCGTCAGGTAGAAGCCGCTTTCCTGTCGAAAGCACAGCAGGGCATGCAAACCGCGTTGTTGTAGCTCGGCACATACCCGTTCCCGTCTCTGCGTGAGTTCTTTACTGTCAAAATGGATTGCCATATATTGCTTCCGGTTGCTCTAAACGGCTTCAAGCTCCGAAGTCCTGAAGTATTGCTCCTTGATATCGCTGATTTCATCGCGTACTCGCGCCGCCTCCTCGAATTCAAGGTCGCGCGCATGTTCGTACATGCGGGTTTCCAACTGCTTGAGTTTGGCATTCAGTTCCCTGGCGCTGAGCTGGGCATAAGCCTGCGTGGATTCGGCAACGCGATCGAGACGGATCCTGCCGCGCCCCGTTTTAGCCGATTCGCCGAGGTCCATCACGTCGGTGACACGTTTGACGATGCCCCGCGGCGTAATATTGTGCTCCTTGTTAAACAGCAACTGCTTGTCGCGCCTGCGGTCAGTTTCCGCGATCGCGCGCCCCATCGATCCGGTGATTCTGTCCGCATAGAGAATCGATTTGCCGTTGATGTTTCGAGCCGCGCGCCCGATGGTCTGTATCAGGGCCCGATCAGAGCGCAGAAAACCCTCCTTGTCGGCGTCCAGAATCGCGACCAGCGATACTTCTGGCATGTCGAGCCCTTCGCGCAGCAGGTTGATGCCGACTAGCACGTCAAACTCCCCCAGGCGCAGATCACGGATAATCTCCATGCGCTCTACCGTGTCTATATCCGAGTGCAGGTAACGCACGCGCACGCCATGCTCGGCAAGGTAATCGGTCAGATCCTCGGCCATGCGCTTGGTCAGGGTAGTAATCAACACCCGTTCCTCCAGCGCCACGCGCTTGTTTATTTCGGAGAGCACATCGTCGACCTGGGAGGTCGCCGGACGCACTTCGACAACCGGATCGACAAGGCCGGTCGGGCGCACCACCTGTTCAACCACAGCGCCGCTGAATTTCTCTTCGTAATCTCCCGGGGTTGCCGAGACAAAAATCGTCTGTGGTGACACACGCTCGAATTCATCGAAGCGCAGCGGCCGGTTATCAAGTGCCGACGGCAGCCTGAACCCGTACTCGACCAGGGTTTCCTTGCGTGAGCAGTCACCCTTGTACATACCGCCGATCTGCGGCACCGAGACATGGCTTTCGTCGATGAACAGTAAACAATCCGCGGGCAGGTAATCAAACAGCGTCGGCGGGGGTTCGCCCTCCTGGCGTCCGGACAAAAAGCGCGAGTAATTTTCGATACCGCTGCAATAGCCCAGTTCGCGCATCATTTCGACATCGTAGTTGACGCGCTGTTCAAGACGCTGTGCCTCGACCAGCTTGTCGTTCTGCTTGAGCACGGCGAGGCGCTCGACCAGTTCCTCTTTTATTTCACCGATGGAGGCAAGAATCACTTCACGCGGCGTGGCGTAGTGGGTCTTCGGGTAAATCGTAATCCGTCTGACGTTTTGACTGATCTCCCCGGTGAGCGGATCGAACAGGCTAAGTTTTTCGACCTCGGTATCGAACAGTTCGATACGCACCGCCTGGCGTTCAGAATCGGCCGGGTGCACGTCGATGACCTCTCCGCGCACACGGTAGGTACCGCGCTTGAGCTCGATATCATTACGCGTGTACTGCAGTTCAGCGAGACGACGCAAAATACTGCGCTGGTCGATCTCATCGCCAACCACCAGGTGGAGCAACATTTTGAGGTAAGAATCCGGGTCACCAAGGCCGTAGATCGCCGACACCGAGGCCACGATAATAGTATCGCGACGCTCCATCAGCGCCTTGGTCGCCGACAATCGCATCTGTTCGATATGCTCGTTGATCGATGCATCCTTTTCGATGAAGGTGCCCGATGCAGGAACATAGGCTTCCGGCTGATAGTAGTCATAATAGGAGACGAAGTACTCAACCGAGTTGTGTGGAAAAAACTCCTTCATTTCACCGTACAGCTGGGCCGCGAGGGTCTTGTTATGCGCCATAATTATCGCCGGGCGCTCGAGTCGCTGAATAATATTGGCCGCGGTAAAGGTCTTGCCCGACCCGGTCACCCCGAGCAAGGTCTGGTGCATCAGACCATCCTCGATACCCTGCACCAGTGCATCGATCGCCTCGGGCTGGTCCCCGGCGGGTTCAAACCGGGTTTCGAGCTGGAATTTCTTGGCCATTCAATTAATTATTTTAATGATAGACGTGCTGTACAGGTGGCAATGGTTTCGCCTGATCCTTAGTTCAATCAACAGGACGGGTTAACCGTGATTGCTGATAGATCAAAGTACGTATGCGCAATACGACAATCCCCCACTTTAACAGTTTCAAATTTAGCTAGCCAGCTCCGTGCCGAGGGGTGCCAGGTGATCGGCCTCGCAGCCGGCCAACCCGATTACAAAACCCGGGATCATATCCGGCAGGCCAAGTCGAAAACGGCGTTCGAGGATGAAAACGAACATGGCACATACCGGTAATCAAACTTACCGGCCACAACGACTTCGTAATCGAACACTTACTAAATTATCCGGCATACCGAATGCCAGCTGTGTGCGAGTAGAATCCTGTGCCGGATGTGCGCCCTGCTTCAAATCTGGCTGGTCAACCGTTTTGCCGCTCGATGAACTCAGACCACTGGATCGGGGTTCTCAGCAGTTGATAAATCTGGTTGCTGTATTTTTTTTATTCATTTAGTATACGCACCCTCTATTCCCCGGTAGCTCAGTTGGTAGAGCAATTGACTGTTAATCAATGGGTCCCTGGTTCGAGCCCGGGCCGGGGAGCCAAACTCCAAAAAGCCGCTCAAGAGATTTCTCGAGGCGGCTTTTTTTTGCGCCGAAATTGTCATTGAATCAATGACTTCCGGCCCGGACCGGGGCTCCACTTCTCTCTTTCGGGGCAATCAGTTACGTCCATTTCGCCCCGAGACCCATTGACTTATAGTCTCTGGGTCCCCGGAAATCGGCCCCATCGGCCACCGCCCTTCTCGTCGTTTTTCGATGATTCGACCCGGATTCTCCCGGACCGTTGGCCTCCGGGTTGCTCCTCGGGGGTGGTTTGAGGGGATTTCCCGAAAGCGGACGCCGGGGAATCGGCGGTGGGCGGCAGAAGACGACGGTGAGTTCAACTGATCGACGCAACACTTTATCTTTAGATGAAAAGATGAGGTGTT
>Ga0066189_10000013_pt1 | contig 144477 bp, 131 predicted proteins | sample WorMetilPIANOSA1_FD_59454 | JGI IMG/M metagenome (GOLD analysis project Ga0066189, IMG submission 59454) | Marine gutless worms symbiont microbial communities from Max Planck institute for Marine Microbiology, Germany - Olavius ilvae PIANOSA.1... | ecosystem: Host-associated > Annelida >...
GCTTTGATACTCCGGCAGAACGATTTAATGCATGTGTTGCGTCGACCGGTTGAGCTGACATCTGATTTCAGCCACTCGGCAGGCTGGCTACTTGCCGCAACTTTTGCTCACAGCAATTTGTTGAGTTGGCTGAGTCAAATTGATCTCGTCGGTTACCTGAACGAACCTATTGGTGGGGGTGCCCGGCTCTCGGGCATTGACCTTCAACTCTGAGTGACGGCCTTCTGTTCCAGGTGAGAAAGTATTTGTTTGACTACATGAGGATCTTCGATACTGACAATCACCCTAACGGCACTACCGCATGTGTCACAGGTCGATACATCGATATTGAAAACTCGTTTCAGGTGTTGTGCCCAGCTCATGCCGACATGCGGTTCCACCGGTGAGCGCTTATCGCCATTTATCCTGCGTTTGGCTTTCTTATTCACCAGAGTCCAGTGTTTGCTGTTCGGCTCGAAGATGACGCGGGTAGTGCCATTTCGATAGGGTGTAGCCAACGTCAATGTCAGCGTAATAATGAAATCAATGATTCGAAAAAATCAGTGAACTAAGTCACAACTGCATTAGATTTCTTGGTTTTAAGTTATAATATGTTGTTAAGAAAACAAAGCTAGTTGGCGAGAGCTCCCAATATCCACCAGTTACATACTTAAGGTCAAGCATTGTGAATAAACGTATTTTTAATACATCTCTGACAGTTGGATGCCTGTTGTTGTTAGCTACGGGTAATGCAGGAGCGTGGACTATTCAACAATCGTATGATAACGAAAATGTTGGGGCGAAGTGCAATAAATGGGGCTCTTCTCAATCCATTGTATCTAGCGATGAATCGGCAAGTGGCGCTAAATCGTGTAAGCAAAGTATTAATGAAGGTGAAACTGGATTTGGCAAGTGGGGTGGAGTCATAAAATTCCCATCAACATTGCATTCTGGTGATGAGCTTTGGATAAGAATCCGCACATTTTTTCCTAGTGGATTCATCTATACATCATCTCCGGGACATCTATTGAAATTTCTACGTGTTGCCACATTCGATAGTGCTGGCAACGGCAATGGATATAATGACTGGTACATAAAACGAGATGGAGGTAGCAAACCCTTTGGTTTTATATATGAGGGCCGACTGGATTTGGGATGGCACTACCCAGGTACGTCTGCTGATGAGATAAAGGTCATGGTACGTGTGAAACAAATTTTACCTTAAATTCGATACAACTTCAAGCGATGATGGCGGCACATCGAGAATGCGGGCATGGAAAAATGGCGTACTATTAAGGGATATGACAGACAGGGTTACTTTGAAAAAGCAAGGTGGTTATGCAGACAGTACTTATATTTTCACGTATTGGAATCAAGGGTCACCGCAGACACAATCGATGTATGTAGATGACTTGCTAATAACGAATGAAAGGCCTCAAAATACAGATGCTTCCGGAAACCCATTTATAGGCATGGGAGGCTTCGTTGCAGCTCAAATGCCCTTACCACCAATACTTGCCATACAGTGATAAATTAGGGAGACTTGTAAGTGTGACCGTACCCCTGTAATTCGAGCCGCCCTGTATGTGGGATTTCCCTGTAATTCTGGCCCAGGGAGGTCCTAGGATGAAGCGCAAGCGCTATTCCGAAGAAAAAATTATTTCGACATTGAAAGAGCATGAGGCTGGTGCCTCGGTGCCTGATATAATAGCCCTCCGCCACGGTATTGCCGAGAACACGATTTATCGCTGGAAGTCCAAGTTCGGCGGGATGGAAGTGTCCGAAGCCAAACGGCTACGAGAACTGGAGCAGGAAAACGCCAAGCTCAAACGCCTGCTCGGCGAAGCTGAACTCGACAAAGCCGCATTGAAGGAGCGCGTCGAGGGAAAGTGGTGACGGCCGCGCATCGACGTCGGGCCGTGGAACATCTCAAAAATCGTCGATACAGCGAGCGCCGAGCCTGCCGGCTGGTAGGGTTCAGTCGATCAGCTGCCTGGCGTCCATTGAAGGCTCGTCAGGATGAGCCGTTACGATCGCGCTTAAAGAAGCTGGCCGAACGCTATCCACGGTACGGGTACCCGACGCTACACGATATGCTCAAGACCGAGGGCCTGGTCATCAATCCAAAGCGCACCTACCGGCTTTACCGGGAGGAAGGCTTGCAGGTTCGTACCAAGCGACGTAAGAAACTCGTTCGGCCACTGATCCCGATGCTGGTGCCCGATTCGGTCAATCAACGCTGTTCGATGGATTTCGTTTCAGATCAGCTTGCTAACGGCCGTCGCTTCCGGGTACTGAATGTCGTCGATGACTACACCCGCGAGATCGTAGTACAAGTAGTCGATTTTTCGATCTCTGGTTATCGAGTAGCGCGTGAACTGGATCGGCTCGAACGCAAGCTACCGAAAACAATAGTTTGCGATAACGGTCCTGAGTTCACCTGTAAGGCAATGTTCTTCTGGGCAAAGAAAACCGGCACCAAATTGCATTTTATTCAACCGGGTAAACCCACTCAAAATGCATTCGTCGAATCGTTTAATGGAAAGTTCAGAGAGTACTGTTTAGATATGCACTGGTTTGCCAGTATCACCGATGCACGATCAATCATTGATGATTGGCGATCGCATTTTAACGATGTCAGACCGCATCGTTCATTAGGCCGAATACCACCAACTGTGTTCGCCAGGCGAGTTGCCTGATATGATTAATTTCCCAGATCAGGTGTGGCTCACATTAAGGGTTACGGTCAATGATAACTATTAAATTATTGTAATAGATGAGAGGTCCGTCTCATAAATAAAGGATGGCTATCATTCGTTATAGTTGAACTGTTGTATAATATCGTCGAATCGGTTAACTGGAAAAAAGATTAAGGATAATTGCCTTGAGTTCATGTATTTTGGGAATATCTGCGTTCTACCACGATAGTGCCGCCGCGTTGATTGTTGATGGTGATATCGTGGCTGCAGCACAGGAAGAGCGTTTTACACGCAAGAAACACGACGCTGGCTTTCCTCTGCATGCCGTAGAATATTGTTTAGCCGAGAGCGGCATAGCATTAAAAGATGTGGATTACATTACTTTTTATGACAAGCCGCTGATTAAATTTGAGCGCCTACTTGAAACCTATCTTTCCTTCGCACCTAAGGGATTTCGATCATTTGTAGCCGCTATGCCGGTATGGTTGAAAGAGAAACTTTTCCTTAAAGATATGTTGAAAAAGGAGCTGGCGGCACTTGGGGACATTGAACAAAAAGAGCTCCCACCGATTTTATTCAATGAGCATCACAAATCGCATGCTGCATCGGCATTTTATGCCAGCCCTTTTGAGAAGGCGGCAGTCATGTGTCTTGACGGCGTGGGTGAATGGGCGACAAGTTCTGTATGGCTGGGTGACGGCAACGAACTAAAACCTCAATGGGAGCTTGATTTCCCTCACTCCCTTGGCTTGCTTTATTCGGCCTTTACTTACTACACCGGTTTCAGGGTTAACTCGGGTGAATACAAGCTTATGGGGCTAGCGCCTTATGGTGAACCAATATACGTAGATACTATTCTCGATAATCTCATTGATTTGAAAGAGGATGGTACTTTCCGTCTTGATATGAGTTATTTTAACTTTGCGACCGGTCTGACCATGACCAACAAGAAATTCTCAGATTTATTCGGCGCTCCCGCCTGCGCCCCCGACTCGACGGTTACGCAAAGGGAAATGGATATTGCACGCTCGATTCAGGTGGTTACCGAGGAAATTATACTGAAAATATGTAACACGGTTTATAAGGAACTTCAAATCGATTACTTGTGTCTTGCAGGTGGGGTTGCTCTCAACTGTGTTGCCAATGGCAGAGTATTACGTGAAGGGCCTTTCAAGGACATTTGGATTCAACCCGCAGCAGGTGATGCCGGAGGAGCAATAGGGGCTTCATTGACCACATGGTACGAATATCTTGAGAAACCGAGACAGGTAAATGGGACCGATTTTATGGCTGGCTCATACCTTGGTCCCAGTCACTCGAATGAAGACATTATCGAGTACCTGGATTCTGTGAATGCTCGTTACGAGAAGCTGGAGGATTCAATATTAATGCCGAAACTTGCAGAGATTCTTGATAATGACAATGTGATTGGCTGGTTTCAGGGACGAATGGAGTTTGGGCCGCGTTCATTGGGTGGGCGGTCGATTATTGGTGATGCGCGCAGCAAGAAAATGCAGTCCACCATGAATTTAAAGATCAAGTACCGTGAGTCCTTCCGGCCTTTTGCACCCGTGGTGAAAGCCGAAAATGTTTCCGACTGGTTCGAAATAGATCGTGCCAGCCCATATATGTTACTCGTTGCTCCCGTAAAAGAAGATAAGAAGATAAAGATGAGTGAAGATCAGGAACAGCTTTTTGGTATCGACAAGTTGAATATACCCAGGTCTGAAATTCCAGCCGTAACTCACGTTGACTATTCGGCCCGAGTCCAGACGGTGCACTCTGAGACTAATCCTCGTTTTCACAGGTTACTGGACGAGTTTGACAAGCACACGGATTGCCCGGTGTTGGTAAATACCTCATTTAATGTGCGCGGTGAGCCAATTGTGTGTACGCCGGAAGACGCCTATCGTTGCTTTATGCGAACAGAAATGGATTACCTGGTTTTGGAAAATGTATTAATTGCTAAAGCTGATCAGCCTGAGTGGAAAGAAAAAGGTGATTGGCGTGATGAATTTGCGCTGGACTAAAGGATGAATATTCCAACTTTAGATAATGCAGGATTACGCAAGTTTGGACTGACCACGGGTGCTATCATCGTGGTTCTGTTTGCCTTCTTTTTCCCATGGGTGTTTGATATGTCGGCTATGCCGAGATGGCCCTGGATAATTGCAGGATTGTTATGGGTGCCGGCATTGTTTATACCGAAGGCGCTGCGTCCAGTTTATACAACCTGGATGAAAATCGGCCATGGTATCGGTTGGGTCAATACTCGTATCATCCTTGGGTTGTTATTTTATGTGTTTGTGCTTCCGATGGGCCTGATTATGCGGTTATTCGGCAAGGACCCGATGGCAAGGAAAACGGATAAATCTGCGTCAAGTTATAGAGTAACAAGTGCTAGTGAACCCAAAGATCGACTGGAGAAACCGTACTGATGTTGGATTTAATTAAAGACTGATGGGGTTTTATGAAAGTCCGGAAGAAATTCTGGCTTGCCCCTATCATTGTAATGTTACTCTTGTTGGGTGCTTTGATTGTGTTATCACAGGGCTCCGCTGTGGCACCATTTATTTATACTTTATTCTAAATAACGAATATCTCATTAAATAAGAGTCGTTTTTTTTATATTGTCATCCAGCTATCCCTAATGATTGGTACACTAGTTGGTTAAATATACCCAGGTTATAATGGGAGTGACACTGATCAGGTCAATGAAAATTTGATTAAATTGCAAGTTATCTGGATAGACTCGCGAATGTCACTCAATGTTACAAGCATCCCGATCTTGATGTGGAGGCTGTATTCAACCACCCTAACATCAGAAAGCATTAGTGTGTGCCGCTTCAAGACTTGGAAGGGAAGAGTTATTGTAAAATCTGGTGTTTGGGCCATTGAATCAAGTAGCGACTCGACTCGGTTGTCAGGTTTGGCATCTCTGATTACCCTCGGCAGGTAATTGAAACCGCGTAGCTTCTTCCATTCTTCAGATACATCGTGGTTGGTTGTTTACTAAATTTTGATATCGAGAGAGTGACACTTAAATTTCTAAGAAAACCTGATAGATGCTCTTATAACATTGTCTTCTGTAATCATAATATTTCATACCACTTCCAATACTGGTTACGCAATGTCACCTTTGGAGAAAATGTTTTTCCAGGTATGTTGTGAGATTTTTCACGGGCCCGACAAAGTTCACTTCGCTTTTAAGAATTTTGATAAAGGGCTCCCCGAAAGTCTTCCGAAAAACTTTACTAACTTTCTCACGATCGATATGGCCTCTAGCTGTATTGAAATGCTTAATACCGCTTCAAATTATATAGTGGAAAATAATATTACCGCTGCCTTCTGTTTTGATCTGCAAGTGAGATCACCGATATGCGATATGTTGCGGAATTCCGGTGTAAAGAGAATCGCTTCTTATTGGGGGCACCAATAAGTGGGGAAAATAGATTTCTAAAACTTTTACTGAAACGGGTTGAAGTATTCTTTTCGAAAAATAAACCAGACTTGTTTATTTTTGAATCTGAAGCTATGAGGCGTTTTGCGGTGTATGGACGCGGCATTCGATTTAACGATACTTGTGTGATTCCAACAGGTGTCGATACTCAAAAATTTCGACCAAATACATCATCGAAAAACTATGTTTTAAACGAGTTTAGTATTCCCGAAAACAGTAAAATCATTTTCTACAGCGGGCACATGGAAGAGAGAAAAGGAGTTAGAATAATAATAGAGTCTGCCATTAAGCTTATAGACGATAAAAAAGTAACGCACTTGCATTTTTTGATTTGTGGCAATCACCATGGTGAAGAAACACCATTCATAAAGATGCTGAAAAATACCAAAGCAAAGAACCATGTGACCTTTGCCGGTTACAGAACTGATGTAGATAAAATTATTCCCGGGTGTGATTTTGGCGTAATTGCTTCGACGGGATGGGACTCGTTTCCTATGTCAAGTCTGGAGATTGCTTCATGCGGATTACCTTTAATAGTATCTTCATTACAAGGCCTTACCGAAACAATCCAGGAAAACGTTACTGGATTATCTTTCCCCCCAGGTGATAGCAGCCAGCTAGCTGCCGCTATACAGAAACTTGATCAGAATGAACAAATGTATTTCCAGTTTTCTAAGGCTGCACGTGAACGCATAGTCAGTAAATATAGCCTGGAACAACAATACAAGGCGCTTTCGCAAAAGCTGGCACAATTATTTACATCAAGATAATGTCAAACATCAGTCTTAAGCAATTCCTTAAATCCTTACCGAAGGATGAGCAAATTTACTTCAAAGCAAATCCTGGTAATGCCGGGGATGCAATAATTGCTGCCAGCACTTATCAGTTATTTAAAGAGTGTGAACTGAATATAATTTCAATCAACTCCAAAGATTTTGATGCTAGCAACAAAATAGTGATTTGGGGCGGCGGCGGCAATTTAGTAGGACTATACCCTGACCTGAGAGATTTTTTAGATAAAAACCATAAGAGATCAAAGCAATTTATTGTGCTTCCTCATACGGTTTCGGAAAACGAGAAACTTCTAGAAACTCTCGGAGAAAACGTTACTATTTTTGCCAGAGAGCAAGTTTCATATCAACATCTCTTAAAACATGCAAAAAACGCTACTGTTTACCTCGATCACGACGTGGCAATATGTTTAAACGTGCCATATTTCATTGATTCATCGAAAATCAACATATTCAATGCATTGCTGCTTAAGATAATTTATAAACTTTTTAACAGTTCACTAGCGCGAAAAGTTCCGTCGATTTCCATAATGATAAGGAATAGTATTTTTGAATTTAACTCCCTATTTCTAAGATCAAAAGAGACAGGTAATTTTTTCCGGGATGATGTGGAAAGTTTAAAATTGGGCACGCCAAAGACTAATGTAGATTTATCTGAAATGTACGAATATGGTACTCATAATGAAGAGATTGTTCATTATACAACTCAACGCCTAATGCGTTACATCAACCATTTCAGTACTGTTCGAACTGATAGACTGCATATATGTATCGCTGCAGCTTTACTTAACAAGCAAGTAGAGTTTTATCCAAACTCGTATTTCAAGTGCAAGGCTGTTTATGAATACTCACTCAAGGAAAAATTCCCAAATGTTAAATGGATGGGCAATAACTACTGATAGCAACTCGGATCAATTGGCATTTCATTAGTTTTAAGATCTTTATAAGCTATTTTATAAGAATTATATAACTGTGTGCATTCTTGCCGACCTCTGTGTCAATTTGATTTCAAAAATGAGGCGGCCAAACTCTCAGCAACTATTTTATTGGCGAGCTTTGAATTGTGACCATCCCAAGGTATAAACAGCGCTTTTCCATAGTCATCGTAGGATTCTTGTAGAGGTTCAAGCATATTTATAAGTGGAATATGGAGGCGGGACGCAATTGTTTGAAGGCGCTTATGATAGCCTTCCCATGGCAACTGACCACTAATTTGATCACGCCTAGGCAGAGAAGCAATAATGAACTTTATTTTTTCCCGATCACAAACCAATTTCATTCTGGATAATGATGAATTGACTTGCTGCCAAAGCTTATCGAAGGAGATATCATTAGTGCCTTTTAGTAGTGCAAGTTCTTTTAAGTGCCAGTCCGAAGGAAATAATGATTGGCGAATGGATCGAAGAGCAATGCGGAATGTTAGTAACAAAGCACTGCTTTTCAACAAGTACGTAACCTTGGATTCCAGTTTATTTTTAGTGTTGAAATTATTCTTTGTTGAGCGAAATACATCATTTACATAGAATGCAAGTATGACGGCATCAGGATGGTATCGAGAGATCATGCGTTGGAGAATAATTTCGTGCTGCCAGGTGTCACTACCAGGAAGCCCACTGTTTATGACTTCGTATCCAATATCTTTTGAGTAATCGTTTAACAGGCTTTCCAATTGTTTGGGCCATGTATCAGACAGTTCGAGCCCATTGCCAAATGTTTGAGAATCCCCTAATGCTAAAATCCGATACACACCTTTTTGTGCTTGTTCGGTGTATTCTTTATCGCGTATTCCCACAGAATTGATATGAACAACTTTATCATGCGTGAAGGCTTGTTGGTCAGGTTCCATCCAGTGGCCAATTTCAGGGTCACGAACATAATGTTCTTGAGGGTGCTTCCATGTTATTGGGGAGGGTAATATTACTCTTAGCGCAATTTCCAATATTATTACTGAAACCATCACAGAGACAGCAAACAAGAAAAGATTTTTCATAAGACTTTAGGCATTTTTATCAAAAAAATTCTACAATATCGCACTTAGTTCAATCTAATTAGTCGATCCTGAAATTTTCATTTCAAGCATCTAAGCGTACCGCAGGTTCTTTTCTCGAACCAGAGCATGCCTAATTATTTCCAGATAATAAGACCAAAAAGTAGCCTCCCTCATCCACTTTTTGAAGTTGAATGCCGCTGCCGCCATCAATATATTAATCTGGTCGCCATCAAAGCTCTTCAGAAAGTTTCGCTTTAACCGGTGATCACTTTTCAAGTGACTAATAATAGGCTCTACTCCAGCACGCCTTCTAAAACGTTTTTATAGCATTTTCCCCGCCGGTATGTGGGAAATCTAAAATATTCGGACGAATGTCCGTAGATTTGGGGGAGGACCATGTTTAATTCAACTATTAAAATACAATCGAAGATTTCTTTCGCACTCTTCTTCAATTTGCCTGAACCAGCTCTCGGGTGCATATTCTTTCCAGGTTTCCTTAATCTGTCCCTGTTTTAATTCCCGGAGTCCTGCAAGATCATATTGCGTTATGCCCGAACACTGTAGAAGATCAGGCAGTGTTTCATCAAAATTATTGATTAGCTCTTCATATGAAAACGAGTAATCAGCATATTTTTTACCGAACAAATATGATAATTTCCACAGATAGTAATGCAGTGCATAAGGGTGACTAACAAGTGTAGGCTCGAGGAATGGGAAATGTTTTTTCAAATCGTTACACCATACTGTAGTGTAAAAAAGAAATAATCCCTCATCACCAGTGTATGGGTAATCTACAGCGACGTATCCTTTCTTGCCTTGCACCGAAATCCATTGTTGTCTCGGGTGTCGGTACATGTGCAATATTTTAGCTTTCGGGTAATGTGCTCTCAGCCAGGGTAATCTAAAATCCATGCGATTAAACTGTAAGACCGCTGTGCCTTTGGCATGTCCAACAAGTCCGGAAATATAACGTTCCAAACTAGGATCATAAGATTCATTGTTCATATATAAATTAGTATCAATCCAATGCTCTTTATAAAACTCATCGAGATGATCTAAGCCGGAATATTCACGCTGATAATCAGCGACTCCTAGATGAGAGGGATTCACTTTCGAGGGTTTATTCTTGTCTATAAAAAACTTATATTCATTAAGTGGTTCGTAATACGCAGTGCATTGTTCAATATGTCTGAAAATATTCCATAAAAAAGTTGAACCCGAGCGAAAACGCGCAGAAATAAAAATTGGCTGATTCTCTATTTCACTAATTTTCTCGTCATGAAGACTATATTCATCCACTCTCACATAGTCGATTTCTTTTGCGATCTTAGTACCTGAGTAGGAAAAACGGTTTTTGAACGCTTGCTGCACTTCTCGTTGTACGAAGTCAGATAATAGCAGTCGATTGATAATCTTATAGATTGGTTTTTTAACTAGTTTCCCCATAATTTATCTCGAGAATTTAATTTAAAAGTGTAACTTTTAACGAATTGGTTAGTGGGCAAGCTGCGGTATGATTCGCAACTTTTTCTAACCGCCAGGCAAGAGGAGCGCAATGAAACACAAGCAGCTTACTTAGGAAGAAAGATAATAAATTTCTGTTCTGATGAAAGCAGAACATGATCAAGCCGAAATAGCGATGATATTTACAAGTTCAAGAGCCATCTTCTCGTTTAACCTGTTCTAACATTGTTGCCTTGTAACGCTTCAGTCCAAAACATTTTACAGCTTTGCTCCGCGCAGCTTCCGCATACTGGTGTCGTAATTTTGGATCTTTTGCGAGTAACATAATGCTCGCTGTTAATTCGTCCGGCTTGTCTATTTTAAAGGTTAACCCTGTAACTTGATCATCCACTACTTCCCGCAACCCTGTGCAGTCTGTGACTATTGACGGTAAAGCACAGGCAGAAGCCTCGATAACTGAAATTCCCAGTCCCTCTTCACTCGACGCAAGAATATTAATATCAAAAATGTGTTGATAGTATGGTAGGACATCCGGGACATAGCCCGCAATTGCCACTTTTCTCTCCAGCCCCAACTCTTTCACCAGGTTGTGTATTTCCTCATATAGAGGACCATGACCTACCAGAACCAAATGAAGGTTTTCCAAATGTTCCAGTGCCTCGGCAAATGAACGAATCAAAAAATCAGGACGTTTATGTTTTGATAAATGCCCAACCTGACCAATAACAATTTCCGAACTGCCTATATTTAGCTCATCCCGGAAACGTCCGTCTTTCTTATCGGATGGTACGAACCGTTTATTAACGTCAATGGCGTTGTATATTACTTTTCCATCGCGGCCGCATTTCTCTGCGACGTTACTGCGTGTAAAATTACTGGGGAATACCAGGCGAGTCGCATATTTGACCAACCATATATAGAAATATCTCTTGGGGGCAGGGTGGTGAAAATGACACAATATCGGGGTATTCAAGAATCTTCCTACCGGTACAGCTAGCTGACAAGGCAAACCACCGCTACAGAATATTAACATTGGCTTGTTTTGCTTTACCAGGCGTAGCAGGCGATACGCCGAGCTGATGTATTTTCTCAAAGGGAAAGACTTGTGACCGACATCAAACATGATCTCGGGAAATGCCTCATCCAGAATGGATACAACCTGCCCTGATATGTATTCATCCAGGCAGGCGTTGTTTCGTAAAACAATTAATTTGTATCCGGCAGAATTAAGCGCCTCGATAGTGTGTATTAAGCAGATCTCGCTTCCTCTGATCTGATCACCACCATGGTGCAGGATTAAAATCGTATCCATTTAATATTTCAGGGTTCTACAGTGCATATTTATAGTTAAGTTGACAAACGGGTTCACGAAACAAGTCCGTTTTAGTAGTTGACCTGCTACAGCTATTTACGACCTTGAGGTTCGAATTACAAATCGTATTTAACCTGTTACCGAATTTCTTGCGTTCTGCAGCCAGGTCATCGAATGACCGCCTATCATCTTGCTTAATTTCTCAAGTTCCGGCAGGTAGTGTTGAGAAACAGCCATCTTTATTTCAGCGGGAATTTTGATTTGATCTCTGTCCTTGTTTGATTCGCTATCAAGCTTTGGAGATATCCAGGTGTGGTCCTTTAATCCGATATACTGACAAATCATGCTCAGAAACGCTTTGTTGTCGGCAACTAGATCATCATAAAAAAATGTTTTGAACATGCCATCACCAAAAACTGATCCCCATGTCTCGATCATCCTGGAGTAATCAGATTTGAGCGCCATGTATGGGTAAGATATCTCCTTGATGATATTCGATGCTTCTTCTTGCGCTATATCTATTCCTCTGTACCGATATAGCATCTTAACCGAAGACCAATACCTGGAAACAGGATCTCGTACAATGAGAAATACCTTGCATTTGTTACCAACCACCTTGCGTACATATTCTAAACCTCGTTCGTCCAGTGTACTGTATGAAGGGGTAATATCACCGCTTACTTTACTTTGTTGTGTGAAGAGTGATCTATACCAGTGCATTGAATCGTTGTGATGATAATTGAATCTCCATACCCATCGAAGTGTTCTCAAGGATGGACTGCGAAGCAATGGTGAATATCGTCTGATGATATTGCCATGATAGAACCTCGCATTATGCAGTAAATCCTTGTGCGGTACCCTGTCATCGAAGTAGTGGAGTTCTTTAAACGGTGGTGGTGGCAGCCATACTTCAGGATGATGTCTGATATTGTCGTACAACCATGTGGTGCCGGCCTTTTCTGCACCGATGCAGATGAAATCTGGTCCGTTGCTCATATATTCCCGCTTAAAGGTGAATCATTGTTGAGTATTCAACCGTCCAAGTTTATCAAGCCATGTCGACCTGATCACTTGGTCACTAAAATTTTCCTGCCAGTACTGAATCATGCCTTTCTTAAGACTTTGCGATTGATCGAGAAGCTGATTGATGGAACGAATGTCTTGCTGGTCGTCGCCTGTTATGAAAATGATACCCTTACAGCCTGAATATAGCTCTCGATAGACGGGTATATCAGACAATACACAAGGAATGCCAGCCGATAGTGCTTCAACGACGACCAAACCAAATGTTTCGGAACGGCTGGTACTGAGCAGGACATCGAAAGACCTATGCATTTTATGGATGCTATTGGTCCAACCATTCAGGCGCAGCTTTGGATATGAAGTCGGGTTATCTAATCCGTAAATATTATCTGACCCCCAGCATTGAATCAGTTTCGCATTGGATTGATGGGCAAGTTGAATGCCTCTAATAGCATTCTTTGGTTCTCTGTTTAAATGACCCACAATACCTATATTCCCGGTTGTGGCTTCTTTGGTGCCTTGCCTTGTGTAATTAGCAATTACAAACGACTTTGATTCGATTTCTATTTCAGGGTATTGCCGTATAAACTCCAAGCGCTGGTGTGTGCTCACAAAATGAATCTGAGTAGCAAGCTCAAGATTTCTAATTAATTTGGGTTGCGGAACATTGTGTAACAACATTGGGAAAGCATGGCATGTAAGAATGACCTGTTTGTTATCATCCACCATTTCCTCGACAATCTTGTTATCTTGTCCAATATCCACAAAAACCAGGCGACCATTTAGAGATTCAGGGGAAAAATGCTGTTTAACACTCAAGCTCAGTTGTTTGGAGTACCCGCTATATGGCTTTATATATGCATCGACATTATGCTGGCTGGAAAGCTGATTCGCTATTTGGGCAATTGCGACCGTTGCTCCGGTGGTAGTATTTTGATAATTACAAAAGAAACTTATATCCAGTCCGAAGTTTTTCTTTCTGGTGAGGCGTGAGAGTATGCTGCAACAGTACTGGTAAATGAGATACACAGTGGTTTGAACTTTCCAGGGAATTCTAATTTTCATCTGAATTGCGATACAGCTCTGTGTAGTTTGTCAAATTCAACGAATAGTTTAGTGAAAATCAGGCAATTCGGTGGGGTGAATCGCCCCGGGAATTTTTGAGACCGTTTTTTATGAGCCACACCGCCTCGGATGACTCGTCCAGTTGCTGACGATACATCAGTTCGTACTCGACTGTCGGAATACTAATGATCGGTTTGAGTAGTCGTCGATGCTTTTTCCTATAAGAGATCGTATAAAGCTGTAGATTGAGTGATCTTATAGCACCTCACACTTCCAGGCTCTGTGATAGGGGTCGCAGTATAATTGTATTCATCTTTGACGATGGAATTTAGTATCAGTGTCTTCTGATTAACTGCAATAAATTCACCCATTATTAACTGGTAAGGCGGTCTCCTTTCGTGTCATATCAACTATTCATGAAATGGTAGAATGTTTACGAGAAGTCCAAGCCTGGCCAATTACTTGTAGCGATAGGGAGGCAATCATATGGTTTCGTTCGCTTAGCGAAATCCTTAAACAATATCAGATTAATACTGAATGTGAGATAAAAGATTTTGCTGAGTTTGCTGGCTGATTCACTCTTTTAAACATCGCTTTTGGATATAACCTCCCAGAATTCAACTCAGATGATTGCTGGTCTAGATAATTTGGCAGTATATTGTTAGATCAAAGCAAAGGGTTTAACTTTGAACAGGTCTTATCTTCCTTGTTTCCTGTAATTTAACTGATAGTGTATCCGAGGTAAAACTTGAAAGGGTTTCTACTTCCTATTTTAGGCGTTCATGCTATAAGGCCGGGCTTCATATTGGCGAAATCGTGATTTTTATTCGATTATGAAAAATACAAGAATATCTTCGAAACCCCATGATTGAAATTGGATGATTGATTATGGAATTCTTAAATAAATACGATAAAAGCATATTTATAATTTTTCTGTTTGGCATCTTACTTTGCGTTGCGGCTCTTTTTCTGTGGAATATAAATGACCACGGATTTTGGAAGGACGAGTTGTACCATGCACTTGGTGCCAAATATATTCTTTCTGAAGGCGAACCTGTATTTCCGACAGGCGATATTTACTCCCGTGCGATGGGTTACACTTATCTCGTGGCCTTGAGTTACAAGGTCTTCGGTATTTCAGAGCTTGCTGGTCGCTTGCCATCCTTCGTTTTTATGATTCTTTTTCTCGTGACGAGCGGTTTTCTTGTACGTCGACTATTTGGGACATTTCCTGCCTTATTATTTGTGTTGGTACTGGGGTTGTCCCCATTATCGATAGAGTTAGCACGCTTTAGTCGAATGTATACCACATTTGCTTTTTTGTATTTCTTCGGGGCTTGGTTTTTCTTCTTTGGAATCGAGCGTAACGCACTGGTACAAAAGAATAGTTTTTGGTTAAATCCTGTTTTTGATTTCGAAATAAAATTCGATATTAACCTGAAATTGTTGCTACTTTCTGGAGTTTTATTTTTCATCTCACGTCATATGCACAAATTAACACTCACCTTTGTAGTAGCCATGGGGAGTTTTATCTTATTGAAGTTCCTGGGCCAGATCTTGAATCGTGGAATACCGCTAGCTTTAAGATCAAAGTATGGGGTTCTTGTACTTTCGGGGATCGCCTGCATTCCTGGCATGTTAGTACTCATTCCAGATTTTCTGATTGGAATTCAAAACAGAATAACTTGGGTACCTCTTTGGGCAGAAAACTTAGAGCTGGGTTCAAATTATTACCGTGTATTTCTTTCAGAATCGTATCCGTTTTTCTTTTTCGCGTATCCCGTGGCGGCGATATACGTGATCCAAAAGTATAGGAATATTGGACTATTTTTGGTTGCGAATTTCTTTGTTTTATTACTGCTTCATTCCTTTGTTTTTGAAATGAAACAACTACGGTATTTCTACTATATATTGCCATTCTTTTTTATGACCGTTGTTTTATTCTCAATCGATCTGGTGAAAAATGTCTGGAATCACATTGAGAAAGTTCCACGGTTTGATTTAGTTTGGGTAAAAGGGGGTTATCTGCTGGCAATGCTGGTTTTTTTGAACGTCTTTACTTTCCCTTGGTTGAATGAGGTGAAAAACCTGCCCCGCAAACATCCTGACGTTAACTGGAAAGCATTTTCCCAGAAAGCGATTCCTCTGATGAGTTCGAACGTACCGGTTCTTGCTACTGATCAGCTGACCTATCTCTACTATTTCAACAAAAAGCCAGACTATTATTTGCGGCTTAACTATTATGATGTTCCAGGCGACGCCGAATTCTACGCGGGATCAATACCGATCACATCTTTTGAGGAGTTCAGAAGTTTGTCTGAACGAGAGTCAAATTTATATATTGTCTCGAAGCGGGGTAAATTAAGTTATGCGGTTTATTCCAACGATGCCATTCGCCAATTTATTAACGAGCACTTCGAGCAAATTAAACTGGATGGAATCGATAAAATTCGATTGTTTCAAAAGAAAATTAGAGATATCCAGGATCAGGGGTAGGTCTCGTGGTACAACTTGATGAAGACTCCACTGATTTGAGGATGTGCCTCGAAACAAATAGGCGGCTCCTGGATTGAATTACGCACAAGTCGTTCAAATAGATGGGAGATCAACGCTGAATGAATTTAATCTTGTTTATCGGCTAGTCAGGGCCAACTGCGTGGGAAGCGATTTGTAATGACAAGCAAAATTCATTTGATTATAAGGGTATATAAATTTTTTTTCCTGCAAGTGAGGGGTAATTTACCCAGTAAACCCGGGTAAGACTGAGTGTATGAAACAGGTAAAAAACTCTTTAATTATATGAATAGATCGGAAGGGACCGTTAAGCATAAAGTTTTGCGAAGCGGGCTCTGGCTGGGATTGGGTTCGTCTATAGTTCGTGTCATGGAACTTTTCAGGAGCATTATCCTGGCAAGGCTCCTCCCGCCAGAGGTCTTTGGAGTGATGGGCATCATTCATCTTTTGCGTGAGGGAATCAGTCAACTCACTACGACTGGTTTTGGCGATGCCATTATATATCGGAAATCAGAAATAGAAGACTGCGTCAACACTGCCTGGGTGCTGAATATTTTGCGTGGACTGCTCTTGTTTTTGCTTTTGATACTTCTTTCACCTTTGATCGCCTCCTTTTACGGAGAAGAAGTTCTCAATACTGCCATAAAAATACTGGGTATCGTCTTCGTATTTGAGGGTCTGTATAACGCGAACATGATCTTGTACCGGAAAAATCTTGATTTCAAGAAAATCGCCATCCTGCAAACGAGTACCAGTCTGCTGGGTATTCTGGTTGTCATTGTTCTTGCCTATTACTTACGAAATGTCTGGGCATTGCTGAGCGGTATCATTTTCTCCAGTTTTATAGCAATGACCTTGTCATATTACATAGTGGAAAAAAAACCGAGGTTTTCTTTTCATTCGAAACTGGCCTGGGAGCTGTTTCACTACGGTAAGTACGTAACCGGGGTAGGTCTTCTCGTATTTCTCACCACACGGCTCGATGACGGCTTGATCGGAAAGTTACTGGGTATGAAAGAGTTGGGTTTATATATTAATGCCTATTTTTTTGCCAACCTTCCGGCAACCCATGTTTCCGCTATGCTTAGACAACTTATTTTTCCGGCCTTCTCACAGTTTAATCAGGACCAAAAAAGGCTAAACCGGGTGCTCCTAAGGGTTTTTAAAGTGATCACCGCGATTACCATACCGGCCTCTTTTGGAATTCTCGCTTTTTCCAATGAAATCGCCTCGGTACTTTTGGGGGAAGTATGGATTCCTATGGTACCGGCGCTTAAAATTCTTGTCTTCTTTGGTTTTTTTCGGGCGATAGCAGGCTGTACCGGGCCGCTTCTCAAAGCTATGGGTAAACCCAAGGTCATATTTTGGATATTGTTCGGTAAGCTCATTGTGATTGCCACCATCATTTACCCGTTAACTGTCAGGTATGGTATAGAAGGAACCGCTATTGCTGTTACCGGCCCGATGCTTTTGGAGCAAATATATCTCTGGTTTGTGATTAACCGGGTTACCGGGATTTCGATTCGAGACCTGGTTAGCAGAGTGGTAAAGCCGGTTCTTTTGGGCGGGATGATGTACGGCGTGATCATGCTACTGAAAAGCTTTCTACCCTTGACTAGTATCACGCTTTTCTTTTTTTATGTCCTGGTCGGTATTTTGATTTATGGTGTAGGCATCCTCATCTTTGATAGAGAGCTGGTCGACGAAGTGAAAAGCCTAAAAGCCGAAAAACAAGATACGCCTGGAGATGTAAATTGATACGGATTTCTGTTATTACGCCAACTTTTCGCGTCGGCGCCGACCTGTGGAAGTTTGTTCTATCGGTCCAGAAGCAGTTATTGGAAGATGATGAGCTCATTATTGTGGATAATGACAGAAGCGCCTATGCCTCGAAAATCTCTGCATTAGAGAATGTGCAGTATCATCAATATCCCGAAAACAAGGGTCCCTGTCCAGCGAGAAACTACGGGGCCGGATTGTCGAAAAACGAATGGTTGTTGTTTCTGGATGATGATGGCATTGCTGCGGATGGTATGCTGGATGCCTTAAGGAAAATTATCAGCGAACATCCCGATTTGTATGCCATTCGAGGGAAAGTCATACCCAAGAGTGATTACATCTACAATTACATGCAAAACCATTATGATTTAGGCGAAAAGCCATTACCGTACTGGTTGAATCTGGAATGCATAGTGGCGATCAGGAGAAACGAGTTTGATCTGGTTGGCGGCTGGGATGAATCTCTTTATGGACACGAGGGCGAGGAATTAACTTATCGTCTTGTCGATCAGTATGGCCCAGAGAATTGTCAGTACCATCCCGGTCTTGTATTTTACCATGATTTCTCGGACTGCCTGCTCAAGTATCTAAAGAAAGTCGATCGGCACAGTGAAAATTCAAAAAAACTACAAAGCAAATTCAATCACCTAAAGCCGATTTTTGCAGGATATATAAAACTGGCCGCTTCGAAGCCTCAGTCAATAGAGACACTGCCAGCGCCGATACAAAAGAAAATACAATTTTTACTGCGATTGAAGGATATATGTAAACGCCGTCCGTATTTCAAGCGCATCTTGTTTACATTATTGCTGGGACTGAAAAATGTTGGTATTAAACTCTAGTGCCAATGCCAATATTGGAGGAGTTTTCTTTTCAGCCGAATACTAAAGACAATCTCGAGCAGGAAAATTACATTAATAATGATAGCGTATAACAGGAACGATCTGTTTATACAGACGCTACTAGGGCTCGGCCGATATTGACTTCCCCGTTCCTGGTTGGGAAGTGTTCGTGGTAGACAATAAGGACAATAACGAAATATGAGTAAGATTAGGCGACACGCAAAAGCCATACTGGCGAATGTATCAACACCTTTTCGGCCAGGCAATGTGGTGATGTTTCACCTTGGGCGTTGTGGCAGTACTGTGGTGTCGAATTTGCTACATCAGCATCACGATATCTATTGGGCATCGGAATTGTACGAACCCATTTTCGGTAAATGGCGCAAAAGCAATGCCGGGGTCGAGGTAGTGGGTAAGATGCCAGAGGATGCTATCGATATCCTGCGCAGTAGTTCCCGGCAGGCAATCCACCACTTTTACGGGTTCGAGATGAAACCCTATCATTTTAGGCTTATCGGTTATTCACCGGAAGATTTCCTCAAGCATCTAGATAGCATCGGTTTTACGCATTACATTATCCTGGACAGGAAGAACCGGTTACGCAAGATCGTATCCAGTATCATCGCTCATCATAAAGGTGGGTATCATATCGATGGTAAAAGTACGTCTCGATTGAAGTCTGTTAATGTTGATATTGGCAATGTAAAGATTGATTTCGATTCCAAACCATTGATTGATTATCTCAAAGATTATGATAATCAGTTCGGTGAGTTGGAGGCCTTACTCGAGGGCAAGCGTTTGCTCAAATTGAACTATGAAGAAGATATCCAGGAAGATCCAAAAATCGCTTATTTGCGTATCTGTAAATTTATGAATATTCCCCCTGAAAAGGTAGCCGTCAATCTATCGAAAACTAATCCCTTCCCGCTAAAGGATATGATAGAAAATTTTAAGGAAGTCAAAACCACACTCAGCGGAACGCCTTATGAATGGATGTTGAGTGATTAACAATACTGTTTTGATAGTAGACTAGAAAAAAGTATAAATAGGATCTGTTACTTACTAACGTCTGTTAAAGTAAATTGCCATGAGCTCACAGAAAAACGGGGGGATTTTTCTCACAGAGTTCCCGAGTAATGAATTTCTGCAAAGAAGATGGGTTAATAAAGTAGAGAAACATCGAACATGAAAGTATCGATAATCATGGCAACCTATAACAGGAATGATGTGCTTAAACAGACACTACAGGGTCTGGCCGATATGGACGTTGACGGGCTTGATTGGAAGGTGCTCCTGGTAGACAATGCGGGCAATGCTGAAACTGCTCGTATCTCTGAGTCGTTCTCGTCATCGATTCCTGTTAAATTTCTTGTCGAGATTGCCCCCGGAAAAAATAACGCACTTAATTCTGCGCTTAACCACGCCGATGGTGATTTGGTAATTTTTACGGACGATGACGTCATTCCAGATAAGGCATGGGTGAAATCTCTGATCGCCGCCGCCAGCCGCTGGCCAGACGCGGATTTGTTTGGCGGTTGTATCCGCCCAAAATTTCCCGAAGGTATGACCGCACCGTCGATCGATGATGCCGTTTTCATGCGGATTGCCTATGTCATTTCTAAAGAGGATCCTGAAGAACGCGAGATCTCTGCGGAAAGGATATGGGGTCCGAATATGATGGTGCGACGGCAGGTATTTGATCGAGGACTGAGGTTTAATCCAGATATTGGACCTACGAGAGGCAACTATATCATGGGCAGCGAATCTGACTTTCTTCGGAAGGCCAGCGATGCTGGCCATACTGCAGTTTATGTTCCGTCAGCTCTTGTTTATCACCAGATACGACCGGAGCAGCTCACTCACTCGTGGCTTTTTGGGCGAGCTTTCCGTTGGGGCAGGACCTGCGCATTTCGTGATCCATCAATCTCTGTATTGAAAATTAAAAAATGGATGCTGCGTGAGATCGCCGTTTTGTATGGCCGCTACATGGGTTCTTACGCACTCGGAACAAAATCCGAGAGGCTAGGGCATGGAATAAGATTTCACAAGATGCGAGGTTATATCTACCAGTGCTATAAAGGCCGCGGTTAGAAGAACAAAATACAGGTTCAATGTTGTTCATTTCAAAGCGATGATATGTTACAGAAAAATCCTGAAGACATTGTATTTGTAAAATTGTAGGAGATCTGGATGGGCATAAAAGAGAGGGGGCTTCCTTAAAGGGTTCGCCGATCTTAGCTGGAACAAAGTGCCAAAAAAAACAGGTTTGAACCAGGTCAGACTCTGGTTCCTGAAACCATGGTTCTGTTATATCTCACCACCCCGTGTGCTCAATTACCGCTGGGATATGAACGCCGTGATCCTGCGGGGATTCGGAGCCAACATCAGCGATCATAATGTTCGACTGCTATCTTCGATCACGCTGCATCGGGGAGATCTGGAAACGGATTTTTTCAAACCTGACAATCGGGGACAATGTTGTTTTAAACGGTAACAATTACCTGGATTTGTCGGCAACGGTCATTTTGGAAAAAGGTGTGAGTCTGGGGTCGCGAATTATCATAATGTCGCACAACTGGTATAACGGCAACAAGTTTTTGCAAGAGCGCTTCAGCCACACCTGCGGGTATCAGGATGATTTAATAAAGGAGGGCGCAGGCGTCATAGCCGGAGCAGTCATTGTCATGGGCGTCACTATCGGTGGGAACGCGGTAATCGGGGCCAGGCCCTTTAGGTTACCATCGTGATCAACCTCGTCGTTCATGAGGCTGCTCGGGCTGTGGAACGGGTCGTTGGTTCTGATATCCGTTTTTTTGCTACGAGGATTTTCCTTACGTCAACAATGCAGGCCTCAGAGGTATAAAGCGTCGCCTGCAAGAGATTCAGGCAGACCTGCGCCCATCACGAGTTGACATCAGCGCAACACTCGCGCAATGCATTGAACTGGCAATGCTCTACCGATCGCAGATAGATACAATGTTCGGCAGTACGGAAAAAGACGCCCAGGCTTTAACCCGCAAGGCGCTCGATAATGGAGTGCGCGGACTCGCGCGCTAGCGCTTCTGGCGTGACGAGGCACGCTGAGCGTCATGCACAATCCGGGTATAAATGACTCAAACTTCGTACGTTTCAAAAGACAATCATCTGAGAGTTTTCGAGTTTCGAAATTGTTTTAGTCAAACTCCCGCAATAGCTAACGGCAATGATAAAACCGTCACCGAGTCTGCCAATCCGTCAAAACCATTTGTCGTTAATGGTTCCAGTACGTCATCAATCGTTTCATCTCATTTTGCTGAGCCATTTTGTTTTTCCTCTTGTTTGCAATTCTTCAAATTACTTTTAAAGGATAACCGGGTGGCTCAGCACTCCATAAATCTCGTTTTCCTATTCTATGTCGAGATTGGAGTCGATCCTCCTGTGCAGGCGGGATAACATACTGCGTGCAACCGGGTAGATGGAGTAACTGGTTGACTGGATTTTCAAGGGCATTCTATGGCTTCATGTGGCCTCGCGGACTCAGGCTTGTAAATAAAACGAACTACTTCGCGTAAACTGTGAAGGTGGGCAGCCCAACGGAATCGAACAGAGAAAACGTGTCGATCGACTTCAAGTAGATACGGGGCAGGGTCAGTGCATATATGACCTAGTTAATAATCTTGTCTATTTTGTACTCTTTAAGGTCCTTGGCGTGAGTAAATATGATTATTTCACCAATCAAACCAATAGCAATAACTTGTACTCCAAGAACAACTAACAGAGAACTCAGGATCAGGGCGGGTCTGTCAGCCAGAGCTACATCAAAAAACAGTCTTTGTGCAATAAGAAACAGGCTGCTGAAAGCTCCTAAACTTAGTAATGTCGTTCCTACGAGGCCAAAAAAACGAAGCGGTTTTTTGGTAAATTTTATCAGGAAGAAAATGGTCAGCAGGTCAAGCAGTCTTCTTATATACAACCCCGGTGCATAAATGCGCCGGTGGCTATCCCGCTCGGATTGGGCTACATCCAGTTCGATGACACGAAACCCCTGGCGATGCGCCATTACCGGGAAAAACCTGTGCAGATCGCTATAGAGATGGACTTCATCCAGGATATTTCGTGTGAAAACTCTCACGCTGCAACCGGCATCATGAATCTTCAGGTCGGTAGAAAGTCGCAATAGAAAATTAAATAAACTGGTCTGTAGTCGATTCACCCTGGAATCGCGCCGGGGCCATCTTCGTGCCAGTACCATGTCATTGCCCTTGATGGCCTTTACCAGTTTATCGATTTCGCCGGTTTGCACTTGCTGATATGCGGGTAGGGTCAGGAGAATATCCCCTTTCGCCTGGCTGAAGGCAGCATTCAAAGCGGTTGTTTCGCCGAAAGGTTTTGCAAAAGTGATAATCGACAGGCTTTCGTCTTCCTGCAATTTTTTCAGTTCCGATAGAGCACCAGGATGATAGCCATCGATAACGTAAATTATTTCATATTCCAGTCCCGTTGCCTCGATCCCGTGCTTGTACTCATGAAAAAGCTCGCGAATTGGGTCGTGGCGTTCTGTTATCGGGATAATAACGGTAAGTGCACAGCTGTTACTGCTTGTCTTGTTCACGAAACTTCCCCATGCTTTCCTTTGATTTGAGCGAAGTGTTCCAGTTTCAGATCGCCAGTTCGATAAACAAGCTCGCCAAGTACGCCCCATAACAAAAGAACTATGGCCAGTGTGGTGTAAAGTAACCCGACACTAAAAAAGACCAGGCTGGGTTTGGCAGAATAATTAACTATTCCTGCAACAAAGGCGGTTAGACCTATTGTTGTAAACAGGCCAGCGCCAATAGCAAAGATCAGCAGTGGTCTCGAAAAAAAAGACAATATAGTCTTTATTGTTAGCAGATCCATCAGGACTTTATAAATCCGGGAGAGCCCGTACTTTGATTCGCCGAACATTCGAGCATGATGATGGACCTTTAATTCAGCAATCCGGGTTCCAGCAAGTGATGTCATGGCGGGGATGAATCGATGCATTTCCGAGTAGAGCGGTATTTCCTGTATTACATTCGCTCTGTATGCTTTTAGCGAACAGCCATTGTCTTTTATCGGAACTCCAGTGATTTTGCCAATGATCCAGTTGGCTATTCGAGAAGGGATTTTTCGTGTGATCAATTTATCCTGCCTGTTGTGCCGCCATCCCACAACAATATCGTACCCATCATCTAGCTTTTCTAGTAGATTCGGAATATCGGCAGGATCATTTTGTAGATCACCGTCCATCGTAATGAGACGGTTACCGCGGGCGTGGTCGATACCGGCTGCCATCGCGGGTGTCTGGCCGTAATTTCGGCGAAATTTGATGATCCTTAAACGCTTGTCAATCTCTGCCAGCTTTGTTGCTTCAGGAATAGTATTATCCTGGCTGCCATCGTCAATAAACAGGATTTCAAATTTCAACCCAAGGTGGTCGACTGATTTTACAATCGCCTCGTACAGTGGTTTTACGCTGGCCTCTTCATTGTATAAGGGCACTATAATTGATAAATCGATTTTGTTGACAAGCATAGTGATAGTATTTTTAGCTCAGATTTTTTTATGTACCAAGTATAGAGCAATTCAGGTGTGCTATCGACGCAACAACGATCCCTGCATAGTTATTGAGTTCTTGATGTATCTTGTCCCTGTTGCTGTCAACGTTTGTTGCCGAAATAAGTCGTGTGAATAGCGAGATCTTATAGCATTTTATGCTTCCAAGGTTTGTGAAAGGGGGCACAGTATAAGCGCCTTTTTGCCTGGTGTCGGAATTCAGCACCATGCTTTGTAACCAGTGTTAAAAATTGTCCATGCAAAATTAGAGAATACATAGCCATTGTCAGAACGTGAATGGTTATAGTAACTCAAGACAGTCGAAGGATAACCAGGGCCAGTTAGTTCTTTGAGATCCAGTACCATGATAATATCGAGATCAATTACCAGGTAAAGTTTGAAATGAATTTCGGGTGTCGAGTTCCACAAAATGCGTGGTCATATTTACCAGTGCCATAAGGGTCGTGGTTAGAACCTACGGTTATAATGCTATGTATTTTTTCGTAAACAGGAATTTGGTTTTGATGAATTGTTCAATCAATTGTTGGGAAAGCATTAGACTGCTCTAGTAATACTTTTTTGGGCAAGTATGAATTTTCACTTTGGTAAGTGTGTGAATCGCCTCACAGATACCGTTTTCTGCGTATTGGATAATCAGTCAACTAAAACCGGCCGTTTATAGCACTTCTGATGAAGATAGTGGAGTTTAACGCGGTAGGAAAATTTTTATGACTTTCAGACTATCTCCTGGCTCGATTCATATGCCGCAGGAAGACATTTCCCTTTCCTCCGAGCAAGTTGCTAATCTTCTTGTTTCACGAACGCGGTTGCTCAGCAAGAATGGTTTGCAGGCCGGAGACCGAGTTTTTATCAGACACGGAAACTGTATAAATTTCTTCATCGATTTGTTGGCTTGTTGGGCGATGGGGGCTTGTGTAGTGCCCCTTGAGCCGGAACTGACCCGAAATGAGCTGGGTAATCTGTTACGCAAGGCGAAACCACGATTATTTCTCGACGCAACAGGATGTCGTAATACGTTTCGTGAAACTCTCGAGATGGAAAATACCATCGTTGTTGAAACAGGTGACCAGAATAGTAACAAAGTAGCTGCTGTGGGGAGAGAAGACGTTATTGCACAGATAAACGCCGCACAGGGAGACGCCCTCATACTGTTTACGTCCGGTTCGACCGGTGAGCCCAAAGGAGTTGTTCATACACATGCGGCGCTTCGCGCGAAGTGGCAAAGTCTTTCTCGCGAGATAACGCCAGATACGCTCCGTCGAACCCTCTGCATACTACCCACCCATTTCGGACATGGTTTAATCTGTAATGCCTTATTTCCCTGGTTATCCGGGAACGCACTTTTTCTGTTACCACCTTTTTCGCCGACTTCACTGATGGGGCTCGGTAGCTTGCTGGCCAGGTGCGAGATCACATTTTTCTCATCGGTCCCTGCAATCTGGCAGCTAGTCTTGAAGACGCCCAAGCCAGTAAATTCAAAGCTCGTTGAAGTATTTTGCGGGTCGGCGCCATTATCAGAACACCTTTGGCGAGAGGTCATCGAATGGTGTGGCGGAGCTAAGGTTCGGAACGTATATGGAATCACTGAAACAGGAAGCTGGATTGCGGGTTCAGCAAATGACAGTCTCCCTGCGGATGGCCTGGTCGGGTATCCTTGGGGAGGACAATTTGCGGTTATGCCAGGAGGATCTATAGACCATTGCCCATCTGAAAAATTGCCCTGTGCAGTGGGACAAAAAGGATATATATGGGTTAAGACAAGCACTCTCATGAAGGGTTACCTGGAACGGGATGATTGGACAGCTGAGAAGATCTCAGATAACTGGTTCTCCACCGGTGACATAGGATTCATTGATGAAAGTGGACAACTTGTCCTTAAGGGACGGGAGCGTGATGAAATAAATCGAGGGGGGTTAAAAATCTATCCGGTAGACATTGAAGCGGTTGTTTCAAGATTTCCTGGAGTGATCGAGGCTTGTTGTTTTGCCTGTGATGATCCTGTCTTTGATCAGTCAGTCGGTGTCTCTATCGTGACTAATGAAGAGGTTATTCCATTTTTGGCGGATTTATATGAATGGACATCTGAGCATCTCCCCAGTTATAAGATTCCTACATGCTGGTTTCGCGTGGACGGCATTCCAAAGTCCAATAGAGGCAAGATTAATCGCAAGGAATTAGCGCTCCATTGTGCGGGGCTGGAGCCTTTAAACATGGCTCGATTCCTTAAGGCCGTTAACTAAGATCCCTGATTTGAAAAGCGGGTAGAGTTTTTATTTACAATTTAGTGATTACAGGGCTTCACTAATTCATTTTTTGGCTTTGAGACACTGTGGCGTTGCTTCAGTTATTTGCTGTGTGTATTCTACGCGAATGGAAGGGTGCTGATGATTGGAGCAAACACAGGAATTCTTTGCGACCCGGTTTCCGCGCGTAGCTGGGACCAGTCGGAAATCCAACGGCAGGTAGCTTTACGGGTTAATTCTTATCAAGGGCTCGGCCTGGCACGCGGGGATCGAGTACTATTTCTGATTGGAAATAGCCTGGAGTTCTTTGTCGAGCTTATTGCTATCTGGCGACTCGGATGTTGTGTCATTCCGTGTGATCCTACGCTAACACAATTCGAAATAGATAAGATTGTTCAAAGATTGTCACCGCGTTTTGTCGTTGTCAGTGACTCGACGAACATGTCACTTATCAGTAGTAGCCCCGGTTTGTCTATTGTGCATACAGGAGAGCATCATAGCGACAGCCAAGAATTTCATCCTGGAGATCTGAGGGCACATTTCGAAGATGATGCACTTATTCTGTTCACCTCCGGATCAACAGGACAACCGAAAGCTGTCGTGCACTCTCTTCGGGCATTGCATTCACGACTATCTGCATTTGAACAGTTTCTGGGCACTGCAGATTTCCAGCGGTCTCTATGTGTGTTGTCTACTGGCCATATGCAAGGCCTGGTAATGAATTCACTTTATCCCTGGCTGTCTGGTTGTGATCTATTCGTGACACCTCCCTTCGATCCAGGGGTTCTGATGAAGATGGGTGAATTAATAGACCAATATAATATTACTTTTCTTTCGTCGACTCCTGCAATGTGGAAACTGGTTTTAAAGGTGTCTAATGCTCCCAAAAAAGGATCGCTGCAGCGTGTTCACCTGGCATCTGCACCCATCGGTCAAGAGTTGTGGAAACAGATTCAACAGTGGGCAGGTATAAATAATGTGGTCAACACCTACGGTACTACCGAGATAGGCAGCAGTATTGCGGGTACGCCATCTGGCAATATTATCCCAGAATCCGGATTAATCGGGGTGCCGTGGGGTAGCCAGATCAAGATTATGAAGTCTGTAGACACATCAAATGAATTTGCTATTGAAAACGAATGTACATCAGGTGAACCTGGTGTTATTTATGTCAAGAGCCCGGGGCTGATGAAAGGATACATAGAGCATCAAGATCTCAATGAATTGGATCTCCATCAGGGTTGGTTCAATACTGGTGATACGGGTACTATCGATGAACGAAAATGGCTGTTTATTTTGGGCCGGGAACGAGACGACATTAACAAAGGAGGACTGAAAATCACTCCGAACGAAGTCGATGAGGTTGTCCTGCAATTTTATAGTGCCGAAGATGTATGTACGTTTCGTTATGAGGACGAGGTGTACGGAGAAAATGTTGGTATTGCCGTGGTGCTGCAAGATAAGCGTGCTGAAACGCTACGTGAACTTCATCAATGGGTTGATTCACGTCTGGCGACATATAAACACCCATCAAAATGGTATTTGCTGGATCAACTGCCACGCAATAGCAACGGGAAGATAAACCGTGAAACTGTTGCCCGGTGTTGTGATTCAAAAACGCCGCTGAATTTCTCAATCGCTCTGTAGGGGCCTTCACAGGAAAATATAATGCACGAAAACATGCAAACCAGGGAAGCACTACTTCAATTTTTGAGTACGATAGCCCGACCGGGGCAGCAAGTTGAAGACGTCAATGAAAATGAAAACTTGATTGAGGCGGGAGTAATAGATTCCCTGTCTCTTGTGCATTTAATCCTTTACCTTGAGAGCGAGCATGGCGTCGATCTTCGAGTTAGCGGTGTGGACCCGAACGAAATAGGATCAATTGCTGGAATGCTGGCAGTGATAGAGAGTCAAGTTGGTTAATAAATTTTTCCAGTTTCACGAAAATGACAAGCTGGTTAATATAGCGCAATCATCGGCTGGGCGTTCATGCATATGGATGGTTGGCATCACACTTCTGGCCTGGCATGACGTCAACATACTGATGTATGTCTCGTTTTCTCTCGTGCTTTTATTTCCACATCACCGACGATTTTTTCTGCTGTTGGCAGCCGTCGGACTGATTGCAGGAAATTTCCTGGGCTGGCAGGGAATAGAAATTGGCGCCTTAATTTCATCACCGCAAACGCTCGAATTTTCGAAGTTTGTCAAGTTCGCGATCCAGTTCTGCATCGCGATGTTTTTCTTGGCTGTACTTGTCCTGGCAGCCAATAGGTTCAGTCAACTCCCAAGGCTTGTCAGACAGTATCCGATATTGTTACTTCATTTGATTATCTGTGTCGGGGTAATGCTCAGTAATCTACCACTCATGGGCTTTTTAAGCCTGGGCTTGTTCGTTTTGTGGCGTGCTAGTTACATGTTTAAATCTGCAGCGCAGGGAAAGACAGAAGGGTTATCTTTGCGGGATCATTTTTTCTATCTCGTCCCTGTGTTTGGCGGCACATCCACGCCATTTGGCAAGGGACTTGATTTTTTGGGAAGGCATGAGGCACAGGATAGCGAAGCCTTTACTCGGTCCCAACTCGCCGGAATCAAACTGTTGATACTTGCGATTGTTATGACGATTGTGCTGGGAATCATGGAATCCTTTCTACATGGCCATGTGAGCACCTTTCCCTGGCAACTGATAAACGGGCAGGTAAGCGCCTTCCCGGTAGACTGGCTTATAGATCGGTCATTGAAGTTGCCACAAATGAGCGATTTAATCCAGGCCCGCGTACACGTAGCACTTCCCCTTGCGTGGTTGAGTATTTATATCGAGTTAATTCGAGTGGTTTTTGTTTTGGCAATCTGGGGGCATATCATTGTTGGGTGCTTACGTTTGCTAGGTTACAACGTATTCCGCAATACTTACAAGCCGCTATTGGCAGAGTCTATTGTCGAGTTTTGGAATCGCTTCTACTATTATTTCAAGGAATTACTGGTTGAATTTTTTTTCTACCCGACCTTCTTTCGATGCACATGGGCAGCACCGAGATTACGAATGTTTTTGGCTGTGTTTGCCGCAGCGTTTGTAGGCAATTTGTACTATCACATGCTCCCATTACTCACAGATCTACCCCGGCTCTATAATGGCGGTTTAATAGGGCTCTGGGATAATTGGGCACCCCGGTTTATTTATACTTTTCTGCTTGCCCTCGGTGTCTGGGTTTCCATGTTAAGGCAACAGGGGGTTCGCAAGAAATCGGGGCGGCCTGGGGGTTTTTTGAGGCTCCGGGCCATTCTCGGTGTTTGGACTTTTTATGGTTTGATTCATATATGGAATATCAAACCCCGTAACGTCAGTGTGGAGCAGCGTTTTAACTTTCTGCTTTCCTTGTTTGGTGTTTGATGCTCCCAACAACATGCTAGTGTATTCTCAAATATTTGGATTTTACCTATGTTATTGGAGGTGGCCTTTTAACTATCGCATTATTCGTTCATTTTTGCAGCATCAGAAAATTGTCCACTTTTCCTGCGAAGCCGGGTTTCTGTGTTTATCCCCTGGTATAGCAGGGTTCGCAAAATACTAACTTTCCAGTCAGGAAAACCAGGCCCAAATTTTATAAATGGAAACGGGACTCGAAAGGAAGCGTAATCGTTTTGACTCGATCATCATTAAGGTAGTTCTTATTACTCAATTCTGATTGAAAATCGCTATCAAACAGTTTGATCGATGGATCTCTTAAATGATACTCAATATTCTCAGCAACCAGCGGTTCTAGATATTTCGTTACGAATGGGTAAGCTCTGCGATCAAACGAAATCGAGGCAAGATTTTGTCCGGCAACTTGCTCAAATATGCTCTTAGCTAAATCTTCCATCGCATTTGTTTTATTACCTTCAATTAGAGGTGTAATCTCATTTGTTGGTAAGAAGAACGAAATATGCCAGCCCGCTTCCTGGTATTTGCCATAAAAACTGCCAATGGTTTCAGATTCGATGATCAATTTATCTTTAAGTGAAAACTGCTTGTCCAGGCGGTTTAGTGTTTCCAAAGCCCGTTCAGCATTTTCTTCTGTGAGGTTTTTGAAATCCAGCAGTATTTTTTTAACTTCCGAAGGGGTGATTGATGCAATGAACTTCTCCAGGGACATGCCGCTAGAAATACTATGATTATGACCGATCACAAACTGATCAGTTCGATCGTCACTGTAATGAACATCTATTTCAAAAGCTCTAAAGTTATCAAACCAGATGTCCTTTAACTTTCCGATAGAATTAACTCGATCAGGTATTATTCTGTTTAATTCTTCAGTTTTCAGTAAATGAGATATGTTTTTCTTTTGATGGTAATAATGATTGCCTTCCGAAGTATATTCAATGTCCCCGTGTAGAGTTGTAGCATCATCTTCCTTCATATAGTATGCGGATGATGATAAATCATTTATCACGGCATAATTATCAGTATAAATGTTAAGTAGGCCGACTAACGTATCGTAAATACGATCATTTGGAAACAGTGAGTTTTTGTTCTTTTGTAGGGCTGAATACTTATCGCTAAAACTGGTTTTATACCCATCCGATAACCACATTAATAGTGGAATCTGCGTCATATCAAATGTGAAATTACTCTGATTGTGCATCAGGCCTCGTACTGCATCTTCACCATGGTCTGAAAAATATACGAGACCGTTAACACCGTCTTTAGGCTCGATTAATGGTATCAGCGAGCTAACTACAAAATCGTTGTAAACGACACTGTTGTCGTAACAATTCAGTTTTTGTTGCCATTTCTTATTGATAGACAATTTGCCGAATTCTGATTCGTTTAACTTGCCCGAGAAAATATTATATTCGACAGGATATCGTTCACAATAATCCCCGTGGCTACCCATTAAATGAACAAAAATAACTCTATTCTTTTTAGTATCGGTTTGGAGCACTTCGTTCACTTTGTCAATAACTGCGTCATCAAAGTTTTGTGACTCGACACGTGCACCTATTGTCTTGTTCAAGGCATTCAGATGATCGGCCTGGTGAGCGATAAGGGATACAAGATTATCCCATCTTCCAGCAAGATTCTGATTGGTAATCCAATGTGTCTCAATCCCCGCCTTATTCAGAACATTGACAATAGACGGCGAACTATAGTAGCCCTTCCGATTGCGCTGGCTTACCTCTGTAAGGGCATGTGACAATGTCTGCATGGTTTGGATATGGATAGAGTAAGCATTGTCAAACACTATAAAATTATCCGAGTTTAAGTATTCCTAAAGCAGTGGTGTGGTATTTCTAAAATATCCGTAAATACCCATGTTCTTTTTATTCAGAGATTCACCGATAACGATGAGATATGTCTCGCCCACTTCACTTTTTACTGCTTCAAATCGAATTTTATTGCTTTTCAATCTCTCTTGGGTTCTTTTAAATAAAGCTAGCTCTTGCCAGTACTCGGTAATCGTACTATTTGCAAAACTATATATTCTGATATTGTCTCTGTTTGAAAAAGAAAGCACCCCAAAAATCGCTACCAGGAAAATTAACAAAGATTTTTCTATCAGCGCCGTTTCTTTTGCTTCTTGCCTTAGCAATAGAAATCCGATGAATAATGAAACTAGAAAAACCAGTCCAAGCCATAGGGGAGAAATGTTGTCTTTTGCATAGTCTATTGCTTCATCAACGTTTGTTTGTAAGATCGCATAAAATACCTCTCGAGAAATCCCGGCATTAAAATTGATGGAGTAAATGATATAGAAGAGGGCGATTACGTACAAAATCAGTGTAATCGAGAAACTGAATATAGAGGCGTATCTAGGTTTTTTGGGCAGTAAATTCTGATAAATCGATATAAACAAAAAAACAGAAAATATTGATAAAAGTAAATATGCTATATGAACGTTTGGAGGTACGGCTCCGAAATTCAAACGGTCTGCAAAAAGAAAAAGTAGGAAAATAATGTAAGAGTTAATTGCTATATATGTATGTTGTTTACCTTTCAGGTAAACAAACAGACATGCCCACACAAACGGAATAGCTAATGCTTTCGTTTGAGGAATGCCATAGGGGTAACTGCTAAAGTAGTTGACTAGAAACCAGGCAATAAATACTAATGTGATTTCGATCAGGATAAATAGGTAAAGCTTTCTATCCATTCATTACTCCTGAAGTAAACCTGAGTGTTTTTCTTATATTATTAACAAGGTTCTTGAAATTCATTTTTGTCATTAGTGTTTTCTATTTTAAAAGTCCTGATTGCCGCCAGTTAAGTCGACTTAGCTTCAGCTAAGGATCATAAATTATTGGCTACTTGACCCCTTTTATGGGCCGTTGCAGATAAGTGACTTGATCGTATGATTTCCAACAAAAAATGCGCTTCAAGATTCTTTTGATTCAACTGAAGTATATTAGCTTTTTTACTCTATTTTTCATATCTCCGCTTCCTGTAATGCACCTAATCTTCACCAGATTACTTATCAATGTTTTTACAAAATCAGACTCATAAGTTGACATTCAAATCACGGTATGAAATTAGTGATACCCCCTGGCGGTCTAGCTGTTCTCGAATTCCAATAGATTTTAGTGCATTAAGCTCGTCTGCCCAGCTATATTGCCAATGACTATATTTTGCGTCATCACTACTTGCTCCCGGATGACACATTAGTTCACAGGTGCCATCTTTCGGTAGGTGCGTAATTACCGATTCAAGATTTCTGTAATTTATATTGCCACCATAATAAAATCCAACGAATGCATCAGGGTGATTAAGCTCCGTAGAACTAATTGATGCATAAATATTCAAGACAGCCAATTCCATAACTCTTTTAATATTAGTTATGTTTCGGAACATGTATCTCCGAATGTTCTCTTTAGGTATACGAATAGCCTGTATATTGTGTTTTTTGGCTAGTTCTACTACGACCAAAAATATGTTTGGCAGGATATGCAGGTGTTGATGGCCGTCGATATGACTGATTGGCAAACCGGTGGATTTAATCTTAACTATCTGAGCTTCAAATTCTGCTCGTACATGCTCCATATCCAGCCGCTTTTTTAAATACCGTAAATACACCTCTTTGGCGTTGTTTAGTAATTTCCCACTGCTATTTACTATTGACGTTATCTGACTGGGTGATACCAGTGGAGATTCTTCAACTAAAGTTAAATGAACCCCGATATCAAGAGTTGGCACAGCCAGTGCTAGTTCTATAGCTTCATCAAAAGCTGGGCCATTAGCCATTATCGAGGTAGATGTGAGTATCCCATTTTGATGAGCATCGATAATACCTTTGTTGACACTGTGGGTAAGCCCAAAATCATCAGCATGTACAATTAACTTACAGGTTTTCATTTTTCAATTTACGCAATGCCTGAAATGATTTTGGGGCCTATAAGTCGGACCAGGGATAGAGGTAATTGTTGCCAGATGCGAATTGCCATTTGAAATTTGCGATTATTTTGTTTCAATTGCGGTATATCTTGACCGGGCGCTAAATGGTACCAGTATGCCAAGTGAATTTTTTCCGGTCTCCATTCCATTTTATAAACCTCATTCCCTGAGCCGATTAAACTTCTCCCCATGTCGAGATATTTGTACTGACGTTGGCAGGAGGATGATATTACGGACCAGTACAAATGATCACCAACACACATATGCCGATACCTGGTTAATGAATTTGAATGTATCTGTGTCACAGTTTCTTTGTGATGAACGAGCAGACTGACTGCAGCGGGTAAACCGTCATTTGTATATACAACTACAACTTCAGGTGCCAATTCTTGCGATTCCAGTATAGTACGAACGTATTCTTTCGAATGATAGGGAGAACCTAGTTCTTTCATAGAAAGACTAATCACGTGCCAGAAGTCATCTATTAGCTCAATTCCCCCAAATATGACTTTAAAACCAAAATTGTTTGATTTTTTTATCTTGTTTCGCTTTTTTGAGCGGAGTTTTTCTTGATAAAAAATATCTGGATCGTTAGTTAATTCAAGCATATATGTCGCATAAGAATTGTCCTGGTACCAGCCCTCAGGCGGTGCCTGTTCTCCTTCTAAATGACGAAGTAGAACATACTTGGCCCCAAATTTTTCCTGGACTGCAGTTGCTTGACACACTAGTGCATCGGCTGATTCTAGATTATCCGCATAAAATCCGCCGTGGTTTGCAAAAACTGCGGTCGACAGATATTTACCAAAAATTGGATGTTCTACAAAGGTTAATCTTAAAAATCCCGATACTTTGCCGCTGTCTCTAGCCAGGTACCAGTGGTGGGAGTAGCCGTAAATTTTTTTCGACGAGCCTGCGCCAATCCCAAAGATCAACAAATGTCGTTTTGTTTTTCTCCAAAATGTAATCTTTCAGTTCACTCATGTTATTTTCGTCGATTTGCTCAACACTAATGCTCATGGATATTCCTTGGTTACCAATTGTTGGTTGACAGATGTATTAAGTTGAAAGAGCTTTCAGTCTATTGTGATTCGATATTTTCGACTATTAGTTTTCGTAGAAAGGGGGTCAAAAATATCTTCCTAGGAAGTTATAGTTCGTAAGTAGCTGGATCTATAAATTCGATTTACTTTAATAATAAAATAATAATGAACTCGAGGTACTCCCTCATCCAACTAACTTCGAGGCTGCCTATTTTCTTGATATGAATAAAACATTTCAGCTAAATGACCAGTAATTATCCATTATGAAATTGAAAGGAGGCACGATAAGAGTAGCTATAGCCTGAGCCCAAATGTACCAAATTCCAAAAACATCTACAGATAAATAAATAATTCCTGCATTTAAATGGAATGCTAGCGCGGCGGTAATTAAAAACTTTGAAAAAGTTAGATGATGCTTCTTCGTGCTGTAAAAAATCCAGAAGTATCCGATTGCATAGTTATATAAAAAGACAATTATGAAAGTGATCATCGTCGCATATAGAGGGCGTATACTGAACTGCTCTACAAGAAATGCGAGCAACAAGAAGTAAATAATGATACCAACCAACCTGGTGCCCAAATATTTAACTGATTTCTGCGTAAATTCAGCACGACGGGAGCAGTTGGATTCAATTGATTTGTCTGTCATTTTTTTGAAGTTTTTTGGGGTGCCGATACAGCACTTATTTTTATTTTCCTGTCAATCTGTATCACCATTTTTTGCCTAAATTGTTTATTGGCTAGTTTTCTTATCTATGCCTAACGAGTTCGACACAAGATACAATGGCCGACCTCGCACCTGCACCAGAATCCTGCCAATATACTCACCCAGTAAACCTAACAATATAAAAAGAATCCCAAACAGGAGCGATATTACTCCGATCGTCGACGTCCAACCGGGAACAGTCGTGCCGAGAAAAATATATGCATAAATAGCATCCAATAGGAAATACATGGAGAGCAGGCTTGTTAGGACTCCAATGGCTATACCGATGCGAAGGGGTACAATAGAAAACGAGCTGATACCGTGCCAGGCAAATTTCAACATTTTATAGGTGGTATACTTGCTCGCACCACTGAACCGATCAGCACATTGAAAGGTAATCGATGAGCTGGGGTAACCCACCCAGCGCACCAATCCACGGAGGAAAAGGCCTTCTTCCCTGAATTGGAGCAACTGGATTAATACTTGTCTATCTATTAGACGAAAATCTGCCATACCCTGTTCCAGCTTTACACCACTTAAGTAAGAGAACATCCGGTAGAAAATTTTTGAAGTTACCTTTTTAAAGAAAGGAAGGTTAACCGGATCTTCACGTATTGTATTAACTATTTTATTACCTTTTCTCCACTCAGAAATTAAAAGGGGTATGACGGAAGGAGGGTGCTGTAAATCGGCATCCATTGAAATAATAGCTGCTCCATGTGCTGCATTCAGGCCTGCAAACAGCGCATATTGGTGACCAAAATTACGTGACAAGCGTAAACCGCAAACACGCTTATTGATACTGTTTAATTCTTCCACCTGGCTCCAGGTATCATCGGTACTGCCGTCGTCAACAAATATAATTTCCCACTTTTCGTTAGTACTGTTTAAGACATCATTCAAGTGTTGATAAATTATAAGAATATTTTGACTTTCATTAAATGCTGGTATCACTACTGATATTTCAACCGGCGGCGAATCTGTAGTTTTGGAGGTCATTTAACTCTCTACTATGTGATATTCAGTTAAATCGTTGAGGTGAATACAATAACAATGGCGCATACTAAGTAATACTTAAAGAATAGTTGATCTGATTTTTTAAATCCAAATGATTTAATGGCCATGTGACTGACTTCATAGATTTGGATATGTAGTACTTAATTTCTATTGGTAATTTCCCCATTTTTAACCGACTTTAAAAGTAGAGGTCCATGCTGTCAGTTCCTGTTTTTGCATTGGCGTGATGCCCCCCAACACCATTGAAGGTGATTAGTGAAGCTAGGTTACTTTGTTCCGGGAATCGCTAGGTTATAACTCACATTGAAGTGATTGTCTCAGTTGAGTCGTCAGCTCAACCGATCGACGCTCACAAGGCCCCGACAGGAGGCAATCTTCGGCTACAAACGGACATTCGATCCTGGGCTAAGGCCCGACCCCTGGAGCTAGTTCCTGAGGAGCGTTGCCTTCGTCAATAAAAGATTACGGTCGTGCCTCAAGTACTATGTTGAACGGTGACCTCTAGAGGTTTTAAAAAGTCACTTATATTAGTTTCGATATAAACCAATTATGCTAAAAAGAAATGGTATCCGCGTAATCGACTGGCTCAGTCATAGTGACCAAAATGCTTCTTTCGCCTTCGAATGGATTTCTACCATGTGCAACCAATATATTGTCGAGCATCAAGACATCCTGGCTTTGCCATTTAAATGATGATGAATGTTTTTCGTATAGTCCGCGCAATAGCATTATCACTTCCTCTTCAATTTCCTCTCCATATCCGTAATACGTGTTGTAAGGAAGTACTTCCTGTCCAAAAACTGAGGTAAGAACCGTTTTAAACTCAGGATCTAGCGAATGGGCATTAAAAAAAGTCCCATGATTGAACCAGCATTTGTCATTTGTAATCGGGTGAATAACAGAAGTGTTCCGAACATATTTTAGGACCGGCGTTCCATCAGGTGCCCAGGATAAATCTTCGATGTAATTTCTCTGGCAGAAACGTTCTAAATCTATTTTATCTTCTACATTAAACGCTTTTTTCCATGGGATGCCCATACTGTTACTGAATCGTCGAACATACATAAGTTTCTTGGCTTGGAACTTCAGACGAATCTCTTCGGGTATATCATTGTAGATCGCGCGGCAATCCGAGATCGGAGTTTCACCGCCATTTCCCGGAGGTAAATCACAATAGAAGAATACATACTGAGGCCATTCGGCGGAGTAAGATTTTTCATTGTGAAAGAATATTGTATGCTTGTTGTTGTATCTTGTAGAAGTAGAGGTATGGCTTTTTACGTGATCTCGGGGCGAGGTGGCCTCAAGATACTCTACCCAGTTACCCGAAGTTGCGGCCTCGGCAAAACATTCAAACGCTTCTATGTCCTTGATCGAAAAACCTCGAAATAAAATTGCACCAAAGTCAGATAATAGTGCTCTAATTCTGACCTTTTCCCGTCTGGACCAATTAATAATATCGAAATCAATATCCTCATGGGTCAATACAATAGGGAGTTTTTGATCGCCAAAAAATCTGGTCTCTAGTTCCAAATACAACCTCCAATCTGGCTAGCTCAATAAATAATCAAACCATCTGCCAGCTCCAAATGCCATGGCAATCAGAACATTTAACTGACCTTTCCTCGGGCATGGCTGGCTTGGTCCTATTAGCGTATAAAAACAGATCGGATCGTAAGAACTGTATGCCAATAAAATTCCACGTGAAGAAAATCATTATAACAGCCCATATCGATGTCATCTACTATAGCTAGAAGCCAGACACTAATCGACGGAACCTTAATAATCATGCTTTGTAGGAAAACAAATTAACAGCGATGCTTTCACATGCCCTGATGGCGATAATCTAATGCTTTGTAAAAAAGTTTTTTCTCGATGCCGGCGCACATCGACCTCTTTAATAAATGCAGAAATAAAAAATCGATACGGCCGGTCGAGGGAAGTGTTAAACGACAAATGTAGGCTCACGACATGCCCTTGACTGACAGGCCCACCGCCCATTGTTGCACCAAATGCAGAACATTTGCCATGGTCCAATAGAGAACCATTCCAGAGGGGAAAGGATAGAAAAGAATAAAAAAACCAAATGTCATCAATAAAAGCGCCCATGGCTTTCGTTTTTTCGTCTCTCCATCAGCGATTGGGGGCGATGACATTCCTATCATCGCTAATGTACTCACTGCCATCAATACAGGTAGCAAATTAAAGTAAGCACCTAGTAAAGGAATTTCAAATCCGAGTGAAAACAGCTTGTCTGGCTCAGCGAGGGTATCTATCCAAAGAAACGAGGCATCACGAAATTCAAATGCCTGGCCTAAAACATTGAACAACGCGACAAATATAGGAATTTGAATCAAGACCAATAAAAGCGGCTTGAGCCCGGCCAGGGGGCTAATATTGTGCTGTTCATAGAGCTGCAGAATGCGCTCACTTTGCTCACCGCCCTTATAATTTTTTTTGATTTCAGCTAACTCCGGTCCCATTGCCTTTTGTACAGCCATAAACGCCTGCTGGCTTTTTAAGGAACGTTGTGCAAGTGGGTACATAAGTAGTCGTACACAAACTGCAAGGCAAATTATCGAAAACCCCCAGCTTGGAATCAGTTTATGGATAAACTCGAGCATCCAAAGCAAAGCAAAACTGAGAGCACGCATCCAGTGCCACAATTCTGGAAATAGTAACTCGGAAAAGTCATAATCGTTGCCAACAAGATTCTCTTTCGATTTTGAACCGGCGTACACTTTATAGTTACGCTCGATCTTGCTTCCCGGTAAAAGAGTTTTTAGCCCAATATCTAAGACTACTGTTGGTAGATAGCGTTGTGGTATATCAGCCGATTCCCTGGCGGGAATGATTCGAGCAGAACCCGTAGCCCCCTGGTTTTCAGGTATAAGAACCAGCGCAAAATAACGACTATGGAGACCTACCCAGTTAACTGCACTCAAGTCGTACTTACCATCTGTTGAATCCTGATCAAAAGGGAATCGCTGAAGCCCCTCCTCACCGGAATAAACAACAGGTTCAACGTATGAATATAGTATATCGGCTATGCCAAAACCCTCGATAGGGTACTCTCCCAAACCCGGTCCAAGTTGCAGCCCAAGTTTCGGGCCTAGTTCCAGTGGCAAAGCGGAATGATTGAAAAATTCCAGGCCAAGTTTAAACAAACTTTCACCCGGAACTATCTCGAGCCGCATTTTCAACCCCAGGCGACTATCCTGGCTTAACATTGAAATAACTATGGCTTCTCCCGCTTTCGCAGGTGGTGCAATCTGTTTCAAATCGACACCGTGAATGGTGAGATGACGACTAAGCGTTTCACTATTGACGCGTGTTACAAGTGAGGTCCATTTTGGCGACGTATTAGATTTATCGGCATCTATATTAACTGCCAACTCTTTCAGATATGAACCTTCATCCGAGACATGTACGCGAACTTGACTATTCTGCAATGCAGCTATGCCCGCATGTGCAGATAAAACAGGTATGCTGAAGAGCACGGCCCAAAGTAAAATGAACTGTCTACCAGGTATCAAAAATTTCAGGCCACTTAGGACTTTGGTTAAATAAACTTATACTTGAGAATGCAAATACCTTAACGCTTAAGCAAAAATTTAGATAACTTCATTATCATTTGAGTCTTTATGCTCAACTTTTTTCTCAGTTTGCTCAGGATCCATTTTTGTTTTTCTAATCCCCAAAAAACGCAGCAAACGATGCCAATACAATTTGACAGTTATTGCGATAGCAGCTATCGCTGCAAGAACACCTTGTAACAGTGCGCTACCAGTCCCTGGATCGAGATATGCATAGGCAACATTGACTAAGAATAGATTGGCAACCAATCCACCTAACACCGTTGATACAAAATACCTTGTTTTCATTAATATTCTCTCGTTACATGAATTTTACTAGATCGAGATCTAATAAAAGAAACCGGATATACTTAAGCTTGAATAGCAATTAAACTTCCAAATAAAACTTAATTGATAATACGCCTTACCGAAACAATTGCTGTGGCATAATCCTCCTTTTTTCGAAAAAAACCGTAGACAGCAAAAGGGCCCCGAACATGTCTTTTTTAAAAAGTATGCATGCCCTAAGCTATTAGGTAGGGATTCTATTCATTAAGTATAGTATTCGTTCTGAGCCATCAATAGCCTCAGCCTGCCGAATTGTAAAGTAATCGCCAAAAGCTTGCTCGAAATGCTCGCGATCATACTCGGAAAAAATATCCTCGCGTGATCTCAATAGTCGCTGAACCTGGCTATCGGATTTTGGAACGAATTCAATAATCAAGCTACGACAGCAGAGTTCAGCAAAAAACTCCGCGACTCGATTGAAGGGAACATTATTTGATATCGATATATGGTGGATCAGAGCCAGCGCCATGATGCAATCGGCAGGACCTCGAGCGGCAAGCGAATCGCGTTCGGTACTATTCCATCCCAAACCAGGGCTGGGATTAGTCAAATCAAGGACCAGGGGTAACAGGGTGGTTTCTTTTTGCTTACGAATTTGACGGTAGTTAGTTTCAACCGCTGAAGGATCAATATCGAAAGCTACCGTAGAAATGCCTCTATCTGAAGCAATACGGCTAAACAATCCAATGTTCGCGCCTAAATCCCATACACTCGCGGGATTTATTTCATCCAGAAAGGCAGAAATATGTTTTTGCTTGGTTGCAAAAGAATTGTCTGAATAATTTGTATCATTGTAATAGTCGCCCCATTCGGTACCGCCAGGTTTCCACTCAAGTTTCGAAATAGTTTTGTGCAATCCCTCGAGTAAGCCCATAAGTCCCACCCTGCTCACTTTGCTTAATTTCAGTGTGGTTTCTGAAGGAGCCTGGTGGCTTCCCGAGAAGGCTTTTTGTGTTTTGGCGTGCAAATGAAGATGTGATAATAGTCCGAAATTTAACCAGGTCCTTCGAGGTACCAATCCACTGGCCATGTCCAAAGGTAAGCCGTCAATCTGGGCACGCATCAATTGAAGAAGCCTGACGTCGCGTTTGGCCATTACTGTAAGCTGCGCAAGAAAATGCTGGCAAAATTGCCTGTAGGCAACCCATGGCAATCCCTCGACGTAAGGCTCAAAGGACAGCGAGTCAATAAAAATCGCCCGGCCTCTATCAAATTGGATATTATACGCGGAAGCGTCCTTGAGACACATGCCATGCTCCAACGCGATGCGTTGTATTTCCAGGGTTAGATGCGCCGCATCCTTAAGTTGACTGAAGCACCACTCGTAGGGATAGCTGATCAATGATATTGGTTCGGGCTTTAATATTTTCCATACACAGCTTTTATCTGCAACCGGAGCATCAACCTCATCGTGGGGAGTTAGCATCCCCTGATTAACCAGTGTTGAATAAAGGCCGGAATCCATGAGCATTTGGTAGTGATCTTGATAACTCTGGTTCACCTGACGGTATAGTTCACCTTGATACCGAAAAATAAAACCGGAAGGATCTCTATAGGACGCTGGTAACGTTACGCAACCATTTACTTTTCTGGGCATATTAGAAGTACTGGGAATTTCTTATATTATCCAATAATATAGCAAAAAAGAGAAATGGCTCATATCAAGATCTTTTTAACGCTTGTGAAATCTGTTGTGTATCCTTTCATTTCATTTCGCAGGTAATGAATCACGATTTCTTCATTTAATTCAGGTTTGCTATTAGAGATTGTTCACGCGTAACATCGATTGGTATTTACTTGATTCACTTTCGTTCAAACGCATTGAGGACCGGTAACAACCGCGAAGCCAGAGTAGGTATGCTTTGTATTTTATTCAAAGGGGATTACATTGAAATCTAATAAAGCCGGAAAGGATAAATTCGGCAGTCCGATATTGCACAATGCTTTCGCCGATATTGCAGTACCGACACTGATATTGCTGGCTCCATTCGTCAACTTTCTTACTTTTAATCGCTACAACTATTTGCAACCTGAGATTTTCTGGCTTCTGGCGCCTGTATTGATCATCGGATTGATACTTGGGCTAATAATGTTTTGGGGAGGGCAGGTGGTTCGGGTGCCGTTAATAACCGTTATGCTGTCCTTTGTCATTGAATCGCTGTTCGAGTCACTGGGGCTCAAGCTTATCATCGCGGTAACTCTGGTAATTGCCTGGGTGTTGCGAGAACATATCACGAAGATCGTGGCGATAGCTTTTTTTGTAATGGTGCTAAGTACTGTGCTTATTCCAGGTGACAGACAGGCGGGAACGCAAACGACTAGAACAAATAAAGAAGTCGAAAACGATTCTTCCAAAGATCTTCCCCTGGTAATTCATCTAATACTGGATGAACATATTGGGATCGAGGGAATTCCGGAAGAAGTCGAGAACGGGGATCTTCTTAAAAAAGAGCTAAAGGTATTTTACGAAAACTATGGCTTTCGCTTGTATGGCAGAGCATTTTCTCAATATTATAATACCAGCAACTCTATTTCCAACACGCTGAACTTCACGTCAAAAAATATTCAAAAGTATTATTTTTTGACCTCAAATCAAAAAATTCTTAAGGAGAACGCTTATTTTCGCCTTCTCTCGGACCGGGGATACAACCTTCGAGTATATCAGTCTACTTACATTGATTTTTGCCAGGCGCCCGAAGTAAGAATAGTATCCTGCGCAACTTATCCCGATAACAGTATCAAGAGCATCGAGAGTATTCCGATAAACTTTAAGGAAAAGGCCCGCTTCATATGGCATAGTTTACTTAGTGCTTCTACGTCGCAACGGCTGCATTGGGTGCGAAAAAAATATCTCAACCTAAGGGAAGGGGCAAGAGCCCGTGGCTGGAACATACCACCATGGCACAGCCGCTCACCGCGCACGGGCCCAATTGCGCCAATGCCTGTCATCGAAGAGATGTGGGATCACATTCCGGGTAGTCCCAATGGAACCGTATTTTTTGCTCACCTTTTACTTCCACACTACCCATATGTATATGACAAAAACTGTAGTACTCGCGAAAACATCTATGATTGGCTTGATCATCGAGTTCGAGATTGGCATGAGAATGCAGATGAAAAACCGATGTCAAACCGAAGAAATGATCGGGAATCGCGAGCGAAAAGATACAAACTTTATTTTGAGCAGATTCAATGTCAGCAACGAATGCTTGGCGAATTGTTTGATAATATGAGAAATGCCGGTGTATTTGAGAGAGCGATCATCATCATCCACGGCGATCATGGCTCTCGCATCGGAGAAGTTAGTCCTGCATTTAAAAATAAAAACATGCTAACGGCACACGACTATACCGATGGTTTCTCCACTTTATTTGCCGTCAAACTCCCTGGGCTCCCTTCTGGCTACGACGATTCTATGACACCAATTCAGGAATTGCTTGCCCGGTCGTTTGGAAATGAGCAGGTTGAGGTTGAGCCTGGAATTGTTTTTCTCCGCGACAAGCGTGACGCTGGCGCAAGCATGGTTAGCCAGCCGATGGTTTGGTTTGATCAGTAAGTATTTAGTGAACTCACGCTACACTGGAGGGTTTACGTCGTATGCAAGAGGGCCAACGTGCGTACAGTCGCACTCGGAGGTCCCCGAATCTTGTGAACACCTTCAGACTGGTGCAAAGACCTGTACCCCGCCAGCCCTAGTGGTACTGGGTACAATCGGATATGCTGCGGACACCTTCCAAAAAGACCGGTTAAAATAATTCCTTCGTATTTACGGGTATGTGTGCTTTGTCACGAATGTTTGATCGGATTTAGAAGACAATCATCGTCAGTTTGTCATGGGTGAGGGGACTGCAAGTAGAAAAGCTGTGTTACTAATTCCGGGCTATTATATTGATTCAATTATAGCGTTCTGGAGAAAGGCTTCAATTGATTCAAACTTGCACTCTAAACATGCTTCGTGAGCGCCATTTCCGTATATAGTTAAACAAGAAAAATTAGTGACGAGATTTATATTATCTTCAGGGGATATGTAGGTGCCAGATCATAATTTAAATATAAAAGTCCTGGTTGTTTCCCCGCAACCATTTTTTTCACCAAGAGGAACTCCATTCAGTGTGTATTATAGGACATTAATCACTTCTGAATTAGGAGCTAAAATTGATCTCTTGACTTATGGTGAAGGAGAGGATGTGAGTATAACCAATGTGAATATTATACGAATCCCAAGGTTTAGATGTTTTGGTAATGTGAAAATTGGACCTTCATTATTGAAACTGTTTCTAGATTTTTTTATCACATTAAAAATGATTTGGCTGCTTATAACTAGACGATATGATGTTGTTCATGCACATGAAGAATCAATATTTATTGGCTTAATACTTAGACCAATATTTAGATTTAAAATGATTTATGATATGCATTCCAGCTTGCCTCAGCAGTTGACTAACTTTCAGTTCACTACATCTTCATTTCTCATTAAATTGTTCGAATCTTTGGAAAATGCATGCCTGAAACGCTCAGACGCAGTAATTACTATTTGTCCAGATTTATACAAGTATGTGAACAATATAATTACTGATCGGGAAAAACATTTTCTGATTGAGAACTCGATATTTGAGCCGGTAAAGCTCGCGACTAACATGCATGTTAAGGATAAAAGTGACTTTACGAAAGAGTCACTTGGCATAAATTCCAGGCTAGGTAAATTAGTTATATATGCTGGAACTTTGGAGAAATATCAAGGTATTGACATTTTGATTCCAGCATTTGCTGATGTATTAGAAAAAGGTATAAGTGCACAGTTGATTATTGTTGGTGGATCGAACGAACAAGTAAATGAGTTTCGTAATCTTGTCATTAATTGTAATGCACAAAAAAATATTAGTTTAGTGGGACGGGTACCTCAATCAATTGCCAAGATATACAATAGTTTTGCGGATGTGCTTTTATCACCTCGGAGTGATGGGACCAATACGCCTCTTAAAGTATATGAACAGTTGGCTTCTGGTAAGCCTTTAGTCGCTACAGATATATATTCTCATACACAAGTGTTAAATAATGATGTTTGTTTTCTGGTTAAACCAAACCAATCAGATATGGCGTCTGGAATTATTGAAGCCTTGGATAATAAAAAAGAGGTCGATAGGAAAATATCTAATGCTTTAAAAATGTATGAGGAGTTATATTCACGACCAATATATAAAGAGAAGCTTCGACAGATATACGGGTTGGTTAGCTGATGTGTGGTATTGCTGGGAATGTCTCCTTTGGTGGCCTCCCAACCGTTAATGACGAAACTCTCAAAACAATGATTGATACCCTTATTCATCGAGGTCCAGATGAAAGTGGAAGGGATATTTATCAAAACGTAGCAATGGATATGCGCCGGCTTTCTATAATCGATCTGGCCGGAGGTAGTCAGCCTATTTATAATTCAGACAGAACGATCTGGACCGTATACAACGGGGAAATCTACAATTATCGTGAATTAAGACAAGAACTTAGGAGCCTAGGATATCGTTTCACAACCGATACTGATACAGAAGTCATAGTCCATGGTTACCAGGAATGGGGTGCTCAACTGGCCGGTCGATTAAACGGTATGCTTGCAATTGCAATTCATGATATCCGCAATGAAAAGATACTGTTGATAAGAGACCAGCTTGGAATTAAACCCCTCTTTTATATGTTTGACGGGCAGAACTTATGTTTTGCTTCCGAAATAAAAGCGTTGTTGGCAAGTCGTCGGATCAGACGAGAACTTAATACTACAGCTTTGGTTGACTTCATGTCCTGGGAATATGTTCCCGGTAAAAATACCTTATTCAAGTCGATCAGGAAGTTGGAGGCCGGCCATTATATAGAAATTGACTTAGATCAACCGAAGGTGAATCCTAAATGTTACTGGGACATTCCATTGTCCGGGGAAATAGAAGATTCATTTTCAGACCAGGACTGGCAGGAGGCAATAGATCACCAGATTAGAAAATCCACTAAAGCTCAAATGGTTAGTGATGTCCCTTTGGGTGCCTTTTTATCTGGCGGGGTTGATTCATCCCTGATTACCGCCAATATGCCGGGTAGTAAGACCTTCAGCATTGGATTTGAGGACCCCAGTTATAATGAGCTGAAGTGGGCCAGTTTGGTGTCTGAGCACCTGGGAGTGGACCACCACTCTGAAATCATAGTACCCGATGCGTTAGGATTATTTTCTCAGCTAATGCATTTTATGGAAGACCCTATTGGGGATTTTTCCATTTTTCCAACCTACCTTGTTTCAAAGTTAGCCAGAAAGCATGTCACTGTGGCGTTAAGTGGGGATGGTGGTGATGAATTATTTGGTGGCTACGAGACCTATTTGGCTCAAGGTATGGCAAATAAATACAATTTGATTCCTGGTTTTATACGCAGGGGGATTGTCGAAAAGTCAATAAACAGCCTGAAACCCACGGCCAAGAAGAAAGGTTTAATTAATAAAGCAAAGAGGTTTCTCGAAGGTTTTGAACAGCCTGCATCATTGAAACATACTCGTTGGCGTATATTTTTAAGTGAAATTATGCGACAACAGTTATTTCAGCCCGATGTGTTGGATAATGTCGAGCATAATGCGGAAGATCATATTGAACAATTATTTTTTAAAGCCAATAACCTGAGCCCTCTAAATCAATGCCTGTACACGGATGTTAAAAGTTATCTAGTCGATAATATACTGACAAAAGTAGACCGCATGTCGATGGCAGTTTCTCTTGAAACACGTGTTCCATTTCTGGACCCGGATTTGGTTGAGCTAGCATTTAAGCTGCCTGACCGTTTTAAGGTTTCCGAAAATCAAACAAAAACGCTCCTGAAAAAAGTGGCGAGTAAGTATATACCAAAAAAAGCAATATATCGGCCGAAGGAAGGGTTCAGCATTCCAATGAAGCATTGGCTGAACACTGAGTTTTCTTCTGTTGTGGATGAATTGCTTGATACAAGTAAAATTCGGGCTGATGGAGTATTTCAGGCAAGTACAATCGAAAGGTTGAAAACTGAACATCGAAAAGGGGTGGCAAATCATAGTCATATCCTGTGGTCAATTGTTGTTTTCCAGGACTGGAAAGTGCGGCGGCTTGAAGGTCGGATATAAGTGTTTGTCACCAGGAGTGAATTCCATGTGTAGCGGTCTGATAAAACCGGACACCAACCTGGGTGGTTCATCAACTGAACGCTGAACCTGGCGGTGAGACACCTGATGGCGGAGGTCGGGTTGATCTGCAAGCAGCCTGGCCCACATGCCTACAAGCGGGTGACGGTTGCGCGAGTGGATATACCCAATGTGCTCGACCGGCAGTTTAATATTGATGATGTCAATCAGGTTTAGTGTGGCAATATCAACTGTATCTGGACCGGAATACACTGGCCATATCTGGCAGCGGCCACATACCGGGAATGAAGGGCTGGTTCCCGCGATAGCGGAAGAAAAAACTTAACTTACTGACCGGGATGAGTTGACTACTACAATGGATGCTCAAAAAAGCAGAACGGGTTTGTATATTCGACTAGTAATAAGTCTCCTATTGCTTGTTTTTGTATTTTCATTTGCTGATATTACGCAAATCGGTGATGTCATTACCCGGATCGATTATTGGTTTTTTGCACTGGTAGCGGCAATAACCTTGGTTGATAGTATGATGATGGCCTATAAATGGCAGCGCCTGGTCTTAATAAAGAATATCGGCTTATCTTTTAACCTGGCATTAGTGACCTATTTGGTATCTGGATTTGTTGGATTAGTCCTGCCGACAGGAATAGGTGCTGACATCTATCGTATTCACTATACGTCAAAATTACTTGGCGGCTTAAAGCATATTGCCAGTTCAGTTGTAATTGAACGATTGCTGGGAATGTTGGCTTCAACAATATTTGCGGTTATTGGGGTTTTAGTGATGTCTATCGCTGCACCCGAGTCAAAAATTGATGAGAATATTTTATTACAGATATTTATAGTGCTTGCCGTTGTTAATGTTTTATTTTTTATGTCAATGACTGAAAAATTTTTTACCCTGGTAAAACGACTACTGGATAAGTTGGGAAACAAAATAATTGGCGACAAAATATTATCTTTTCATCAGGCTTATATGGAATATGGTAATCATAAACAAGCGTTATCTGTTTTCTTCGCGCTGTCTTTTATTGAGCAGGTGTTTTTTGTAGCCATAACATATTTTGCAGCACTGGCTATAGAAGTGAAGATAGAATGGTATTACTTTATCGGCATCGTTCCAGTCTGCCAGATACTCAAAAAGATTCCAATATCGGTAAACTCTATAGGTGTTCAAGAAGGATTATTTGCCTTCTTTTTTTCTCAGATTGGAATGACAGTAACAGAGGCCTTATCTCTGTCAATATTAATTCGTATCGCGCAATGGATTATGTTTTTTGCCGGCGGTGTGCTTTATGTTTTGGGTTCTAAAGAGAGTATTAACGTTGAGGCAGTGCAATCCAAAAGGCAGTAACTATTGGTTGTTCTAAATGGTATCTGCATAGGATTGCCGATGCCGAAATTTCAAAAAACAGGTTATGTGGGTTAAAGAATGAAGCAAAGAGTATTATTTGCGGGCATAGATGGATCGGGGAAAAGTTCGTCTCTCGATTTTCTGATCGATAAGATTAAAGACGATTATGAGGTAATAAAGGTTGTAAACGTAGACGGATCTTTGGTGGTAAATGGTGAGTCGCAGTTAGTATTCAGGCGTTTCTACAAACTTGTCTCCTCTTTAAGGCCCTTGTCGAAAAAATACAAGTTTTACCCTATTTTTTTTGGCGTTGAAATACATGTACAAATTTGTCGTAGTCAAATATGTAGAGCGCTTCAGAAAGTGTGATTTGGTGATGTATGAAATTGATTTCCTTCTTCATCCAGCAGTTTTTGTAACCTACCATTTTAAATGGACAAAAAAATTATCCAGCCGTTTACGATTTAAAATATTTAGCAGTTTAAACGGAAGAAAACCCAAAACTTCTACAATTTTCTATCTCGATATCGAACCGGATGAAGCAGAACGACGAATCCATAGCAGAGGTGAGGAAGTTGAGGCCCATGAAAATAAAAAGGATCTCGCAATTTTACGAGAAGAGTTCGAGGGTGTGATAAGTGCGGCAAGAAATGATGGCTTTTGTATATATAGAATATCGGCAATGAATCCTCAGAAGGAAGTTATTGCAGAGGCCGAAAAATTACTTAGAGAAAGGCTGAACGAACACTAGGGTATTCTACTTTTTGAGAATTTTTAATTTTTGATTCTCAATATAGTATAACCTGCCTTGAGTAGTTGTTGGAATGAAAAATAAACGAAATATAAAGGTATTTATATTCATTTCTTTGGTGTTAGTCGTTGTGGTGTTTGGGGCGTCGGTTCCTGTGCCAACATTTCTAAAAAATAGTTATAAATATTTATTCCAGGATAGGGAGGCTTATTGTAGTAAAAGTTTAAGCGACTATATAGATGATGGAGAGTTTTTAGGACCATACTTGTTACTTCAAGGCGAGGCAACAACATCTATTTCTATTAATTGGGTTTCGTTGTCTAAAAATACATTCAGATTGCAATATAGACAACAAAATTCTGAGCAATGGCAGTATGTTGATCCCCCTAATAGATTTTTAGGTTCATCAGCCAACTTGGTACATAAAGCTTTGATAAAAGGGCTTAAGACGTCCTCAGTATACGAATTTCGTATTATTAATTTAGAAATTGACAACGAGAAAAACATTTACCTTTTCAAGACCCCTCCTGGCAACTTAAATGAAACATTAACGTTTGTATCAGGTGGGGATATGATGGAAAAAAGGGAATTAATGGCTGAAACAACTCAAATAGCTGCATTATCTTCACCAGCTTTTGCCGTGCTGGGTGGTGACTTGGCTTATGATAATGGAGAGTTTCTTAATTGCTGGTTTGATTGGATAGAAATTTGGAGTCAAAATGCTATTACTCCGCAGGGGCTATCAATTCCTATGGTGATTGCAATAGGTAACCATGAAGTTGAAGGCGCCGCCTTGGAAGGCGGTGGTTATGGTCAAACGCCTGATAAAGCAAAATACTTCTATTCTCTTTTTCTACCGGATATAAAAAGTAATTATGTTGTAGATTTCTCAGATTACATGTCTTGCATTCTATTGGATTCCAATCACACACAGCGAGTCGAATTACAGAATAGATGGTTGGAATCAACATTGAGGCAACGATCAACTATACCAAATAAATTCGCTGTTTTTCATGTACCTGCTTACGGAGTCCTAAAGGATGGATATGATAATAAAGACTCTATAAATGTAAGGAAAAACTGGGTGCCTATTTTTGAAAAATTCGGATTAAGTGGCGCTCTAGAGCACCATCACCATATTTATAAGCGTTCTAAATTGATTTTCGAGAACACTATCGATCCTGATAAAGGGATTCTTTATATTGGCGGAGGGGCTTGGGGAGTGCCTTCTAGGCTTTTACCAAAAGATATGACTCCATTTTGGTATGTGGCTAAGGTTGAAAGTACAAGACACTTTCTAAGAATTTCATTAGATCAGAAATCTCGGACTTTTGAGGCTATTAATGAGAAGGGTGATGTTTTTGATCGTTACGTTGATGTTAGATATTAAAAGTCAATAATGGGTTCAGAAGAATTGGATATGTCAAACACATCACTTCCATCTGCGAATTATCGAATTATCTTGTATCTTGTTGTTTTCAGCATATTTCTGTTTTTTCGTTTATTCTCCTGGCATAACGATCCATTGTTTGAGGATCATGATAGTGTCGTATTGATGAAGTAGGCGCTTACGTATCGTTCTCTTGATATGAATCAAATCACAAAGCTTGACGCTTCAAAAACACCGTTTTATCCAGCATTTGTTGCCTTACTAACGCCTTCCGACGAAAGGGTGGAGCTTGGTGCAAGGGTTACAACATTTCTCTTCAGTTTGATATTGTTTTTTATCCTGATAATTCTTGGGGAAAAATATACTGCCCCAATAGGTGTAGCTTCAGGATTACTCTTTCTTAGTGTCAGTCCGGAATTAATAAGACTATCTTTCAGTATTTTAACGGAACCAAGTTACATAACGACTGTTTATCTTGGACTTGCAATATTCTTGTGGCACTGCCATCAGCCATCGATTTTAAAATCAATGTTATTAGGGGTCGTGTTCGGAAGTGCTTTTTTAAATAGGGTTGAAGGCATACTTTTTTTGGTTTTCATACCAGTTGCGCATTTGGGACATTATTTTATTAACACGGAGAATAAATATCAGTTTCATACGTGTTTAAAATACTGCGCTGTTTTTATTTTTACATATTCTCTAGTTATCACGCCGCAGATAATGTCAGTTAGCGAAAAAATGAATCAATTCTCGCTTAACGGCAGACAGGTCTGGTCTAAACTTTTATCGGGTGATGCTTCAAATAGAAGTTACGAAGAAAAAATAATGGGCCTAGACTACAGTCCCAGAGAAGTAAATATTCAATATCTGTTAAAAAATCCTTCGGAAGTTGCATCTGTCAATAATGGTTTAAGCTTAACTAAGTATGCAAAAACAATATTGAGAAACTTCAATGAATTGTATCGATACAGGCTTGGTGAACTGTTAGGCCCCTTTTGTATTTTATTTGCCGGAATAGGGCTTTACAGCCTTTTAAATCGCAAAAAGTACTTTGAAACTTTGCTTTTTTTAGGTTTTATAATAACAGGACTTATTGCCCCTCTCGTTCACAATGTCGTTATTAGGCATATCGCCGTTATAGCGCCAGCAATTATGCTTCTGGCGGGTATAGGTATAGGGCAACTCTATAATTTGTTAAAGCCCAATAATCATCAATTAAATCGAGTATGGTTTATACCTCTGATTCTAGTAACCACTGTTTTTATCACAATGTTCCCACAAACGTTAAGACTGAAAGAATTAATACTTGATGAAGATACTATTAATCATGAATATCGTCCCTCTGATTATGATCAAGTTATTCGTATATTAAAAAATGATGTTTCACATCAAAATCTAAAATTATCTGAAACTAAAATATCATCCCGTAAACACTATATTAGCTTTTATTCGGGTTTGGAGAGAGTGCGCATTCCCTATACTGAATATAATGAATTGGTTTATTACTTAAAATTGAACTCAGTAAACTATCTTTTTCTCGATTATCGGAAACTAAAATTGTACCCTTTTCTTGACAGTTTTAATGAGGACGTGTCAAGCGACTTCACTCTCTTATTCGATAGTGTTAATTGGAAAAACGATAATATAAGGCTTTACAGAATTAATTAGTTTTTGGATATTCGAAATATTTAGTGAGTAAAAATATATCGGATTTGTTTGTAGTGAGATTTCAGATTTAGAGGGTGGAGGCAATGCCCCAAACAGAAGCGGAACTTGCTGCATAAGGATTCTACTAATAAATACAGCTATTTATGGGGGGATTTACCAGGCTTCGCCTTTACCAGCCATTGTGCTTGTTTCTCTGCATGGTTAAACGATGCGCCAGCGATCTCTCAGTGTGTTACTCTATTGGGTTCCATAATTGCGACAGCGCCCCAAAATCTTTTTCCGCTTCTAACTTGCGAACTTTTTGTCGGTATAATTTGGCTCTGTCGTCTCCTATTATAGAGGAGGCAAGAGTAACAAACTTGTCATCTACTCTATGGTGCCGTCGAGCAAAATTAAGAATAAACTGTGCTTGATCGGATATGCCAACGATAGTATCTCCACTCTGTGTTGTAATTTCAACTCGAGCACCGCTACGTTTTGCAGGATTTCCCATTAGGCTCACCTTGTCGCGAAGCTTACATATTTTAGGATCATTGATAGCGGCATCTGAAAAATGAGATACGCCAACCGTGCCACACGAAAGCGCAAGTGCTGTGCAATGTGGAATGCTAAATTTTGCGGCAAGTCCTGACTTGGGGCTCATTTCACTTGCTACCTTGATTGACTGCGATGGCACCTCAACTAGAACTTCAGTAATCTCGTCAATATTTGGCTTTTCCTTCAAGGATAAAACGGCTTCTATAACACCATGCGTTTCTCCACACGAGGCATACCATTTGTAGATAACAGAGTCGATGGCGAATTTCTCACCAAGATCGCTGGCGGCTAGATCGAAATCAGATTCCGAGGAAAAAACTCGAGTAAACCCTAGTGGACCATCGATCATAGCCGGGTCACCGTAAAATCCTTTTTTAGCCAAGAGCGCAGCGGTTAGACCATTCGCCGCCCCGCGTGCTACCTGTATAGGCTTTGCTATAGTTCCGAATGAACTTCGCAATCCAGTTGCTCCAGATGCCGCGAAACAAAGAGCCTGGATTATTTCGTCGGTATTAAGTCCCAATAGCTTACCAGCAGCGGCGGCGGCTCCGAAAGTACCCATTGTTGAGGTGGCATGAAAGCCTTTGGCATAATGCTTGATACCTAATCCTGCTGATATCCGAGATTCGGTTTCAACACCAAGGCAAAACGCCGACAGAACCTCGCGACCATTCAACTTGTCACGCTCCGCCAGAGCGAAAACCACCGGGGCGATTGGCGCTGAGGGATGGAGGGGTTGCTCGGGTTGACCAAGATAAACGTCATCGAAGTCGAGTATGTGGGAAATTGCTGCATTAACCCAAACCGCATTTGGTGTGGATGTCTTAGACCGAGATCCAAATACACTTGCTTGTGGCTTCCCACCCTGTTCCTCGACAATAGCTCGCAACGATTGGGATTGCGGCATACGTGTTGCAGCCAGTGCTACGCCAGTCCAATCTAGCAATGAACTTTTCGCAGCATCAAGTGTGGATGTAGGCAGATCATCGAAAACCGTTTCAGCAATAAAGTCTGCGAGTTTTTGTATAGCGATCATCGCACTCCCCGTTAGTTGTGTGCAATGTTACTAAATATGGCTCCAAACGTCTCAAATGGGTCGGTTTTCCTCTCTGTCATGATAGTTGTCGCCTGGATTTATTTTATTATTTTACAGATATGGCGGTGAGGAGACTGATATGAGCTACCCTAGAATCATTAAAGAAGCTGCCCTGGAGAAGTTGTTCCATACCGATTTGTCGCTACGCCACATTGCAGATGAACTGGGTATTCCACGTGCCACATTACATGGGTGGAAAAGGCAATATAAAATGATTAAAAATGACAGCGAAACGATTGAGGCACCAGCAGAGAGCTGGACGCCAGAAGAAAAGTTTGTAGTGGTATCAGAAGCTGCAACTTTAAGCGAAGTTGAACTGAATACCTATTGCCGTGAAAAAGGGCTGTACCCGGGTCAGATTAAATCTTGGCGAGAAGCCTGCATTGACTAGAACCACGAACGCCATCATGAATCCCTGGATAACCTAACGCCAGCCGATGTGTATTACGGTCGAGGGCGGAAAATACTGGATCAGAGAACAGCGATCAAACTAGACACCTTGGCCATGCGTCGAAAGATGCATTACGATAACCGAAGTAACTTAAACCTGATGGACTGAACCGCCTCTTTAATCAGATCGCCATCTATCTATATTGGTTTGACGACGTACAGCCTCTATCAATTGGAGTTCATGATCCTTTTGGTATTAATTCGCTAGAGCCACTGACCGCAACTCAGGACATGTGACGTTGCAGCCACTTCTCGAGAACGAAAAAAGCCCAGATACGATGCGAATGGTTGTGTTTTCTACTCGTATGCTCATCCAGCATTTTCTTGACGAATGCGTAGTTGAACAAGCCCCGCGATTCGACAGTTTCTCGCGATAACGTTTGCTCGATTTCCTGAGATAGCAATGACTGGTCTCTGAGCCAGTTCTTCAGCGGAACGGAGTGCCCTAGTTTGTCCTTGCGATTATTAATCACATCCGGCAAAACCCCTTCCATAGAGACTCGGAACAAACGTTTCGTCCGTTCCAGACCTTCGAGTTTGAGTCGGGCAGGTATACGGGCTCCGAACTCGACGAACTCTCGATCATAAAACGGCAAGCGCACTTCCAGCCCGAAATGCCGACATAGCATTAGCCTGGAAAAATAAAAGCTAGATTCAGTCGTGTAATCGCTATACAGCAACGGTGATATGCCGTCGTCCGGACCCTGGTAGCCTTCAAATGAATTTCCGGCAAAGGCCATCGGGTCTGTCCCACGAAGCTTGCCTTTCCATTCCTGTGTCGCCAGCTCTTCGAACTGCCGGGGCGCATAGTAAGCACGCCAGCGAAAGTGGCGTAGGTCTCGTGAAATACCCGGTGGCGGCAGGATACGCTCGATAATTTCGGGAAGGTTTCGTTTCTTATCCGAGTCCGGCACCATGGACGCCAGCTTCCAGATCCCATTATGAATAAAGCTGGGTACATGCAGCTTGTCATAATATTGCATTACGCGTTGCGCGGCATACACGGGATGGCTGGCCCACATTTCATCACCGCCATCTCCGGTTAACAAGTATTCGCTTCCGCCTCGCGCGATCCCGCCCAACAACCAGGTACCCACTTCAATGCCGACATTACAAAACGGCACTTCCATTTCGTCGATGGCTTTGATGATGGTTGACGATTCCTGTTCGCCAAAATCGACTTCGCTATGCTGTGTGTTAAGTTCCTCAGACAGTGCACGCGCGTAATACGATTCATCAAATGACGCGCCACTACAACGAAATCCGTAGCTGTGTATATCGCCCTGCCAATGCTTGCGCGCGAACGTGGCCACGGAACTCGAATCCATGCCCCCGGAAAGCAGAATGCCGGGATCTCCTCCATACAGGCGGCGCACGACAGCGCGTTCGAGTTGTTCCCGATACTCATCTGCGATTTCCCGTTCGTTGCCCTGCCAGGGATCAGCATAAGAGAGGCTGTACCAACGTTCAATCCGACTGGGTTTTGAGACTTCGTGTCGAAGCACCGTACCGGGAGGAACCCGGCTGACATTCTTGTGAAGACAGTGATTACCAGGGACGTAGCAGAACACCAGAAACTGTGCTAACCCTTCCGCGCAGAGCTCTTTTTTAGCAGCACCGACGCTGACCAGATCACGTACGCGCGAAGCGAACCAGACCGTGCCGTCAGTCTCGGTATACACCAGTGGTTCGATTCCAAAACGATCTCGAACCAGGCACAACTGACTGTTATTTCCGTTCCACCAGGCGATAGCAAATCCGCCATCAATGTCGGCAAGTGCTGCTGTATCATGCGCCTCAAATCGTGCTAGCAGATCCTCGGCCGAACCCGAGGCGCCAGCCATCGGCTGCCCTTCAACAATCGGATTGCCGGAATACGCTAGCCATGAATTTGAACCTGGGTTGGTAGCAAAGCGAACGCGTCGGTCAAGAGAAGGCACGTCCCAGGAGCGCAGCCAGGCACAAGCACCTGTAGTATTTTTCGTTGTCGATGAGTCGAAACCCTGCGGTAGCGTGACCGAATCGGCCCTAATCGAACTACCGAGCAGCACTGCGGGACTCCGGTAGAACCTTGCGAGCGGATCCGATGGCGAGCGATTCGTATAATCCCTCGAACCTGCGTGCACTCGCTTTTACCGTGAACTCGCCTGAAACTTCCAGTGCCTGTCTCGAAAGTTCAGCTAATTTGGTCGGGTCGTCTGCAATGCTAGACATGGCTTTTGCGAGGGCCTTCTCGTCCCTAGGCGGAACCATGATTCCAACACCATGATCAGAATGGATTTCAAGAGGCTCGCCAAGATCGGTTGCAATAAACGGTTTACCAAACGCAAGCGCTTCAACAAGATTCACTGAACTGAAACGACCGTTCTCAAACGGTGCGACGATCACATCGCAAGCGGCATAGTACGCTTGAATCGAATAGGAGGCCTCAATCAGATCAACATGGTCTACAAGTCCCAGATCACTAATCTGCTGCTTGATGTGTTGACGCATTGCATCGACATCGCGAATCCATGGAATATTCTCATACTCGGCCGGTACTCGATGGTAGAGCGTGGGCTTGTAGATAAGGGCCAGACGCGCCGACGGATTGCTTTCAATCACGCGACGAAACGACTTTAACAATGTGTCATTACCTCGATCGGGACCGAGTTTGGTGATGCAGGCATAAACGGTAGAGCCTGCTTGCCAACCGATCTTTTCACGCTCGGTTGTCTTATCCGTTGCTTGCGCCAGGTCAAGCAGTTCCCTGGGTATAGCATGGTAGAGGATATCTAACCTATCACCTGGAACACGTCTGACGTCGCGCATATAGTCTCTGCACATAGACGAAGCTGCAAAGCCGCGAGCCGTTTTGTTTGCCAATACTCGGTCCAGAATCCTGAGATACATCGGATAGGGAAAATATACCTGTGTATCGAAATCATGAATGATCGTCGGAATACCGCGAAATGCACCGACCAATCGGCCGAAAGTCGAGGCCGCGTAGCAAAAGGTGTGCATTACATCGATCTCGAGTTCACTGCAGAGGTTTGAAATTTTTGTCAGGGCGGTGACATCGTATTTAGACTTATCGAGGTTAATGACCGGGTGTTGAGCCTCTTTTAAAAACCTCTTGCACCTCTGGAGATGCGCGCAGGAAGAAAGGATGTATACGCACCCTGCTGCTGTCAAACTCCGGAATCAGATTCATGAAAAGGCGACCACCGCCATGCAGCGAACCATCGTAACAAACGTGATCGATGATCCACATTACGTTAAGAGGGCGTTCTTGGGCAGTATTCATCTCAATCTCCACCTAGGGATGTATATATTAACTCTGGAAGAGGCACACTTTAACTACACGTAAAAAATAAAAGGTGACCTAGGTTCCAATTCTAAGTATGTCGACGACCGACTTCCATACACGGTCGCTTCATTTTAGATGACTTTTATTCAAAGACTCCACGAGAATTACAGAATATTTTCAACCCCAGCGGCCGGCCTGTATAGTCGGGCCTGGTATTCGCGATTTTTCAGGTATGTTCGTATTCTCCTTCAGTTGTTTTGCTGTCGATACCCTAGAAACAGCAAACCACCGAGCAAAGAGACGAATAGGGTGACTGCCCGTATTAGAAGCCCTACCGCGACACCCTCGGCTAGCGCATTTTCTGAGTGCGTCAAAATCAGACCCACGCACCATTCCCACCAGCCCAGATTATTGGGCGAAACCGGGATTGCCGTCGCAAGATAAATTACCGGAGTCGCGTACGCTACTTCGGAATAGAGGGCTGGCAGCCCGACTGTCTGGCAGGCTACCAATAGACTGATACTCGCCAGCAGGTAGAAAACACAAGAAAGTATAATCGTTGCAACAAGCGTCATCGGATGACGGCGAAAGAATGCGATTTCGGAGAATAACCTGTTTGCTGTGGGCAATAATTTTCTTACCCAGAGAATTCGTGCCGCTATCTGCGATAAAATATGCCGAAGACCGGGTACGAATAACAGGACAAGGACGATGAAGCAGCTGACCGAAATGGCAGCGATAGAAATGCCGATAGCCGGAGAACCCAGCACGTTCGGCTGTATTAGAGTGGCGATTGCAGCAAGAACCACCAACGTCAGTAACCCGGAAAATCGCTCTAGAAATATCGAAGCAACAGCCTTTGAATGGGATCCAACGTAGCGGCCGAACAAATAGCTACGGGAGAGGTCCCCCCCAATCATACCCGGCACGAAATTGCCGAAAAACTTGCCAATAAGATAGAGAATCGTAAGACGCGTCATGGACGCCCTTATTCCTCGCGCACGGGATAACAAAAACCACTTTGCTGCACTGACCCAGTTCATCAATAATGACAGGCCAACCAGTGTAAATATTGCCTGCACGGACGAGTCGAGGACCATGTCGATAGCTTGCAGCCCACGTTTTTCGTGGGTGAAGAGCAGAACGATCAGAGCGGCTCCGATCGTCACCTGAACAATTTTCAGGACTCGTCGGGATCGTCGATTTCGCCTAACGGCCGTCTCGGCCGTCGTAATCTTATCCACGTCTGTTTCGTATCGAGTATGTCATGCTGATAAGCGGTTCATGGATTTTTTGTGCTGCACGTCTCATATCGTGCATCGGTTTGGCGATTGATCTCGCATACAATCAGATGCTAACGTATCATAGCAGAAACTAGGACGCTGGCCGGGTTTCGGGTCGATCGAGTGCGTCTTTCTGTCTCAAACAATAGAAACCATACGTATGCAAAGACGACCGGAAAACTTGAGCGAAGAGGTCTTCGATCTCGTGATTGTTGGTGGCGGGATATACGGCGCCTGTGCGGCTTGGGAGGCAGTTACCCGCGGGCTTTCCGTTGCTCTTCTCGAGAAACGAGATTTTGGATGGTCGACCTCTGCAAACATGCATCGCATCCTACATGGCGGCTTCCGTTACCTGCGAAACGCGGATTTCAAGCGGATTCGAGAATCCGTCCGAGAAAGGAATACGATGATGCGTCTCGCGCCCCACCTCACGGAACCGTTGCCATTTCTTGTGCCAACCGAACCATCAGGTATTCAGCACAAGGAGGTCATGCGTATCGCAACCACGGCTTACGACGTATTGTCCTACGGGCGCAACCAGGGTATCGAACACTCGCGACATATTCCCGGGGGGCGGATCGTTTCCAGGGGGGAATGCCTGCGTCTTGCACCGGGACTGAATCCGGAAGGGGTCACTGGTGGGGCTATTTGGTATGACGGCTTCCTGAGCGATCCCGCGAGGCTTTGCCTGGAATTCATTCACTCGGCTGTCGATCGCGGGGTCGTGGCCATTAACTACCTAAAGGCCAGTGCTTTTTTGCGGGAAGGGTCGCGAGTAACGGGTGTTGTTGCCGAAGATATGCTTACGGGTGGCCGGTACGATGTGAAGGGCAAAGTAGTGCTCAATTGTACGGGTCCCTGGTCGGAGCAAACCGTAAAATGCCTTGGCCAGGACGATTGCTACCGACCTCCCCGTTATGTTCGTTCGGTAGACGTCGTAACCCGGCCGCTCACGCTGGAGAATCACGGACTTGCGCTAATGGGCCCCCAGGATGGAGCGTTGGGAAACACAATACGTTACTTTATAGCTCCCTGGCGTGGCTTATCTATCATTGGATCAGTCGACTACATGCACGATGTCGACCCGGATAATTTTGCGATTCAGCCGCGCGAAATCGAATACATTGTCGATGTGGTTAACTCGGCCATGCCGGGCGCCAAACTAACGTACGACGACGTGATCGCGGTGCAGGCCGGTTTGATCCCCCACGACGACTCGAACCCGATGGACGATCCCTACAACGCGGCCCGGCATTACAGTATTATTGATCATTCGGGTCGCGATGGCATAGAGGGAATGTTTTCGGTGGTTGGCATCAAATATACGACTGCGCGCGATATCGCGGAAAAGACGGTTGATCGAATCCAGACCTCGCTCAAGCACCGCCGCACTCCGTCCGTTACCTCGACCACTCCATTGCACGGTGGGGGAATCGATGATTTTAATGAGTATCTCGCTCGCGCTACCGCTTCAAGACACGACGGCGTAGATAAGAATTTAACCAAGTCCCTGGTTCACAACTATGGCTCTGCCTACATCGAAGTAATGGAGTTGATTCGCGAACAGCCTGAATGGGGCGAACCGGTTGCGGAAGGGTCAACGGTTTGCCGTGCTCAGGTGGTCCATGCTGTTCGCCATGAAATGGCCGTAAAACTCTGCGATGTGGTTTTGCGGAGGACAGGGCTTGGAGTTGAAGGATATCCTGGCCGTGACGTTATAGAAGCCGTGGCCAGATTAATGGCGGAATACCTTGAATGGGATAAGCCACGTCTGGAAGCAGAGATAGATGAAGTTGAATTTGAACTAAATCGATTTTGGGTTCGCCCAAAGAGCAAGGGTACTCAATAATGAGTAGGGAAAGTACCCGGAAAATAATGGTTTTTTCCGCTGTTAGCTCTTGCCGGTGTTGTTGATCGATACTTGAGGACTGAAAGAGGCTGTTGCTTTTGCGCGTCCAGAGTATTTTCGTGAAGTTCAGCTCGGTAGTGAGTGCATACTTTCAAACAGGACTGATGCAGCTGCTGGCTTTTACCTTCCAATCTAGCACTGAAGACTTAACTAGACTATCCGGAAAATCGAATTAAAACCCTAAAAAAAGGTTGAACCTTATGAATTCACTAGTCTTGTGCGATTCGCATGTTCATTACTACAAGTGCTTTGATGTTGAAAACTTCCTTGAAAGTGCCTACGAGAATTTTTACAAACAGGCTTGCAGGCTGGGGAGGGAAAGTGATTTCTTTCCCATGTTGCTGCTCAGTGAAGCAAAGCACGACAACTGGTTTGACTGTTTAAAAAGCAATACAGCAAATTCTGAGAATTGGTCATTTACGGCTACCGAGGAACCAGAATCCATTCTTGCTACCAATAGCTCAGGAAATCAAATGGTAATTATTAATGGGCGACAGATCGTAACCTCAGAAAATCTTGAAATTCTGGCTCTAGCTACTAACAATGTGCTAGATGATGGAAAGCCATTGAGCAGCGTAATACAGTGGATAAAAGACCAGCAAGTAATTCCTGTAATCCCCTGGGGCTTTGGTAAATGGTGGGGAAAAAGGGGGAAAATTCTATCTCAAGTATTGGCTACTACAATTAGTGATGGTGTTTTTTTGGGTGATAATAGCGGACGCCCCTGGTTTTTAGGGCAGCCCAAACATTTTATTCAGGCAAAACGTGATCGGCGTCTCATATTACCAGGAAGTGATCCCCTGCCGTTTGCTGGCGAAGAGCGACGCCCAGGAAGCATAGGTTTTTATTTTACCGGCTTCATCGATAAAGCCAGACCTGCAACTTGTTTAAGGCAATACCTAAATAAACCCGAAGCGCAGGTTGAAACCTATATGCATTGCGAAAGCTTACTGCCGTTCTTAAAAAATCAGATCTCTATGCAGATCAGAAACCGAGTCTAAATTCTCATACATGAAAGCATTAGTCATAGCACCCCTACAGTAGCTCGTTTATGACAGGTGGAATACTATCGTGATCGGGCGAAAAAATTGGGAATTACCGAAACCTGTATTTTTTGCCGGGGCGCGTTCCACAACTAATGGCAATAAGACTGATGGGAAAGCGTCAGTACTTGCCTCACCTCGAACAGAGGGTAACAATACACCACTTAAGGTTTATGAATTGCTGGCCAGTGGAAAACCGATGTTTGCCAACAACATTTACCTTCATACTCAGGTTCTAAAAGGCGATGTTGCCTTTCTGGTGGACCCGGCATCACAAAGTATCGACAAAGGCATACTAGACTCAATCTCAAATATTGATGTAGTCAAACAAAGAGTCATTAATGCCCGTAAGCTTTTTGAAGCAAAATATTCTCGTAAGGTTTACGAGTCAAAAATCTGCAATTTATTGGATCGATTTGGATGTGGGAATAGCCGCTATCAATATACCAATAAACGAACCTCACGAAGGTTAAGGCAAATCACAGTCGCGTAATATAGCAATTAATGGAAGCTGCATGAATAAAATTCTTGTCACAGGAGCCACTGGCTTTACGGGGGGCTATCTGTGTAAACGGTTGGTTAAAGATGGTGAACAGGTAGTTGCTTTTGTGCGTGCCAGTAGCAATACCCAACTACTAGACGAGTTAGGCGTGGAGTGTCGGGTTGTTGATATTTGTGATGCTCAATCTGTGAATGATAATTTCAGCGATATCGATCACGTATATCATATCGCAGCAGCCTGGCGCACTGAGCATTCTGACCGGGAGGAATTTCATCGTGTCAATGTAGAGGCTTCTCGGAATTTACTGGAAGCGGCCAAAGCAGCTGATGTCAAAATGTTTGTTCATTGCTCAACTGTCGGTGTACAGGGGGATATCACTGATCCACCGGCCGATGAAGAGTATAGATTCCAGCCTGGAGACCATTATCAGCAAACCAAGCTTGACGGAGAATTGCTTGCAAGAGATTATTTTTCCAAAGGTTTAAGAGGGGCTGTATTTCGCCCTGTCGGAATTTATGGACCTGGTGATACAAGGTTTCTTAAATTGTTTCGACCAGTCAATAAGGGTACCTTTGTGATGATTGGTTCAGGTAAAACCCTCTACCACATGACCTATATCGATGATTTGATTGATGGGATCATACTTGTTGGCACTCGTGAAGAAGCCCTAGGTGAAGTCTTTACCCTTGCTGGAGGGGAGTACACGACTCTTGCTGAATTAGTCAACACTATCGCTGATGCCCTGAATAAATCACATCCAAAATTGCGTGTACCTTTTTACCCTGTGTTTATTGCCTCTATTATCTGTGATCGAGTATGCCGTACTCTCGGCATCGAACCCTTTCTTTATCCCCGACGGGTCGAGTTCTTTTATAAAGATCGGGCTTTTGACATCTCCAAAGCAGAAAGACTACTGGGTTTTGAACCGGAAGTAAGTCTTAAAGAAGGGTTAAAGAAAACTGCGCAATGGTATCAAAATGAAGGATTGTTATAGTTTCGAATAGCCTGTTTACACGTGATAAAAATTCTAAGAAATCCAGAAACTCTCCAAAATGAAGATTTCGATATCATTATTGTTGGCGGGGGTATCTATGGAGCCATGTTACTGCTTCAGGCGGTACAACAGGATCAGCGGGTATTGCTAGTTGAAAAAGGGGATTTTGGTTGGCAAACAAGTTTCAATAGTTTGCGCATCATTCATGGAGGGCTAAGATATCTACAAACCTTAGATATTTTACGATATAGAGAATCTGTGGCTGAGCGTCAATGGTTCTTGAGCAATTTTCCTGACCTGGTCAAACCTATGCCTTGCCTGATGCCTCTTTACAATAAAGGTGCAAAGAGACTCTCAATATTAAAAGTTGCATTGATGTTGAACGACCTGTTGTCTACAACACGAAATGAAGGTGTTTATGCCAGCCATAGTATAGAAGATGGGCGAATATTAAATGCCCTGGAGACACGTGAAAAATTCCCTGGTGTTAATGAAAGTGGCCTTGACGGCGCTGCACTATGGTATGACGCACATGCCCCAGATACACACCGAGTCATCATGGAGACACTTAAATGGGCGTGTAGCATGGGAGGTCACTCATTAAATTATGTTGAGGTAATCGATGTTTTAAAATCATCGAATACAATAACAGGTGTCCGGGTTAAGGATCTGGAAAATGGTAAAACTTATGAGTATAAAAGCCGTGTTGTTATTAATGCAACAGGCCCATCGAGTAGCAGTTTTGCGAGCAAATTTGACAGGGATTTGCCTGAACTATTTAGACCCTCAAAGGCATGGAATGTATTATTTGAAAAACCAGCGCCTTCCGAATATGCACTTGCGCTCACGCCTGATCACAAGCATGCGCAAACTTATTTCATACATCCATGGAAAGGGAGACTTTTTGCGGGTACCGGACATTCACCGAGTAATAGTTTATCTGATGGCGGTGCATTTCCAGGAGATGAATTACTGGAGTCTTTTGTTCGTGATTTGAACCTGGTGATGCCAGAATCGAATTTGACAATGGATAGTATCGAGCATGTTTTTTGCGGTTTACTACCTGTGTCTGAAGCAGGTAGTACAAAGTTGGCAAAGCGAGCCGTTATTTATGACCATGCTAGTAAAGGGGGCCTCAAAGGTCTGTATAGTATCTCGGGCATTAAATTTACCACTTCCAGAAAAGAGGCGGAAAGAACAATTAAACATATCTTAAAGAAGAAAACTTTAAAGAATAGTATTCGTCCCATGACTGAGGAAATACTTCGTATATCATCTGTACACTATGAATGGATGCCTTTAGAGGGTGATAAAAACTGGAAAATTGAGCTTAAAAAGTTGATTGAATATGAATCGGTACTTCATCTTGATGACCTTATTTATCGACGTACCAGCATTGGAGATAATTTTGTGAAAGTTGGCATACTTGCAAAAGAAATTGCATCTTTGTTTGACTGGGATGAACATCGTACGGAAATAGAACTTGATAAGTTACATCACTAGTGTCCCAACGTTTAATCGAACATAATCAACTTACTAGTGCACTCTAGGGGATACAATTCATAAATCACTCGCTTCGAATTTACTTTACTTGAGAAGAGACCTGTACTGCAGGTAGTAGGCTTGTGCATTTGCATCTGCAGAATATTTTTCGAAGACGCGTTGTTTCGCTAATTGTGTGGTTTTTAAAAGCTTTTTGGGATTTTCTGCAAGCTGTTTAATTGCAAGTGCGTAGTTGTTGGGTTTGTTATCAGATATTAAAATACCGCAGCTACCTTGATTTAATGCATATGGAGTACCACCGACGGCATGGGAGATGATTGGCGTTCCCAATGCCATTCCTTCCAATAGAACCATGGGCAAACCTTCGTGGTCTGAAGTTATTAGTAAAGCATCAAGCGCCTGTACCTTCTTAAGTATGTCTTCGCTGTGGCCTTCAATAAATACGATCTCGTCAGTTTTTAGTTTATGATTAAGTATTTCAAGTTCTTCTTGTTGTGGACCGCCACCATAGATGTAGAAAATAGTTTTTAATTCAGGAAGATAATCGAGCATATAGCGTGCGGTTTCAATAATAATATCGACTCTCTTAACCGGTACAAGTCGTCCAGCGAAACCTATCTTGAATGCATCGGTTTGTTGATCTGAACTCTTATTGGTGACGTCTTTTAGTATTTGCTCTACGTCAATTCCGTTTTCGATAACGTGAATTTTATAAGCTGGGAAATCTAGTTTTAGTTTCTCTGCAAGATCTGCAGAAACTGCAACGATGGCTTGTTGTAGATAGCGACCACAAATAACGTTGAGCCAATGAATAAAACGCTTAGGTAGTTGCTTCCATGATGGAGCATGCTCGGGAGCGCCGTGTGAGGTTCTGAGTGTGGGAATATTACCATTTAGTCGCGCTGCTATGCAGCCGAGTATATTCTCCTTGACTCGATGTGTGTGTATTACATCTGGTTGAATCTGATGGATGATCCGAATAAGTTTCCAAACAATGACTAAGCTATTGAGTTTTGATTCATCGAGAACGATGACATTAATGTCACTATCAAGTAGTTTATTTTCTAAAACCCCATGATTGAACAGAATTATTTCGACTATAGTATTGGTATTGTTTTTCAATGCTTTGGCAAGTGTAAATAACTGTACTTCAGCACCTGCCCACAGGTCTCCGGAAGCGATATGCAGTACCCTGATGGGGCGAGTATTATCTAAAGTCATACAATAGTTTGTTTTTGCGGAGAAGTAATTACAAATAATGAGCAACAGCTTGAGTAGATTAGCAGCCTAATTTAAGGCATTCTCACGTACAAGAATTTAGAAGCTTATTGTGCTAAAAAGTAGTGATCTCAAACATAGAACAGTGCGACGATTATATTTTTAAAACTATTCTCCAATTCAACCTGGAAGCGGGAAATCCGAAGTAAGTACAATATCAAATGAATAATATTTTTATTACTGGTGGGCTAGGATACATAGGTTCGCATACCTGTGTTGTTTTAATAGAAGCGGGGTTTCAAGTCTCGATAATCGACAATCTCAGCAATAGTAGTCGGAATGTGCTCGATAGAATCGAGCTCATTTCTGGTGTTTGTCCTACTTTTTACGAAGGTGATATCCGGGACAGTTCATTGCTTGACAATATTTTCTCCAAGCAACGTTTCGATGCTGTAATTCATTTTGCCGGGCTTAAAGCCGTTGGTGAGTCTGTAGATAAACCTATTGACTATTACGATAATAATGTAGGTGGTTCCATAAGTCTCCTTATAGCAATGAAAAAGGCGGAAGTTGATACGCTGGTGTTTTCGTCATCTGCCACCGTCTATGGCGATCCTCACACGGTGCCGATCAAGGAGGATTTTCCGTGTTCGGCTACAAACCCGTATGGGAACTCAAAACTGTTTATTGAAAATATCCTGGCGGATCTTTCCGCCGCGGAGCCAGATTGGAGTATCGCTCGATTACGTTACTTTAATCTTGTCGGTGCACATGAAGGTGGATTGATAGGTGAGGATCCAAGGGGAGTTCCCAATAATCTCATGCCATACATCGCGCAGGTTGCGGTTGGCCGTAGAGAATCACTTCAGGTTTTTGGTGGGGATTATCCAACACCCGATGGTAGTGGCGTGCGTGACTATATCCATGTAATGGATCTTGCCGAAGGCCACCTGGCTGCACTGCGATATTGTCAAACTAATAAAGGTTTGTTAACCGTTAATCTAGGAACAGGGCAAGGGGTTTCTGTAATACAGATGGTAAAGGCCTTTGAGCGCGTAAGTGGCCGACAAGTACCCTATGAAATTGTTGGACGCAGAGCTGGAGATATTGCGCAGTGTTGGGCGGATCCCTCACTTGCGGAACAATTGTTGAATTGGGATGCAAAGCGTTCACTTGATGATATGTGTACCGATGCATGGCGCTGGCAACATATGAACCCTTCAGGATATAGTGACAGTTGAACTGGCATGGAAATTGAGGATAGCTAACCTTATGATTAACAGTCTTCGATGTTTGCACAATGGATAAAACCAATTTCATTACAATGGAATGGGATGAAAACCGTTTCCTGTCCAGTCAAAATGAATGGCAAAATTTACTCGAGAATAGCGATGCCGATCATTTTTTCCTGTCCTGGCATTGGATGAGTCAGTGGTGGATAAACTGGGGTAGTCGCTCAACAGACAAACTAACTATTATTGCCATATATTTACAGGATGAACTGGTAGGAATAGCGCCTCTATATATCTACCAGTCAACCTACCTGAGAAGTCTGATACCTGTAAAAAGACTACAATTTCTGGGTAGCCGGTATACAGGAAGTAGCGGCATCAGAAGCGAATATCTTGGAACCATAGTCAAACAAGGTTTGGAAACCGAGGTCAATACCTTGATAATCAGGGCCATATTCAGCAATCAAAATTGGGATGAAGTTGTATTATCGGATCTTGTAAAAGGTGGTTGCTTCTATCAATCAATAATTAATGATGCTGATAGTAAAGGTTTAAGAACTCGAAAATTAGCTTCAGATGACTGCTACTTGGTCAACACCGAAGGTTCATTCGCAGAGTACCTGGAAACACTTGGGAAGAATACCCGTTTAAAATTATTTAACCGTAGGAAGGTCCTTGCAGCGCACGGTAATGTAGTTGTCGAGCATGTGGACTTAAGAAAGAGCGATGATATTTTCAAATGCATCAACGAGTTTCATCTTGTTCGGTATGGCAAGCTGGCATTCAGTGAGTTTAATATAGCAATACTGAGAAAAGTGATTGATTCACTGCCCGAATCGGCCCATTTAAAATGTTCAAGTTTACTAAAAGTTGATAGAAAGCCTGTTTCTGCAATGGTCAATATCTTCCTGGATGGCAAAATTTATAATATACAACTGGGGTTTCTAGAAGGATTCGATAAACGAATTTCCCTGGGTACGCTTCACCTGGGTTATACCATCGAGATGGCATTCGAATCTGAAGAAATTAAATCCTTTGACTTGTTAGCCGGTGAAGGAAAAAGCTCCAACTATAAGTCACACCTGGCACAGCAACAATCAACACTGGAGTCTATTCAGATTTTGAAGAACACAATAGTGCGTTTGCTGTATTGGGTTAATGACAGCCTTAAAGGTAGTTATACAAAATCAATTGATCCTCGTTAGAAGAGGATGTCAGGATAACCAACAGCACAATATCAATGTCCAGGTTTCTTTAAGCCCTGCGAAGACTAAATTAGATTTTTCCAGATCATCTTTTCGAGGGTGTCCAGACTGTCATGCGTTTTCCCAATAAAAAAGAGATTGTAGCCTGCGCCAAAGCAAGATTTGTTTGCACAAAGAAAAATATTATCCTTATCAGAGTATTTTTTCGCATAACTTCAGATATCCAGCCGACGACAGCAAGCCCATAAAAAATGCATTGTTCCAATAGGGCTAAGTCAAAAATTATTCCTTGCCCCTGTAAGAACAAAGAAAGCACAAAGAACGCCGTTAAAAACCACGGTACCGCCCATCGCAAAATCTTGTGACTCCAGACCTGAATGGCGAAGAACCCCATACCTAAGGGGCTTAGTACTTCGGGGTGCCGAGCTATAGCTGTAATACCGCGAATTACAGTGCGAGTCTTTCTCCTGTACTCAAGTGAAGCATCTTCTACATCCTTATAAGTGCCGACCACTTCAGGGGAAATAACGGCAATCATGCCGTGTTTAGCACAGTTCAATGCCGTATTAAAATCACTTGGTGAATAAATATCCCAGGGCTCGCAAACTTCCCGCCTGGCGGCAAAAAACGACCCACTTAAACCGACCAGTCCTGCATGTCTCGATTCAAGCGCTCGCAGCCACATTTCATACCTTACATAAGCGCCTTCACCCACGACACTGCCATCATGACTTATAAATTGGTCATTACTCGACACCGCACCGACTTGAGGATCATTAAATCGATTTGCGAGTAATCGCAAGGCGTCAACAGGAATCTGTGTCGCAACATCTGAAAATACCAAAATCTCACCCTTAGATTCACGAATTGCACATAACTGCGCATACTCCTTCCCTTCGTGTTTGTCAGCGCGAACTAAACTAACGCCATTTTCTGAATAAGATTCAACGATCGTATCTGTTCGATCAGTAGAAAAATCTGAGGCGACGATAATTTCGAGTATATCCCGTGGGTAGTCAATTTGTAACGTGTTGTCCAGCTTTTCCCGGATCCGCGACTCTTCATTGTGAGCGGTAATAATCAAGCTCAGTGTGGGCATTGTAGGATTTACGCCAGGCTCTCTATTAGTACGAACCGGGGCACGTGCTGGCAGTCCAATCAAAATTAAAGGGTACAAGAAATAGCTGTAAATACAGAGCACCCCAAAGATATAAAACAGGGTGATCATCGTTAATAAGGCTCCGAAATTGTATTGGATAATACGCCATGTAATATCTCGTGTGCTTCAGTATAAAACGCTAACAGTTTCTCTCGGCTGTCGAGTTTGTTGAAGGTTACGGGAGCAGCGAGTGTTAGATATGATGCATCATTTCTTTGATAGAAAATGATATTGAGGGCATCGAATATTTTGGCTATGTTCGGATTGGGAGTTTCCCAGTTGCCTACCAGGTACCAGTTCCATATGAGTATTTTTCTGTCCTGTGTAAAGGCTTCGGTCTCTGTTACATGGTAGTCACCGATTTTCAGGTCTGTTTTCCCTGATACGACCCAGGTTTTACTTGTCGAGCCGATAATTTTATTTTTCCAATTAACAGCTTCAGATCCCTGGGATTGCTGTGGATAATAACCCATGCTTATCTGAACCATATTATTGTCGAATACATATGACTTTGTTTTGGTGATGCTTGCACCGACGATCTGGGGCTTCCAGCCCAGGTTCGTGGTCGGGGAATATTGCCAATCTCCAAAATTGTCAGGCAAACTAAAGTCGATGCCATCCAGGTCGGTTCTGTCAAAGTGGGTTGCTGCCCTGGCCAGTATCTGAACCGAAACCATGACTGACAAAATTATGATGAAAAGAGTTACTGGTGACCTGCCTTGTGACGCCAGGTTATTTTCAGTTGATGGCTGCTGGATTGAGAGAGGTTGATCAGCCCAGATATTCGCAAGGTAAAAAACCCAAAATACAAAGAATCCGTAAAACAACCATCCGTAGAACTCGTGATCGCCACCCGCACCGTACTGCATGTTACTGAGGTGGCCAATAATGACGATTCCATAAGCGCGAAGCCCGTTGGCGATTAGGGCAAATAAGGTTATTGCCAGAACGAAAAGCAGTCTTTTGGTAAAAGATCGATAGGTTAAATAGGCATAAAGCACACCCAGGGTGAGCGATGCCACAAGGTAGTTCAATCCGCTGCAGGCTTCGATAACCGACCAGTTTCCCGTTGGCAAGGAAAAAAAAGTCCATCTCGATACACTGGTATTCCGCTCAGTTCTATCATAGAAACCGTAATGTCGGCGGTAATTTCCATCAACGGGGGTACCAGGCTTGCCCCGACGGGAATCATGAAAAACAGGAAAGATATGGGAAAAATAATTTTTATCAGGAGTTTGCGTCCAAATAAAATCCAAATGGATATTGGAATCAATGCTATTACCGCGAATTGCTGGATGACGTTTACACTGATAATGAAGGAGAGAAACCAGAGCAGCAGGACAAGTGCCAATATAACTAATACTAAAGGTTCTTTTGCAATCTCCGTAGCCGATATTGATGGCCTTTGTCGATACAGTAGCCAGAGAGAAATGGGGAGGATAAAAAATCCATGATTATAGGTAGTGTTGTTCTTCCAGGCATTGATAAAGGTCTGTGCATCAGGCCAGAAAATGAGTGGGACGCCAATCATCAACAGCACCAATTGCAGGTAGACCTTATTGCTTTGGTAGTATGAAAGCATAATTTCCAGGAGGGTCCTGTTATCTCGCGTTTTACCGTCTATTAAATACATTCAGGGTTCGATATAGAATTTTTTCCTGGTCAGCTCGCGGAATGACCTGCAGTTGCCCGGTAATCTGTAGCATGTATCGAAAGTCGCAACTCATGAATTGCTGTTGAATTACCAGGAACGAGGTAAATCAGGACGGCTTCGTCAAGGGCGGCCACTTCTTCTCTTTCTGTCGGATAAATAGCAATTACCCCTGGATAATCAGTCCGAGCAAAAAGTAACGATAATCCATCTCCTGTTTGCATTCAATTCTAGCTAAGGCTGTTATAGAGACCTGGTTCTCAATAACTGAATTCTTGTCCCGGATCGTGATATTTTTATATAGTATTTTGTGGATGGCTGGAACGAGCGAACCTGTAATTTATCTCATACCCCTGAACCATTATTGAGATTGTGTGAGCCAATTAACGGAATAGGTCGGCAGGTTCAATAAACTTGTCGTCAAGATGAGAATACCCACAGGGAGTGCAGATAATGCCTGATATGCTAGTTACCCACCCAAAGGTGTTCAATCGGATTGTAGATTTCCTGGTTTTGGGCGCAACTTTTTTTGTTTCTTGCCTGCTTTTTTCAGCCGCATCAGGGAAGGTTCTGCTTATCCAGATATTGGTCTATTCGACGCTTCTACTAGTCTGTGTGCGCCTGAGTAAGCGTGGCGTTGTCAGCTATAACAGGTCTATTGGTGAAGTGAGCCGACAAATAATTGGTAATGGAACGGGTATCCTGATTGGTACTGGCATCATGTTGGTACTCGAGAACCTGGTCTCAGCCAGCGGTGAGATTTTCCTGGCCGTTATATTCTCGAGTGTTATGGCTTTCTTTATATTGGGTACACTCTCTCCAGTGTTGCACAAAATGCCTATTGTGCATAAAAAGCCAGCGCCTTTCTGATAATATTCAAACACAAGTCTCGAACGAGACTGATTAAATCAGAATAAGGATAAGGGATTGGCATCTGCTCAAGTATTTAAAACCCATCTCCAGACACCCTTCTTAATTCTGCTCATCGCAGAAATCTGTGTCGTTTATGGTTCGGTGTATAGTGCCATCTTTATTCGTTTTTATAACGCAAACGAGAGTTTTACCGACTTTACGTCTGACCGGTGGGAAAGCGCGGTTGTTATAACGCTGGTCACTGCGATTACCATGATGTCAACCGGGCTTTACGTGGGTCGGCTAAGGGAGGGCATGGCTGGTGTCCTGATTCGGGTAGCGATCAGCCTGGCTATGTCGAGCATGATCGTCGGTCTGATTTTTTACCTGTTACCGGAGTTATTCCTGGGGCGCGGTATTCTGGTGATTCTTTACGTGCAGTCATTTTTTATTATTGGCACGATACGAACCCTGTTTTTTTGAATTGGTCGATACTTCGGTTTTTAAATCCAGAGTGCTGGTCTATGGGGCGGGGGCCGATGCCTCGTATATCGACAAGAAGCTACGACGCAAATCTGATCGGCGGGGATTCGATATTATCGGCTATGCGTTACTTGATAACCAGGTGCCCCAGGTTGATGAAAAAAAAATAGTTTCGATTGATTCTTCTTTGCTGGAGTATGTGAACAAAAACTTCGTTGACGAGGTCGTTATCGCCACGAGCGATATGCGAACCAGGGCCAAAATTAACGAATTGGTTGATTGTAAGTTACATGGGATCGGTGTTCTCGATATCCTGACGTTTTTCGAAAGGGAGGCAGGTCAAATCCGTATCGATATACTGGACCCTGCCTGGCTGGTTACAAGCGATGGGTTTAGCCAATCCAGACTTCGGAATTCTATAAAACGTCTGTTCGACCTGGTCGTAAGCTTCATCCTGTTAGTGGTGACTCTTCCGGTTCAGTTTTTGGTCGTAATTGCGATATGGTTCGAGGATGGTATTGGAGCCCCGATAATTTACCGGCAGAAGCGTGCCGGTGAATACGGCAGAAACTTTAACGTCTATAAGTTCAGGAGTATGATTTCGGACGCGGAAAAAGAGGGTGAAGCAATATGGGCGAGTAAGAGCGATAGTCGCGTGACCGCAGTCGGCAGTTTTTTACGAAAGTATCGTCTCGACGAATTACCGCAGGCGATAAATGTGATCAAGGGTGATATGAGCTTTGTCGGCCCCAGGCCTGAAAGGCCTGAGTTCATCGACGAACTTGCAGTAAAGATTCCTTATTACAGGGAAAGACATGTGGTGAAGCCCGGACTGACTGGGTGGGCCCAGCTCAACTTTTCATACGGATCATCAGCGGAAGACTCCTATCACAAGCATTTATATGATATATATTACGTCAAGAATCATTCGCTGTTTCTCGACTGCCTGATTTTATTGCAAACTGTTGAAGTCATTCTTTTTGGCAAAGGGGCAAGATAGTAGTTCGTAGCAATGAACAACCTGATGAAGCGGGTAGTAGGGCGCGGGCGGAACATCATGTCGCTATTCACTCTTCATTCCCGTCTCTCATCTGCATGTTAACGCGCCAGTTAATAATCCCGGTATTCCTCATGACTATTCCCGGTTTAGTGATTCGACAATACTTAAGACTATTGTTGAATAAAGAGATATAAACTAATGATTATAAAGGAAATGATTCACTGAATATAAGCTGAATTTGATGCATGATCCGATCTCGGAATTTACCAGGAATGGTGATAATTGTCGCTGCTTAAAATCTTTCGTTTATACTATATTCTTGTTCTGGATAAATAAGCCGTCGGTCGCTCATGTCAACCCTTCGGGAACTCCCTTATTCTTTTTGCAAACGTTATGGCGTGATTGCAGCGTTATCGCCAGTTTCGAACAAGCTTAAACTAACCCTTAAAATCAATGCGCCCGCCGAAGCGGTTTCTGAGGCGCAACGCCTGCTTGGCATGGTTGATGAAATCGAATTCGAATCAGATATGGAGTTCAATCGCCTGCTGGGCCAGCACTTCGAGGGGAATCGTGAAAACTCGTTTACCGAGGCCGAAAAAATCGGTGGTGAGCTTAACCTGGACGATGTCGCACGTGAACTCGCCGAGCCAGAGGATTTGCTCGAAAGCGATGACGATGCGCCGATTATTCGACTGATCAATGCCTTGATTACCGAGGCAATCAAGGAGAATGCGTCGGATATCCATGTAGAACCTTTTGAGTCGAGGCTCTGGATTCGTTTTCGCGTCGATGGTGTGCTGCGAGAAGTGCTCGAACCACCGCGCCAGGTCGCGAGCCTGCTGGTGTCGCGTATCAAGGTCATGGCGCAGCTCGATATCGCCGAGAAGCGATTGCCACAGGACGGTCGAATTGCGCTAAAAGTGGCCAATCGTCCGGTTGATATTCGCGTGTCGACCTTACCTTCCGGACATGGTGAACGTGTGGTCATGCGTTTACTCGACAAGCAGGCGGGACGGCTTGATTTACAGCAACTTGGCATGGGCAGTACGGAAGAAAAGCGACTTGAGGATATGATTCAAAAGCCGCATGGAATTATCCTGGTCACCGGTCCAACCGGTTCCGGAAAAACCACTTCGCTCTACGCGATGCTGTCGGTGCTTAACGATGCCAGCCGCAATATTCTGACCGTCGAAGATCCGGTCGAGTATGATCTCGACGGTATCGGCCAAACTCCGGGTAACACCAAGGTCGATGTGACCTTTGCCAAGGGTCTGCGAGCCATTCTGCGCCAGGATCCGGACGTCGTCATGGTCGGCGAGATACGCGACAGCGAAACCGCGCAAATAGCAGTGCAGGCGAGTCTGACCGGGCATCTCGTGTTATCGACCCTGCATACCAACTCGGCGGTCGGTGCGATTACGCGTTTGCAAGATATGGGTGTCGAACCCTTCCTATTGTCATCGACGCTGCTCGGGGTACTGTCGCAGCGACTGGTGCGCAAACTGTGTCCGGAATGTAAAACGGTCATCCAGCTCGATATCGAACAGGTTAACGGCTTCAAAATCGATGGCGATGAGGTGATATACCAGGCTAACGGTTGTAGTGAATGCCTGCACACCGGATTTCGAGGACGTACCGGGATTTACGAAATGATTGAAGTCGATGAGACATTGTCAACGATGATTCATGATGGTACCAGTCAGCCCAAGCTGGAACGCTATTGCCGGACTCAGAGTCGAAGTTTGCGCGAGGATGGAATTCGAAAGGTGGTACTGGGTGAAACAACGCTGGATGAGGTGTTGAGGGTTACCCGTGATGGGGGATAAACTTGGCAGTGATTGGGAGATTCCCGTGAAGCTTCCAGTCATCCCCGCGAAAGTGGGATCCTGGCAGCGGAGGCACTGTTACAAGATTCCGATACGTCGGATCGCCGCTTGCGTGGTAATGACTCGTGATCGGGGCAATTATTTTACTTTCGCGGGTATGACTGGCAGTTGGTGCAATTATTCCGCTTTTGCGGGAATGACGTGGAATGCCCATGGCGGCGTTTGAATATCAGGCTGTTGATGGGGATGGTAAAACCCTCAAAGGATTGATCGAAGCGGATACCGCGAGGAAGGCGCGCCAGCAGTTACGCGGTATGAGCCTGATGCCGCTCGAGATCGGCGAAGTCACGTCACGCGAATCCAGCGGTCCGAGCAAGAGTCGACGCACTAAGCTCAATGTGCCGACCCTGTCGCTTATTACGCGTCAACTGGCAACGCTGATCAGTGCCGGGCAACCGGTAGAATCTGCCTATCACGCGGTTTCAAGACAAACACCAAAGCCGGCGGCAAAGCATGTAATGCTCGCCGTGAGGGCGCGCGTCCAGGAAGGTTATCCGCTGTCCGAGGCGCTGCGGGAATTTCCGAAAATTTTCGATGCAATGTATTGCGCCTCGGTGCACGCCGGCGAGCAGTCGGGTTTGCTCGATGTTGTAATGGAGCGCCTGGCCGATCACATGGAAGCGAAACAGGATCTGCAGCAACGTACCGGGCAGGCGTTGATTTACCCGATTTTGCTGTGCGTGGTCGCGTTTACCCTGGTGGCGCTGCTGTTGACCTTTGTCGTGCCGAAAATAGTCCAGGTCTTTGAAGGCTTCGACCAGGAATTGCCCATGGTAACGACCTGGCTGATCACGACTTCCGATTTCTTCAAGAATTACGGCGTCGAGCTCATCATCGGCGTGATCGTATCGGTGATTATTTACTTTCAACTCGTCAAAATACCCAGATTCCGCGAAATGCGCGACCGTTTCTACCTGCTCTTGCCGTACGTCTCCTACCTGGTGCGCTTATCGAACACCTCGCGCTTTACCCGCACCATGAGCATCCTGGTATCGAGCGGGGTGACCGCCCTTGATTCCACGCATATCTCGACCGAGGTTATCAACAATCAAATCATCAAGTCGGCGGTGCTCAAGGCGGCGGACCGGGTGCGGGAAGGCGAGCATATTTCGGTGGCGCTGGAGAACACCGGCTATTTCAGCCCGCTGGTGTTGCAGCTGGTACAAAATGGTGAAGCCAGCGGCAAGCTTGGCGATATGCTGGAACGTTCGGCGCGTGCCGAGGAGAATGAATTCGCCGGGGTAACAGCACTGTTCATCGGCCTGTTCGAGCCGGCGATGATTCTGTTTATGGGTGCCGTAGTGCTTTTCATTGTCCTGGCGATTCTAATCCCAATCTTCGACATGAACGAGCTGGTGTAGGCGTGTGGGAACGCATCAGGCGATCACCGGACTGGCGTTTCGTGGCTGCGATCATTCCACTGATGATCCTGCTGCAGGCAATCGGGCCGGAGTATTTTCGCTACCAGAACGACTGGAACTCGACGGGGCAGGCCTGGCGCCTGGTTACCGCGCACTGGGTGCATGTAGGCTGACTCCACCTGTTGCTCAACGGGGTTGGTCTGGTGGTTTGTGTGAGTCTTACCACGCCTCGCTGGGCGATCGCGCGATGGCTAATCAACTCGATTACGATCGCGGTTGGTATTTCGATCATGTTGACACTGTACAATCCTGAAGTCATCGATTATGCGGGATATTCTGGAGTGTTGTACGGGCTTTATATCCTGGGCGCACTCAGCCTGTTTCCGCGAGATCGACTGGTAGCAGTGCTGATAATGGTCGCCATAGTCGGCAAAGTGTTGATGGAACAGTTTAAACTCTACGATTTCAACAGTGGCGATATCATCGGTGCGAGGGTTATCGTCGATGCCCACCTCTACGGCCTGCTAATGGCGATTGCAATTGCGCTCATATGGGCTACGTATACAATGAACCATGAACCAAACCGACAATCTAACTGACATGAAAAAAGTACGTACCAACCAGGGATTTACCCTGCTCGAAATCATCGTCGTGGTCGCAATCATAGCGATCCTCGCCGCGTATATCGCGCCCAAGGTCGCCGGACGGGTAGACGATGCGCGTGTCAGCAAGGCGAAAAGTGATATCCGCGTGCTGGAGTCTTCGCTCGAACTCTACAAGCTCGATAACTTTCTTTATCCGACGAGCGAGCAGGGGCTTGATGCGCTGATAAACAAGCCCTCCGGCGAAGGCACAAAGAACTGGCGTGAAGGCGGTTACATCAAGAAACTCAACAAGGATCCGTGGGGCAACGATTACCAGTATACCTACCCGGGCTCCAATGGGGAGTTTGACGTGTTCTCGCTAGGTGCTGACGCTGCGGTCGGAGGAGAAGATGAAGCTGCCGATATCGGCAACTGGAATCTCGACTCCTAGACGCGTTTTGTCGCGTGGCGACCTGTAAAGGGGCTTTACCCTCTGGGAATTGCTGATTGTCGTTGCTATCGTCGCAATTACGATTTCGATGGTGCAGCTTTCGGCCGGCCTGGGCGATGAAAACCGAGATTTGAAAAGTGTGGGCAAGAATCTCGGCAAGCTTTTCCACCTGTTGAACCAGGAAGCAGTGTTCGAAAGCCGAAATTATGCTGTTTCGGTGCAGGACAAGGGTTTTATCGTGCTCGAATACAACGAAGGCGAATGGGCTCTATCGAGCCAAACTTTTTTCAGTAAGATCAAATTGACCGAGTCACAGCGTTCGGAATTGATTATCGAGAACGAGATCATCGATATCTCGGTAAAAGATCCACCTGAACCGCATATTTTGATCCTATCCAGCGGAGAAATGACTCCGTTCGAGTGGCGGATTCGCGATAAGCTGACACAATCGGGTATTTTGTTGCAGGGTAACGTTCTCGGAGGCGTATTAATGACCGGACCGGAGCCACTGGGATGAAGCATCCAATAGTGACATTCCCGCACTTTCCGTCGTCATCCCGGCACTACTATTCGTCATCCCCGCGAAAGCGGGGATCTCGTATTGTGCCATCATTACGAGATTCCGGGAATGAAAGTGCATTACCAGAACGACGGATTGCCAGGCTGCATGGGTTTACGCTACTAGAAGTCATGATTGCTCTACTGGTCATCACACTCGGTATGGCCGCGGTGATCAACACCACCAGCGAATCCGGCTGGAAGTCGGCTCAGCTCAGGCACAAGACGATCGCGACCTGGGTCGCGCAGAACCAGATCGTCAAGTATCCCGCTAATCGAATCTGGGGTAACACCAAGAGCCAGTCGGGCAAGGTCGAAATGGCCAATATCGACTGGGTCTGGCGAATGAAAATTTCGGCGACCGACGATCCGTCGCTACGCCGACTCGATGTCGAAGTGTTTATAGATGGTGAAGATGACCTCAAGGCAAGGCTCACCGGGTTTATCGCGAAAATATGAAGACCCGCATCCCGCCACATTTACTGTCATTCCGATACGTCGGACCGCCGGCCAAGCGGCGGTCCGACGTATCGGAATCCGGTAACGATGACGCGGTTAGAGATTCCCGCTTGCGCGGGAATGACAATAGAGATAGCAAAAATGACTGGAAATATTGCGTGATGCCAGCATTTTGTCGCAGGATGGCGGGGTTTACGCTGTTCGAGATGTTGATTGCGGTATCGATCTTCGCCTTGATGGGGGTCATCGGGTTTAGCGCGCTGGGGCAGATGACGCGTACCGGCCAGTCAGTCGCGGATGCCAATGACCGTTTGTCGGACATGCAGTTCGCGGTGGTCTATTTCAACCGTGACTGGATTCAGGTATCGCCGCGCAAGATCCGTAACCAGTTCGGTGACGAAGAATCGAACATCATCATCGCCGATAACTCGATTACCTTTACCCGCAGCGGCTGGAGCAACCTGCTCGGTAACAAACGCAGCACTCTGCAACGCGTTCAATACCTCGTCGTCGACGAACAACTGGTGCGTCGTCACTGGCCTCGCTCGACCAGGGCGTTGCCGAGCAACCCATCCAGGTGGTACTGCTGGATGATGTCGAATCGATGGAAGTCGAGCTGCAGAATTCGTCCGGACGGGCAATTCGCGACTGGCCAGTGGAGGAGGGCAGCAATGATGGCAGCCCCGTTTTACTCGCGTTTCGCCTCGAGTTGCCTGACATGGGTGAAATCAGGCGCTTGCTGGAGATACCAAAGGTGCGCTCTAGCCAACGTCGACAAGCCGGCCTCGCCTTGCTGATGGCGATGTTGATCGTCGTCATCGCCACTACGGTCGCGGTCAGCATTGTGCATGAAGAAAAATTTACCATCCGCAAGAGTTCACATATCGACCTGATGGACAGGGCCGGCCTCTATGCGTTCGGGCTCGAGGACTGGGCACAGATATATCTGCGTGAAGATCGCGAAGACTCCGACATCGATAGTCTCGACGAAAACTGGGCCACCAACATTCCAGGTTTGCCGATCGAGGGCGGATATCTCAGCGGCTACATTGAAGACGAGCAGTCCAGATTCAATATCAATAGCCTGGTTGGATCGGAAATCGCGGTGACTCGATTCAGGCGTTTATGCGATACTCTCGAGGTTGACGACAGTTTTATCCCGGCGCTTATGGACTGGATCGACGCGGATTTCGATATTCGCTACCCCGACGGCATGGAAGAAAATTATGACACCTACCGGGTTGCCAACCGGGAAATGTCGGATATCAGCGAGTTGATGCTGGTGGAGAAAATCGATCAGGAAATGTTCGAGAAACTAAAACCATACATTACGACCTTGCCTACACCAACTACACTTAATATCAATACAATTTCGACGAAGGTATTTGAAAGTCTTGGTGAGGGTCTTGATGTGGACAAATTTATCGAAGAGCGTGAAAACGAACCCTACGACAGCGTCGAGGAATTCGTCGAACGCCTGCAAATACCGGTAAATATCGAAGGTTTATCGGTGGGCACCCGCTTTTTTCGCACCTACGGCCAGGTGGTACTGGGCGATCAGACTTTTAACATGACTTCACTGATCTACCGTGACGACAAGGGTAAAACCACGGTTATCAATCGCACCCTGGGGCTTCTTTGATGTTGCGCCTGCTGATTCAATTCACCGACGACGAACTTGCCGATTTCCGCTGGGCGACATTCGACGAGACGACGGATTCTGCTGCTCTCGACTGGCAGTTGGCAGTCGCTGATGAGTTCGCTGCGGTGGCATCGCAAAACCCGTACCCGGTGATCATCATTATCCCGCAACAATGTGTTTATATTACCGAGATCGAATTACCCGAGAAAGCTGGTCGACAGGTGTTGTCCGCGATCGAATACCAGGTTGAGGATCAACTGGCACAGGATATCGAGTCGCAGCATTTTGCCCTGGGCGATACCTCGGAAAACCCGGTTCCGATTGCGGTAGTGGAACGCTCGATCATGGAGCACTGCATGGCATTGGCACGCAGTTATGATCTTCGTTTGATGCAAATAATCCCCGAATTATATCTGTGCCCATGGTCTGAAGATGGTGTCGCTTTAACCGAGGGCTACGCTGGTTGTTTGTTGCGTTATGGCAGGTATCGCGGCCTCAAATGTACCGCACAGGCATTGCCCGCGATGCTGGAACTGGTCAAACGCGATGTCGATTTTGACACGATCACCTTTTATGGCACGGAATCGGAGACTGCGCCCTCTATCGATAAATACACGCTGCATCAGAAAACGCTCAGTTCGACCCAACCGGGGTTCATCGATTGCCCGCTCATCGATCTACAGCAACGCGATTACCAGCTATCGTCGGCCTGGCAGGGCCTGGTAAAAAACCTGGAAATGGGTGGCGCTATTTATCGGCGCACTGCTGGTGATCGGCGGCTACAACAAGGCAATCGCATTGCACGGACTCGAAGACGAGCTTGCCGGCATCAAGCAACAACAGTACAACCTGCTTAAACCCTATTTACCGGCAAACACCAGCCCTGATGCAGATCTCAAGAAGCTGCTGATCAAGCGGATGAAGCAGCTGCAGGCGAGCGAGCGCGGGCAGGGATTTTTAAAGTTACTGCTCGAGTTTACCCGCGCACGTAGCAGTTTTCCTGACGTTAAAATCTCACGTATTGGTTATCAGGGTGACCTGCTCAGTTTTGAAATCAGTAGCAGCCAGCTCAACGATATTGAAGCATTGCTTCAGAGGGTCATCAAGCAGGGTGTCAACGCCAAACTGGAGAGCCTTAATATAAAACCCGGGCAGAGCTCGGGCCGGCTGGTGTTGCGGGGAGGGAGCGATGTTTGATTTTCTTGCCCGGTACTCGTTGCGTGAAAAGGCAATTGTGGCAGGTGGTCTGCTTGTTATGATTGTCCTTGGCATACATGCATTCGTTATCGGACCTTACCAGGAGCGCGTGACTTTTCTGCAGGAGGCGATCGAGCAGCAAAACAGCGATCTGATGTGGATGAGATCGGCTGTTGCACGACTGCCCGCCGCGGGCGCCTCTAGTGCGTCCACTAAACAGGCAATCAGTGGTACTCTGGCAAATTTTATCGACCAGGTGATACGCCGCCAGGGTCTCAGTGAGCAACTGTCACAGATATCGCCCATCGGCAATGATGAAATCTGCATGCGTTATAACGCGGTCGATTTCAATCGACTGATCAGTTTCATCGCGCAGGTCAATACCAGCGGGCTGGAAATCAAGAATATCCGCATTTTACCGGCGGATGTTCCGGGTATTGTCGACAGCAACATCGTACTCGTGCGCCGCTAAATGGTTAAAACCTGGCAGTTAACTCTGTTCTTCCTGCTGTGCCTGCTGTTTGCATTGCTGTCTAACCTGCCCGTCCAGCAGGTATTACCGCACTTAAAGCTACCGCCTAATGTAAAACTGGTTGGTGTGCGGGGCACTGTGTTCAGAGGCACGGCACAGGAAATCATTATCGACCGGTTCCCGTTACCTGTGATTAACTATCGTAACCTGCCGTCTTGCTTCCTGTTGCTCAAAGCCTGTTATGAGCTCAGTTATGGGCAGGGGACTATCCAGCTTGAGCATGGTGTGTTTAATGGCGATACAGAAATCAGCGATACCTGGGTCGAGTACCCGGTTGCAGAGCTGGTTAAACATGTGCCGAATGTGCCGGTGAACCCGGTCGGGCGCCTGCAGTTGGTAATCGATAATCTGTCGATTGTGCAGGGTAGGCCGACAGCGCTGAATGGTAAGCTGATCTGGCGCGACATGGGTATCGATAATGACGGCAGCAAAATCAGTATCGGTGATTATCAGATCGATTTTACCGGAGATTGACAAAAGCTGGATTTCAAACTTAGCGATCTTGATGCCAGTCTCGCCGTGACGGGTAAGGGTGAGGTAAAGGCTGATGGGCAGTACGACATCGACATCAGGATCGAAGCGAAAACCGGGTTCGATCCCAAGATTAAGAATGTGCTTGACCTGGTTGCTTCAAATACTGGCTACAACAAGTATCGAGTAGAGCAAAAAGGCCGCTTGCCCGCCAGTCTGATCCGCCAGTTATTCAGATAATCCCCGTGCAGCTGTCATCTCGTCTTAAGAGGGCTGACAGGCATCATTGTCGCTCCCGTGCTAGCGAGAATCTAGCGGCTTACTGGCCAATCCCGTAATAAACAAAACCGAGCGACTCCACCTGCTCACGGCTATAGACATTTCGCCCATCGATAAGCACCGGATGTTTCATCTGCTTGAGCATGAGTTCAAAATCGGGTGACCAGTATTCGGACCATTCGGTCAGCAGAACCAGCGCATCGACATTCTTCAGCGCGTCGTACTTGCCGTTGATGGTCTTCACATATGGATTTTCATGGTGCAAATGCTGCACGTTTTCAAGTGCCTCCGGGTCATGCACGCGCACCTCGGCATCCTGAGCGACGATCGCATCGATAACCTTGAGACTCGGTGCTGCATCGAGTGAGGCCGAGCCGGGTTTGAACGATGCGCCCCAGACAGCGATCTTGCGCTCGTGCAGATCGGCCTTGTAGTGCTGCCAAAGCTTGCGAAACGGCAACTCTTTTTGTATTTCGTTCTGCTCTAATACCGTACGCATCAATGTCGATTCGCTTTTTGCGGACAATAACTGCGCCAGGCTGTCGAGAGTTTGCGGAAAGGTATTGCCGCCAAATCCTGCCCCCGGCGCCAGGTGATGGCGACCGATACGCGGGTCGGCACCCATTGCGCGACGGATTACATCGATATCGACGCCGAGTTGTTCGCCGACGTTGGCGAGCTCGTTGATGTAACCGATGCGTAATGCCAGCATGCCGATGATCGAAAGCTTGCTGAATTCGGCTTCCCGCGGCCGCATGACGAAGAGGTTTTCGAGCCGGGTAGTAAACGGCCGTAGCAACGACTGGATCGTGAGCGATGCGGCATCGTCATCGCAACCGAGAATCAGTGTTTTCGGATGTCGAATCCGCTCGAGTGCCTCGCCTTCGGAGATATTTTCTGCGAAATAGGCGACGATTTGCTTTTTACGCCGATCCAGCAAGGCCTGCAATTTGTCGGTGGCACCGACACCAAAGTGACTCTGGTTGATGATCAGTAAAGGGCCTTCGGCTTTGCCGGCAAGTTTGCAGACAATGTCGCTGGCTTGTTCGAACTCGCTCGGGTTCATACTCAACACGTGGGTCTGTATGCCAAGGGCGGTGCGGGTTTGGACAAAGCGCATGCGATTATGCTCGAACTCCTCGCATACCAGATCACGTAACCCCGGTTCGTTGCGAATACTGCTGCCCATCAGCGTGATCGGGTCATTGATCTTGCTGTGGCTGACAAAATTAACATCGTTACCATTCGCGGCGAGCGCGCCGGCCGTAACCCAGGCAGTAAGTTCGTTACCCCAGACAGCAATTTTCATGACTGGATATCCTGTTGTTTGAGGATCGCTGCGAGCAGTCCATCGGTTGAACTGTCAAAATCCGCATCGGCATCCTGCCGTGACAGTGGAGCAATCAGGCTGGTGGCCATTTGCTTGCCAAGCTCCACCCCCCATTGATCGAACGGGTTAATATCCCAGATCACCGACTGCACGAAAACCTTGTGTTCATAGAGCGCGATTAACTGACCGAAGCTATGTGGCGTGAGCTCATCGAGCAGCAGAGTGGTGCTCGGCTGATTACCGTGGTAATGCTTGAAAAAGGGCGCAGTCACATCGTCGTCAATCACCTTGTCGCCAAGCGCGAGAATCCGCGATTGGGCCAGGCAATTGGCAAGTGTGAGCCTGTGTTGATGCTGCAGCTCGGGGTTGCCATTGTCCTGGTAACGTCGCGCCGGCACGACGAAATCGCACATCACCGATTCCGTACCCTGGTGCAGCAACTGGTAAAACGCGTGTTGTGCATTGGGTCCGATTTCGCCCCAGATGATCGGGCAGGTATTGTAATTGACGGCGTTGCCGTCGCGGGCAACGTTTTTGCCGTTGCTTTCCATTTCGAGCTGCTCGAGGTAGGCCGGTAGATGACTCAGGCGACCGTCATAGGGCAGAATGGCATGCGCGCGGATGTTCAGAAAGTTGATGTTCCAGACGCTGATCATGGCGAGTAATACCGGCAGATTTCGATCGAATTCGGCACTGCGAAAGTGTTTATCCATGACGTGGGCACCGTTTAGCATTTCACGAAAACCGTGCATGCCGATTTCAAGGGCAATGGGTAAACCGATCGCCGACCACATCGAGTACCGACCGCCGATCCAGTCCCACAGCTGCAGGCGGCTTTTAGGTGGGATGCCCCATTCGGCCATCTTGTCAGCGTCGCTCGAGACACCGATAAAATGCCGTCGAAACAGGACTTCGTCCTCGGCGCCGCTCGCCTGGCGTAACCACTGCAGCGCTGTGTTGGCGTTCGACAGTGTGTCGATGGTGGTGAACGATTTCGATGAAATGATAAACAGTGTGGTTGCCGGATTAAGGTCTCCCAGGTGCTCGGCCAACTGGCTTCCATCCATCGTCGACACGAAGAAAAGATCCACATTCTTTGTTGTGGGTAGTTGCCAATCGGAAAGCGCTTTGCTCGCCATGAACGGGCCGAGATCGGAACCGCCTACACCGATGTTAACGATAGAGGTTACCGGTAGACCCGAGTAGCCACGCCACTGTCCGGCATGGACGCGGTTCACGATTTGTTCCATGCGTGCCAACGTTTCATGGATACCGCCTACTATGTTTTTGCCGTCCAGGTTAAGCTCGCTGTCAACCGGTAAACGCAGCGCGGTATGCAATGCCGGGCGATTTTCGGAGCTGTTGATCGCGTCGCCAGAAAACAGTCTTTCGATCCATGATTTGAGGTCGCATTCCTGTGCCAGGCTGCAGAGCAGTTCGATGGTTTTGGTAGTGACACGCTGCTTGGAATAGTCGAATAGCAGATCACCGTTACGGCGACTGAAGGTTCTGAAGCGCTTGCCTTCATCGTCAAATAATTCGTTTAAATGCAAATTGCCTGTTTTTACTGCTTGTTGGCTCAGTTTTTTCCAGGCTTTTTTGTCGGTTAATGCCATCGGTCTAGAAATCCTGCTGCTTTAACCAGGCCCTCAGGCCGGGCCCGACTTCAGGATGATTTAAGCCGTACTCAACATTGGCCAGCAGAAAGCCGAGCTTGTTACCACAATCACAGGTTTGCCCCTGCATGCTATAGGCCTGCACCGGCATTTCCGCTATCAGCGCGTCAATTGCATCGGTGAGCTGAATTTCGCCGCCGGCTCCGGGTCGGGTTTGCTTTAACAATTCCATCGTGCGGGCAGGCAGCACGTACCTTCCGATAATCGACTGGTTTGAAGGCGCGCTGCCGATTGCCGGCTTTTCCACCATCGCGATCACGTTATGGCATTCCCCGGGCTGAAATTCTGCCCCGCCGCAATCGACAATGCCGTATTGATTAACTTTGTCATCGGGCACCCGCTCGACCATGATCTGGGCAGCGTGGTTTTTCTCGAACGCGGCGACAACAGCTTTCAGGTCGGCGCTGTGATCCCCGGAGGAGTGGAACACTAGCACATCGGGCAGGCTGACCGCGAAATCATCATCGCCTATGAGTTCGGCCGCACAAAGCACCGCGTGGCCGAGACCAAGGGGTTCGTGTTGAAACGCGGTCGAAATGGTGACAGCGGGCGGCAGAATATCGCGTACCGAGGCGAGCAGTTCAGTCTTGCCTTTCCTTTCCAGCGCTTCCTCAAGCTCGTCGTGTGCCTGGAAATGTGCTTCGATCGACTGTTTGCTGGCGCGTGTGACCAGGATGATTTCCGTAAACCCGGCCGCGACTGCTTCTTCGATGACGTACTGAATCACCGGTTTGTCGACGACGGTCAGCAATTCTTTTGGAACAACCTTGCTAGCGGGTAAAACCCGGGTGCCAAGTCCAGCTACCGGAATCACAATTTTTCTTAATTTTGCCAATAGTTGAGTCGCCTATTTAAAGTGGATTCTAGATTATAGATGGATTCTTAGATTATAGATGGATTCTTAGATTATAGATGGATTGAGATGCTTAATCGAGATATCTCGCAGGCGGGATATTTACACGGATCAAGTTGTTTCGCGAAAGAATTGTCTCTCCGCACAATGGTAATCAATGGCTGATAAATCGCCATAGATTAGTGACTGAAACTTAATTTCAGGGTTAGTCGTTTTTCGTAGTGCTGCCTACCGGCTTGCCAGTTTTGGTCCAGATCCATTGCCCCCAGTTATCCTGCTGAACCTCGCCGAGTTCTTCAAGTTTCGAGATGGCTTCAACGAAGCTCGCTTCCATCTGTGTTATGTTGGTCTTGGTATTCTCGTCGCTATCTTCTTCGCCACGCAGTCCATAAGCGATATACTCGGTTTCTGCTCGTCTTCGTTCTTTGAGCCATAAAATCAGGAAAATTAGAACGAGGATACCCGAACCTGTCAAAACCCAGACTATTTCCACTTTAATAACCTCCGGCAATTCAAAGGATGATACACAATTAAACGTTGGGTTTGAATCCGGAAGGCTAACTTATGTAAAGCGACACGCCTGGTCGCTTGTTTCACCTGGCGTCGCTAAAGTGAAAAAGTTCACTCTGCTCGAAATTAGAGCGGCTAATTCAAGTGCCATTTACTCGTGCCGATTGTCGGTCGTGAACTGCGCCTGATTTCAAGGCAACGACAAGTAAAATAACCAGGGATTATTAGTTTCATTAACAACAAATTAACGAATTTACTTAAAGTGATTACTTACACAAATTCCCCACTTTTTAGTCCATTTGTAACTAATCATTGGCGCGAACGTCGACCGAAATCTCCCGGCTAAATCTTTGATAATACGGCCTTTTATCTGAAATCAGGGAATTAAGTCTCATTCCCTTTTTAAAAAGTTGTGCTATCTTTTGAGGCATCTAATTCCAATGTTTCAGGCCATTTACCCCAATAATTTTAGCATCTTCTGGCCGACTACAACATTCATCTCAAAAATTCTGTGAACTTCGTCACAAAGCCGCCAAAAAGTATTTTTTTGCTCTATAATCAACTCTAATCTGATAAAGGCAATCCAGTCGAAAGTCTGGGGCGCAAAATCATGGGTCTAAGGCGTTTATTGCTATGGCAGCCAGGTTACCAGAGCTGATCTCTATGAAGCGCAGAACTGGGACGATTTCCTCGGATCGAGTTCGTGCTTTTTTTTGGAACCGATGCCATTGAGCCTGAAATGCTTTTCTTAGCTGCTAGCTACCCTATTAGGCGATTCCAATATCAGATAAAACAAATCCTGTGCCGGCCTTGCTCCAAGCGCATAGCTGGTCTAACCAAATAAGGCTTGTGAGAACTGAAAATTGATGTCGATGTTAACTGTTAAAAGATTACTGATTCATATTGCTGTTCTGTTTTTTCTAAACGGATGTGCAGCTGAAGTTGATACTATAGGTGGCAGTGATCCCGTTAGTTCCGCGGCAAGTGTTTTGCCGAAAGGCGATGGAACAGCCCTGGTATCATGGGAACCGCCGACTGAGAATACCGATGACTCTGCGTTAACAGATTTGGCCGGTTACAAGATTTATTACGGTACATTCCCCGGCGAATACGAGAAGAGCATAACTATAAACAATCCCGCAGTGACGAGCTATTTAATCGAAAACCTGGGTGCTTCAGACTGGTTTTTTGTGATGACAGCTTTCAATTCGTCGCAAATCGAAAGCGGTTACTCGGAAGAGATGTTCAAAACAATTGAATAGTGCTGCCAGAAATGCCTGCAGTGGGCTGTTAGTAGAGACAAGCTGTCAGTTAAACAGCGGCTTAATTGAGTGCCGGAGTTATAGATGAAAATGCTATCGGTCAAAGATTAGTGGCGCTTAACATTCATCAACGGGAGGCATAGCTTCCCGCTGATGATCCTTCCGCGATTTACTATCTAAGTCGGACAAAAATCCAGCTGCGTAGTCCCACCATCTCGTCAACAGTAACAATCGCCTTTTAATCCTTTCATGCGGCCAAAAAACTAAATCAAAGTCACGGCAATCTAGCTCGTGTTTTCATCCTCGAGCATCAAAATAGTAAAAAATTGACGCGTGACATTGTTTTTACTCGGTTTTTTGAGGTATTCTGTTTTTTTGTTTATCAGAGTCAGGAGCAAAAATGGATAGCGTGCTGTCACTGATGCCGGAGTCTTGCGAAGACTGGTATGACGCCATTCTTTCAGCGCAACCGGATGGTGTTGGATTGGAGGAGAAAGACAGGGGCAAGTTTAATCATGCCTTTGAATCGTTTTCGACTGGCTCGTATGACGAGGCCTACGATGGGTTCGTCGAACTGGCTAAAAGTGGATCATCTATTAGCCAATATTACCTGGGCTTGATGTATTTAAGCGGCATGGGCGTTTTGCAAGATTTCCGTCAGGCGCACATGTGGCTCAACATAGCATCCTCACGTGGTCATAAAAAGGCCAGGAAGCAACTAGAAAAGCTGACTCAAATAATGACGGCTGATCTGTTGGCGCAAGCCCAAAAGCTGGCGCGCCAGAGAGTCGCGAAAATATATAAGAATTCTGAGTCATCAACCGTGGACTAGCATTATGGCTCAGGGGTTGGTTGCTGCGAATTTTTACCCCACTGTTTTTTATTTTCTTGAGCAATCTCAGCAAGCAGTCCAGGCCGTTCAGCCCATTGCTAAATCTTCCTATACTACTGTGGATTTCTAATAATATATTTATCAATTAGATATATGACGTTCTTAATGTCTATTCCAGTTTTAGACCTGTTCCAGTATCGTTTGATCTGAATCGCCAATCTTTAAAAAGCACAAAATGGACTGACTGTATTCGTCGCGAAACCGCTGATTAGTTGTGATATGGTGGTTTTCGATGGATCGAAACAAGAAAAATAACAGGGCATGGAGCCGGGGGTTATTTCTGGTTTGCTGCTTTGCTTTGGCGTCGACACAGGTCTTTGCTGCCGGTGTCGAGGTCGATGGCGCAACCAACACGACCCTCGATCAAGCTCCGAATGGCGTTGCCATCGTCAATATCGCCAATCCCAACTCCCGCGGGCTTTCGCACAACAGTTACCGCCGTTTCAACGTCGATAAATCCGGACTAATCCTCAACAACTCGAATCAAAAAGCAGTTAACACCCAACTCGGCGGGCATATTCTGGGCAATGCGTATCTGCAGGCACCGGCCCGGGTGATTCTGAACGAAGTCACGACTACCAATCCCAGTGTTCTGAATGGATATACCGAGGTAGCCGGGCAGAGGGCCGATGTCGTCATCGCCAACCCGAACGGAATTTCGATAAATGGCGCGGGTTTCATCAATTCGTCACGAATCACGCTGACGACAGGCCTGCCGCAGATCGATGCGCTCGGTAACCTTGGTGGTTTCGATGTGCGCGGCGGGGAAATCACGGTCATGGGTGATGGCCTCAACACCCGCCTGCAGGACTCGACTTCTATCTACACCCATTTCCTGAATCTGAATGCGAAGATTCATGCGCGCAAACTCGATGTCATACTCGGCGAAAACCAGATCGATTACCCGGGGCGCAAGATCGTCAAACGCGGCAACGGCGGCGTTCAGCGTGTGCTGCTGGATTCATCTGCGCTGGGCGGGATGTATGCCAACAAGATAGTGCTGGTAGGCACCGGTAAGGGCCTGGGCATGAATTTGCCGCCGGAGGTGATAGCCTCGAGCGGGGATATCAGTGTCTCCAACGATGGTCGTATCGTGCTGCAGCAGCTTAATGCGGGCGGCGACATCGCGCTGCAGTCCGGTGAAGCCATCGAAAGTACGGCCGCGGTCTACGCCGCGGGCAGTGTCGATATCGACGCGCGGGATAGCGTCACTGTCGATTCGGGCATGATCGCTGCGAATAGCCGGGTATCGATCGACACAGCCCGGTTTGCTAATCATGGCAGCGTGATTGCAGGTCTCGGGGACGATGGTTCCTGGGAATCCTGGGGCGATATCGGCATACGGGCGCCCGAGGTGCTCAATACCAACGAGATCGTGAGTACGAATCGACTCCGGGTGACGGCGGATGTCATTACCAACCAGGGTCTTTTCAACGCGTCAAAAGTCCTCAACCTGAGTGCCGCCAGTCTTACCAATCAGGCAACATTGTACTCCGGCTGGAACACCCAGCTGCTGGTGCAGGATGACTTGTACAATGCCGTCGACGCGACGATTTTCTCCGTCAACGATCTGCTGTTTGCGGCTGATATCACCTACAACAAGACCGCACAGATTACCAATGAACTGGGCCTGATCCAGAGTCTGCAGGGCGATATTGATATCTACGCCAACCGCTTCGATAACCTCGGCACCGCGGACCTGCAGTATGAGATGATTTACTACGATCTTGGTAACGGTCGGGAAGTCAGTCATCCGTCCGCGGCGATGAACATCAATCTCGCCTATAGCACGGGCTACACCAAACACAGATCCAAGGCGCGCGAACGCTGGGTCAGGAAAGCGCTGGAGCGCCTCGCGGCGCAGGCGCCGCTGCTTTACGCGGCCAATGCAAACTCTATTCGCGGTAACCGCAGTGCTCGTTTTACCGCAATCGAAACCCGTCTGATCGATAGCTCGACTACTGCTCCCGCCTACCTGGACAGTGGCAGGGATCTCAATTTGCATGTCGACTTTTTCAGCAACCGCGATGCCGTTGCCGCGGCCGGCCGCGATATTAATTTCGCTGTTGCGCGGGATTATCTGAACGCGCCGACTTCCGCGGTGGAAAATGTCATCGATTACCAGTATTACACCCGTGCCAAGCATTCCAGGAACTGGAAAAGCTATGACAAATACTCGTCGAAGGGGCGCAGCGGTTACCTGCCGGTTGCGCGCACCAAAACGATCAGCTCGGATACGGTTACCCAGGCTGGGGGTAACGTCAATGGCACGATCGGCGGCCAGGTGGCGAATAACGGCGTGTTGTCGGGGCAGTACCAGTCAGTGGCTTTACTCGATCCGAAAAGTTACTCGAATTCCAACATAACCCTGCCGACGCATGATTTCGGGTTGTTTGTAAAATCGACCGCGCCGGATAGCCGGTACCTGATTGAGACCAACCCGCGCTATACCGATTTCGGCAATTTTATCAGCAGTCAGTATCTGCTGGACCGACTGGATTATTCCGCCACCAAAACCATGAAACGGCTCGGTGACGCGTTTTATGAATCTAAACTGATTCGCGACAGTGTTTTCGCCCAGTCAGGGCGTCGCTATCTCGACCCGGCGATCAAAAATGATAATCAGCAGTTTCAGTACCTGATGGATAACGCGCTCATTGCTCGCCAGGCACTGGAGTTGGCGCCCGGGGTCGCGCTGACCGCGCAGCAGATCAATCGTCTGACAAGTGACATCGTCTGGCTTGAGGCAACACCGGTTGATGGCGAGATGGTGCTGGTGCCGACGGTATATCTGGCCAACGGACCTAAGTCCAGGGTGCGTGGCGGCAGGATTCTCGCGGGTGGCGATGCCCGTTTGCAGGTAACCAGCCTGGTGAACAGCGCCTGATCGAAGGCGGTGGTGAGATTGAAGTCGATGCGAAGGACAGGATCGAGAACCAGGGAGCCCTGGTCGCCGGCGACAGGCTGTCTCTCAGCGCGAACCGGGATATCGAAAATACCTCGGGTCAAATCAGGGGCGGTGACGTCGAGATCGACTCACGGGAAGGCAGCATTATCAACCGGCGCAGCAGCGAGGAGTATTCCTATGCAGCAGGTGATCTGACTTATTCGACCACTTTGCTCGGCGAGACCGGCGTTATCGAGGCGGATAAGGTTGTGCAACTCAAGGCCGCCGAGCGGATAGTGGTCGAGGGTTCGGAGGTCAATGGTAAACAGGTAGGTCTCGAGGCGGACTCGATCGAGATTAAAACCGCGACAAAAAAGGAAAACTTCTTATCAGGCGATCAAGATGATCATGTCAACGAGTCTTCGACGACTCATTTTGCATCGACTGTAAACGGGCAGGATATCGTTATCCTTAGTACAGGTTTGACTCGTCTAAGCGGCTCAAAACTGAGCGCTGCGCGGGATTTGCGCGTTGTAGCGGGCGATATCGATATCGGTGCGGTTAACGACAGCGAATATTACGCCAGCCGCGAATCCATTAGTGACTCCTTCAGCGAAACGGTCACCAGTAAAAAGTCATTCCGCAGCAGGAACGTCGGCAGCGAACTCAATGGCGCGACCGTGGTGCTGATTACCGAGCAGGGGGATTTTGCGTTGACCGGCTCCGAAATTACCGCGGGCACCCGTCTGGCGATCAAAAGCGCAGGTGATATCCGGGTTGAGACAGGCAACAACGGCAGTCTTGACGAGTCCCATGAAAAGAAGTCCGCATGGTTCAGTGGTGGTTCGCTGTATGCTGCCAGCGAAGACCTGGAGGGTCGAGTTAGCCAGACCGCGATCAGCAGCAGGATCAAAGCCGGTAGCGTCGAGCTTGAGGCGGCGGAGAGCATCGAGCTAACCGGGGTCGAGGTGGTGGCTGTCGACAGTCTGAGCGCAAGCGCACGGGATATTACGCTGCGTAATGCCAGCAGTGAGGAAACGCATTACTCGGAGCATAAGGAAATCAGCGTAGGCTTCGATGACCTGGTTTCGAATCTAGCCGATATCGATGATCTTATCACCGAGGAGGACGGCAAGCTGGCGCTGAAGCTGCTCGAGGCGAGCTACGAGGATGCCGAATCAACCAGTACCCGGGTAAGTGCGGTCGCATCGCGGATTGAGGCTGGCAATATCCGCCTCGATGCAGACGATGAAGCTTCTGGTAATGTATTGATCGAGGGTAGTGATCTACTGGCAGTCGATGCGATCGAGATCAATGCCGGTAGTGACGTCGCGTTGCTCGATGCGCACCATGTGTCTTCGAGTGAAAGCAGAACCCGCAGCGGCACGGCGGCACTCAGCCTGACGCTGCAAAACGAGTACGAGCAGGTGTCGCGTTCGCTCAAGGAGGTCAAACAGGCCGAACGCGATTTAAACCAGGCGCAGGATGCCTACGACCAGTACGAGCAGGATCTGGCGGACCAGGAGGTAGCGTTCGCGCAGCTGCAGCAGAATTTCGCTGCCGGGGTGGGTTTCATCGAGCAGACCGATATCGATGATTTCAGGCGATATCTCGGACGAATGCAGGATGACGAGGAATTCTACAAGGCCAATATTGCATTGGCCACGGCCACTCTGACGACAAAAACCACGCAACTGATAAAACAGACCGCAAGGGCCACAGAGTCGAGCGGTACCTACGGTTTCAACGCCGGGCTCGAGCTGGATATCGATGCGCTGGAGCAGCAGGTCGATAGCTATTATCGGCAGAGCAGGGCGTCCAGCCTCGATGCCCGCCAGATAACGATTAGTGCGGGTAACACGGCGCTGGTGCGTGGAGCGTCCTTACAGGCCACCGAGAGGCTTGAAATAGACGCGGACGATATCAAGGTGCTGGCAGGTGTAAGCATATCGACCGCGCCCGAACGCAATCGACACGCGAACCTTTCCTATAGCTGGGACTTGCTGGGTGCCGAGTCGAGCCGCGATCCCGACCAGCTCGGAGGCAGCGTTTCCGGAGATAGCGATCGTCGTGAAAGCGAAACCTCGCAATACAGCAATGCCCGGTTACAGGCTGCCAATATCCGGCTCAGCGCGAACAATAACACCACCATCAAGGGCGCCGCGGTCCACGCCAGCGAAAGTCTCGAGATCGATAGCGGAAATCTCGAAATCGCCTCGGTGCAGAACCTTGGCTACAACGAGACCCGTTCCGATGGTCTGTCTTATTCTCGCGAGGGCGGGGGAGTCAATGCCGCCGAGGACGATGGTGAGTCGGTGCAAACGCTAACCACGCGCCTGACCGGGCAAAAGGTCGATATCAGGGTTGGCGAGCACACCGCAATCAGCGGGGCTGTTGTCGCGGCCGTAGATAGCGCCGGTAACGATAACGGTCGCCTGAGCCTGTCGACAAATACGCTGAAGGCAGGCTCGTTAAACAATACTGTCCATAATGCCAGCCGTTCGATCGGCCTCGAAGCTGGCGAAGTTTCGAGCCTCGATTATCAAAAGGACGGTGAGTTCTCCAGGACTAAATCACTGGCCACGCTCGGCAGCGGCGATATCGAAATCACCGACAGTGCGGCCTCCGATACGCGAATGCTCAACACCGACATCGAAAACACCGAGGTTGCAATCTACGACCTAGAATCTCACCAGGGCCTGAGTGGAGAGTTCGACACGCGCCTCTTATCCGAGGACGGCCGCAGGCAGATTGCCGAGGACTGGGTCAAGACTGGAATTATTGGCAACACGATCGAGTTGATTGCTACTACAGATCGAGTCGATATGTTGGATTTTTTCGATGAAACCGCGAAATACCACAAAACATACGAGGCGGTAAAAGCGCAGATCGGGAACAGTCCGGAACTTGCCGCGATGTTGCAGGACTCCAGACTGACCCCGGCGCAAAAGCAAGTGATGCTTGACCAGGTTACCGGTGCGGTAATGGTCGAGCTTGGTTTCGTCGCGCATGAAAATTTAATGATAGCTACCGACGCAAAGTCGCCGGGCGGGGATTCATTTTACAGGTTCTACTCCGAGCAAAACGGAAAGGCTACATAAACGATCCAGCGATCGAGAGCACCCGTGACCTTATAGCGACAGCCGGTCACGAGGCTACCCATGCATTGGATGACCAGGCGGGAATGGAAATCAGTAGCCTGCATTCCGATGAACGCTCAGATACCAACGTGTACGCTAATAATTTCGGTGAAAACCTGGCTGACTATACCAATTTTGCCCTCGATGTTCATGGCTATGACGGTCTCGCACTATCGAACGCGCACGCAGGTAACGACACAGAATTGGTACTCATCAACACAGCCGAATTTGCCGTTCTGGATCACGGGAAGGGGGATTTCAGGCTTACCGAGCAGCAGGAAGAAAACAGGGAAAAGGAACTGGCAGAATGTAGTGCAATCGGTTGCTCTCTGTATGTTGATACAAAGTTCTCATTAGTAAGTTTAGCGCAAGGTGCGGCTGAAACTTCTGGAGTTGCATCCGGAGCCATTACGCAAGTAGTGGATGATTTGAAGGAACTAGTTCGGGTAATTGATGAGATTGTCGAGGACCCCGCTAAAGCTGAACAGGCAGCAGCGGCAGTTTTATCGACGATTAACCGAACAAACCAGATTATAGAAGGAGGCCAGTTAACCGAAACTGAAAAGCAGCAGTTCGTCAGCGCGGTAAACGATGTTGCATCACAAATACTCGAGACCGCAGAGGATACCAGGCAATTAGACGGTGAGGGATATGCCGCCTCTTACGGTGAAGGGAAGAAATATGGTGTTTACGCCGCATCAATAGTTCCACTTGCAAAGATCTCAAAGTACCTGAGATCGATTAGTGTTAGTACCAAGGGCGGTGTCGATGGCGCCACAGTTGATCCTCAAAAATTCGATGTAGATGCCGAGGCGAGTGTAAATAAAGCCTTAATTGATGATAATTCTCCATTTATTACAAAGGGACTCGACCCCAACTCTCCCGAGCTTCAAGGTATTAGACAAGAAATAGTAAATGAGTATAAGAATTCGGACTTACCTGAAAAGCTCGCACAGGATTTTGCGGATAACAACATTTCTTCATCGAAATCGATTCCTAAAAAACGAGTAGCTATTGATGGAGAGGAGTTATATAAATTTGTGCCGACTAACAAACGAGCAGGAACTTCCTCATATTATTTCACTAAGCAGGAATATAAGTACTATTTAGACAATCCGGAAAAATTAGCTCAACATGCTGGTCTTCCATATCAAAATTTTGTTGGTACATATGATGTTTATATGATCAAACCAAGGCCAGAAAAAAAACCTATTGTCTTTGAAAGTAAAGTAGCGGAGGTGCAGCAGGGCAGCTATAAAGCACAAAGGGGAGCTATTCAGACAATAGTTCCAAATCTTAAGAACTGGACTACTCCTGAAGTCGTCGAAACAATAAATTCATACTAGTATTGTGACTGAGATCGAAACAACAGAATTTAGTGAAGGCCAGATAGCTTGTTTAAAAAAATGTGCCTTAGATTTGTTAAGTTTGCTTGAAGATTGCCAATTATCAGAATCGGAACAGCTCCTTAATGGGGGGGCTGAGAAATATTTTGAACGCAATTATTGAAGCAGAAAACCCGAAGCCATTAGATGAAGTGCCCTTTTTTTCACTAATGACGCGAGACTATTTACCAGAAAGAGAAACCAAAGCATATTTTAACTTTTACAGTATGGCCCGATATGGCGAGATAGCCTATCCTAAAAGTTAGCCGGAAATAGGGTCGGATCGCCATTTGGGTTTTTTAGTTGAGGATTTGGTAGCCGCGGTTGCGCAGGCAGTTTTTGACGACGCGGCTTCTTTCCTTGTTGGTGGAGCCAACGCCTTTGGCGCCGCCGGCTACAGCGCCGACCCCGGCGCCCCTGGCTGTATTGCCTGTAATCGCGCCGATCAATCCACCGACGACAGCGCCGCCGGCGGCACCCTCACCAGCTTTCTGATCTACCTGCTCGGCAATTTGTTCGCACTCGGCGAGATCGGCATTGTATTGCTCCATATCGACCCCGGCGGGATCGATGACGGGCTTACTCGAGCCAGCACAACCGGCGGCAATCGTAATACCCAGTAAGCTTATGCAAAACATGGTGCGTTTCATCGCCTGTTCCGGTTTTATTGTCGTTACGATATGTTATAGATAATTTTCTGCTCAGTGTCGACTGTCATTCGAAGACTGAAACCCGAAAATATTACCTTACAGAGAGCCATTATTCCTGATCCCGGATTAATCGCAACTGAATGCAAAAAAATATAATTAATTCTATTTAAAACAATCATTTAAAATAATAACTTAAAGTAAATTATATTTTATTGATGCCGACCAGTTCAGGTGAAACAGAAAGCAAATAGTGCTAGCCCTTTTTCGCATAACGCAGGGCTGCCAGTAAAGAACGCACGTCGGTGCGTTCCTCGCGTAGTACCAGGGTGATCAGTATTTCCTCCAGCCCGGCATAGACGCACAGGAAACTGGCGAGCATGAATGGCCATGCGGCGATTTCGGCATAAAGCGCTATATAGCCGACGAAGGTCACCAATACTGCGATCTTGACGCTCCAGGTGTGATACCCGGTGAACTTGCGGAATTTGACCAATCCGGTCAATGCGGGCAGCAGGAAACTGAACAGGATAAGCGTGTAATAAAGCAGCTCGCGCTGCGTGATTTCGGGCCACAGAATCCACGCGCAGATCGCCATGGTGGTGTAAATGGTGAAGTCACCCCAGCTGTCGAGATGCGCACCGAGCGGAGTAATCATGTTGAGCCTGCGTGCCAGCATCCCGTCCAGCACATCGGTAAATCCGGAAAAGATCAGTGCGGCCAGAAACCAGGTTTCCATCCCCAGCAAGGCAAGCACGAGCATCACCGGCGCCATCAGTATGCGCGTCGCACTGGCGAGGTTGGGGGGTTTGGAAATTTCCTGTCTAAAAGTCATTGTGCGGGTGTTTGTCGACTCCAGGGTTAACTAAGATTAAAAACTCGCTTATAAAAGCTTTGTCTCTGCATTATTATTGGGCTTCATTTGACCTAATCAAGGCTTTGGCATGTGCTATCACCTCATTATTGGCAACCAGGCCTATTCCAGTTGGTCGCTGCGTGGCTGGCTGTTATTCAGGCCTTTCGATCTTGATTTCAGCCACGAGGTCGTGCCTTTATACGTGCCCGGGTACGCCGATTTCATTACCGCCAACTACCCGGCCAACACGGTGCCGACATTACAGGTATTTGACGGCGCTGACAAAACGCTCATCTGGGACAGCCTCGCGATTGCTGAGTTTCTGCATGAACAGTATCCGCAGGCCGGCATCTGGCCAGCCGAGATGCAGGCACGGGCAGCGGCGCGCAGTCTCTGTGCCGAGATGCATTCAAGCTATAGCGCGCTGCGTTCAACCATGCCGATGAATGTGCGCCGTGAGTACAAAACCTTCACCCCGACTGTCGAGGCACGGGCCGATATCGAGCGTATCGAGGCGTTATGGGCCTGGGCGGCGTCGAAATGGGGCGGGGCGGGACCATACCTGTTCGGCGAACACTTTGGTGCGGTCGATGCGTTTTATGCCCCGGTGGCGAGTCGGTTTCAGACCTATGGCGTCGCTCTGCAGCCGGATTCGCAGCGCTATGTTTACGCGCTGCTGAATCACCCGGCAACGCTCGAGTTTTACACGGCCGGTAAGCGTGAAAGCTGGGTCATGGATTTCAACGAGTTCGACCTCGAATAGCCGTAAGTCCGGTAAACCTAACAATCTATAGGAAAAAGCTATGAAATACGCCGTTTTATTCGAAGATAACGATGAGTTCGCGCACAAGCGTCCGCAGTTCATGGCCGATCATCTTCAGTTCCTGGGTGATAACAGCGATAAAATCGATGCCGCAGGGCCGCTCAAGGATGCCGCGACGCAGGACCCGGCAGGCGGGCTGTGGATTGTCGAGGCGGATGATGCCGGGCAGGTTCAGGCGCTGGTCGAGGCCGACCCGTTCTGGTCGACCGGCCTACGCAAGTCGATTCGCATTCTCAAATGGACCCGGGTTTATGTCGATGGTCAGAAAATGATCTGAGGGTATTCAGTCAGCTTGCTTGATGCGAATCACTGTCCCGCTTGAAACAACTGCTAAAATGCCTATATAGAGTGGATGGAGCGAAATATGATGTGTGATTACCCGACAGGTGGAAAAGGTCGGTATCTAAAGAGTCTGGTAGTTGCACTGGCGATCTTCTCGTCGGCAAGTAACGCAGCCTGGCAATCTAATGAGCCAGCCGGCGTTGTGGTCACGGATTTCGCGCTTGCGCCCAGCAAGCCGGCAACTGTAATGGCAACGAGCGAAGTCGGTAACCGGGGAATTTATATCTCGATTACTTCAGGAGCCGCCTGGGATCCTAACAAAGAAAACAGCCAGGGGTATTATGGGGCCGCGTTTAAAGCGGATAATTTTAATTACAGGCTGGCCGGTGTCGCTGGCGGAGTAATCAGGATAAGCGTTGACAATGCCGGTACAGCCTGGGCAGATACTAACTTTAGTGCCAGCCATGACTCCTGGATTATCGAGTTTTCACGGTCGTCGGTGAGCACTGTTTATGCCGCGGGATTCAGCAACGGTGCGCCTGATACCGGCACTGTGCAAAAATCAACCAATGCTACCAATATGGCGGCTAATCTCGATTGGGCTGATACTGCTGCCATTGGGGGTGATTTGAATCCACCGACATTTTCACTCGCGGTCGCTGCGACCGACGCCGATATCGTTTATGTCGGCGCGAAACCCAGTGGTTCAGGCAATGATGGCTTGTATAAAACAACCGATAGTGCCGGCAGCTGGAGCTACCTGTCGGATTTGAATATAACCCAGGTCGATGCGCTCGCGGTGGACCCTACTAACCCGGACTATGTTTATGCCGGCACAGCGGGGTCGGGGCTGATTCAGCGTTCTGTTGACGGCGGCGATGATTGGGTAGTTCTTCACGATCCCAACGATGTTGATGATGGTGTCCCCGGTTTCACCAGTGTGCGTGGCCTGGCGATCAATCCGGCCGATCGGCGTATTATCTACGCCGTGGGCGGCAGTGGCTCCACCAAGGTGATCGTCAGCACCGATTGCGGGGCTTCCTGGACCAATGTCGATTCTACCGGGCTCATCGCTGGATTACCGGAAAAGGTGCTTATCGACTCGATAGACGATTTGGTAATGGTGCTTACAAGTTCCGGCGCGATGTACCGGGAAAACTTACTCACAAACGCCACGGGTGACTGTAATCCGAACACTGGTACTTCGAGTGGTGGTGGCAGTAGTAGCGGTTCGCTTGACTATCTGCTGCTGGGTATGCTTATGCTCATCGGCGTTGTCAGGTACAGGGCGAGCCGGCTTCCGCGCAGCTGAAAACTGAACGGTGCACCCTGCCTGCGGGGTCCTAATCTCCAATCCAGATAAAGCTTGAGTGGTAGTCGCCGGGTTGGTTGTTCGAGGTCGATTCAATCATCAGTCGCAGGTGTGACCCGGCCACGATGTTGTGCTGTTCAAGCGTTAACTGGTAATTCTCCGGATCATAAATAACGGTGCTCGCGTCGAAGCGAACCCTGATGCGCGCCCCGACCTGCGCGGCAAAATCGGGTTTGACCAGCAACTCGAAGCAATAGGGCTCGCCGGGGCACGGTTTGTCAACAAAACCAAGCAGGTGGACACTTTGTGCGGCACGCAGAGATGGCGCCAGGCCAAGTGCCATGGTAAGCCACCAAGCTGCGCGCTGCAGGGCGAATTTCATCGCATTATGCCGACATGCCGTCGAGCAACAAGCCTGTACTTCCCGGGATAATTCCCGCGAGATGCCAGGCTTCAGCTGATGTCTACTCCGCCGCGCTGGCTTTTTTGGCAAAGTTGCCGAGTGCGCCGGCGACCTTCTTCAATACCTCGTCGCATCCCTGGATGTTATGGCGCAAGGCCAGGTACTGCGGATCATTGTAGGAAAACCAAACCTGTCCGGCCTGATCCTGCCAGATCAACGCCTTCTGCGGTAAATCGATGGCGACACTGTGGCTGCATAGCATTAACGGCGTGCCGACCTTGGGGTTACCGAAGATAACCAGCTCGGTAGGACGCAGGGTTTTGCCTACTTTCTGTGCCCCTGCCGCGTGATTGATACGCTTGAACACGGTCATACCCTTGCTGCCCAGAATCTTTTCCAGGCGATCGGCGGTCACGGCCACGCTGTGAGCGCTCTTGATGTTGATCATACCCTCGGTCGCAAACGCGGATGCAGTGAAAAGGGTGGAAAATATAAGTGTCAGGAAAAGTTTACGCATTGAGAATCCTCCATGGGTCGAGACGGGGTATGATAACCCTTCAGCGCGGATTTCCCATGCCTAAATGCTCGATAGTTTCTGAGGAGTTATCGGTTGCTAGAAATTTATGTTGCCGGAGAGCGTGTAATTGGTGATGTAAGCTCCACCGGAGTCGAAGTTGTCGTCGAGTTCATTGAGACGTTCGAATTCCAGCCTGATCTCGAACTTGTTGTTGAATGAAAGCGCATAGCCAAGCCCGTAAGTAAAATCGGTGCCATCATCGTCGCTGGTGGTTTTGCTGCCGTTCTCTTTGCGGGTGTAGTCGGTTTGCCATGCCATCAAGCCTGCCTTGCCATAGAGAAAGCCATAGCCCTCGAAAGGAATGATGCCGAGTAACGAGAAATTGAAACCGGTTGTTTCGCCGGTCGTAGTGATGCGACCCTCCTCATTGTCCAGTTTTCCGAGGTCCTGGTAGGCGACCTCGATTCCCAGGTATTCATATAAGCGTTTACCGGCGTAGATCTTGAACGAAGTATCTTCCCCGTCGCATTCGGTGTCCGAGTAGAAGTAATAATTGCAATCCACGTCCGCGTATGAAAGTCCCGTGCCGAGACCAATGTAATAAGGGTACGGTTTGTCCTTATCGGTGTGCGCGGTTGAGCTCGACAGCGATAACAGGCCTGCAACCAGGCCGAGGTAAACTTTATCTGGCATTGCGATATCCCCGGTTCCAGAAACCGTACCCTGTGATCAGGCGGTGAAAAGCGCAAGGATTACCTCGCAGGTATCGTTTAATGAACCTCAAGGGTTAGGTATACGGACCCTTGATGCCCCGTAGAGCAAAATCTTCGTCGGTGATTGCATTGGCTGCCCGATGTTTATCGAGCGGGACTGGTGCAGCGATTCGGCTACGCTTTACTTCAACTGGAGTACCGGGCGACGAAACGGCGCAGGATTTCGCGTGCCCAGGGCGTATCTTCACGGTTGACTTCGACGATCAATGAGTCGGCCTCCTCGGGCGGGAAATAGCCGTGGTGACTGTAGGCGTGAATCCTGACGGTGAAGCCTTCACCATTGCCCTCGGGGTGAAACTGGGTCGCGTAGACGTTCTCGCCGACGCGGAACATCTGCACCGGGCAGGCGTCATTGGTTAACAGCAGAGCGGCGCCCCGTGGAACCGTGTCGCAGGCTTCCTTGTGCCCGCAGAGGACCGCGATCTGTGGCGGAAAGCCCGCTAACAATGTGTCGTCCCTGCCGGTATCAGTGATATTGACTACGGCGCCACCGACGGGTTCGCCATACTTTTTCGAGATCGGGGTGTGCAGGTACGATCCCAGCAGGCCACAACCTGAACAGGCGCCCAGGAACGGAAAGTCGCGGGCCACAATGGCGTCGAACAGTCGTTTGAAATCAGCCTCGATCCTGACCTGGATATCACTTTTCTGTTCCTGTGGCGTACTGATATCGAACGGACTGCTGCCAACGATGACCGCCGCGTAGTCATCGAGCGAAACCTCGGGGATACCGGTGGCTTCGATGCGCAGGCGACGGGTATCCTGCGCGTCCATCTCACCGTATTTCAGGATAGCCTCGAATTCGCTGTTCGAGGTGTCGTCTTCGGGACGTAATTGCAGAATCAGAAACGGTTTTGCAGCAGGCATGGTTCATCTGGTGTCGCACGAATAAAGTAGCGCAGCGTATATGAGCGCGGGTTATTCATCAACCAGGCGAGTAACATGGCCGCGCCAGTACCAGATATCGATTCAGCTCAAGCGTACATTACGCAGACTGTTATGCGTGATGGTAATGAAACTGGTCTCGTTATGCAGCCATCGATCGAGCACGTCCTCGAGTTCATGTTTGCGATAAGGCTTGGTGACGACCTCGTCCATGCCGGACTGGCTGCATCGCTGACGGTCCGTTTCCGACGCGTTGGCGGTGAGCGCGATAATCGGAATATGGCCCTGGGCATCCTCTTCCTGGCGGATTTTCACGCTGGCTTCATAACCATCCATGTTTGGCATCAGGCAATCCATCAGGATGAGGTCGTAATTTTTTTCACGCCACATGCGGATAGCTTCGACACCATCCTCGGCAACATCCGCGTTGTAACCCATCTTGCCGAGCAGTAACGAGGCGAACTTGCGATTGGCCAGGTTGTCTTCCACCAGCAGGATTTCGCCTTTCGATACCCTCGATAACGTGAAATCGGTGCTGTCCTCGTCGCCCATCGAAGCGGTCACCATTTCGACGCCGGCTTCGGGCGGACTGATCGTGGTATTCAACGCATAGTAGAACTGGTAGCTGGTGAACGGTTTTTGCATGTAAGTGGTGTAACCCTGCAAATCTCGTGTTTGCTCACGTAATTGTTCGGCATCATCGATACCGTCGCCGAGCACGATCCAGGATACAGCCTGACTCAATGCGCCATCGCTGAACTTACTCCAGGCGTTGTCAGGATCGAGCAGTGCCTGCTGGCTGATAATCACCAGCTGGGCTGCACCGCCGTGCTGCTCACAGATCAATAAGCGGTTCCTGATTTCGCGTGCATTGCCGATTGCCGCGACCTCGACGCCGATCCTGCACAGGCGATCGATGATCAATTCCCGGTAAATCGCGTCCGGTTCCAGCAACATGACATGCTTGAGCGTCTCGTGGGGAACCGGCATCTGATCAACATCGGTAGAAAGCTGAAGCGGCAGGTCAACCGTAAACACAGAGCCCTTGCCGGGAGCCGAGTTGACTTCGATGCTGCCGTCCATCAGCGTTATCAATTCGCGGGTAATGGTCAGGCCGAGTCCGGTACCACCATATTTGCGGGTCGTTGAACTATCGGCCTGGTTGAACGAACCGAACAGGTCTCCCACCTTGTCGGGTGCTATGCCGATACCGGTGTCTTCGATATGGATCGAAACATTACCAACCTGGTTTTCATCGACTTCGACCGAGATCGATACCTGGATGTAACCCTGCTCGGTAAACTTGCTGGCGTTGCCGACCAGGTTAAACAGTATCTGGCGAATGCGCGCCGGGTCACCGATAAAATTGCGCGGCAGGTCAGGCGTGTAGTCGAGCACCAACTTTAGCGGCTTGTTCTGGCATCTCGGCGCCAGTAACGCCAGTACATCGTAGGCGGACTGTTCGAGGTTAAAGGGAATTTTTTCGAGCCCGTCCTTGCCCGCCTCGAGACGGGAAAAGTCGAGAATGTCGTTGATGATAGTGAGTAAGGATTCGCTCGAGTCGAGAATAATCTGCACGTATTCATGCTGCTTGTCGCTGAGTTCGGTGCTCGACAAAAGTTCGCTCATGCCGAGTACACCATTCATCGGGGTGCGCAGTTCATGGGTCATGGTAGCCAGGAACTGGCTTTTGGCCTCGCTGGCCGATTCGGCCTTTTCGCGTGCCTCGACAAATTGCTCACGGGTCGATTCGAGTTCGCTGACCGTGCCCTGTAAGTTGCCGATCGCCTTGCGAATCCGGCTTTCCAGCGGTTTGAAAATAAACAGGGCTTCGAAGGTGAGTAACAACAGCGCCCCCAGCCAGATCGCGAGTTCGATCCTTTCGATGCGCATTATCGATTCGTGGTTGATATTCTGATATTCGGCAACCGCGCGATCCATCATCGGTTCGAGAATGTTTGCACCATAGGTAGTCAGGTAGGTAAATTCGTAGGAATCGGTGCCGAGCTCGCCGAAATCACTCCGATAGACGGCTTCGGCATTTTTCAGGAAACGTTCCAGCGAGATGTTGAGGCCAACAGATTCATCGAAGTAGAGCGCCTGCAGATTATCATTGCTGATAAGCGGAATACCTCTTTCGGCAGAGCCGTTTAATAGTATTTCCTGTACCTGCTCCATTTTCGCTATGGTCCGTCCGACCTGTGTTTTGGCATTGAAGAAATTATCCGCTTCGTCGGTGGTGATCATTTCAAGGCTGAAGTAGGCGATGCGATGAGCGAGCCCGGATTGATGGCCAGCAAGGTTGATGAGTTCCGCGAAGTTATTCTGTTCGGCAATCACGCGCTGCTTGGTCAGGTATGAACCGGTGACCAACAGGGCAATCAAGCCGAGCCCGACAATGTAGCGAATTCTCAGCAGCCTTACTGCTTTTACATTTTTCATATCGTCCAGGTCGGTGCGGGTAAGCGAGAATCCATTACCCGGCAGGACCTGCCTTGCGAACAGATATGTATGTTATCGGCAGCAGGGAGTAAATATTTACCTTCAAAATACGTTTTGCGGATGGCAGCGGCGTTTACCCAAGGCTGGATTCGATCATTCTGCTAAGGTGCTCAGCTTTACTTCTTGAGGGGCTTTGAAATCGCCGTTCATCCCGCTTTCGGGCGCACCGAAAAAGAGCACTCAAATCGACGAGACTGGTACAATATTCGTGCCATGATGCCGTACATATGGGACTACCGCGGACGGGTCCTGGTGGCGCTAGCCTGCCTGGTCATTTCCAAGCTGGCGATGGTCGGCGTGCCGGTGGTGCTGAAGTACATTGTCGATGGGCTCGATGGTGCGCCCGGGCAGACCGTCGTGCTGCCGGCGATGTTATTGCTTGCCTACGGACTGCTGCGATTTATCAATTCCGGCTTCAACGAATTACGCGATGCCATTATTGCCCGCGTACGTTTCCACGCGATGAACCGGCTTGCGGTAACCGTTTTGACCCATTTGCATAATTTGTCGCTGCGTTACCACCTCGAGCGTAATACCGGCGCAATCTCACGCGACCTCGAACGCGGCATGCAAAGCATCAGTTCGATCCTGAACTACCTGGTGTTTAACATCGTGCCGACAGCCGCCGAATTTCTGCTGGTGGCGCTGATCCTGCTCAGTCAGTACGACACCATGTTTGCCGGTATTATTTTCTTTAACGTCATTTTTTACATCGGTTTTACGCTGATGGTGACGGAGTGGCGCATGCATTATCGCCACGAAATGAATGCGCTCGATTCGGATGCCAACGGGCGGGCGATGGATAGCCTGATGAATTACGAGACGGTAAAGTATTTTAATAACGATGATCACGAAATTACGCGCTATCGAGACACCATGGGACGCTGGGAAGAAGCCGCGGTGAGAAGTCAGAGCACGATGTCGATGCTCAATTTCGGTCAGGCCGCGATTATTGCCCTGGGGGTAACGGGCATCATGCTGCTGGCCGCCCAGGGGGTCGTCGACGGTGAGTTGACGCTCGGTGACCTGGTGTTGATCAATACGATGATGCTGCAGCTTTTCCTTCCGCTTGGTTTCCTCGGCATTATCTACCGCTCGCTCAAGTATGCCCTCGCCGATATGGACATGGTGACCAAGCTGTTGCAGCGACCGATTGAAATTGTAGACCGCGACGATGCCTGTAACCTCGAGGTAGAGCAGGCCAGCGTCGAGTTCCGCCATGTCGGTTTCCACTACAACGTCGACAGACGCATTCTCGAAGACGTCAGTTTCAAGCTCGAAGATGGTGAAAAGCTCGCGATTGTCGGACCCTCCGGCGCCGGCAAGTCAACCATCGCGAGGTTATTGTTTCGTTTTTACGATATCGACCAGGGGCAGATTCTGATCAGCGGTCAGGATATTGCCGGGGTCGACCAGCAAAGCCTGCGCAAGGCGATCGGTATAGTGCCGCAGGATACGGTTTTATTTAACGATTCGATCTTGTACAACATTCAGTATGCCCGCCCGGGTGCCTCCTTCGAAGAAGTCAGGGAAGTCGCCAGGCTCGCGGATATCGATCGTTTTATCGAGTCGTTGCCCGAGGGTTACGATACCATCGTCGGCGAGCGCGGCCTGAAGCTTTCGGGGGGGTGAAAAACAGCGCGTGGCGATTGCCAGGGTGTTACTGAAAGATCCCGCGATTCTGGTGTTTGACGAAGCCACCTCCAGCCTGGACAGCCAGTCGGAGAAGAATATACTCGGTGCCCTGGCGCGAATTTCACGCAACAAGACCACGCTGGTAATCGCGCACCGGCTTTCCACCGTGATCGACGCGGATCGCATTATCGTGCTCGAAGACGGGCGCGTCAAAGAGCAGGGCGACCATGAAGCGTTGATTGCGGCAAATGGTTTATACGCGCAGTTGTGGCGTATGCAGCAGAAGAGAGCGCAGCAAGCAGAATGAGTGACCTGAGTAATTGCAGTGCGAACGAGCCCTTTGCCCTGCGGGTTATCGGCGACGATATGGCGCCTGAATTCATCGATGGCAATATTATTATCATCGACCCCGGCGGTAAATTGAGCTCCGGTTGTTACGTTGTCGCCCGGCAACAGGATGAAATGATTTTCCGGCAGCTGTTTATCGAGCAGGGCGTTTATACCTTGCGTGCCCTCGATACCAGCCTGGCCGAGATTACTCTGCCAAACGGTGTCGAGGATATCGTTGGTGTCATCAGTCAGCGCTCGGGCAAGCGCCGCAGCGAGCATAAACGCTACGATGTTTAACCTCTGCTTCATTCCTGAATAAGCGTCTTCCATGCCAGTCACGTTGTCCTCCCGCTGGATTCCCGCTTTTGCGGGAATGACCAGGAGGTTTGTCGTCTGTATACTGGCGAAATCTATCCGGGAGTTCTCTGATGTCAGACGAAAATCGTGAAAAAGCACTTAACTATCATCGTAAACCCACGCCGGGAAAACTCCGCATCGAGGCGACCACGCCGCTAACCTCGCAACACGACCTGACCCTGGCCTATTCGCCCGGAGTTGCTTATCCCTGCCTCGAAATCGAGAAGGATCCATTGGCGGCGCGTGAATTTACCGCCCGTGCCAACCTGATCGGTGTGGTCACCAACGGCACCGCGGTACTCGGGCTCGGTAACATCGGTGCGATGGCGGCAAAACCGGTGATGGAAGGCAAGGCGGTGCTGTTCAAGCGTTTTTCCGGGATCGACGTATTCGATATCGAGATCGACGAAAAGGATCCGCACAAGCTGGCTGAAACAATCGAGCGGCTCGAGCCTACCTTCTGCGGTATCAATCTCGAAGATATCAAGGCACCCGACTGTTTTTACGTCGAAAAGTATTTACATGAGCATATGTCGATTCCGGTGTTTCACGACGATCAGCACGGCACTGCGATCGTGGTCGCAGCGGCGATGCTGTCCGCGCTTGAAGTGGTCGGTAAAACGCTTGGCGAAGTCAGGATGGTGGTTTCCGGCGCCGGCGCTGCGGCGCTGTCGTGTCTCAACCTGATGGTGTCGATGGGGCTCGACAAGAGCAAGGTGATGGTATGCGATTCGCGGGGCGTCATCTACAAGGGTCGTGCCGACTACATGGATGAGTACAAGGAAGGTTACGCGGTCGATACCGAACTGCGCACTCTCGGTGAAGCCATTGCGGACGCCGATGTTTTCCTGGGGCTGTCCGCGGGCAACATACTGAAGCCGGAAATGGTCGAGTCGATGACTTCCAAACCAATCGTGTTTGCACTGGCCAACCCCACCCCCGAAATCGATCCTGCCGAAGCCAGACGGGTGTGTCCGGATGTGGTGCTGGCGACCGGTCGCACCGATTATCCGAACCAGGTTAACAACGTACTGTGTTTCCCGTTCCTGTTTCGCGGGGCGCTCGATGCGGGTGCCACCGAGATCAACCAGGAGATGAAGATCGCCTGTGTCGAGGCGATTTCGCGACTGGCACGCGCCGGTACCAGCGACGTCGTCGCCAGCGCCTACCACGGTGAGTCGCTGACATTCGGTCCGGATTACCTGATTCCGAAGCCATTCGATCAGCGCCTCATTCTCGAAATCGCCCCGGCGGTTGCCCAGGCGGCGATGGATTCGGGGGTAGCCGAGCGGCCGATCGAGGATATGCAGGCCTATCGACAGAAACTGAATGCCTTCGTGTTCCGCTCCGGACTGTTCATGAAACCGGTGTTCGATACGGCGCGCTCGGCACAGCGTCGAGTGGTGTTTGCCGAAGGTGAGAATCCGAAAGTCATGCAGACCGTCGATAATATCGTGCAGGAGCAGCTTTGTTTTCCGGTCGTGCTTGGTCGTGAAGAGGTGATTAAATCGATCATCAGGGATTACGCGCTCACCGCCCGGCCCGGCACGGATTTCGAGATATTCGAGTATGAAGAAAACGAGGACTGGTGTCGTACTTTTCATGGCTATACCGAACGGCGCGGCAAAACCCTGTCGGAAGCGCGCGAGATCCTGCGTAACAGTAAAACCACGCAGGCGTCCATGATGGTCAAACTCGGGCTGGCCGACGCCATGATTACCGGCACCATCGGCCGATTTCATCGTCACCTCGGCCGCATCCTGAGCGTTGCACAACAGGACGACGGCTTCGACAAGGTTTCGGCGCTTAGTATAATTATTTCCAGTAAGTTCACGCTGTTTATTGCGGATACCCATGTGACTGCCGAACCCACGGCAGAAGCGATTGCCGAAATGACGGTGCTTGCCGCCAAAGAAGTTGCCCGCTTCGGACTGAAGCCGAAAGCGGCGTTGTTATCGCATTCGAGTTTCGGCGCTCGCGAAACGGAGTCTTCCTGGCGCATGCGTAAAGCGCTGGAATTGATCCAGGCCATCGATCCCGAATTGATGGTCGAAGGCGAGATGCAGGCCGACCTGGCATTACGCCCGCTGCTCAGGGCGGAGCAGTTTCCCAATTCGAACCTCGAGGGCGTAGCCAATCTACTGATCATGCCGAATCTCGACGCGGCGCATATTGCGATGAACCTGATTAAAACCGGTGCCGACGGGGTGCCGATCGGCCCCATCCTGATGGGTTGCGATATTCCAGCGCATATCGTGACACCCGGCACCACCGTGCGTGGCCTGGTTAACATGACTGCGACCGCGGCCGCGCGTATCGCCTCTGAGGATAAGTAATCGATGCATCTGGTTATTATCCTGCTCGCGGCGCTGGCCTTTTTTATATACCTGACGCTGGGTGTTCGCGGTGATCCGGACAGACGCAAGCTGTACTATCTTTTTGTCGTCATCGACCTGTGGCTCAGCGCGGTGTTTCTCTATCTGCTGGTCAGTGCGGTACTGCACTGAGACTCTGCGTCGCGACCGGGTTGCGGATCGTCGTTCCTGAAATTCAGCATGTCGGCTCAGCGATAGTCCGGCATCCATAGGCGGTTTTATACTTTGCTTATAGTTTTTTAATATATGTACTTTTTCGTTGCTGCGGCGACGATGCTTTTTCGGGGGATTTATGAGTCATACACAGTACCTTGCAGCGCGCCAGCGTCTGCAACGCAGCGAACTTGCGGTCCCCGTGACCAACCCGGGAATGTTTGAAAAGGCGGCCAACAGCGCGGCGGACTATGTGTTCCTCGATCTCGAAGATGCGGTTGCACCGGGAGATAAGGAGCAGGCGCGCAAAAACGTCATCGAAGCGCTCAACGATATCGACTGGCGCGGCAAAGGCAAAACCGTTTCGGTGCGCATCAACAGTCTCGATACGCATTACATGTATCGCGATGTGGTCGACGTGGTGGAGCAGGCCGGCGACAGGCTCGATACGATCCTGATTCCGAAGGTTGGCGTTGCGGCAGATGTCTACATGGTCGATGCGATGTTGACCCAGATTGAAACAGCGCGGGGCTACGGCAACAAGATCGGTATCGAAGCCCTGATTGAAATTACGCTCGGTATGGCCAATGTCGACGCGATAGCGACTTCCAGTCCGCGCATGGAGGCCATGCATTTCGGGGTCGCCGATTATGCCGCCAGCTGCCGCGCGCGTACCACCAATATCGGTGGCCTCAATCCGGATTACCCGGGTGACCAATGGCATCATGGCCTGTCGCGCATGCTGGTGGCCTGTCGTGCCTATGGCCTGCGCGCGATCGATGGTCCGTTCGGTGATTTCAACGATCCGGACGGATATCTCGATGCCGCGCGCCGGGGTGCTGCAATGGGCTATGAAGGCAAGTGGGCGATTCATCCCTCGCAGATAGACCTGGCCAACGAAGTATTCTCGCCGCCCGCCGCCGAGGTCGACCGGGCCAGGCGCATCCTCGAGGCGCTCGACGAAGCGGCCGCCGAGGGCAGGGGCGCTGCCCAGCTCGATGCGCGCATGATCGATGCGGCGTCAGCTCGCATGGCGGAAAACGTGGTCAATACCGACGCCGCTATCCAGGCGAAACAGTAACCAGCGCAAACAGAGGGCAGAGCAATGGACATTCATGAATATCAGGCGAAGGCGTTGTTGTCCGAGTTCGGCATGCCGATCGCCAGGGGCGGCATTGCCTACAGTCCCGAGCAGGCCGCCTATCGAGCCAAGGAACTCGGTGGTGAGAAGTGGGTGGTCAAGGCGCAGATTCATTCCGGTGCGCGCGGCAAGGCCGGTGGCATCAAGGTTTGCGCGACCGAGAATGAAGTGCTCGAAGCCGCCAATGAGCTGTTGGGCAGGCGCCTGGTTACCAACCAGACCGGTCCGCAGGGCAAGCTGGTCGGGCGTTTGTACATCGAGGAAGCGACCGCTATCGAGCGCGAAATTTACCTCGCCTTCGTGCTCGATCGCGACTCGGAGCGGATCATGTGTGTCGCCTCGGCTGCGGGTGGCATGGATATCGAGGAAATTGCCGAAAGCCAGCCCTACAGCATAGTGCGCGTGCCGATCGAACCGGCCGTCGGCATGCAGGATTTCCAGGCGCGTGAGATCGCCTTTGCGCTGGGCATGGATGCGACGCAACTGGCCGAGTCGGTGAAAGCGCTGAAGGCCTGTTACCGCGCGTTTCGCGATCTCGACGCGACCATGGTGGAAATCAACCCGCTGGTGGTGACCAGCGACGGTCGTATCATCGCCCTCGACGCCAAGATGGGCTTTGACGATAACGCGCTGTTCCGTCGCCCCCAGATTTCCGAACTGCGCGATAAATCTCAGGAAGACGCGCGTGAAATGAATGCCGCGGACCGCGGTTTGAGCTATGTCGGCCTGGAAGGAAACATCGGTTGCATCATCAACGGTGCGGGGCTTGCCATGGCTACCATGGACATGATCAAGCATGTCGGTGGCGAACCCGCCAATTTTCTCGATATCGGCGGTGGCGCTTCACCCGAACGCGTGGCCAAGGCATTCAACCTGGTGTTATCAGACGAAGGTGTGGACGCGATCCTGGTCAATATTTTCGCCGGCATCAATCGCTGTGACTGGGTTGCCGAAGGGGTGATTCAGGCAATGCAGAAGCTCGATGTGCCGGTGCCGGTGGTGGTGCGGCTATCCGGCACCAACGTCGAACTGGGGCGCCAGATCCTGGCCGATAGCGATATCGACCTGATAACCGCGGATACCCTGGCCGAAGCGGCGGAAAAGGCCGTCACCGCCGCAGGGTTGCATCGTTCGGCCAGCGCCGAATCCAGGGAGTAGATCGAAATGAGCATATTTCTCGATGAAACAACCCCGGTCATCGTACAGGGGTATACGGGTCGTATCGGCAGTTTCCACGCACAGGAAATGATTGGCTACGGCACCAATGTCGTCGGCGGCGTAACCCCCGGTAAGGGTGGCGAGCGACATCTCGATCGACCGGTTTTCAATACGGTAAAAGATGCCGTGCGCGACACCGGCGCCGAGGCGAGCGTGGTCTTTGTGCCACCGCCGTTTGCGGCGGATGCCATCATGGAAGCAGCTGACGCCGGGATCCGTTTTTGCGTCTGCGTTACCGACGGTATTCCGGCGCAGGACATGATGCGCGTCAAGCGTTACATGCGTCGGTATAAACGCGAGGAGCGTATGACCTTAACCGGTCCCAACTGTGCAGGCACTATCAGTCCCGGCAAGGCGATGATGGGCATCATGCCCGGGCATATTTACATGCAGGGTAACGTGGGTCTGATCGGTCGCTCCGGAACGCTTGGTTACGAGGCGGCCTCGCAGATGAAAGCCATGGGTATCGGTATTTCGACCGGTGTCGGTATCGGCGGTGACCCGATCAACGGCAGCTCGTTTCTCGATCACCTGGAACGCTTCGAGCAGGATCCGGAAGCCCACCTGGTGGTCATGATCGGTGAAATCGGCGGACCTCAGGAAGCCCAGGCTGCCGCCTACGTGCGCGATCACATGCAAAAGCCGGTGCTCGCCTATATCGCCGGTTTGACCGCGCCCCGGGGAAGAACCATGGGCCACGCCGGCGCGATCGTCACCAGTGTCGGCGAATCGGCGGCTGAAAAAGTCGAAATCCTGCGTGAGGCCGGGGTGGGCATTATTGTCAGACCTTCCGAGTTCGGCAACGCGGTCGCCGAGGCGCTGGCCAAACTCTAGCCGCCCCGGATACTGTCGTCCCGCGGTCAAGCCGCGGGACGACAGTTTTTTCGCTTACTGCCTTGCAATGTCGAACCGAAATGGCTCGTCGAGGGCCCTGGCAACGCCATCATCGCGTGAATAGACATCGTTGTAAAAAGACACCAGGCCGTCAGGTGTAACCATAGTGGTCCAGTAGAGCAGCAACACCGGTATCGGCTTTGACAGGGTTATGGTTTTGGTTTTGCCTTCGCTCAGCACCTGTTGAAAGTTTTCCTGGTTCCAGCCGTCGCTGTCCAGTAGTTGTTCAGCCAGGCCGAAAGGATTCTCGACCCGAATGCAGCCGTGACTGAATGCCCGTTCCGCCTTACCGAACAGCGCCTTACTGGGCGTGTCGTGCAGGTAGACCGAGTGTTTGTTGGGGAACATGATTTTAACCCGACCCAGTGCGTTATTCGGACCCGGGCGTTGTACCAGCCAGACCGGGAAATTGCGTTCCGTCACAGTTTCCCAGTTTATACTGGAAGGTTTAACCAGCTTGCCGTTCTTGTCTTTCAGGTCGAAGTCCCGGCTGGCGAAGTAATTCGGGTCACGCTTGATTTTCGGCAGGATCTCCTTGCTCGCAATACTGTATGGCACGGTCCACGTCGGATTCACTACCACGTACTGAATTTCGTCGCGAAAAACAGGCGTTTGATGAAACGGCTTGCCAACCTGTACGTTCGTTTCCCAGGCAACCTCTTTGTCACGCAATACGTAGGCCCGGAACCCGGCAATATTCACCAGCACAAATTCGTTCGACAGATCGTTGAGCACCCAGCGTGCGCGTTCGATATTTACCTGCAGTTGCTCGACCCGTTTCTCCACGGGCACGTTCAAGGCACGCAGGGTTGCCGGCCCGACCGCGCCATCGGTATCGAGGCTGTGTCGCGCCTGAAAATGGCGCACGCCCTGCTGCAGGGCTGCGTCATAGGTCGTCAGCTTGTCAACGCCATCGCGCGGTGGCAGATCGCCAGTGATTATCAGACGTTGCGCAAGCACAGGCAGCCGGCTATCGCTGTCGCCCGGCCTCAACGTCGGGCCGTCGGGGATGACAGGCCAGCCGCCGTTTGCGGCTATTTGGCGGTAGTTCGCGAGAGCCGCTCGCAATTTCTGATAAAACCAGCCGCGCGGAAAGAAGTCTTTCAGGAAATCGGTTAGCGAAGGAGAGTCGATAGCGCGCTGAATGGCGACCTCCGCATCGATGTCGTTGAGATCGCGGCGAAAATTCCAGTTCGAATCAAGCGTTTGTGGGTTCACCTTGCCGAACTGCTGGTGATAACCCAGTCGTGCCAGGCCATCCGTCAAAATCAGATCCTGTACCGCCTTGTCTTCTGGCGAAAGCTCGCGACCGGCGAGTCGATCGGCGTAGATTAACTCCACTCGCTCAAGATGATAGTCAGCCGGGTCCAGACCGTCGGCCGCCGTCGCCTTGATCGCGCTAACCAGTTCCCCGATCTGCTGCTGTCTGCTCCAGGCGGGTAAAAAATTGCGGCGCTCGTAGATTTCCAGCAGCAGGTCGCCGGATGCAATGTCGACATCACTGTTACGCAGCGAACCTGCTTGCATGAGCTGTTCCAGTTCGGTGCGAAGTGCGTTGCTGTCCTTTTCGTCGTCAGCTATCGCCACCGGCAGAGTAAACAACTGCACAAATACAAGTATCGAGGCATACTTTGTGAACATTTGGTACATAATTTGGCGCCTGTGATAATGAAAAACCGTCTTTGAGCCGCTATAATATGCGATCAATGAGTAGCATCAATACAAAACTGACGAAAGTGAGACGTGTTATACGTATGGCTGTACTGGCTAGCGGCGTTCTTCTGCCGCTCAACAGTATGTCCAGTCTCGATGAACGGAAACTATCGTTTTATCATACGCATACTAAAAAGACCCTGGAGATTACCTACGCGGTCGGCGGCGTCTACGTGGATTCCGCGCTGGAAGAGGTCAACAATTTCCTGGCCGATTTTCGAACCGGTGATGTCAAGGGGATGGATCCTGAATTGCTCGATATTATGTACGAGGTGCGTGCCAGCCTGGGCGGCAAAGGTACCTTCGAGATCATCTCGGCGTTTCGCTCTCCCGAAACCAACCAGATGCTGCGTGACGCCGGCAAAGGTGTGGCGAAGAAAAGCCAACACCTGCTCGGCAAGGCCATCGATATACGCCTCAGAAACGTCGCCAGCAGCGAGCTGCGTGACGCCGCGCTTAGAATGAAACGCGGTGGCGTCGGCTACTACGCGAAATCAAATTTCGTGCATATCGATACGGGCCGAGTCAGACGCTGGTAGCCTGCGAAAGCCAGGCTTCGATAAACAATCTGCGTTCATTCATAGACCAGATCTCTTTCCAGAGCATTGGCTTCTCCTCTTCGCCGCCAATGTACTAATACCTGCCACACATGTGCCCGGATTAATGTGTTACCTATGTGGCCGGTTAGTACCCCTTATACTGTCATCCCCGCGAAAGCGGCGGTCCGACGTATCGGGATCTCAGGGGAAAACAATCTTGCGGGATTCCCGCTTTCGCGGGGATGACTGACTTTTTGCGGAATTGGTTGATTTCCACGGGGCCTGCCGTTTTTTGCAGGGCTGATATTTTTATGTTGGGAAGTGACGGGTTGATCTGGGTGTTGTCAGGCCCAGCGATCGAGGGCGGATTCGAATTCCAGGCGGCTGATGTCGATGGCGCCGAGTGATTGCAAATGTCCGGTCGGTAGCTGGCAATCGATCATTTCGTAGTCCCCCGAATCGACCAGGTACTTCAGGCACAGCTTCGAGGTATTGGACATCTTGCTGAACATGGATTCGCCGAAAAACACCTTGCCCAGCGAAATGCCGTACAGTCCGCCGACGAGCTCGCCCTGGTGGCGGAATTCGATCGAATGGGCGAAACCGGCGCGGTGCATTTCGCTATAGGCATCGATCATTTGCGCATTGATCCAGGTGCCGGTCTGTCCCTGGCGATCTTCGGCGCAGGCCTGGATCACCGCCCCGAAGTCCTGGTCGCGGGATAACTGGAAGCGTTGCTGGCGGGCCAGCTTCTGCAGGCTCCTGCTTTGGTAGAAATTCCCGGGGAAGAGTACGGTGCGTGGGGCCGGGCTCCACCACAGTATCGGTTCGTGCTCGCTAAACCACGGAAAAATACCCTGTCGATAGGCGGCCAGCAGCCATTCGACACTGAGTAATCCTCCGGCTGCGAGTAAACCGGCGGGCTCGGCCAACGCCGACGTGGTATCCGGGAAGTGTGGATTTTCAGTTGGTTCTAACCATGAAATCATTTTAAAAACATATATTTATATAATATACTTAAAGTAAATTAACCTTATTCTGTCGCCTTGTACGGCGAATGATCGAGCAGCTCTTCCTGGTAACTCTGGATGTAACGTTGCTCCTGTCCGAGGAACTGACCGATCGCTTCGCGAAACTGGGCATTGGCTATCCAGTGACCTGACCAGGTCCTGGTGGGCAAAAACCCGCGACTCAATTTATGTTCGCCCTGTGCGCCGGGATCGAAGCATTGCAGGTTTTCGGCAATGCAATAATCGATGCCCTGGTAGTAGCAGCATTCGAAGTGCAGGTGGCGGAAGTACTGGTCGCAGCCACAGACCCGGCCGTAAAGGTGGGTGTCGCTGCGGAAGAACAGCGACGCTGCAACAATTTCTCCGTGCTCCCGGGCGATCGTTACCAGCGTCTGTTGCGGCATCTTTTCACCGAGATGTTTAAAAAATGCCGGGGTCAGGGTCGCGGTACCGTATTTTCGCTGATAAATGCCGGCGTACAGATCGTGGATGCGTCGCCATTCGTCGGCGCTGATGGTTTCACCACTTTGCATTGTTATTTCGAGATCCCGGGTTGCTACGCTACGACGTTCCTTGTTGATGTTTTTGCGTTTACGTGAACTCAAATGTCCCAGGAAATCGGCAAAGTCGCGGTAGTTTTGATTTTGCCAGTGAAACTGTACGTCACTGCGCAGCATGATATCGCGGTCCACCAGCGCCTCGAGAACCGGCTCACGCTCGAACAGGATATGCCAGGAACTCAGGTTCTGGTCGACGCAAAATCCCTGGATCGCCCGGCACAGGGTTTCGCGCAGCCATTGCTGGTCTTCCTTGTCGGGCACTAGCTGGTAGTTCAGCAGGAAACGATCACCGGTTGCCGGGGTGTAGGGGATAGCCGAAACCAGTTTCGGGTAGTAGTCGAGTCCGCTGCGCTGGTAGGCGTTGACCCAGGCATGATCGAAAACCAGTTCGCCGTAGGAGTTGGTTTTAATGTAACAGGGGATGGCAGCGACCAACTGCCGGGCGCGATGAATCAGGAAATAGACTGGATGCCAGCCAAACGGTTCGAGGCAATCGTGCAGCTCGAGTCCGTGCAGGAAACAGTGGCGGGTAAACGGGTAGCCGGTATCACCGAGCGCGTCCCAGTCCGCGACCGGGATGTCACCCAGGGAATGAGTTACGCTGACGCGCAGTTCGACATTATTCAAGTTCCTTGGCATCGAGATACTTTTCGGCATCGAGTGCCGCCATGCAACCTGTGCCGGCTGACGAGACCGCCTGGCGGTAAACGTGGTCCATGACATCGCCGGCGGCAAACACGCCTTCAATGCTGGTTGCGGTCGCATTTCCGTCCGCGCCGCCACGCACGGTGATGTAGCCACCTTTCATCTCGAGTTGTCCGCTGAACAGGTCGGTATTAGGCTTGTGGCCGATGGCGATAAAAATGCCGCTTACATCGAGTTCGCGGGTGCTGTCGTCCTGGACGTTGCGGATGCGCAGTCCGGTAACACCGGAATCGTCTCCCAGAGCCTCGTCAAAGACGTTGAACCATTCGATGTTGACGTTGCCGTTTTTTTCTTTTTCGAATAACTGGTCCTGCAGGATTTTCTCCGAGCGCAGCTTGTCGCGCCGATGCACCAGCGTTACTTCGGCGGCAATATTGGACAGGTACAGCGCTTCCTCGACAGCGGTATTGCCGCCGCCGATCACCGCCACCTTCTGGTTTCTGAAAAAGAATCCGTCGCAGGTCGCACAGGCGGAAATGCCCTTGCCATGAAACTTTTCCTCGGAGGGTTCACCGAGATACATCGCGCTCGCACCGGTGGCGATGATCAGCGCATCGCAGCTGTACTCGCCGCTGTCGCCCACCAGTCGCTTCGGGTTTTCATTGAGGAACACGGTGTTAATGTGGTCGAAAATAATTTCCGTATCGAAACGCTCCGCATGCTGTTGCATCCGCTGCATCAATACCGGCCCGGTTAAACCTTCGACATCCCCCGGCCAGTTATCGACGTCGGTGGTGGTCATCAGCTGGCCTCCGGCCTCGAGGCCGGTAATCAGGGTAGGGTTCAGATTGGCGCGTGCGGCGTAAACCGCGGCCGCGTATCCAGCCGGGCCGGAGCCGAGAATAATCACGCGGCTATGTTTGATATCGGACATTAAGTACTCTCAGGATCACTGGGCTAAAACAGGTGCCAATAGTAATGGGAAAAAATAGAAATGACTATATGGCGATCGGGGTGTCTATTTCAATAGGATTAATTCTGGTTCCCGCGCAAGATGATCATGTAAAATAGGCCGATTTACGCAGGACATTCAAGCTAGTGGCGCAAGCAAGACCAAAATCACCTTCAAACAATCATGAAACCCGGCTGATGTTTGCCGCGCAGATGAACCAGCGGCTGCGCGAGGCGGGCATGTTGCTGTCGTTTGCGCTGGCAGGCTATTTCCTGGTCGCGATGTTAAGTTACGATGCGCAGGATCCGTCCTGGTCGCATAGCGGCAGCCATAGCCAGATCACCAACTTCGGTGGTACGGCCGGTGCGTGGATCGCGGACCTGACTTTCTACCTGTTCGGTTTTCTCGCCTTCCTGTTGCCGATCATGTTGATTTACAACGGCATGATCCTGGTCAAGACGCGTGATTTGAGCGCCGAGGATCGCTACCAGATGCTGGTGGTCCGCTGGAGTGGCTTCGTTCTTACGCTGATTTCCGGTTGCGCGCTGTCAAGCCTGCATTTTGCCGTGGAGCCCGGCGCCATGCCACTCGACGCGGGTGGTATCCTCGGCCAGATCACGGGTAACTATTTTTCCCTGGGCCTCGGTTTTATCGGCGCCACGGTGATGCACCTGGCGTTGTTCCTGGCTGGCCTGACGCTTTTTACCGGACTTTCGTGGTTGGCGGTGATTGATAATGTCGGTAAATACACCCTGTTGTTTATAGACAGGATAATTGATCGTTACTACCTGTTGCGCGACAAGGTTGAGGGCAGTCGCAACCGCAGCGAGCGTGAACAGGTATTCCAGGTCCAGCAAAAGCGGCAGGAAGAACGCAAACCGGTCAAGATCGAACCGGTAGTCGAGCAACTTGAAGCCAGCGTGCGCGTGGAGAAAGAAAAACAGATCCCGCTGTTCAAGGCCAGTAGCAAGGGTAACGGTGTGATTCCACCGCTTGGCTTGCTGGATAAACCGAAACCCAGGGTGGCCGGCTACAGCAAGGCGGCGCTGGAAGCGATGTCGCAACAGCTCGAGCTTAAATTGCTCGATTTCGGCATCGAGATCCAGGTCGAATCGGTGCATCCCGGACCGGTTATTACGCGCTTTGAAATCACCCCCGCACCCGGGGTCAAGGTCAGCCAGATTACCAACCTGGCCAAAGACCTGGCCCGCTCGCTGTCGGTCATCGGGGTGCGCGTGGTTGAAATCATTCCCGGTAAATCGGTGATGGGGCTGGAAATTCCAAACGAAAACCGCGAGATAGTCGCATTGAGCGAAATCGTGCAGTCGAAGGCTTTTGATCAGGCCGCATCGCCGTTGACGCTGGCGCTGGGCAAGGACATCAGCGGTGAAGCCGTGGTTGCGGATCTCGGCAAGATGCCGCACCTGCTGGTGGCCGGGACCACCGGTTCGGGTAAATCGGTCGCGCTCAACGCGATGCTGCTCAGCATTTTGTTCAAGGCAACGCCTGATGATGTGCGCATGATCCTGATTGATCCCAAGATGCTCGAGCTCAACGTCTACGAGGGCATTCCGCACCTGATCGCACCGGTCGTTACCGATATGAAAGAAGCCGCCAATGCGCTGCGCTGGTGTGTAGCCGAGATGGAGCGCCGCTATCACCTGATGGCCGCGTTGGGGGTGCGCAATATTTCGGGCTATAACCGGAAGATCCGTGACGCCATGGCCGACGGTACACCGATCAAGGACCCGCTGTTCGATAAGAAAATATTGCTACTCGACCCCGATGCGGAGCCGGATGAGCTCGAGCCGTTGCCCTACATCGTCGTCGTGGTCGATGAATTTGCCGACATGATTATGGTGGTCGGCAAGAAGGTCGAGGAATTGATCGCTCGACTGGCGCAAAAGGCGCGCGCTTCGGGAATTCACCTGTTGCTGGCGACTCAGCGACCCTCGGTGGATGTTATTACCGGTCTGATCAAGTCGAATATTCCGACGCGCATCGCCTTCCAGGTATCTTCGAAGGTGGATTCGCGCACTATTCTCGATCAGATGGGCGCCGAAACCCTGCTTGGTCATGGCGACATGCTTTACCTGCCGCCGGGTACCAGCGTGCCCGAGCGCGTGCATGGCGCGTTTGTCGACGATCATGAAGTTCACGCGGTGATTAACGAAATCAAGAAATTCGGTGAACCAAACTACATCGACAATGTCCTTGAAGAATCGAATGCGAGCGTGTTACCGGGCGAGGCACCGCGAGATTCAAACGGTGAAGAGGCGGATCCACTCTATGATGAAGCGGTCGCGGTGGTTACCGAGACGCGCAAGGCATCGATTTCCTACGTGCAGCGTCGTCTCAAGATCGGTTATAACCGGGCAGCGCGCATGATCGAAGAAATGGAGACTTCCGGCGTGGTGTCGATGGTGCAATCGAACGGTAGCCGGGAAGTACTGGCGCCACCTCCACCACCGGCGGATTAATGATGAGAATTTTAATAGTTTTAGCTGCAGTTATGGCCGGTCTGGCCGGCCCGGTCCAGGCTGAGGACGCCGCGCAGCGACTCGAGGCGGCGTTGAAGAAAATGGATAGCCTCAGTGCCGAGTTCAAACAGACCCTGCTCGATGAGGACAAGAACGTCGTGCAGCAGAGTCGCGGTACGCTGGCATTGCAACGCCCCGGCAAGTTCGCCTGGTTATACATCGAACCTTTCGAACAGCAAATCGTCGGCGACGGCAATGAACTGTGGGTTTACGATGTCGAGATCGAACAGGTCACCGTCAAGCCGATGGATGCCGGTATCTCCAATGCGCCGATCATGATTCTGATGAAGCAAAGCGGTGTTACGCAGCAATTCGATGTTATCGAGGTCGGTCAACGCAAGTTTCTTTACTGGGTCGAGCTTAAGCCGCACGCCGCCGATCTGGAATACAGCAGTATTTTTATCGGCCTCGAGGACGACAATGTGCGCGCGATGGAATTACAGGACCAGTTCGGCCAGAGTACCCAGATCGTATTCGAGAATATGCGCGTCGGCGTGGTGCATAATCCCGCGACCTTCAAGTTTGTGCCACCGGCAGGGGTTGATGTTTTTGGCGTCGGGGGTTAGCTTTTCAGCTCAGCCATGAACGATCTGTTTGTTGCGCAAAAGGCTTTCAAGCCGCTGGCAGATCGCATGCGTCCACGCCAGCTGGATCAGGTTTTCGGCCAGGCGCATTTACTCGCCGCCGGCAAGCCGTTGCGCCAGGCAATCGAGGCCGGCAAGTTGCATTCGATGATTTTCTGGGGTCCTCCCGGCACCGGTAAAACCACCATCGCGCGCCTTATCGCCGAGTATTCCGAGGCGCTTTTTATTACGCTTTCCGCGGTGCTGGCCGGGGTAAAGGATATCCGTGCGGCGATCGACCAGGCGCGGCAGTTCCAGGGGCCAACGGTGCTGTTTATCGACGAGGTGCATCGTTTCAACAAGGCGCAGCAGGATGCTTTTTTACCGCATATAGAAGACGGTACGATTCTGTTCGTTGGTGCGACCACGGAAAACCCTTCTTTTGAACTCAACAACGCCCTATTGTCGCGTACCCGCACCTACGTATTGCTTCCGATTCTGGAGCAGGATATCGAACAGGTCGTGCAGCGCGCGCTGACCGATAGCGAATACGGGCTTGGCGATCTCGGCTTGACCATCGATGCGGATGCCAGCCGGATGTTGGCACAGGCGGCTGACGGTGACGCACGCCGGGCGCTGACCTACCTCGAAATTATCAGCGACCTGGTCGACGACGGGCATATCGATGTCAAACTGGTTGGTGAAATCGCGCAGCAGGGTCCACGTCGCTTCGACAAGGGCGGCGATCTTTTCTACGAACAGATTTCAGCGCTGCATAAGTCGGTGCGTGGGTCGGATCCCGATGCGGCGCTGTACTGGTTTTGCCGCATGATCGATGGTGGCTGCGACCCGGTGTACATCGCGCGTCGCGTGGTGCGTATGGCGATCGAAGATATCGGTATCGCCGATCCGCGTGGCCTCGAGCTATGTCTCAACGGGTGGCAAACCTTCGAGCGTCTTGGCAGTCCGGAGGGTGAGCTGGCGCTCGCACAGGGCGTTGTTTACCTCGCCTGTGCGGCTAAAAGTAATGCCGTTTACAGCGCTTACAACCAGGCGATGGAGGATGCGCGAAGTTCGGGTAGCCTCGAAGTGCCGATGCATTTGCGCAACGCGCCAACACGCTTCATGAAGGAGCAGGGTTATGGCGAGGCTTATCGTTATGCGCATGATGAATCCGATGCTTTTGCGGCGGGGGAAAAATACTTTCCCGAAGCGATGCAGGCGCGCGAGTATTATCATCCGGTCGATCGCGGACTGGAGATCAGGATTGCGCAAAAGCTCGAGCAGTTGCGCAAACGTAATCGCGAGGCGCAATCGTGAATCTGCCGTTTGCCGCATCCAGCGAGCAAAACAAGTCGGTCATTTTCGACGCGATCGAATCCTTTTTGCAGGGTGACGTTCTCGAGATCGGCAGCGGCACCGGTCAGCATGCGGTGTTCTTTGCCGGCCAGTTGCCGCAACTGAATTGGCAAACCTCGGAGGTCGAATCCAACCTGCCGGGTATCGAAGCCTGGATCAGGAATTCAGGATTAACCAATTTACCCCCGCCAATCGCACTCGATGTGCTGGGTCGCTGGCCGGAGCGTCAGTTCGATACGGTGTATTCGGCCAATTGTTTCCATATTATGGGTGAAGTGGCGGTTGCTGGATGCTTCGACGGGGTTGGTGCCTGTCTGAAGGAGAATGGTTTTCTCGCGGTATATGGCCCTTTCAACTACGCCGGCAATTTCACCTCGGAAAGCAATGCGCGTTTCGACGCTATGCTGAAAGCACGCGACCCGCAAAGCGGTATCAAGGACTTCGAGTGGCTGGATCAACTTGCCGTGAAACAGAATCTCCACCTGCTGGAAGATATTGCCATGCCGGAAAACAATCGCAGTCTGATCTGGCAAAAACGAACTTAATAGGCCATAGTTGGACTAATACATCAACTTTTAACCACCGATCATACCCATGAATAAACTTACCCCGCGGGCTGTTATCGCCAGTCTGGCATTGATGCTGTCATTTTCACTCGTCCAGGCAGCCGACGAATCTACCGAAGACATGACCCGCCTGCTCAAGTTGCGCCTGGGTACGGACCAGGTAGAACCGGCGGTTCCAACCGATGTCGAAGGTGTTTATCAGACCCGTTTCGGCAACAAGTTCGCCTACCTCATCGGAGACGGTCGTTATGTCTTTATCGGTGATCTGGTCGACCTCAAGGAGGCCAGAAACATAACCGAAGCTAGTCGTCGCGAGCTGGTGGTGGAAGAACTCGCCAGCTTCAGCGAGGAAAAATTAATCGTATTCCCGGCTGACAACGAAGAACTTGCGGTGCTGAACGTCTTCACCGATACCAGCTGCGGTTACTGTCAGCAGTTGCATAAGGAAGTCAAATACCTGCAGGAGGCCGGGATCTCGGTGCACTATTTCCCATATCCGCGTGGCGGCAATCGCGGGCCTGGCTATAGTGATTTGCAGAAGGTCTGGTGCGCGGATGACAAGCTTGCGGCAATGAGCATTGCCAAGGGCACCAGCGCGGGCTCATTGCCCGCGTCAAGCGATTGCGAATCTGCCCGCTACGTAGACGAAGGTTACCTGTTGGGTAATCGCATCGGGGTCGCCGGCACGCCAGCGCTTTACAAGGCCGACGGCACCATGTTCAACGGCTATGTGCCCAATAAGGAGTTGATTCCGCAGCTGGTAAATCAGTAGCATTTCCAATACCAAGCATTGAAATTGGGTCCATGAGCGATCTGCGGGGAGTTTTTGTGCGTAGAACTTTACGTTACTGTGGTAACATTTCAGGCCGTTAAGATTTGTTTTTCAAGCTCCCATGCCACAATCGGAACCAGTAGACAATTCGTCGCCAGTCGACGAAGACAGTGCACAGCCGGGCGAGCAACAGCAGCAACCCGCGGAATATGGCGGGCCGAAAGGCAAGGAGCCTACCCGCTACGGCGACTGGGAAAAGAATGGCCGCTGTATCGATTTCTGATGCGGCCGCATGCCTTGCTGGACTATAACTTATGACTCCGTAAACGACGATGGCTAATAGTAAATATCCAACTTCCCCGCATCTGCAAATTTATCGCCTGCCGCTCACCGCGCTGTTATCGATTACGCATCGCATCACCGGCGTCATCCTGTCTTTCGGATGCTTGCTGCTGGTGTGGCTGCTGGCTGCCGCGGCCGACAGTGCCGAATCATACCGGCAGTTGTATAACCACCTGGATAGCTGGTATGGGCAGATATTTCTGCTCGGTCTTGTATTTTCGCTTTACCTGCATTTCTGTAACGGCGTCAGGCACCTGTTCTGGGATGCGGGCTACGGCTTCGAACTCGAAACCGTGGATCTGACGGCCAAACTGGCTATCGCGGTAGCGGTTATATTAACCATAGCAACCTGGATAGTTGCGGGGGCAGCGTAGATCATGTCGGAATTAAGATCACCTTTATCGAAGGTTAAAGGGCTGGGCTCGGCCAAAGATGGCACCGGTCACTTCTGGCATCAGCGCCTGACGGCGCTACTTCTGATTCCGCTCGTACTCTGGCTCGGTTTCAGTCTGGCGGCCATGCCGGTAGACCATGCTACTTTTGTAGGCTGGGTACAGCAGACCTGGGTAACGGTCGCGCTGGTGTTGCTGCTGATAGTCGTTTTTTACCATGCGCAGCTCGGCCTGCAGGTCATAATCGAAGATTACATTTCTTCGCATTCAAAACGCACCGTGACCCTGCTATTGTCGAACCTGGTATGCCTGTTGTTCGGCACGATCGGTGTGATCTCTGTGCTGAAAATTTCCTTTGGGGCCTGAGCGATGGCGAGTGAGTATAAATTAATCGACCACGCCTATGATGTCGTCATTGTCGGGGCGGGTGGCGCCGGATTGCGCGCTACGCTGGGCATGGCTGCGGCCGGGCTATCGACCGCGTGCATTACCAAGGTGTTCCCGACCCGCAGTCATACCGTGGCGGCGCAGGGCGGCATGAGCGCGTCGCTCGGCAACATGGGTCCTGATACCTGGCAATGGCACATGTACGATACGGTCAAGGGTTCCGACTGGCTAGGCGACCAGGATGCGATCGAATATATGTGTCGCGAGGCGGTTCCCGCGGTAATCGAACTCGAACATTACGGCGTGCCGTTTTCACGCACCGAAGAAGGCAAGATATACCAGCGCCCGTTCGGCGGCATGACGACCAATTTCGGCGAGGGAACCGCGCAGCGCACCTGTGCCGCCGCCGACCGCACCGGGCATGCCATCCTGCATACGCTTTACCAGCAGTCCTTGAAACACCGCGCTGAATTCTTTATCGAGTATTTTGCCATCGACCTGATCATGGACGACGGTGTCTGTCGTGGCGTGGTCGCCTGGGACCTGGCCACAGGTGAATTACACCGTTTTCGTGCGCATACCGTGGTGCTTGCCACCGGCGGTTGCGGGCGGGCTTATTTTTCGGCGACGTCAGCCCATACCTGCACCGGCGACGGTGGTGGCATGGTGGTTCGTGCCGGTCTGCCGTTGCAGGACATGGAATTTGTGCAGTTTCATCCGACCGGAATATACGGTGCCGGGGTGTTGATTACCGAAGGCGTGCGCGGAGAGGGAGGCTACCTGACCAACTCGGATGGTGAGCGTTTCATGGAGCGCTATGCGCCCAATGCCAAGGATCTTGCATCGCGAGACGTGGTCAGTCGCTCGATGACGGTGGAAATCAACGAGGGCAGGGGTGTTGGCCCGGACGGAGATCATATTCACCTGCATCTCGAACACCTGGGCGCAGATGTCATCGATGAGCGCCTGCCCGGTATTTCCGAGTCGGCCGAAATTTTTGCCGGCGTCGACGTGACCAAAGCACCCATTCCCGTATTGCCGACGGTGCATTACAACATGGGTGGTATTCCCACCAATTACCATGGCGAAGTCGTGACTATCAAGGACGGGGATCCGGATGCGGTAGTGCCCGGGTTGATGTCGATTGGCGAAGCCGCCTGTGTATCGGTTCACGGCGCCAACCGACTGGGTTCGAATTCTCTGCTCGATATCGTGGTTTTTGGCCGTGCTGCGGCCCTGCGCGCCGCCGAAGTGATCAAACCCGGCATGCCCCACAAGCCGCTGGCCGACGATGCCTGCGACGGCATCCTCGACCACATGGATAAGCTGCGCAATGCTTCCGGTGGAACGCCGACTGCAAAGATCAGGTTCGAAATGCAGCGAGATATGCAAAAACACGCCGCGGTGTTCCGCACCGGCGAGTCGCTGCAGGAAGGCGTGAACAAGATGAATGACATATTCGCGAGCTTCGAAGACGTGGGATTGTCGGACCGTGGCCTGATCTGGAATACCGACCTGGTGGAAACCCTGGAACTGGAAAACCTGTTGCTGCAAGCGCAAACCACAATCCAGAGCGCATTGAATCGTACTGAAAGCCGCGGCGGCCATGCCCGCGAGGATTATCCAGAGCGCGACGACGAGAACTGGATGAAGCACACGCTCTCCTGGGTCGACGACAAGGGCAGGGTGAGCTTCGACTATCGCCCGGTGCATATGTACACCCTGAGCGATGAATGCGATGTTATCCCACCGAAAAAGCGCGTCTACTAGAGTTGTGAGGCAGTAAAAAAGATGGCTGAATTTACCTTACCCGCTAATTCCGTTGTCAAGCAGGGCAAGCTGTTAAAGGCTGCCGCTGGTGCAACCAATATCAAGCGTTTCATCGTTTATCGCTATGACCCGGATAGCGGCGAAAACCCGCGTACCGATACCTACGAGGTCGACATGGATACCTGTGGGCCGATGGTGCTGGACGCGCTGCTCAAGATCAAGGACGAAATGGACGCCACGTTATCGCTGCGTCGTTCCTGTCGTGAAGGTATCTGCGGATCCTGCTCGATGAATATCGATGGCGTCAATACGCTGGCCTGCACGCAATCGATTTCGGCTATCGAGGGCGACGTCAAGATTTATCCGTTGCCGCACCAACCGGTAGTCAAGGATCTGGTGTCCGATCTAACCAACTTCTATGCGCAATATGCCTCGGTCGAGCCGTGGATGAAAACCGATACGGCCACCCCGCCGGATCGTGAGCGGCTGCAATCGAGGGAAGACCGGGAGAAACTGGACGGTCTTTACGAGTGCATCCTGTGTGCCTGTTGCTCCACCAGTTGCCCGAGCTACTGGTGGAATAGCGATCGTTATCTCGGCCCGGCCGCGTTGCTAAATGCCTATCGCTGGATCGTCGATAGCCGTGACGAGGCCACCGGTGAGCGTCTCGATGACCTGGAAGACCCGTTTAAACTTTATCGCTGCCACACGATTATGAATTGCGCCAAGGTCTGTCCAAAAAATCTCAACCCAGCGCAGGCCATAGCGGAAACAAAGAAGCTGCTGGTGCAACGCAAAATTTAAGCGGACCATGGCGGAGTTATCGCGTTTACGCTGGTTGTGCCGCCGTGGCATGAAAGAACTCGATGTTGTCATGAGCCGCTATCTAGAACAGCATTACGCCACGGCATCGGGCGCGGAGCAGGGTCACTTCAGGGCATTGCTCGACATGCCCGACCCGGAATTATACGATCTGCTGCTGGGACGCAGCGAGACCTCTGATGCGGAACTGGCGCGTTTTATCCAGTTGCTGCGTAACATGTCGGAGTACAAACACAGGGAAAGTTGATTGCAGGAACACTACGAAATCCGGCCTTCGGTAACGCAGCGCAATATTCTGTTAAGCAGCCATGGCCTCGCCGCCGCGGCGATTTATTTTTATCTCGAACCCGCCTCGCTGATGCTGCCCGCCCTGGCGGCTATCTGCTTGTTGGCGATTTATGAATTCAGGTGTTTGATTCAACAAGAAATAATAAAATTGCGTCTCGATTCGGGCGACAGATCAATCGAGTTCAGGCAAGGCAAACAACCATATTTTTATACTAAATACAAGGTTTACCAGACGCGATGGTTTGCTATTCTTAAGCTCGTTAACACTGAAGAATCCAGGACGTTGATATTGAACTCTGATTGCTTTAATTCGATACAGGCCTACCGGCAGTTACTCTACCAGTTGCGCAAAATGGAGCATACTGGTGCTGCTTGATCTCGCGCCAGTCCGCAAGGGACGTTTTACCCACGCGCGCAGTTTTGCCGGGTTGATGGAACTGTATGAGCAAAACTATATCCGCCTGCGCAATATTGTCCCCGATCTCGCGGTGGCTGACGAAATGATTTCATCAGTGCCGGGGCACCAGGATTTATATCTATCGATAACGCAGCGTTGCCGGTATACCACGATGCTGCGCATGACTTATCAATTCGAAGACGCAGGGCAGACCCTGTTCGAGCCTGATCTACATTTAAAAATCTGTCACGATGCGCGCGTGGTCGAAGTTCAGCAATTCCATTCGCGTACCCACGGTCCGCTCTACGTCGCCAGTATGATCGAACAGAAATGGATGATGAATCGATTTCTGTACAAGTGGCTAGGCTATTGTTTGCGCCAGGGCCACTATTTTCACCCGATGCAGCATTTGAAAGATAATAATAATTAACTTTAAAAGTATTATATAAGTTATTGATTTAATTGCTTTGAAATTTCTTTATCAAGTCGTTAATTATTTTCAATCGGGCCAGGACTAAATACATCTTGACCTGACCCCGGTCATCGATATAATTCCTGACTAAATTAGTCAGGAATTATGAGTTTCCCCATGCGATTATCTACCAAAGGCCGCTATGCCGTAACCGCGATGATGGATATCGCGTTGCACCAGAAGGTCGGTCCCGTGACGCTGGCAGACATTTCACAATGCCAGGGAATTTCGCTTTCTTACCTGGAACAGCTGTTTGCCAAGTTGCGCAAGGGTGGCCTGGTCGAAGGTGTGAGAGGTCCGGGTGGAGGCTATCGCCTGGCGCGTCCGGCCGATCAAATTTCAGTGGCTGACATTATCGAGTCGGTTGATGAAAAGCTGGACATGACTAAATGCGGTGGCAAAGGCAATTGTTCCCAGGGAGAGAAATGCCTGACACACCAGCTGTGGTTCGAGCTGTCCTGTAACCTGTATCGGTTTTTAAGTGACATCAAGCTTGAGCAATACGTTAATCGTCCCGATATAAGTGAATTAGTAAAGAGATAGGATATCCAGTACGGACGTTTCATCAACCGTCCGCAAGCGATTGCCTGATTGGAGAAGAGCATTGAGTGACATAAAACTACCTATTTACCTCGATTACAGCGCGACCACGCCGATAGATCAGCGGGTCGCGAGCAAGATGGCAGAGTACCTGACTATCGAAGGCAACTTCGGTAACCCGGCGTCGCGCAGCCACGAGTTCGGCTGGACCGCTGAAAAGGCGGTGGACCTGGCGCGACAGCAGGTGGCCGACCTGATCAACGCGGATCCGCGTGAGATTGTCTGGACCAGCGGTGCGACCGAATCGAACAATCTTGCGATCAAGGGTGCCGCGCACTTCTATCGCAAGAAGGGTAATCACATCATTACCCTGAAGACCGAGCACAAGGCGGTGCTGGATACATGTCGCCAGCTCGAGCGTGAAGGTTTCGAAGTCACCTACCTGGATCCGCAGGAAAACGGGCTGCTCGATATGGAAGACTTGAAAGCGGCCGTTACCGAGCAAACCATTCTGATTTCGATCATGCACGTCAACAATGAAATCGGAGTGATCCAGGACATCGCCGCCATCGGCAAATTTGCACGTGAAAATAAGATCATCTTTCATGTGGACGCGGCACAGTCGACCGGCAAGGTCGACATCGATCTCGAGCAACTGAAGGTCGACCTGATGTCATTCAGTGCGCACAAAACCTATGGCCCCAAGGGCATCGGTGCACTCTATGTAAGGCGCAAGCCACGCGTGCGTCTCGAGGCGCAAATGCACGGTGGTGGCCACGAGCGCGGTATGCGTTCCGGCACCCTGGCGACGCACCAGATCGTGGGTATGGGCGAAGCTTTCCGTATCGCGAAGGAAGAGATGGCGACCGAGAATGAGCGCATCCGTATGTTACGGGACCGCCTCTATAACGGTCTGAATGATATGGAAGAGGTCTACGTCAACGGTGATCTCGATCATCGCATCGCCGGGAATCTGAATATCAGTTTTAACTTCGTTGAAGGCGAGTCGCTGATCATGGCGCTGCGTGATCTCGCGGTCTCCTCGGGCTCTGCCTGTACCTCGGCCAGCCTTGAACCTTCCTACGTGCTGCGCGCACTGGGACGAAATGATGAACTCGCGCACAGCTCGATCCGCTTCACCATCGGGCGTTTTACTACCGCCGAAGAAATCGATTACACGATTGAACTGGTACGCGCCGCGGTTGAAAAATTACGTGATTTGTCGCCACTTTGGGATATGTACAAAGATGGCATAGATCTTAATTCTGTTGAATGGGTGGCGCATTAGGCGCTGCATTTAGAGGTGTAACATGGCATATAGTGAAAAAGTACTCGATCATTACGAAAACCCGCGCAACGTCGGTGTACTCGACGACGACCAGTCAGTTGGTACCGGTATGGTTGGCGCACCGGCCTGCGGCGACGTGATGAAGCTGCAAATCAAGGTAAGCGACGAAGGTATCATCCAGGACGCCAAGTTCAAGACCTATGGTTGCGGGTCGGCGATTGCGTCAAGTTCGCTGGTAACCGAGTGGGTCAAGGGCAAGAGCCTGGACGAAGCCGCGGAAATCAAGAATACGCAAATCGCGCAGGAACTGGCGTTACCGCCGGTCAAGATTCACTGTTCGGTGCTGGCTGAAGACGCTATCGCAGCGGCTATCGATAATTACCGCGAAAAGAATCAATAGGTTTTCCGAGCCGAACGTAAAGCCCGCAATCGCGGGCTTTTTTTATCCCCCATTGTGAGGATTCAGTAATGATTCCCGGCAGCATATAATGCTGCTGAGGTTTACTAACGATGAATTTTCTACCTGTCTTTTACAATATATCCGGTAGTACATGCCTGGTCGTCGGCGGCGGTGCGATCGCCGTGCGCAAAGCTGAATTGCTGCTGAAGGCGGAAGGCAGGGTGCGTGTGGTTGCGCCCGAGATAGATGATCGGATTCGCGATATGGCGGCGACGCATACGCTCGAGATCGAACGGCGTGAGTTTGTCAGCGATGATCTAGAGGGGGTGGTTTGCGCGATCGCGGCAACTAACAATAAAGCAGTGAACCGGGAAATTTCAGAGTTGGCGCGGGCGCGGGCTATACCGGTAAACGTGGTAGACAGTCCTGAATTGTGCAGTTTTATTATGCCGTCGATGATTGATCGCAACCCGGTACAGATTGCAATTTCCACCGGCGGCGTTTCCCCGGTACTGGCCCGCATGCTGCGCAGCAAACTGGAGACCTGTATTCCCGGTGCCTACGGCGAGCTCGCCGGGCTGGCTGACGAGTGTCGCGACCTGGTGAAAAACAGTTTACCCGATGTCGACGCCAGAAGACGTTTCTGGGAGACCGTTCTGGACGGCAAGGTCGCGGAGTATATCTTTTCCGGCAGAGGCGAGGATGCGCGAACGCTGTTGCGACAACAGTTAAAGAACTTCGATACCGGTGCTGCCAGGGGCGAGGTCTACCTCGTCGGTGCCGGTCCGGGTGATCCGGACCTGCTGACCTTCAAGGCCCTGCGTCTAATGCAAAAGGCCGATGTCGTGGTTTATGATCGCCTGGTAGCGGAGCCTATTCTCGACATGGTGCGTCGTGACGCCGAGAAAATTTATGCCGGCAAGGCCAAATCGGATCATGCTATCCCGCAGGAAAACATCAACCAGTTGCTGGTGCGCCTGGCGAAAGAGGGCAAGCGTGTATTGCGCCTGAAAGGTGGGGATCCGTTTATTTTCGGACGTGGCGGAGAAGAAATAGCCGAACTCATCGATGAGAATATCGAGTTCCAGGTGGTTCCTGGCATAACCGCGGCTTCGGGCTGTGCGAGCTATGCCGGTATCCCGTTAACCCATCGTGATCATTCGCAGGCCTGCATTTTCATCACCGGGCACCGTGGTGACGGTGGCGTTGATCTGAACTGGGAAATGCTCAGCCATGCCAATCAGACGCTGGTGTTCTACATGGGTCTCGATAATGTCGAACGCATCTGTAACTCGCTGAAAGCTCATGGGCGCGCTGCAAATACGCCGGCGGCGCTGGTGGAGAAAGGCACCACTGCCGAGCAACGGGTATTTATTGGTGATCTTGATACGTTGCCGGGAATAATCGAAGATAACGAAGTTAGCGCGCCAACCCTGATTCTGGTCGGCGAAGTGGTCGCACTGCATGACCGCCTTGGTTGGTACAAGCCGGGGAAGGAGATCAGCTAGCATCCGTCAGACCTTGTCAGGGCAAGGCGTTCGCCGCCCGGTAACTCTTCCTGTCGCGGATCAACCCGGCTATCGCCTGCGCCGGCCAGTAAAAAGCCGACCGGCGCGTCGAGCTACGAAGTGTCGCTCAGGCGATAAGCGACGAATCGATAATCTTGTTCTTCTTCATGAAGTCGCGTACTTCGCTGTACCAGTTACTGGTATCTCTCAAATACGGATTACCGCAATCCATGCTCATTACTTCGTCGGGCCTGGGGCGCAACCAGTTTTTGTTGACGGTTTTGACTTCGTCGGCCAGTAACAGTGCACCAGCGTTTCTGCCGCTGCCCTGATGAAACAGCTGGTGTGCCCGCCAGATACAAACCGAAGCGGCCATTAGCTGGCTTTCGTCCGTGATTCGACACTCGCTGTTGTTAAATTTGCCTTTCTTTATTACCAGGTCATCCTGCTTGAATTGCTCATGTGGCATACCATACAGGCTGAGCGTAATGCTTAGTGCGTTAGTCCACTGAAACCGAAATCCGATGAAATTCTGCTCGTCATCGGGTAGCCACCAATCGACTTTTCTTTTGAAAACGATGCCCGGTTCTATGCTCGTTGCATACTTGATCAGCGATTTTCCAATTACGGTTAAATGCTCGAGCTGCTGTACTTCGTTAAAAATGCTCATCAATCTGTTTCCTGTAAATGTAGATTAATCTCGGAGTTTTTCGGCTTTCTGAAAGCCGGCGTCGTTGGGTCGTTTTACCTGCAGCATGATCCAGGCATTGTTATTCTTGTTGCCGCGCATGGCATTGCAGACTTTTGCCGGTGACTTGTAAGCCTGCTCATTAAAGTAGAACTTGCCGTTTTCGAGCGTTGCCGTATACCATTCGTCAAAGTAACGCGTGCGCAGTTGCGTTCCCGCCGGAAGCGCCACCTGATCCCAAACGTAACCTCCCTCGCGAAACCTGGATGTTTCATCATGCTGGTCAGCGGTTCTTTCGAGAAATTCCTCGATCACGTCATCGATTGCAAATGGATAATTCTCCTTGTAACGGTCGATCAGTTTCATCAACAAGTCATTTTTTAACGGCACATAGGTTGTATTTTTCATAATTACTCTAAAAAGAACTATAAAGTACTATATAGAGTAACAAGTTAAAGCTATATCGTCAAATCATTTGTAACCCGTTGATTATATGCTACTAACTGACATCAAAATGATCAACTAGTTTTCTCGACAAGATTGATTCTCCCTGTATGAAACCATAACCTGGGAGAAATCTGCTTTATCTGATGCTTGTTCAGTCAACCCGGATAAGTCGCAGTCGGCCTGTTTTATCCCGGCTTCAGCCCCGGGTTCGAATATTCAGCAATTCAGGCAAAACCAGTGCTATGATGCGATTCAACACTGTCCCTGCCGAGCCCGTCCCGGTTAACAGGAGCTGTAGCAGGATGGGTGCGGATCTGGTTCAAAACAGTTATTACAAAAATGAGAGGGGGAGTTAGTGAACAAGACGGCAGAGTACCTTGAACGTTTCATGAAAGGCGTTGTAAAACGCAACCCGGGAGAACTCGAGTTTCACCAGGCTGTTTCCGAAGTGGCCTCGACTATTTTTCCCTACATTGCAGACAAACCTGTCTACCATAAAATGCAGATCATGGAGCGCATGGTTGAACCCGATCGGGTAGTCATGTTCCGTGTCCCCTGGACCGACGACAAGGGTAACATCCGCAATCAACGCGGTTACCGTGTGCAGTTTAACAACTCGATCGGCCCCTATAAGGGCGGCTTGCGCTTTCACCCCTCGGTCAATCTGAGCGTACTCAAGTTTCTCGGTTTCGAACAAACCTTCAAAAACAGTCTTACCGGGCTACCCATGGGTGGTGGTAAGGGTGGGGCTGATTTCAACCCGAAGGGTAAAAGCGATAACGAGGTGATGCGTTTCTGCCAGTCTTTCATGACCGAGTTACATCGTCATATCGGCGAGGACACCGATGTGCCGGCAGGGGATATCGGGGTTGGAGCGCGTGAGATCGGCTACTTGTTCGGTCAGTACAAGCGCATCGAAAACCGGTTTGTCGGGGTGCTCACGGGCAAGGGCATGGAGTTCGGCGGCAGTAAGATTCGTACCGAGGCCACCGGCTATGGCACCGTGTATTTTATGGAAAATATGCTCTCCAGGAAGGGTGATGACTTCGAGGGCAAGACGGTCAGCGTCTCCGGTTCCGGTAATGTCGCTAGCTACGCCGTGCAGAAGGTCAATCACCTGGGAGGCAAGGTAGTCACATTGTCGGATTCTTCCGGATTCGTGCATGACCCCGACGGTATCGACGAAGAAAAGCTGGAATACCTGATTGATCTCAAGCAGGTACGTCGAGGTCGCATCAGTGAGTTCGCTGACGAATTCAGCTCGGCCAGTTTCCACGAGGGCAGGCCCTGGCATGTGCCCTGTGAAATAGCGCTGCCCTGCGCGACGCAAAATGAAATCAACGAGGAAGAAGCCCGTGCGTTGCTAAAAAATGGTTGTATCGGGGTCTCGGAGGGCGCCAATATGCCGACCGAACTTGCTGCTATCGACGCTTTTCAGCAAGCCGGGATTTTGTACGCACCGAGCAAGGCCGTAAATGCAGGAGGCGTCGCCGTGTCCGGACTGGAGATGAGCCAGAACAGCGCGCGTATTGCCTGGACCGAAGACGAACTGGAGAAATTACTCAGGGACACGATGCGAAATATCCACGAAAGCTGTGTAGAATACGGCGAGCGTGACGGTCATGTCGACTACCTCGCCGGCGCCAATATCGCCGGCTTCGTCAAGGTTGCCGATGCGATGCTCTCCTTCGGTCATACCTGAACGGGCGAGGGGTCGAAACCGGCCCTGAAAGGCTGCTGTTCGACGCTGTTAGCAAAATTACCCCGGTTAAAAGTGATATCCAGGATCAGGAACACCTGCAAGCGAATAGCCAGAAACATTGTCATCATGGTCTTATCCGGATTGACTGGCATGGCACAGGGATTTGATCTGCAGGGGCATAGAGGGGCGCGTGGTCTGATGCCGGAGAATACCCTGCCGGGGTTTGCCAAGGCGCTCTCCATCGGGGTAAGCACGCTTGAACTGGACCTTGCCGTAACCCGGGATTTCCAAGTCGTGGTTATACACGACCCGCGTTTCGAACCAAAAATTGCGCGTGACGCCAACGGGGCCTGGTTGCAGCAAAGCAGTCCCAGCATACATTCGATGACGCTTGAAACGGCGAGGACCTATGATGTCGGACGCTTAAACCCGGCGAGTAAGTATGCAGAACGTTATCCTGACCAACAGGCGGTGGACGGCAGTCCGGTGCCAACGCTGGGCGAGGTATTTGAACTCGTCATTGAGTCGGGCAACCAGCAGGTTCGTTTTAACATGGAAATCAAAATCAACCCGGAGCATCCCGAACTGACCCATGCTCCCGGAGAATTCGCGCAGGCGGTTATCGATGTCATTCGCGCCTATAACATGGAAAGCAGGACCACGGTTCAATCATTCGACTGGCGCGCGCTGCGGAAAGTACAGGAGATGGCCCCGGATATCACCACATCGTATCTGACTGCTGATCAGACATGGCTTAGCAATTTACAGACTGGCAGGCCCGGGGCTTCGCCCTGGCTGAACGGAGTTGATGTGGATGATTTTGATGGCAGCGCGGTGCGTGCGATCAAGGCTGCCGGTGGTGCGATCTGGTCTTCCTATCACCGCGAGGTCAGTGTCGATTCGATAAAACTCGCGCATGAACTGGGCTTGACTGTCAATGTCTGGACGGTAAATGATCGCGGGCGTATGCGTGAGCTGATAGCCATGGGTGTCGACGGCATTATTACCGACTACCCTGACCGCCTGCGCGAGGTCCTCAAACAGCTCGGCATGCCTTTGCCGGCGTCATCACCGGTCGCTTACTGATAATTGTCAAGCCGACAGCTGTTGCGCGAATTCGGCGAACATCAGCAACAGGCCCAGCACGACAAAGGCCACAGCTACCACCGCCAGGCGTGCCACCAGCCCGGAGTAGGCGAAGCGCGCGAGCAGCGGATTTTCCAGCTGATCCTTCAACCAGAATACGCCGATGATCAGCGACAGCAGGATGATACCGCTGACGAGGAAAAACATTAACACAAGCCTCTTTGCGGAGTTCCGGCTGGACGAACGGGATTAGAATTTTCGGTATTGATGGCAACCGGCGCAACTGCCTCTGAGTTTACCCAGGGCGAAATAATTGGGCGGGTCTGCTCTCACATTGGCCAGCGCCAGGTTGAGATCTGATCTGAACTCACCGATATGATCATCGATCACCAGGTGGCTGGTGCGCGCGTCGCCGGAAGTTTCCAGCGAATCCACGGTATCACCCATTGATACCAGGATACTCTCGATTCGACCCTGCTGGTCGCTGTTGATAGTGTAATTTTCAAGCAGGATTTCGTCGATCTTGATCATGTAGTAATTCAGCAGGGCCATCTTGCTGGAAACCTGTTTTTTATCCAGGTAAACATAATCATCCGGGTAGGTCACCTTGCGGATTTGTTCACAGCCAAACAACAGCCCCACCCCCAATACCGCGATGATAAACAGTTGCTTACGATGCTTGCCTGAAACGAAGTTGAGTGCCGGGTCGGAATCTACTGCTCTCGCTAAGTGATTTTTCGTCATATTGTCATACCACCAGGGTCCAGGGAATCAGGCGAAGCCGATTGAATAGCATCCGTATGCACAGACTTCTCCATAAAGAGCCAGTTAACCACCTGGCGGGGAAACGATCATTGATTTGAATCAGTTTTTCTCGAGTTCGATGCCAATGTCCGACCATGGTCAACGCAATGTCGGTATTTCGGTGTTGTCAAATAACGGAAACTATCGAGAGCTGTTTAGTTTCTCAGACTAGCTGTCAACGCTGGCCTGGTAGTCCTGCAGCCCCGCGGTGTCGAGTTTTATTCGCATATCATCCAGTGCTTCTGCAGAATAGGGAAGCGCGGGGTGTTTTCCCCAGATCGGTGCCGGCCAGGCAGGATCCGATGCATAGCGCACCACGTGGTGCAGATGCAGCTGCGGTACCTGGTTACCGAGCGCAGCAACATTGAGTTTGTCACCGTTGAATTCTTCCATCAGGAACCGGGACAGTAAACAGGACTCATCGAGCAGTTGCTTGCCATCGGCAGCTTCCAGCTGGTATATCTCGCGAATGTCGGCGCGATCGGGCACGAGGATAAACCACGGGTAGTTACGGTCATTCATCAGCAGGAGATGACAAAGGGGGAAGCGACCCAGTAGTTTGCAGTCGGTGGCCAGTTGATGGTGTATTTCTGCCATAGATTCCTCGTGTCAGGCACTCACCCGGTTTAGTTTGAACTGTCAGTATACCGTGATGGTTGATTTGATTGTGTTACGAATTGAATTGAGTAATCGGTTAACGTATTCTCGAGCGGCGATGAAAACAACCCGGCTTATAAATTTGTTCATAGATAGTGGCAAGATGAAGGCGCTATTTGAGCATGTTAAAAATTTAGTTATTTTCTCGTTACTTCTTGCCCTGGGAACAAACGATCTCCACCAACAGAAGAGTGCTGTTATTGGAATTTTTCCTAGGAATTATTTAGGCATCGGGGTTATCACGTTAGCGTCGATCCTGATTTTACTGAATCTTTATGACGGCGTGAGGAAATTGTCCCAACTGGAGCACCATAGACTGCTGACGCTGTTCCTCATCGCGCTGTATATTTTCCTTACCATCCGGGTTGTCGAAGTCGCTTGGTTCTACCGCTTGTAAGGCCTGTCGCTGCAGAAACGAACTATAGGCCTTTGCAAAAGAACGACTGGGTTTTCTAGTCCAGGTCTGCCAGCAACGATTCCCTGGTGTCGCCTTCGACAAGCGAGTCGTAAGTGTAGACCGCGTGCTGTACGCCGATGCGCAAGTCAGCGCCCGCTTTCAATTCCTGCGCCATTTCATCGCTGATTTCAAAGCGCAGGAAATGTACCGCCGAAGTTTTGGTGTCATTGGAACGGTCGAGGTCTTCGTCGGCGATGGCCCAGACCTTGTCGTGTTCACCGACCTGTATCCATACCAGGTCTTCGATGTTGAGCATTTTTTCCAGCTGCGCAGCACGCACCGACGCGTCGGCGTACTCAATCATGAAAGTTGCCTTGAAGTTGCGGCCACTTGGGATCAACGGGTTGTAAGCTTCGAGTTCCTCGTTAATGCCATCGGCTTCGAATACCTTTTCGATGCGCAGCATTTCCTGGATCTGGTACAGCAAGGTCAGGCGGTCTTCAAAGTAAAGCGTGGCATTCGGCCCGAGCGCGACCTGGCGATGTTTCTTGTGTGCGAGTACACGCTGGCGAAACTCATCGCGTTGTTCGGCGTAATGCTCGAGGCTCATAAGATCGTCACGGGTAATTTGCTGGTTCATATTCAACTCCATAGTTCAGACTCCGTAGGCCTGGCGCAGCAGGCTGATCGGATGTTGGGTGCTGCTGCCGTCGGCGAGCCCTTCCGAGATGTGGTGTCCTGCCATCGGGCAGTCGCTCGCATAGGCGTCGGGCTCGGCTTTTTTCACGCGATTGACCACCGGTTTGCATATCTTCATCGAAATGTCGTGGAATTCCTTTTTGATCGCATAGGTTCCATCGTGCCCGGAACAACGTTCGATGGTGTCGATTTCAGTATCCGGAATCAGCGCCAGGATATCGCGGGTTTTCGTGCCGATGCGTTGTACGCGCTGGTGGCAGGCGACGTGATAGGCGATCTTGCCGATACTGTTGGCGAAATCGGTACTCAACAGACCCGCCTTGTGCCGCAGCGCAAGATACTCGAAGGGGTCGAAGAAAGACTGCTGCACTTTAGCGACGTCGCTCTCCTGCGGGAACATCAGCGGCAGTTCCTGTTTGAACTGCAGGGTACAGGAAGGAACCGGGGAAATAATATCCCAGCCGTCATCGACCAGTTTGGCGAGCAGCGGAATATTGTGGTTCTTCAGTTTTTCTACCGAGTCCAGGTCACCCAGTTCAAGCTTGGGCATGCCGCAGCAGACCGTGTTCTGCACGATCATGGTCGGAATCTTGTTGTACTCGAACACTGCGAGTAAATCTTCACCGATCAGGGGCTCGTTGTACTCACCATAGCAGGTAGCGAAAATTGCAACCTTGCCGGTTGTTTTATCAGTAGACTGAACCTCGAATTCACCGGGTTGATGCTGGCGGCTGCGCTTGCTTAGCGTATTGCTGTGATACTCGGGCAGGCGCGCTTCGGCGTCGATGCCGAGTGAAGACTCGAGCAGGGCGCGTGTATTTTCGTTTCTGTTTACCGCATTTACGACGTTCACCACGATCGGGATGGAAGCCAGCCTGCCTACCTTGTCGGTGGAAGTAACCAGCTTGTCGCGGAATTTGGCGCGGCCCTGCTTATAACCCAGGGCTTTGGCGCGCAGCATCAGGTGTGGAAAGTCCACGTTCCATTCATGCGGCGGCACATAGGGACATTTGGTCAGGTAGCACAGGTCGCAGAGGTAGCAGTGATCGACGACATTCCAGTAATCCTTGCGCGCGACGCCGTCGACTTCCATCGTGTCAGATTCATCAACCAGGTCGAAAAGGGTGGGAAACGAATTGCAAAGGCTTACACAGCGGCGACAGCCATGGCAGATATCGAAAACCCGTTCTAGTTCATCAAAGATCGCGGTTTCGTCGTAGAACCCCGGCTCTTTTTGTCCTAGCGGGTGGCGCGTCGGCGCATCGAGGCTGCCTTCACGTGATGCAGTAGACATGTTGGTTGCCTGTTAAAAGAATCCGGATCCCGCAGGGTCCGGAACCTGAGTGGATTAAGCGTCGAGGTTATCGAGCGCTTTCTGGAAGCGGTTGGCGTGTGAACGCTCGGCTTTGGCCAGAGTTTCGAACCAATCGGCAATTTCGTCGAAGCCTTCGTCACGAGCCGTCTTGGCCATCCCCGGATACATGTCGGTGTATTCGTGGGTTTCGCCGGCAATCGATGCCTTGAGGTTGTCCTCGGTGTTGCCGATAGGCAGTCCTGTTGCCGGATCGCCTGTTTCTTCAAGGTACTCGAGATGACCATGAGCATGACCGGTTTCGCCTTCGGCGGTTGAGCGAAATACTGCCGATACGTCGTTGAAGCCTTCGACATCTGCCTTGGCAGCGAAATACAGGTAGCGACGGTTAGCCTGTGACTCGCCGGCGAAAGCGTCTTTCAGATTTTGTTCGGTTTGTGATCCTTTAAGGGACATAATGCCTCCGGTTGGGTTAACTGGGTAACTTGTTGGAGGGCGTATATTATCAAGCCAGCTATATAAATGTAGTTAATTTTATTTATACAATTTATTGACTCAGGCTATTGTGTAAAACAGGAAAAAGGCCACCGGTACGGTGGCCGAATATGTTTGAAACAGATTAGCTGTCGCGGAATTTCTTATGGTGTTCGAGCTGGTGACCGTCTGGATTGCGCAGGTACAAATCGCGGTTTTGTTCAGACTCGAAGTAAATTACCAGGCTATCGTCGTTCTCGTTTTCAATCACGTAAGGCATGTTGACTAATTGCGTCAGTGATTTACCGGTAATCGGGTCGGTAGTTTCAATGCGATACACTTTCAATACCCCCGTTTTGAAATGTAACAGACTGTATTTATAGGCGTTATTTATGCTTTTGCACAGCATAATATGTCTGTTTTCAGAGATTAAATTTATTTTCACCTGAGAATCAAAAGATTATCCAACCAAGCTGATAATACGGGTAAAATGCCCCGATTAAGCTACTGATTGAAGGACAGTTATGAAGAAATTTGATGTATATGCGATTGGCAATGCACTGGTCGATATCGAATATCACGCCACCCCGCATAAACTTGTCGAGCTGGGAATCGACAAGGGAGTAATGACACTCATCGACGAACAACGCCAGAACAGCCTGGTGGCGCAACTCGGTGAGTCACACGAGAGTATGGCCTGTGGCGGTTCAGCCGCGAATACAATTATTGCACTGGCGCAAATGGGGGCGAGGACGCACCTTGACTGCCGGGTATCGAGCGATATGACCGGCCAGGTTTTTGCCCGCGATCTGCATGATGCGGGGGTTAATTCCAATCTCGATTTCAAGCCGTTGCCTGTCGGCGTGACCGGCAAGTGCCTGGTTTTTGTTACTCCCGATGCCGACCGTACGATGAACACCTTTCTTGGCGTAAGCGCTGAACTCGATAGTAGTGATATCGATACAGAAGCAATAAAGAACTCCGAGTACATATACATCGAGGGATACCTGGCGAGTGCCGAGAATACGCGCGATGCTGCGATAGAAGCGCGCAGGGTTGCTGAAAACCGGGACATCAAAACTTCTTTGACACTATCCGATCCGAATATGGTCAGGTTTTTCCGCGAATCGATAGAGGCGATGATCGGCGACAAGGTGGACCTGCTTTTCGCCAATGAAGACGAAGCGATGGAACTTGCCAATACCGATAATCTGGACGAGGCTGTGCAGTTGTTCAAAAAGCTCTCGCACAGCTTTGCCATTACCCGGGGCAGGGAAGGGGCACTTTTGTTTGATGGTATCGCGTTGATTGAAATCAGGCCCAACCAGGTCCAGGCAATCGATACTCTCGGTGCCGGCGACATGTTTGCCGGGGCGTTTTTATACGGTTTGTCGCAGGGCATGAGTTTCCAGCAGTCGGGGG